>Ga0307516_10009652_pt1 | contig 10728 bp, 7 predicted proteins | sample 19_EM_MG_FD_203310 | JGI IMG/M metagenome (GOLD analysis project Ga0307516, IMG submission 203310) | Populus trichocarpa ectomycorrhiza microbial communities from riparian zone in the Pacific Northwest, United States - 19_EM | ecosystem: Host-associated > Plants > Roots > Unclassified | place...
ATCGGCGCTGTTGTCGCGGCGCACGTGGGCCCGGGGGTGGCCGGCGTGGTGGTCCACCGCCGGACAAACTAGCGGCGCGCGTCGCTCACACCGGAAGCCCCTAACTCAGCTCTGAACAGCCTCTCGTTGCTGATGGCGGCCCGCGATGACCGCTGCTTCGAGATCCTCGTCGTAGGTCACTTCGGGCTCCAGACCGGCGGCCCGGACGGCCGCCATCGCTGCGTCGGCCTGCGCCTCGGTGATCTCGGAGAGCACCGAGGCGCCGGGTGAGAGCCACACCGGTGCGGCGCTGACCACCGCGCGGAAGACGTCCAGGCCATCGTCGCCGCCGTCGAGCGCCGTGCGCGGCTCATGGTCGCGTGCCTCGGCCGGCAGGAGCGCGATGTGCCGGCTGGCGACGTAGGGAACGTTGGCCAGCAGGACGTCGACGCGGCCCTTGAGCCGGGCCGGCAGCGCGTCGAAGAGGTCACCCTCGTAGACCCGGTCGCGGTCGCCGCCGAAGTTGTCGCGGGCACAGGCCACGGCGGCCGGATCGACGTCCGCGGCGTAGAGGTCGATGCCCGGAACTTGCCGCTGTACGGCCAGCCCGAGCGCCCCCGATCCGCAACACAGGTCCACGACTATGGGTGCTGCTGGGACCGCTGATCGGGCTGTCTCAGCGCCCCGGTGGACGAGATGCTCGCTGCGGATCCGGGGCACGAAGACGCCCGGTCGCAGGCGCACTCGTATCCCGCAGAAGTCGGCGTAGCCGACGACCTGTTCCAGGGGCTCGCCGCCCGCTCTGCGTCGCACCAATTCGCGCAGGGTGGGCTCGTCGGGCGCGGCCTCGTCGAGCACGGCCGCCTCATCCTCGGCGAAAACGCAGCCCGCCGCCCGCAACCGCACGATCGCGTCCGCGATCGCCGCAGCGGAAATCCGTTTCGTCACGCAGCTCCTTTAGCACGAAACACATGGTCAGTCGCGTTTTCCACAATGCACCGCCGGCCACAGGGGGCCGCACGCGAAGACCAGCGAAACCCTACTTTCAGCTTCGTGCGAGAGGCGACCAACACCGACGACGTCGTCCGGTCCCGGCTGCGGTCGGTCCTGGCCGAGACCGACATTTCCGTACGCGACCGGCCCAGCGCCCAAGCGTCCACCCTGCCGACGCCGGCCGGGTCGACCCCGCCGGGCTGGCCAACGGGGGATGAGGGGCCGCTGGCCTGGAGAGATCTGATACCCAGCTGGCCCGATGACATTGACCTCGATCCCGACGAGTCGCCGCCATCGCGGTCCAACGCCACCTCCGCCGTGCCCGCAGGGCAGGTCTCCGCAGATGCTCTTTCCGCGCCGCTCGTGGCCAGTGCGCCTTCCTACGAATGGCGCTACAACGGCGATGCCGCGCCTTGCGGCGAAGGGGACGACGACGAATCCGATGTGCCCGGCGGCCAACTTGGCCGGCGCCGCCTCGAGCCCGACGACGATGAGCAAGCCGCTTCGGCCGTGTCGCGCAGCATCGGAGCAGGGGCGTTCGATCCCGGGCGCCGCGGGGTCCGGGCGCTCGCCGCCGTTGCGGCTTTCGTCGTGCTGATCGCCGCCTTCCTCGCCTGGCGGGCCCGGCCGCGCGTCGACCCGGTCCCGGCCGCAGCGGCTGCGCCGGCCGCCTCCGGGGACGTGCCGGCGGCCGTTTCCGCGGCCCGGACGACCCCGGGCGGCGAGGTTGTGATCGCGGTCGGCGGCAAGGTGAAGAAGCCGGGCCTCGTTCGCCTGCCGGCGGGTTCACGCGTGGCGGACGCCCTGCAGGCCGCGGGCGGCGCAGACAACGGCGTCGACGTTGCCCTGCTCAACCTCGCCCGCAAGGTGGTCGACGGCGAGCTCATCCTGGTCGGCGTGACGCCCCCGCCCGGCGCGGCCGTGGCCACCGGCCCCGCCGCTGCCCCGGCCGCCGGCGGGCCTGCGGGACCCGTCAACCTCAACGCGGCGACCCTCGCCGACCTGGACACGCTTCCCGGCGTCGGCCCGGTCCTGGCCCAACGGATCCTCGACGCACGAGAGGCCCAGGGCGGCTTCACCTCCGTCAGCGACTTACGCAAGGTCGACGGCATCGGCGACGCCCGTTTCGAGCAGCTCAAAGACCTGGTGACGGTATGAAGGGCCCGCGGCGCGACAGCCCGGGGGCCGTGCCTGACCTGCGGCTCGCCGGGTTCGCGGTGGCGACGTGGCTGGCGGCCCTCGCTTGCCTTTATCTGTCCGCCCGTTCCGGCCTCGTGCTCGCCGTGACCTCACTGGTGGCCGCCGTCGCCGCCTGGGCGTTGGCGGGGCGTTCGCGCGGGGGCCGGGGCGCCGTTGGGATGCGGGCCGGGCGTTCGCGTCTCGCGGCCATGCGCTGGATCGGGGTCGCGATGTTGCTCGGCAGTGCCGGTGGAGCAATCGCCACGGCGGCCCGGGTCAGTGTGCGGGAGGCGGGACCGCTCGCTGCACTTGTCCGGGCCGGGGCGAGCGTGCAGATCGAATTGATCGTGCGGGACGACCCGCGAGCCTTGCGGGGTTCGGCCGGCCTGCCCCCGACGTATCTGGTTGCCGTTGATCTGACGGCGGTTCGCGAGGACGGGCCTGCGGCGACGATGTCGCTGTCCGCGCGGGCGCTCGTGCTGGCCGCGAATCCGGGCTGGCGTGGCCTGCTGCCGGGGCAGCGTGCCACGGCGAAGGGCCGGCTGCTCGCGCCGCGCGGTGGCGACCTGCGCGCGGCGGTCGTGTCCGTGAAGGAGGCGCCGGCGCTGGTCGGGCGGGCGCCGTGGGCGCAGCGTGCCGCCGGTGTGCTGCGGGCCGGGCTGCAGCGGGCCTGCGAGCCGTTGCCCGATGGCGCCGGCGGCCTGCTGCCGGGCCTGGTCGTCGGCGACACAAGCCGGCTGGATCCGGCGCTCGAGGACGACTTCCGGACGACGGGCATGACGCACCTGACCGCCGTGTCGGGTTCGAATGTGGCCATCATCCTCGGCGTCGTGCTGTTGCTGGTGCGGTGGACCCGCGCCGGGCCGGTGACAGCCGCCGTCGTGTCCGGGGTCGCGCTGGTCGGGTTCGTGATCCTGGCGCGGCCGTCGCCGAGTGTCGTGCGGGCGGCGGCGATGGGCGTGATCGGGTTGCTCGGGCTTGCCTCGGGGCGGCCACGGGCGGCGCTGCCGGCGCTGGCCGCCGGGGTTGCGGCCCTGATCGTGTACGACCCTGAGCTGGCCGCCGACGCCGGGTTCGCGTTGTCGGTGCTGGCCACCGGTGGGCTGTTGCTGCTCGCGCCGCGCTGGCGGGACGCCTTGACCCGGCGGCGATGGCCTAAGTGGGCGGCGGAGGCGCTCGCTGTCCCGGCGGCCGCTCAGCTCGCGTGTGGACCGGTGATCGCCGGGCTGTCCGGGACGGTCAGCCTCGTGGCCGTGCCGGCCAATCTGCTGGTCGTGCCCGCGATCGCGCCGGCCACTCTGCTCGGCGTCGGCTCGGCGGTGCTGTCGCCGGTGTGGCCGGCCGGGGCGGAGTTCGCCGCGTGGGCGGGGCATTGGCCGGCGACATGGCTCGTCGTCGTGGCGACCTACGGCGCCCGCGTGCCCGCGGGCGCGGTGCCGTGGCCCGCCGGCCTGCCCGGTGCGCTGCTACTGGCCGCCATCACCGTCGCGCTGCTGGTCGCGGCGCGAAAGGCGATCGTGCGCCGGCTGGTCGCGGTGGTCTCGCTCGGGGCCATGCTCGGTGCCCTTCCGGTACGCCTGCTCGCGTCCGGCTGGCCGCCGCCGAACTGGCTGATCGTGGCGTGCGCGGTCGGTCAGGGCGACGCGATCGTGCTTCCCGCGGGTTCCGGGCGGGCGGTCGTGGTGGACGCCGGGCCGGAGCCGAACGCCGTCGACCGCTGCCTGCGCCGGCTCGGCGTACACGAGGTCGTGTTGTTCGTGGTCAGCCACTTCCACGTCGACCACATCGGGGGCATCTCCGGAGTGTTCCGCGCTCGGTCCGTCGCTGCCGTCGTGACGCCCGCGTGGCCCGAGCCGGCGGGCGGGCGTGCCGCCGTGGCCCGTCAGGCCGGCACGGTGAACACGCCGGTCTACCCGGTCGGTCCGGGCTGGTCGTACGCTGTCGGCGGGTTGCGGTTGACGATTCTCGGTCCGGTCGAGCCGCTGCACGGGACCAACTCCGACCCGAACAACAACTCCCTCGTCCTGCGCGCCCGGCTGGACGGCCGGACCGTTCTGCTGCCGGGTGACGCGGAGACCGAGGAACAGCAGGAACTGCTGACCGCCCTCGGGCCGGCAGCGATGCGCGCGGACGTGCTCAAGGTCGCTCATCACGGCAGCGCGTACCAGGAACCGCTGTTCCTCGACGCGGTCGATCCGGCTGTCGCGCTGGTGTCCGTCGGTGTGGCCAACGACTACGGGCATCCGAACCGGGCTCTGCTGTCCCGGCTGACCCGCGACGGTGCCCGGGTGATGCGTACCGACCAGGACGGCGACCTTGCCGCAGTCGCCACCGGAGAGGGCCTGGCCGTGGTCGCGCGCGGCGACCCAGCGACCCGGTGAATGTCCCTCCATCCCTGCCTGTCCAGTTCCGAGGAGTTCATCGCATGACTGCGAGCAAGGATCGGCTGCTCTGGGCCGATGTACCGCCGCCGGGCCGGGCCCTCGTCGAGCAGTTGGTCCGGGGCCGGGTCGTCAGTGCCCGCAACTGCACCGGCGGCTTCTCACCCGGGTTCGCCTCCCGGCTCATGCTGGGCGACGGGCGTCGGGTCTTCGTCAAAGCCATGGATGCCGTCAGGTGGCCGTTGCAGGCCGAGTTGCATCGCACGGAGGCCGAGGTCGCGGCCGTCCTTCCGGCGGACGTACCGGCGCCGCGGTTTCTCGGCAGCGTTGATGACGGGGAGTGGATCGCGCTCGCCTTCCGCGACGTCGACGGCTCGGATCCCGCGCAACCCTGGCGCCGAAACCAGCTGGACCGCGTCCTCGCCGCGGCGACCAGGTTGGCGCCCGTGCCGGTTCCGCTGCGATCCGACCATCCACGGCTCGGCGGGTGGGCGGAGGTCGCCGACGAGGCGGCGCTGGCGGACCGCCATCCGTGGGCCGCCGAATCGTTGCCACGGCTGATCGAGCTCGAGACCGAGGGACTTGCCGCGGCGCAGGGCACCTCGCTCGTCCACTTCGATCTGTATGCGCACAACGTTCTGCTCACCGGCCGGCAGGTGATGTTCGTCGACTGGCCGCACGCCCGGCTCGGGTCGCCCCTCGTCGACCTCGTCGTGCTGCTGTCCTGCGCCGCGGGCGACGGCATCGACCCCGAGCCGCTGCTCGCGTTCCACGCGCCGGGCGCTGAACACGAGCGTGCTGCCGTGACCGCCATCCTCGCCGCGCACGCCGGATTCCTGGTCGCGGGCGGTCTGGCACCGGCGCCGCCGGGCCTCGAGGCGATCGCAGCCGCCAAGCTGTCGCTGGCTCGTGGCGCTCTCTCCTGGCTGCGGTCGCGACTCACCGAAGAGGGGCGAATCGTGTCGCACCGACGCGGTAGACATAGATGACGTTCACCGTTCACCGGTACTTCTCCCGCCGGCGACGTGGCCGGCCGTACGGTACCGGCGGCCCGAGATCATGGAGGTTGTCAATGTCGAGAGTGCGAGCCGTGCTGGCCGGCGCGGTGGGGGCGCTGCTGCTGGTCGCCGCGCCGGTCCCCGCGATACCAGCCGAGGCCGCGCCGTCGCAGGTTCCGCTGGTCACCGATCCGGTGCGCTACGTGGATCCGTTCATCGGCACGGCGCACGACGGCAACACCTGGCCCGGCGCGACCCGGCCGTTCGGCATGATCGCGTGGAGCCCGACCAGTACGACCGGCGATCAGACCAGCACCGGCGCGTCGAACGGCTACTCCTACAACGTGACGAAGCTGCGCGGCTTCAGTCTCACTCACGTCAACGGCGCGGGCTGCAACCCCGGCGCGGCGGGTGACGTCCCGATCATGCCCTATGTGGGGACCGTCGACACGTCACCGACCGCCGACTCCGCCGACGCCAAATACGTGTCCACGTTCTCGCACGCCAACGAGTCGGCCAGCCCCGGGCGGTACACGGTCGGCCTCGACAACGGCGTTCGTACCGACCTCGCGGTCAGCACCCGTTCCGGCGTTGCCGACTTCACGTTTCCCACCGGCTCGACCGCCAACCTGCTGTTCCGCACGTCCAACTCGCTCAACGGCAGCGAGAACGCGGAGATCACCATCGACCCGGCCGGCCGGAGCGTCACCGGCTCGGTGCTGACCGGCGGCTTCTGCGCCCGGCGCGGCAACGGTGGCGGATCAACCAACCCGAACCGCCGGTCGTACTACCGCCTCTACTTCAGCGCGGTCTTCGACCAGGCGATCGTGCGCACGGGCACCTGGCAGGACGCGACCGTCACCCCGGGCGGCACGACGGCGACCGGAGGTGAGGGCTACCTGACCGGGGCCGACCGCAAGGGCAAGGGCTCCGGCGGCTGGGTCGGCTTCGACACCGCCACCAGCGGAAACGTCCACATGCGGATCGGCATCTCGTACGTGAGCCTGGCCGGCGCTGCCGCCAACCGCGACGCCGAGGCGCCCGCCGACGCGACCGTCGCCGCGGTCGCCGATGCCAGCCGCGCGGCCTGGAACACCGAACTCGAGCGGATCAGGGTCGGTGGCGGTACGGACGCCCGCTACACCGCGTTTTACACGTCGGTCTACCACGCGCTGATGCAGCCGCAGACCATGAGCGACATCGACGGTCGCTACCTCGGAGCCGACCTGCAAGTGCACGACCTCGTGGCGGGGCAGCAAGCGGCGTACGGCACGTTCTCCGGCTGGGATCAGTACCGGGCGCAAATCCAGCTGCTCGGCATCCTGCGGCCCGACGTCGCGGGCGACATGGCGCAGTCGATGATCGCGTTCGCCGACCAGAACCGCGGCATCTGGGATCGCTGGCTTCACCTGGGCGCGCCCACCCACGTGATGACCGGCGACCCGGCCGCCCCGACGCTGGCCACCTGGTATGCCCAGGGCGTGCGCAACTTCGACGCCGACGGGGCGCTGAACTCGCTCTACCGGCAGGCCACGGTGCAGAATCCCGATGCGCTTTCCGACATCGGCTGTCCCGGACAATGCCTGGGTCAGCGCCCGACGCTGAACACATACCTCGCACTCGGGTACGCGGCCAACGACATCTGCCACTGCTGGGGTGGCTCGGCCGAAACGCTGGAGAACTCGGTCGCCGACTTCGCCCTGGCGATGTGGGCCCAGCGGGCCGGCCGCAAAGACCTGTACCGGCAGTTGTTGCCGCGCGGCGACTATTGGAAGAACACATACAACCCGGCGATGGGATACCAGGCGCCGCGCAAGGCCGACGGAAGCTGGCAGACCGGCTACACGCCGACGAGCGACGTCGGCTTCGCCCAGGGTTCGGGCGCGCAATACACCTGGATGGTCCCGCAGGACGTTTCCGGGCTGGCGGCGCTGATGGGCAGCCGCTCGGCCGCCGCGACCCGGCTCGACGCCTTCTTCCACGACGAGAACGGCAATTGGGCAGTCACCGGAGGCAACGCGCTGCGGTACGACCCGACGAACGAGCCCGACATCCATGCGCCGTGGCTGTACAACGGGCTCGCCCAGCCGTGGAAGACCCAGGCGACCGTGCGGCAGATCGTCGACACGGCGTACGGGGTGGGGCCGTCCGGGCTGCCGGGCAACGATGACCTGGGCACGATGAGTGCCTGGTACGTGTTCGCGGCCATCGGCATGTTCCCCCAGGTCCCGGGCCGGGCGGAAATGCTGCTGGGCAGCCCGGTCTTCACCCGGGTGGTGGTCGACCGCAGCAACGGCGTCCAGCTCAACATCAACTCCACCAGCACGGACACGTACGTCCAGAGCGTCAAGCTTGGCCGCGCGTCGCTGGGCAGGTCCTGGCTGCCGGAGTCGTTCTTGCTGCGCGGCGGGACGGTCACGTTCACGCTCGGGCCCACCCCCAACACGACATGGGCGACGGCGCCGGCGGATCTGCCCCAGGATCACTGAGGCTGGAGCTTCGCTGGGGGCGAAACCTGGCCAAGATCTGTTCAGTGGTTGAGGGGCGAGGTGGCATGACACGCCCGAGGTCGGTCGGTTGACCGATTTGACCTCGGACGATCGGTTCAAGCCTGTGCGGGCTCGCGATCTCCGGGCCAGACAGACATTCAGCCTGATCGAGAACCTTTGCTATCGAGCATGACATCTTGAATTGCCCATATGTCTACTTTCGCGTTGAGTGCGTCGCAGTCGTGCGCGGGAGTGAGCCTCGCGGATTTGTCGGAGGCCCGTGCGACGATGTTGAGCGTGACAACCGCTTCGCCCCCCGCACCGTTGCTGCTCGTCCAGGGCGACGAGGAATTGCTCGCTGCCCGCGCGATCACCGCAGCCGTGGAGGCGGCCCGCGCGGCCGATCCCGGCGCCGACGTGCGCGAGTATGAGGCAGGTTCGCTCACCGCGGGCGAGGTCGCCGAAATGCTCAGCCCGTCGCTGTTCGGCGGGCGGCGCGTGCTGGTCGTCCGCAACGGGCAGGATGCGCGCAAGGATCTGGTGACAGCCCTGCTTTCGTACGCGAAGAATCCCGATTCCGATGTGAGCCTGATCGTCGCCCACCCGGGCGCTGCCAAGGGCAAGGCATTCGCTGACGGGTTGCGCGCGGCCGGCGCGACAGTGGTCGCGGCCATGAAGCTCAAGGGTGACCGCGAGCGGATCGCGTTCGTGCGGGACGAGTTCCGGCGTGCAGGCGGCAAGTGCGACGAGGCCGCGGCGTCGGCCCTGCTCGCGGCCGTCGGCAGCGACCTGCGGGAGATCGCGGCGGCCTGTTCGCAGTTGCTGGCGGACACCGACGGAAAGATCACGGCGGCCGTCGTGGCCCGGTATTACAAGGGGCGCGCCGAGGTCAGCGGGTTCAGTGTCGCCGACGCCGCGATGATCGGCGACGTGCCGGGCGCGCTCGAGGCGCTGCGCTGGGCGTTGCATGTCGGCGTCGATCCGGTGCCGATCGCCGACGCGATCGCCGACGGCGTGCGGACCGTCGCACGGGTGGCCTCTGCCGGGCGCGGCAACCCCTATCAGCTGGCCAGCTCGCTCGGCATGCCCGCCTGGAAGATCCAGCGGGCGCAGGAACGCAGCCGCGGCTGGACGCCGGAGGGCCTGGTCGACGCGATGCGCGCCGCGGCCGACTGCAATGCCGCCGTCAAAGGCGGCGGCGAGGACCGTGCGTTCGCGCTGGAGCAGGCCGTCTTCGCTGTCGCGGCAGCCCGTCAGTCCGGAGGTGGCCGATGAGCCGATCGCGCCGGGCCGGTCAGGTCCACAGCGCAGAATCCGCGACGGCGAGTCGGTCGGCGCGCCCTTCGCTCGAGCCTGCACGCCAAACCCGCCACCGCCCGGTGTACGCACGGCTGCTCGGGCTGAGAAATCTAGCGCCCGGCGGGTTTCTCTGCTTCATGTTCCTCGAGGGCACGATCGCGCTCGGCGTCCTGCTGGCGCTCGCAGAACTGGTGAGTTGGTGGGGCGTGCTGGTGTTGCCGCTGACAGTGGCAGTCATGGTCAAGCTGAACGACGTGATCGCCGGCGCCGTGGGTCCCCCGGCCGTCCCGTCGCCGCGTGCCGTCTCGTCCGCTGCGGGGCGGGCGTCGAGCGTCCCGACGACCAGGGTCGACACCTGCACCGGCGAGCCGGCGGGTGCGCTCCGGTCACACGGCGGCGTCGAGGGCCGGGAGGAGCGCGCGAGCATGCAGCGCGTCGATCTCGGTGATGCGGTCGCTGCTCGGCAAGGCGGGTTCGCAACGTGGCCGGACGTGCCCCGGGTCAACGCCGGGCCGGCGCTGCATTCCACTGCGGCCTCACCGCCGCCCGCCGAGTGGCCGCTGCCCGCCGAGTGGACGTCGCAGGCCGAGTGGCCGCCGCTCGGCGGCTGGCCGTCGCAGGCCGAGTGGCTGCCGCAGGCCGAATTGACGCCGCACGCAGGATTGGCGCCGCACGTCGAGTTCACGCCGCGCGCCGAGTTGATTCCGCACACCGAGTCGCCGCCGCAGGCTGGCTGGTCGCCGCCCGCCGAGTCGCCGCCGGGGGCGGGCGACGACCTGGTGAGGCGAGCACATACGGTCGGCCTGCCCCGGCACGAGATCCACGGCTGGACCTCGGCTCCGTCGGCCACGGCTGTCGACACGAATGGTCCGAGCGCGGAGCAGCTCGACGCCCGCCTACAGCGCGAACGGCACTCCGCAACCCGCCGCTATGAGTAGGGCCGGGCGGCGCTGAGGCGAGAGGCCTCCGTCGCGGGTTGGGTGCGCGCGGGGCCCGGACGCTGCCGGGGTCGGCGGCAAGGATGCCTGTTGCCGGTTGGGGCCGGACGCTGCTCAGGCCGGTCGCGGTGTCCGCCGCCGGCTCGCTGCGAATAGTGCCGGACGCAGGCGGGGCCGCGTCGACAGCGGAGAGTCGAGTAGATCTTGGGCGAGTTTAGGCCGCCCTTGAGTTTCGCGGTTTGGGCTGGCGCTAACGCCGGCCAGGGCTGACGCAAGAAGTAGAGCGAGTAGCCCCGATGAGAGAGTTTGCCCGGCATCGGGCGAGTTGATTCATCCGTTTTGTCCGGCCAGTCCCGCCGCCAATTTAGATCTTGGACGACATCCGCCTATAGGGGCGAAACTCGTCCAAGATCTTCCAGAGGTGCTGCTGTAATTGGATAAAACGGACCTTGCGTGCGGATCGGCCTACCTA
>Ga0307516_10009654_pt1 | contig 10726 bp, 15 predicted proteins | sample 19_EM_MG_FD_203310 | JGI IMG/M metagenome (GOLD analysis project Ga0307516, IMG submission 203310) | Populus trichocarpa ectomycorrhiza microbial communities from riparian zone in the Pacific Northwest, United States - 19_EM | ecosystem: Host-associated > Plants > Roots > Unclassified | place...
GTAACCCTTTTGGTCATCTAAGCAACATCATTTTCGCCGAAGAGTTCTCCCATTTCTCCAGTGGGCATTTCTTGGAGATGATCGAGCATGGAGGAGGCAGCTGCGAGAGTGGCCTCGTCGAGGTCTCCAAAGTCGAGTAATCCGTCGACATCATTTCCGGTGACAGTTGCGACGGTAGACTCGGTAGTCTGGGTGGAGGTGTTGGGTGTGAGCTGCAGGGCCGGAGTAAACGCGGGAGCGGCAAAGGGCTGAGTCGCCGCGGTGTCGTTAGAGGGACCTGGGATTGGGGTCATAGTGGTTGTAGGGGAGTCGAAAGGAATGGTTGTGTTGACGTCCATGGTGTCATTGCGTTGTGCACGCTCATTCTTCGCTTTGTGCTCCTTGCACTTCTCATGCTTTTCGTGGGCTTTGAATGCTTCAGAGGCAGCATGGTGAGCTTCAACATGGTGAGAGGTGTGTCCTCCCTGCTTCCTCATCTTCCGCTCCTCCCTCCACCTGTTCTCCCGCTCCATTTGCTGATGCTGCATGTTCAGGCAGGTGTTAACTGCTGACTTGTAACTTGCGAGAGTGGCGTGGTTGACCATGCCGTTGTTGTCAATGAGATCAGCTTTGCGGAGGGCGTCGTAGCGAGGATCATGGTAGACAGCTGTGAAAAGCCTGTTCCCGGGGCTAGAAGGGCCAGTAGCGATCCACTTGATCTTGACTTTGGCGAGCTGTATGTCTGGAGCACGCACTGAGAATTTGGATTTGTGACCGGAGTTGTTCCAGATCGCTGCGAAGCGCTCGTATCCTAATGGGACAGGCCCAGTATAGTTCATGTCCTTTCGGACGACAAGATCGAATGCGCGGTATGAGTCGAGTTGGACAGGATTAATGTGGATTGGGCGGACGCCATCAGTGAAGGTGATGAGGTAAGTTTCATTTCCCAGGTTGTCGGAGGTGATGCGAAAGTTCTTGGGAAGAACGTGGCAGCTCTCCTGGTAACCCAGCTCCCGCTTCATGGGTTTGAGGCTGCGAAGGGGCATCGTAACAGTGGAAATGTGAAGATGGTCGAGTGGTAATGGGGTGGTGGTATGATATGGTTGGAAATCTAGTGCCGTCTTTATAGCTTGAGGGAACATTAAGTTGGCAACGAAAATTTGTGGGTCATGAGGTGGAGTACTGGACCCATGTGGCAGATTTGCGATGCCATCTGCACCCAAGGCTTCAAGGTAGGGTTCTAAAAGATTTAGATCCCTAATTTGCGTGTATGGAATCCAAGTTATGTCGCCCGATTTCCATACAACCTCAAAGATGATGTCATTCCCTGATCCGGAGTGATTGGTTATCTTATCAGCAGCCCATTCTGGCTCCGTTCCTTGATTGGTTGCCACGATCTGACTGTCAGATCTTCCCGGAAATAGCCGGTCATCGTTGGGCACATGAATCCTCATTAAAGACGTATGGAATACATTGTGGATTCCTCTCTGCCGCATACTCGCTGGAATATCCACTCGATAGGAATTGTTCCTGAAGTCTTCCGTGATAAGGTATGGACCTGCATACTTGGGTATCAACTTTCTAGCCAGTCCTTTCAGGAACGACATGTTTTTGGTTGATAAGTAGATCAGATCTCCTTTTTCAAAGGGGGAGGCCTGTCAACGCTTGTTGGCAGTACGCGTTTGCTTGACCCTGGCCACCAAGACGGAGTCATGAGCAGCCATCAGGGCTGTTTTTAGATGCTGTGCGAACACTCGGACGCCCGGATATTCAGTTTTCGGGGCCGAGTTCCAAACCATGGGGTGGGGCATTCTGCTGGTATTAAGGAAGAACGGTGCATATCCTGTACTCTCAGACCGTGCAGAATTGATGGCAAACTTGATTGCTGGTAGTTTCGCAACCCAATCTCTTTGGCTTTCGCCAATGCATTGCCAAAGCATCTGGACTATGGTCCGATTTGCACGCTCAGTGGCACCATCCGTTTCCGGATGATAAGCACTGGACATTTTTAGTTGTGATCCGATTGCCTTATGGAGGTGAGACCAAAATAGACTGGTGAAGAGTGAATCTCGATCACTGATGATTGCTCTTGGTACACCATGATGCTTATAGATTTGCTCGAAGACGAGTTCAGCAACCTCTTGTGCAGTGTAAGTCGTTCGACTAGGTATCAAATGGACCATTGTTGTTAATAGGTCAATTACGACCGTGATGGAATCAAATGCCGCGTCTCGGTTCTTTGACAATGGCAACGGTCCCAGCGGATTCAGTAATCCATAGGGTTTTTGGTTGGTCGGCTTGCTTTGCCTACAGATAACACATGAATTACAGAAAGAATGAACATCATTGTTCATATCTTTCCACCACACAAGCTCATGCAGGTAAGTGAGTGTTTTCCGTGGTCCCAGGTAGGCTAACAACGAGTGTGCCTCAGAGATCACGATCTCTCGGACCGAATGAGTTCCTGCCTTGATGGCGGGAATGCATAATACCCGGTGTCCATCAGTGTTCCTTAGGTATATGAGGCCATCACTGGTGAGCTCAAAGTTTTTGTAGTGACGTGGATTCTCGGCAATTTTCGCAAAGACAGAGTCTGACGTATACTGATCTCATATGCAGTGGAGCAAATCAATCGGTTCTCGCCCTCCAGCCAATAACTCTTCCAGAGTTACAGCCGGAAGGGGCTCAATTGTCTCAGCGATCTCATGTGCACGATCTGTCAACTGGGCATCAAGGGCCTGTTCTAGACCCGACAGAGCTTTTTCGGACAGGTACGGTTCTTTGTTTATTCCCGCACTGCCATCATTGCTCATTGCCTGGGTTTCCCCAGCTGCTGGAGCCACCTTTCGATGAGCAGGGAGATGAATAGTAAGTTTCGTCGTGCTCTGTTGGTCTGGCTGAGATGCCATGGATGTTTCAGCGGGGCTCTCGCCCTCCTCGCATTCTCATGGGCCATGAAGCGCGAAATGACTAGCTGTCCTAGCAGCAAATTCACGAGAGGTCTCTGGATGACCCGTTTCTGCCAGTTCGACTATAGTTTTGCGATGGTTACGGCGTGCCTTTGGTTGACTAGACACGCCCTCTGGAACCAGTTCAGTGGATGTTTCAGGATCAAGATTCATGCCAGCCGCCAAAACAGCATTTTCGCCCTCCATCCCGACCAGTAGGGGCATGGAGACAAGGAAATCATTGAGATCGTCGTTGTTCACAACGTCATGGTATGTATATTCACTCCTCGCATGCACTGTCCCAGGCTGATCGAAGGAGTATAGGCGCGATAAGGCATCAGATAGGATGTTTTCAGCACCCGGCACATAGATCACCTCAAAGTCGAATTCCGAGATCTTTTCAAGCCAGCGGGCTTGTCGACCAGACAGGTTCTTTTGCTTTAGTAAGTGAACCAACGGAATTTCACTCCTTGCAGGATGTTATGATGCTGGAGCATCGTTTCGACACCGGCCAGCATCTCTATCTCATGTACGGGATAGTTTTGCTGTGCCGAGTTGAGCTTGGCAGAATAGAAGACGGCGACGTCCGCTGTCTTCCAGTTTTCGCCCTGACTGACAACACCGGCGATGCCTGTGCCACAGCCATCGGTAACGACATTGATGGGCGGGGCGCTGGGGTCATAATTCAGAGGTTTCCGGTGATGATCCCGGCAAACCGTTGCGAGGCGCTTGACGTCCTCAAATGCTCGTTGGTAAGTGTAAGTCCAACGGAACGGTATTGAGTCACTTGTCAACTCATGTAGGACTCCTATAGGTACCCGAATGCGGTCTATGTCGTCGGCAAGGTATCCGCCGACACCCAGGAACCCACGAAGTAATTCGCGATTAGTGGGCGTCTTCCATTTTACTAACGCATTGACTTTATCAGGATCCATTCGGATGCCGTTGCGGTCGATGACTCAGCCAAGGATTTTCAATTCCTTGACAAGGAAATGCAGCTTAGACTCCGAAAGGTAAAGTTCTTCCTTTTTGAGGATATCAACGATGATTTTAACATGCTTAACATACTCCTCTAGGCTGTTTGAATAGATGATAATATCATCTAGGTATACATCCATGAAGACCCCTTTTTTTTAATTTTATTTTTTTAATATCAGCAACTTTTATGCCGGTGTACTTGAAACAGTCTGGTCGCTACATAGTCCTAGTGAAGGGGGTAGCAGTAGAGTATAATATGTAAAACATAATGCTGCATACTTTCCCAGAGGTGGATGGCAGCATGAATGTTCGAGATGATATACGAACAAACAAAAATAAAAGATATGAGAGATATCGAGACCAAAAGATAAGGTAAGATAACCCAGGGCGGCACCTAGGGTCTTATTGGTACCTACTCACCCCATAAGGGGTGCCACATGTTAAGAGTCTTCAAACCAGTTTACGCCTCACCGTCAGATCCCCCCATCTGAACATCAGCCGGTGCAGTCCCCGAGGGGTCCACGGTGGCTTCCACTCTGACAGTTCGTTTCCATCAGCTACCGGTTTCCCCAGTAAGAAGACGAGCATGGAAGCGAGGGATCTCTCCCTCACCTCACGATTGAAGTCGTGACATGATCCATTCACGATCAAAACGGTGCTGCCAAAATTGGCAGCTACGTGAGTTGGCGGCATGAGGTTTACCACAGTTGAGGCAATAAGCAGGATGGGGGCATGGTTCCCCATCTGTGGTAGGTGGCATGGGTGGCACATGGTTCAGCTTACCTTTGCAGCAAGCTGCAAAAGCGCGATGGTTGGACTTGTGATGTGGTCCCATACAAATAGGACACACCACGCGGATAGATCGGCAGTAGTCGAGGTTGTGGCCCCAACTAGAGCAATGGGAGCAGAAGGGAATACCTATTTTAGGTGAAGCCCATCGAAAGAAGCAGACTGATCTACCAGCATTGATAGACCAATTTACGAATGTACACATTCAGGATCCCTTCTGAGAATCCCAGATGTTGAAATAGATGGTGCATGAGTCTGCGGTCCTAGAGTCGCGAACAATCCTAGGAGAAGCAGCCAGGCGGATGTTGTCTTTGTGGACAGAGTTAAGGAGGAAGCGTTCAGCGTCCGCCGGTGTTAAGTGGTTCCCACTCGCGTTGATGAAGAGAATGTTTATGAGCTTGCAGAAGGAACGGGAGGATGGTATCTCACATTTCACTGCGGTGCCTTCAGGAACAATACCTCGCACGAAGGTTTCCACCTGAGAAAGTTCAGGGGAAGTAATGACTTGAGTAGTGGAGATTGTAAGGCCTCCATAGCCCAAGTGAGGGGATTTGGCTATCAGACTGGGGTTTAATCCAGAGATGAACCTAGAGATTTGTGGTGCCAGCTCCAATAGAGAGTCCAAAGAGACTCCATCAGTGGTGACAATCACATTACAATGAGAAGGCCCGCTAGAAGTATTGAAAGGGCGACGACGTTCGGGAGCAGAGTGGAGGGTGCGTTCATGAATATGAACAACATCCTCCACAGCATAGTGTGGCAGTGCTTGCACGAGGTGTGCCAAGCTAACTGGAGTGGGGATGGTATTGGCCAAAGTAGGGTCATGTGCAAAACTCGCTGGCGAGTTCTGCACGTGGTGTGTCCCCGGTCTGGTGTGTCGGGGTACAGTGGGTGGGGGGAAAGGCAATGGCAGTCCCTTAGAGGATGCGTCTCGGTTGGCCATGTAACAGGTAGACTTCCGAGTACGTGCAAGTCCTGCTCCGACAGCTTCGGAGCGGAAGAGATATGCCGCATCGCGACTAACAGAGGCATTCTGTCCTGGAACAGGGAATGGGGTAGCTTGTCCGCTTTGATGACGGCTCACAGCTTTGGGGGCGGCAGTGGTGGGAGGTAGACATGGGGTGGTTGGGGGAATGGGATCTTGTCACAATCCTGTTGGATCTTCACTGGATGAGCGAGGTGGAGGGGAGATAGTGGCAAACTTCTGTTTAAGTTTGCATGCAACGTTGGGATGTGAGTCCAGGTAAGTTTGAGATTCTGGGAGTGAAAGCCAGGAGCTCAGCTTGTCGACCATTACCAAGGCCACTTCAGCATCTATATAGTTCATGTCTCTGTGGGCACGCATGAAACCAATCTTGGGGTCGTCAGAGAGAGCCAGGAATGCCGCTACGGTATTCTGAGCAAGTGCAGGAGTTGCAGCTGTAGTGGAAGGGGGTGATGGGGAAAGTTCTCGTACCTGCTTCTTGGGGGAGGCACCCGACGGCATGGTCAGGATGGAATGTGTATATTCAGGGACGCGGGTGACCCCGGCCATGAAATCGAGTGGGTCTTCATCGTCGCCAGGGCTAGATGAAGAGGGAGCTTGAGATAGAGGAATGCGAGGGTGTCCTCGACCTAGACCAGATCAGACATTCAGATTTCTTGATCCTGAAGCCATGTTATATAACATGGCTTCAGGAGTCAGAGGATGTAGGTGAGAGAGGAATCAGACCAGAGATAAGAGAGCTAGATGTTGATGAAGGCGATGAGGTACCAGAATGTGGCTGTACACGTCGTGGTAAGAAATCAAGAAGTGGTGTCCATGAAGACCCCGATGTAAGGTGAGAATATATGATTCATCAGGGCCTGCCACGTTGCAGAGGCATTGCAATCGCCGATCTGCATGACATTACTAACAATATTTCCATCAGGTGTGGTGACAGCACTCTGCCAAACATGTTTGGCAATTATCCGAACTTGCTCGAATGCTCAAAGCATGTCGATCAAGGACCACCGATGGCACACGGCAGCATGACGGAGGGTGGCATCCATGTCCGGCAAAGGTGATGCCATTTTCTTGGTATTGGCATCCTGTTCATGGAGGTCAATAGCCATTCTCATTTTGAGTGGCTCGCCTTCCTTTTGGGGTTTTTGCAGGAACAACATAGGCACTGTGTTTGTGCTATTTGTGATTATCCACCACTCATTTTTGAGATAGGCTGCCTGTTTTGCACCCCACAATGGTCTTAGTGGCTCAGGGCAACGCGACAGATGCCACAGATAGATTTTATCAGGATCAATCAAAGGTATGGTATGATTGATGGCTCGAAATGGAGGTAATGGTATGTCCTCATCTTCTCGGCATAGAGGTCTTGTATAGTCATGAAGTTCCTCGCGGATTTGCTTCAGATTGTCCTCAATGAGTTCAATGGTACGTGAGGCAATTTCGGAGACAGCAGGATCTTGAATGGGTACAGGGTCTGCAGATCCAACAATCACTTGGCTGGGATTAAATCTGAAGGTGATTTTGTGCTGGAACAGGAAAGGAGTCCCAAGGATGATATTGTGGCCATGTAAGTTTGCCATGTCAAACTACTGATTTTCTGATACTCAAATTTAGTGGTGATGCTGTGACTGATTTGAGAACAAGATCCTTGGCATGCCATTTGTAGAGGCAATAGAGTGGCAAGTTCAGTCTTTTTCAACTTTAGTTGTTGACACGAAATCTCCCATAGATCCAGAGTCAATCAGTGCTTGACATGGATGTCCGTCGATCTTCACAACAATGACTATGGGTTTCGGGACTTTTTGAGCAGGGTCATAGACCTGTGCCGCAGTCCGTTGAATGGCTGGGTATGTCCCTTTTGATAGCTGGACTCTGTTTAATTCAACGAAACAAAGGTGGCCATCATCTTCCATGACTCGTGCATGTTGTAATCCTGCCACCCATCATCTTGTGGTCTCGACAGTGTAGATGGTCTCGGCGAGTTTTTCGGGCATGGGGCCAAGGTATAGGCAGCCCACATCACACTCATCGTCATCCGTTGTTATTCGGAAGATGTCATACTCAAGCTTCTCGTATGCATGTTGCAGTCTGGTGGTGTACCAGTTTGCCAAATTGAATTTTTCATTATGCAGATGCCTCGAGTCAATAGCAAGCACATACTCAAGGTGAGTGTCCTCAATCACATACATTGCTGCTCCATCATTAATGGGTTTTACAAAGAATTGACCAGAACGGAAGGGTTGTCCTTCCACAGCCGCATCTCCTGGATATGGAGCACTGAGCTCAAGTGTCTACTTGGCATTTCAGGCCCAATCATCAATGGTGATCGACACGCCATATCCGTGATCATGAGGTGGGTGATGTATCCCCGTTTCCTGACATCTCAACTGACAATACCACTGGCCAGATTGGAATCCCGGCCGGGTTGCCAATTTAACAGGTATGGTTGCATCGGTACCGAAGACTTGGTCATAGATGACCATGTCATCTTCAGTATATCAGTAGCACATGAAACGTCGACCCCAATATTGAAGCACATTGGCAGGGTCACCAGGGTACGGTTGCGAGAGTTCAAGGAGATACTCCATTTTGCGAGCAGGTGCATATCTGACATTCTCGAACTCACCATCCCTGATCTTATACTGATCTAGGATGACACCACAAATTTCTGGATGGGAAATGTGGCCATCAAACTCCTCAAAATTCATGGGCGGAGTTACATGAATGACTGGGTGGTATTCCGCAATAGACATGAAGGTGGGTAGGTCCATTTCTGGCTCGGGAAGTGCCCTAATTTCCGAAATATCACTGATGGAACCCTCATCTTCAACAGATGTTTCATCTGAGGCATTCTCACATTTGGGTGAGTCAATGCCTTTGTCTCCAACACCATCATCTGAGATTGACATTAGATCAGGAAGATCATCAGAATCGGACAGTTCGACAAGTACAGCTGAGTCTGAGTCTCTGACATCCTCAAGCACGAAGCTCAAGGCATTCAGATGCATTCCTGCCGTAGTATCAGCAAGGGTTGATTCATACTGGCACTCCGTCTCTGCCAAGTTCAGATGGATGCTGTATGAGCCAAGTCCTGGGGGCTTTCCAGAGGATAAAGAGGCCTTCATGTGATTCGTGGTCAGGCAGTTGTGCAACATGTGTCTGGGCTCTTTACAGCGGAAGCATTTGCCCGCTGCACGGAGCTCCTCCTCTCTTTTGGACAAGGTGGTTCTCTTTTTGTCCTCACAGCAAGGTTTTTGTTCAAACCTATTTCCGTGATTTACAGGTGTATTCCCACGGAACGACGAGCCACTAGGTCTCTGGTTGGTATGCCGTCCATATGCAGGCTGGCCAAAACAGCGAGGGCTTGGGTGCCTTGGGGGTTGCTCATGGTTACGTTCCCGACAGTGAGCATTATTGCTGCCCTGTCGGTGGTTGCTTCCATTCTGAGCTGACTGCCCTTCCCCATGCCTTCCATTGTTACCATTCCCACCAAATCTGGATTTGTGGGTATTAGACGGCGAGTCATCATCAAGATCAACTCTCTCCGCCATTTCGTGATATTCAGCTTCATGAACGATCTCTTTCCAACGCAAAGTTTCAGGATTCAACTTGGCAGTGTAAAGAGCTTTTTGGATGGACTTTCGGAATCCATACCATAGTTTAGTTACTTGTTCACATTTGCCAGGAGTACCAACAATTGTGAATAGCTCAGTTAATTCAGAGACATAGTCTTGAATAGACTTATTACCTTGGACAAAGTTGTCCAATCTACGACATTGCTTGTTCCGAAAGTCAATCGGAAAGCAGTAGTTGAATAAACCTTTGAAAAAGGTGACCAAATTCCATTTCTTTGTTCTCATACTAACTTCTCGAGTGTAAAAGTTATAGGCTCTTCCACCGAGGTAATGAGACAGGATGTCAATCCATTCATTGCTAGGGACATGGCCCTGCTTTAGATATAACATTCCATCATTCATGAATTTATAGAACAATTGCAGATCCGCTGCCCCATTATATTTCTCAGGTGGGATGGGTTTCAGTAATGACCTCAGCTTGCTCTTTTTAGAGCGCTTATGTCACTTTTTGGTCTTGGCATCTGAATTTGACAAGGAGTCATCGTCGTCCGAAGATTCGGAGCTCTCAGATTCAGACGAGTCAGATGAGCTATCTGACAGACTTTCGTCATCAGGTGCGTCGTCGTCAGAGCCTTGATTCATGCACTTGAATGCTCGTCCAAGCGCGCTGTCATTGGTGATGTGTTTGACAGGCTGCATGGCCTTGTCCTCATCACGACACTTTTTGCCTGTTCATGAGGGCTTCCTCTTGTTGCCGGCAACCCGATCAATCAGGTTTTCCATCCCTTGTGAGGCGGGAACCGACACAGAGCGCCCTCGTTTGGCCTTATGCTGTTTCATGGACTAATTGTCCTTCCTTTGGTGAGTAGTGTTCTCAATTTCGGAAACACTTTCCACTGATGAAGCCTCAGATTCCTCATCATGTTCATTGATGGCTTGCTGGGCCATGTTGTTGAACTCATCCAGCATAGCTTGCTGGATGTCGACATCGGTCTCAACTGGGCGAGATTAGCCACTCCCCAATTTCTCGGGTTGACAGCTTTCCCGTGGGATGACTTGGCATTTTTTGCTTGGAGTCTTGTGACTGCATGCTCTCTTTGAGCTGTACTCATGGCTTGACATGCCTGTTCAACCACGTCGGTCTGTTCAGGACTCAATTCCAAGTGACGAGGTGCATCGCTCTTGTTGTGCTCACTGTTATTGACATTCTCAAAGCTCTCTACTTGGCTCAGAACTGATGATTCATTTGCATGGCTGCCTAAATCATCAACAGGATCACTGTGTACATCGGTGAGTGCCTGACTCTCATCATCAGTGTTTCCGCCTGATTTGGGGACCAGATTATCTGAGACGAAGATCTGACCAGCAGATTCATCGTCGAGCTCATGGTTGGAGATGTCAGGGCTAGCAACACGAGTGTTGCCAACAGCTGGAACGTTCCCGAACACGTGCGGATTTCTCCCGCATGTTGC
>Ga0307516_10009655_pt1 | contig 10726 bp, 13 predicted proteins | sample 19_EM_MG_FD_203310 | JGI IMG/M metagenome (GOLD analysis project Ga0307516, IMG submission 203310) | Populus trichocarpa ectomycorrhiza microbial communities from riparian zone in the Pacific Northwest, United States - 19_EM | ecosystem: Host-associated > Plants > Roots > Unclassified | place...
ATGAGAGAGGCATAGTTGATAAGATCAAAGAGATAAGATAAGGGGCTGAGGGGCTGTTCCATAACACAACCAAACTGAAGTGTTGATAAGATGAGATGAGATAAGACAAGAGGCTGTTCCATAACACAATTCGGGTGAGTGCTTCTTCTCCATTAGTGCCATTGTTCTAATTGCTGGCCAGCATACCATGAGACGCCATGTTGACAGGGCTGGACTCGACCATTCTATCATATGGCACCAACAGCCAAAGAAAGACATTGTCACGATTTGCAACCTGGTGAGCTTTCGACTCTTTTTACTCTACATACTTTACTGAAATCCAGTCAGGCGAGAGTGGAAGAGCCATATCTTGTGCAGTTTGCTCACAGTTGGGCAACTGAAGAATTCATCAAAATCCTCCTCAAAAACCAGCACAACTACTTGGCGTCTCTAGCCCGCAAGAATGGCATGTCCAACCAAGGAAATGGTGGGAGACAGGAGAATGGGGAGGAAGACAAAGATGAAGAGGATGGTGACAAGAAAGAGAAAGAGGAAGAGGAAGAGGACGGTGATGAGGGCAAGGATGAGGGTGTGCATGAGACCGGGGACAGGGTTGGGGATGGGAGCAAGGATGAGGGTGGGCATGGGGATGGGTATGAGCTTGAGCATGGGGGTGAGTACGAGGGCGAGGATGAGTATGAGGACGAGACTGAGGATGAGAATGGGGAAGAGGATGAGGATGGAGAAGGGATGAAGGCTGTCGCCATCACCTGCACAATTCGTGCCAAGGCCGTCCGCCAGTGTAACAAGGCTGGCTCCGACAGCGATGATGTCAGTGCGGGTACCCGTGTGCGCAATGTCAGTAGGAAAAAGGTCAAGAACACCATTGATGAGGGCAGCTGGGGATCGGGGCATGATGCCGATGTCGAGTAAAGGTATATTTTTGGTTTCTCCATCGTGCTACACAATGGTTCATCTTCATCACCTTCAATAGTAAATTTATATTGCACGCATCCAAATTATATCGCATAGCTCCTGTTGAAATTGTCTGTTTTTTATTTCTCTTTTGTACTTCATTCTTGCCATATTGAATATAGTAAATTCACATTATATGTCCAATTATATGCAACTAGTGGGGCATTTTTAATACATTCTATTTATTGGAAAAATGCGTGGTATTCGGACTGAGTCTCGATTGGAATTTGAGGTGACCAAGATGGTAAATCGTGCAAGATAATGGTCTAATTTTAATTAAGACACAAAAAACATGTGAAATTTAATTATATGTTAAAGTAATGAATGCTTCAAAAACTATACAAGTTTTGTCCAACTAACTGATGAATTTTTAGGTTCTTTTTATCTCACGAAACTATTGATTTTCAGCCCTTTAATAAGGGAGTGAATTGGCTAATTATTCATCATTTGGTGGCTAAATTACTTGATATTTAATATAGGAAACCACTATGCTGAAATTTGTATCCTTTAAGTTCCACAGAGATCTATGAGCATGCCTAATTCCCTCAAAAGGAAACTTTTATCTATATTTGGTCAGCTGAAATGGTCAACCTCGCAGGCGCCATTCTAAACACCCAAATTTGGTCAACCGGACTTGTTCGACCATATAAATTGTGATCCCTTCCATATTTGGGTCTGGCATGATTTTCTTTGGGATGTGGTTGATGATCCCCTCCGGCCTTTCTCCTCATTCAGCTACCACGCTACTCTCACTGCAACCATGTCAGGCTACTCCCATCTGAACTCAACTCTGGGCTGGTATTGCGCTATGAGAATAAGGACTGCATGTGGACATTTTCAATTCCATCAGCTCTATACTATCATGAAAGGAACTGTCAGCCAGGGAAGCGACAAATAACACAAGTTTTGGATGCCACAAAGGTGATGTGGAAAAGTCATAAAAGGCAGAGGCTCAATACTGATTGTCCCATGTCAGTGGAAGCCAACAGTGTTGTAGTAACAGTGAGTAATTCAACTCCCCGAAGGTCTCTTGCACAAATTAATGATTACATTAGGCACATGTCTCACCTGCTTCTCAAGAACCATCAAATAGACATCTTCTTGACAAGGAGCTTGCATCAATGCCATTAGAGCATGAGGTGTCTGAGTCGCCAGTAGAACCCCCAAATTGGTCTGTTGAGATTCCATCCAGATCTGAACATGATGGCTGTTCCTCAGAGCAAAATGTATGATAAGTTGGATATTTTCTCCTTCTCAATTCCTTTTTCTAATTTGCCAAAGAATCTTTCTGCTGTCAAGATCATTGATGATCTAGATCTCCCAATCACTCTATGCAAATATAAAAAAAGTCGCCAACCAGTGCATTTTCACAATGTACTTCCTCAGATTGTACCCAATGGTTGGTGTTTTCTGCTTAGTACAATAGCTCGTGATATGACTTGATGATATTTAACAGTTCTCCCGGATTCTGCTGTTCATCATTTAGATGAAGTGGACAGCACTCCTGAAACTGCTCCTGAAACTGTCCAACCATTCAGTGTCCCAGGTCCTCAATATTTCCAAACATTGACAAATATTTTTGGTCTTTCCAAGAAGTTTTACAGAATGGAGTTTCCTGGCCACAGCTCTAATGAGTCACTTATGCTCAGAAATCTTTGAAGGCAGCCATCTTATCTCCATATTCCAATCTGAATTCATTTGAGCTTGGAGACTGGTACTGGAATACAGGGGTTCGAAGATTTCAATCTAATTTTAAGGCTCTTATCAACATTATCAGCAGCCCAGAATTCAGGCCAGAAGAAGTCAGGAATACCAATTGGACAGGGATCAATGCAGCGCTTGCTTCAAATCAGACGGAGCTTGGAGACGACCTGAACTCAGATTTGGAGTGGCTAGATGATGGCTGGAAGTCTTCCAATATTACCACCAATGTCCCCTTCCACCAATGAACAGACAAATCTGGGACTCAGTTATACATCGCAGGCAAACTTTATTATCACTCCCTTGTTTCTGTTGTTAGGGAGTGACTTGAGTCTTTGGATAAGGGAGCACAGTTTCATTTTGAACTCTATGAGTTATACTGGGATCTGTGATCCGAGTCAGAAAATGTCCACATCTATAGAGAGACATATACATCTGATTGATTCCTGGCCATGCAACGTGAACTTGTGGACTCTTCTCCTGAGCCCAGGTGTAATGCCCCACAGGTGATCATCCCCTTGATGTTTTGGTCCGATGCCACCCAGTTATTGTTGTTTGGTCAAGCACAACTATAGCCCCTTTATTTATACTTTGCAAATGAATCAAAGTACGAGCACTGCAAGCCAAGTAGCAACTTTTGTAGCCATGTTGCATATTTCCAGAAGGTAAGTTATATATTATTATTTGCCCATCGTCTTTCATCTGATGGTTATCTGTAATGCCAGCTCCATGATTCCTTCAGTGATTTTGCTGTGTCTCGGACTGGTGGCAAGCCCCCGTCAGACCTGCTTCTTGCACATTGTTGCCGTGAGGTATTCCATGCACAGTGGGAGATTTTCCTTGATGAGTTCATTGAAGCCTGGAAGCATGGAATGCTGATCAAGTGTTGTGATGGGATAATCCGACGATTTTATCTATGGATTATTACTTACTCTGCTGACTACCCAGAAAAGTGCATGTATTCTTTGCATTGGTGGTTATTAAATTCTTAAATGTTATGTCTCATAGGGTTCTTATCGTGTTAATTCAAAACAATGGAAATTGCCCTTGTCCACACTGCCTTGTCCTCAAATCCAATATACCTATGATGGGGGGGAAGTGTGACCTAAAGAACCAAGTGACCTCAAAGCATCTTGATAATGCTGCACACAGAAAAGTTATTGGATTGGCCTGGACTCTCATGTACAACTGGAATTACTCAGTCAATAGTGTGGCTGTGGACCAATTATTAACTGGTGAGTCTCTTGTTCCAATTCGCATAGGTCTTATCATTGTGTGCCTCTGGATAATTGCTTAACAATTTCCAGAACACATTCTCCACTCAATTTGCAGACTTGGGATTTGACATCTTCAAAGCACTTGTGGTTGATCTTATGCATGAATTTGAACTTGGAGTGTGGAAAGGCCTTTTTGTTCATCTAGTCTGATTGCTCAATGCCATCAACAGTTCAAAGGTTGTTGAAATGGACTGCTGGTATATATTCAAAATTTTGACTGAATGAAGGGTTGATTATGGAACTACAAGATATCGTCAAATCACTGTCTTCAGTTGAGAAGGAATACAGTGGTTCTCTGCAAACTCCTCTGAAATGAAAAAAATGGCAGCTCATGATTATAAGAACCTGCTGCAAGTGAGATCAGCTCTGACTTTTTGGTGGAGGAGACAACATTGACCTATATCCAGTGTGCAATACCCATCTTTGATGGGCTTCTTCCTGATTCTGACAATTGAATCATACTTAATCTTATCTTTGCTTGTGCTCATTGGCACTCCCTTGCAAAACTCTGGCTACACACTGAACAAACCCTTACAGAGCTCGAGTTGGCCACTAGTATTCTTGGAGCAAAGTTCATGGATTTAAAAAAAAAAAAAAACATGCTCATTGTACAAGACTTATGAGCTGCTCAAAGAGCAGCAGAAATGGCAAAGAATGAAGGCAAAAAAAGCTCAATCAAACCCTGCAAAGAAGCAGATCACACAAACCCAAAGTACCGCTCGTAAAGAGGTGACCTTCAACCTGGCCACATATAAGTACCATGCACTCGCAGACTATATCGACATTATTAGAAAGTATAGAACAACTGACTCTTATAGTACAGAATTGATAAGGGTTCTCCACCAGAACATCTCAACAGTGGAATGCTGATTTCTGCAACCCAGGGTGAATCTGAACACTGAACTTCAAAGGCTTGGTACAAACAAACCAACTGCAGTGATTACATGAAACAGATGGCAGGGACTGAGCACTGACAGGTAAGACTCAGGAAGATTCAAGTGAAGGCCTTCTTCAGGTCAGTGCCCTCCAAGTCAACATTTGCATTTGGTGAAGATGATAGTACAACCCCCTCTTCTGAAACCCATCATATCATTGGCAAAACAGAGAATTTTCCTGTAGACATTGCTATCTTCTTTCAGGAGAATAAAAAGGATCCTGCATTCAAGATACAGATAAACTATTTTCGAACAATCAATTGTTATTGATGTAAAAAAGAATTTTATTTCAAAGCTCAAGCAGCAGCTTCTGCCCTGCATCTGCCTCATGCTCATGGCCAATGCCTTCGCACCACACAATTCCACCGAGGGTGACTGGAAAAAAGTATTCTTGAAGCAGAACTGAATTTACATCCACTGGACAATGTGCATCAACTTCACCACTTACAATGTTCAGCACACAGATGATGTTATCAACACTCACAGCCCACGATATAATATTATGCTTTTTAACCACAACATGTCTTCTACTTCTCAGCCCGACCATCCTTTCTTGTACACAAAAGTTCTGGGTATCTTCCACACAAATATCATATACCACAGGGAAGGAAATTGTGATTGTCACTTATGGCAAATTGAGTTTGTATGGGTAAGGTGGTATGAACTGGACAAGGTCGGGAGTTGGAGACCCCAATAGCTCAATCGAGTGTGTTTCCTGAGTGTTTTGGATGAAGACTCCTTTGGTTTTATTGACCTGGCTGATATTCTAAGAGGTTGTTACATTGTTCCCATTTTCAATATGGAGAAGGCTTTGTCTGAAGGCGCTCCTGGGCATTCAGGTCATGCTCAGGATGTGGATGACTGGAAGTCATACTATGTGAATCAGTGAGCCCTATTTTCATCTGGTTTCTGTCTGAAGCAGCCTAACTCTAGATCTTACCTTTAGCTTTGCTGACTGGGATATGGCAATACATTATTATTGGGGTTTTGGTGTGGGGCATGTGCATGCGCATGGGCAATGAGACTCAGTTCCTGTGATGGGGGATGCCTCAGAAGAGGACGAAGATGATGATGCAGAAGTTGTAGAGAGATATGAAGTGCTGGTTACTGCAGGCCCGGAACTTGCCATTACTGGGGATATTCTTGACCCAGGCAGTTGTGCGCCTTCAGTGGTGTCAGATTCAGATAATGAGGTTGTGGGTGATTCCGATGGGGCTATGGACAATTCTGACAAGGGGGAAAACACCCAGTCAGAGGAAGAAGAGACTTATAGATGAACTGAATCCACATTCCATTTTAAAGCCAAAATTGTAATATCTATTGACTGAAACTGTGCCGACTCAAGCACTCACATATTTGCTGCTTTGCCGGTATCCAACATATTACCTTGTAGCACCAGAAATGGCATGTTTATGGAGCCGATAGGCATTATAACACCATCCAGCACATTACAGTGCACTAGATAGTCCAAATATTTCTATCTATGCCCAAGGATGATGACAGAAAATTAGAGATTGAGCAACCTCAATGAGAATGAAGGAGATCGATAACTTTAAAGTACAGTATCCTCTGAGCTGCACAATGTTCCCTGCTCTCTTGTTGTCTATGTTGCTCCTCACTCAGCTGTTTCCGCTAGTCCAATCATCCAGGTTGCCTGCACACCTGTGTTCCTGCCTCAACCTCATCAATGTTGGCAGCACTTATAAATTTCATCTTTGAACTCTTTATTGGCATAACTCAATCAAACAATCTACAGATTCTCCAGAGGCCACACTGCCCTCATCTTCAGAGTCTTCTGCCTCAAGTCCAGAAAATGGGGACATGGAGAGCAGACAGGCATGCTTATAAAATGATTCCATTGTCATTGTCCATCCACACCTAATGCACTGTGTCAATATGCTATCCGCAATGAGCCCAGGAAGACCTTCATCATGAAGCTTCATAAGAAGGCCAAAAGTCAATATTGCTTTATTGAGTGGGTGCTTTGCATTTTGGATGACTATAAAAGAGTAAGCAAATTGTGTATTAAAACATCTCTTTACTCACTGTATTGTCGACTATCAGTGCCAGAGTCGGGCCCCGCAGCCATCCTTTGTGGATATGCTATTTCCACTATATCTCCATTATTATAAACAGGGTCAGTTTTAACTTGTTCTTTTTCATGGTTAGTCTATAAATTCACATTTGTCAACATCAAAATATACTTTTGTATCCACAGAAGTTTCTGGCACAGCTGACATAGTACCTTCCGCTGAGCGTCAAGAGGACTTTGGTCTCAAAGTATACGGTCTGTGTTCCTTGCATTCTACTACAGAAGCAGCAAGAGAGCCTAAGGTCATGAGTGACCATGTATGTGGTTAGTTCATCCTCTTTGATCTGGATGCCTTCTTCACTTTTTGGCCTGAAGAATGATTAACCTTGATGACAGAGCTCTGAAGCCCTCAAAACACACCATATCCAGATGTGAAGATCATTGTACTTTGCCACATAATGAAGAATCTGTGGGTTTGAACTATTGTGTTGCCCTTGGAGATATTGAAAGTAGTCATTTATGATGGCAGGAATGTTGGTGGAAAAGATAGGAACTATTGAAAAGGAAGGAAGGATGGCGAGTAATTGTTGCTAGGTTTCTGTGTGTCTTTATATTCTGTTTCTGACCATTATGGTGACCTTCCTCTTAGGTTCCTTGACAGGGTGAGGAGAACACCTCTTTGACTGGATTTGGTGTCTAAGGAAGATATGCACTTACTCTTTTTGGTTCAATCTACTCTGAGTGATCCTGCCTTAGGTTCATTGGCAGCATAAAGAGAATGCCTGTTCAACCAGATTTGGTGTTAAGATATGCACTTCCTCTTTTTGGTTCAATCTACTCTGAGTGGTCTTGCCTTATCTGGCCATCCTTGCTGGCTACCTTCCATTTTTAGTGGGACAGAATTTGTGTTGACAAGTGAATTTTTCACAACCTGAATTTGGAAAAGTAGCATCTGGCTCTCAACCTATAACTTAAGCTTCAGCATCTCAACCTCACATCTACTCCAACCTTTTGTAAATCTCTCATGATGGCCTCCCACTCCAGCTCTACCCTTGGCATCCAAGCTGCTGATGAGGAAAGCGCCTTGCATTTATGCCAGCCAAAGAAGGCATAAGTTAGTTGGCATCAATCGCATCAACAAAGACTGAGCATTGTTGTTTAGCCGCACAGCTGATCCACTCATCCATCATGGCCATCACTTTGGATGCACCATTCATGCATTCTGCTGCATCTACATTTTAATCACTAGGGGCATGATATGTGATGTTGAACTGCAAGATAAAACTGAGATTGATTTTTCCCTTGAGTAAGTTTATCATCTGTCTTGGTCCACTCACCGCACTTACCCCTATGAGGAAAAACCAAGAATATCAGATTTACTGAAAACTCCTCAACATTGTTCCTGGGCTGGAGGAATGAATTATGACAAGCAGCACCAATGAGGACCTTCTTCACATTGCTGATCTGATATGCGTAACAAGTTGTTACCTTTGAGAATATATTGTAATGTTTGACTCCCAGATCCAGAAGGGATCTTTCTCTGCCCATGCTGATGACACAAAAAGCATGAAGGGACCAATGCTAGATTGGATAGCCCTCAAAAACAGTTACCTCGATCCATGTATCACTCAGAACAACAAATTGGAGCGAGGATTCCACTATTCTGTCATGGGGTTCCTTTTGTGTCCAATTGAATATAACTGGTCAAATGAGGAGTATTTCTATTGGCCCATGTGTTTCAACATATATGGTTTAACCTCTACTTTTCTTAAGGGTCCGGCACCAATTATGCACCACTGAGCTCCCTGTTAGTGGTGACCAGTGGCCTTTCTTCCTTTACAAAGATCATAAATCCAATGCCGACGATCCTTGGGATGGATTATTCCAGAGTGCGCTCCTGGTTATGGTAAGAATCTTGATTTAACGGTATCTTGTTTCTTTCTCATTTTAAAACCTCAGGCATATAAACATTGCTACCCAGGTCTGTTAGTCATCTCATTCTACCATGAACATCATCTTCCCCTGACTAGATTTCTTATAGATCTGGTTTGCCCTTAGTTCTGCATCAATGTTTTCAAGATCTAATACCACCACTGACTCTGAGTGCTTTTATAATTCTATCCTCAAATTATTGGAGGATCCGGAGGAGGAAGAGTACTTCGCCAACCTCAAAAAGTGATGGAATCGGTGTGTTTGAATGTTTCTCTACCTTATTACTATATTGACAATTTTCAGCCAGATATTCCCTTCCTCTACTTCTGGACTTCACCCGAACAGTAAAAATAGTGTTCAAGCTAGAATTGCAAGGATCAGAGCTAGTTGAGGCAGTTGTTGTTGAACAATTTTTCAAGACAATTTTTACTTGTCTCCCCTAGACAGACTATATATGATCATCTATTGATGGGATGGTTATGATCATATATAGTCTGCTTTCACATATGCTACATGAATCAGGGTTGCCCAATTGCAATGCAAAATCACCTTATAAGGCAATTCTTATATAATGACATAAGTGCTCATTGATCAACTTGTGCTGGATGCAACCTATGTCTTATTGCCAGTTCCGTTTCCCAACTACACCCTGTTGGTGGGCAGCTCTTCAAATATATCATCTCCTTCATACTTAAGCCATCCTGTCACTTCATTGGCACCGAATACTAGCTGGCAATCATATCATTTTCAATCTCTGCATTCTTCTGTCTCTGAGACAACTCCAGATGTACAAGCAAACACAAACTCAAGAAAACAAAGAAAACAAGCTCCCTCATCAGCAGAATCACAAGCGTCGAGCATCCCTCAAGAAGCAGAAATCTACCTCTCACAAAAAGGGGATTCAGCACCCAGAGGAACCCATAGCTGAAATGCAAACTAAGTGGACATATACCTCTCCCAGAACCAATGCAGAGAAGCTCAATGCCGCCTCAAACCACTCAAAGCCACTAGCAACTGGGGACTTGGATATTATCTGTTAAGGTGAGACAGGGAAGGCTATTGGCATCATGCACTGCACATCATGAGAAGATTCTGCATTCTTTTTTGAATCCTCAAGCAAATGTAGTCCACACACCTGGACTCATTCTTGATGCTTGGTACCACAGTTCAGATGCAGAAAAGTACAGGAGATCAGACACGAGGCGCAAAGACATGTTCTCTATGACCATACTGTACAAGGACATCTGCTTATTCCTTCCTATGCTCTGGTGCAGCAGCTGTTGTGAAATTTTAATGTTTGAAATTTTACTCTATGCATGACAGATCAGACAAATAATGAGAGTCTCTTGGGGCCTGCAACATGTTGCCATTTTCTTGTGATATTTCAACTACATGTAATCTCTCGCTTAAAGATTGGGCAACCATGGTTCATGTTGCCCACATGAAACCAGACTAAATTTTTACAGCAGTTTGCAAAGTTGGTGTCAGTTGGTCATCTTGTTGAGTCTTATATCACATATTTGGACTTTTAAAATTATGTTATTTCTGGACTTTCTCCCTCCATCATGGCTTGCAAGGCTGCCAAACACCCTTAATCATGGTAATAGAACTAGTGTTTACAGGTCAGATCAGATCAGGTCATTTGCCCAAATTGGCTGTGATTGTGACTGTGACTGGTCATGACTGATCAAAACTGTGACTGATCATGACCGATTGTGACCGGTCATTTGATAGTAAATATAGTTTCCTTCAAAACGAGCCCTAGAATATCCAAAACAGTCAAGAATTGACTGAGATACAAGCAAAACAATAAATTGAGTACATGTTGGCTCATTTTCAGCATTTCAAGGCTTGTTGTCCATCATGTGGGTTATACAAACTTGATACATATACTA
>Ga0307516_10009658_pt1 | contig 10725 bp, 10 predicted proteins | sample 19_EM_MG_FD_203310 | JGI IMG/M metagenome (GOLD analysis project Ga0307516, IMG submission 203310) | Populus trichocarpa ectomycorrhiza microbial communities from riparian zone in the Pacific Northwest, United States - 19_EM | ecosystem: Host-associated > Plants > Roots > Unclassified | place...
GGCTACGGCTCCTACGGCATGGCGATGCCGGCCTCGTTCAACGCCAACCGGCTGTCGCTGGTCGATCGCGGCTTCGTCTACGCCATCGCGCACATCAGGGGCGGCACCGACAAGGGCTGGGGCTGGTATCTCGACGGCAAGCGCGAGAAGAAGACCAACAGCTTCGATGATTTCGCCGCCTGCGCCCGCGCGCTGGTCGACGCCCGATATACCAGCGCCAAGCGCATCGTCGGCCATGGCGGCAGCGCCGGCGGCATGCTGATGGGCGCGGTTGCGAACCGCGCTGGTGAGCTGTTTGCCGGCATCGTCGCCGAAGTGCCGTTCGTCGACGTGCTCAACACCATGCTCGACGATACGCTGCCGCTGACGCCGCCAGAATGGCCGGAATGGGGCAACCCGATCGAGAGCGAAAAGGATTTCCGCACCATCCTGTCCTACTCACCCTATGACAACATCGCGGCCAAGGACTATCCCGCGATCCTGGCCATGGGCGGCCTCACCGATCCACGCGTCACCTATTGGGAGCCGGCAAAATGGATCGCGCGGCTGCGCGCGACCATGACGGGCGGCGGCCCCGTGCTGTTGCGCACCAACATGGGCGCGGGCCACGGCGGCGCTTCGGGCCGCTTCAACCGGCTCGAGGAGGTCGCAATCGTCTATGCGTTCGCGCTGTGGGCGGTCGGGATGGCGGAGAAGGCGGAGGCGTAGGGACTTTCTCAGGAGCGCTTGCGCGGGCCTTCGGGCGCAAGCGGTGACCCGCCCGAGCCACATCCCTGCGCGAACAACCCCTGGACCTTGCCATGGTCCGATTCGACGCGCGAGAAGCCGGTCGTCATGTCGACCAGAAGCCGATCGCCGCGCAGGACATTGCTGCATTGGGTGAGCACGACGCCGCCCTGCATCGTGATGAGATTGGTCCTGGTATCGAACACAGCCCTCTCACCCGTTACGGTCTGGTCCTTCTGGGTCACCACGACATTGCTGTGTGCCTCGATCCTGCGGATCGAGGAGCCGGAGCCGATTGCCGGGATCGTCTGCTCCGCAGCAGGTCCCTTCTCACCCCGGTTTGCAACACCCGGCGGCTGGGATTTCGTGGCCGTCCGCGCTTCGTTCCGTGAATCATAGAAGACCACGAGAGTCCCTGATTTCATCGTGGTGTCACCCTGGACGACGGTCACGTTGCCGGAGAAGGTTCCCCGATTCTTCGTCTTCAGCATTTCAAACGCGGCCGCCTCGATCCGGATCGGCTGTTCGCGGTTCTGCGAAAAACCCTGCATCGCATTGGGCACACCCTGCGCTGGGTCCTGCCCACGGCACTCGGTTGCAAGGCAAAGAGCGAGAGCCGTGACAGCGCACAAGCTGCCCGCAGAGGTCTTGCGAAACTGACCGAACAGCGTCTTCATGCGGAGCCCGCCGGATCTCAAGCAGCGAGATCTAAGGTAGCCTTGCTCGATGAGTCAATGCCCAGCGCTCGCCGACAAGAGCGAAACGCGCGTCGCCGCGTTGCGAATCGATTTCTCCTTCGGGACATATGGCCTCGCGAGATGACGTTTGAGACCGCACGCCTGCTCCTTCGACCACCGCGCCTCGCCGATGCTCCGGCACTGTTTGAATTCCTGGGCGACGCAACGGCGATGCAATACACGACACGGCAGGCGTCGCTGCGCGATTGTCGGCGCTATCTCGCCGCGCATGAGCGACAACGCCGCCGGATCGGCTGCGCGCCCTGGGTCGTCGTCGAGAGGGAAACGGAGGCGACGATCGGCTTTGGCGGGCTTTACGACGATCCCTTTGATCCCGGCTGGGGCGTCGAGGTCGGGTATTTCCTTGCGCCGGCCGCGTGGGGCAAGGGCTATGCGACCGAATTGACGCGCTTCTGTGTTGCCTTGGCCAGGCAACGACCCGGCTTGCAGGTGCTGCGCGCCTTCGCCCATCCGGACAATATCGGCTCGCAGAGGGTGTTGGCGAAAGCGGGCTTTCGGCAGGAGCGCTTCGTGCCCGAGATGAACAGGTTGCTCTATGGCCTCGACCTTTGCGATTGCTGACGCCGATCGTAACCCGGATGGCGCGTCGCTCCATCCGGGTTGCGGCGATCGTCACACCGCGCCGTGGGACTCCACGTAAAGCGCGTAGACCGAGTGGCAGCTCGCCATATAGAGGCGGTTGTTCTTCGGCCCGCCGAAGGTGAGATTGGCGCAGCGCTCGGGCAGCTTGATGAAGCCGATGGCCTTGCCTTGCGGGTTGAACACCATCACGCCGTCAAGGTCCTCGGACTTGCCCTTGAGCTCAAACACCTTGCGGCCGCCGACGTCGGTCGGCTCGGCCTGCAAGGCGCCGTTGCTGCCCCAGCCGCACCACAGATTGCCGTCGCGATCGACCCTGAAACCATCGAGAGACCCCTGGTCGGCGGCGTCGATCAGCTTGATCTTGCCACTGAGCGTGCCGTCGGCGTTGACGTCATAGCTCCAGATGCTGCGATTGGGCGTGCCTTTCCACTCGACGATGTAGAGCTTCTTTTCGTCCGGCGAAAACGCGAGGCCGTTGGGATTGACCAGGTCCGTGAGCACGGCGGTGAGCGTGCCGTCCTTGGCGATCCGAAACACGTTGGTCGTGGCCTGCTCCGGCTTCTCCTTCTTGCCCTCCCATTCGCCGTTGATGCCGAACAGCGGATCGGTGAACCAGATGCTGTCGTCCGACTTCACCACGATGTCGTTCGGTGCATTCAGCCGCTTGCCCTCGAATTTGTCGGCCAGCACCGTGACCGAGCCGTCCTTCTCGGTGCGGGTGATGCGGCGGGTGACCGAATGCTCGCAGGTGACGAGACGTCCCTGGCGATCGCGTGCATTGCCGTTGGCGTAGTTGGCGTCGCTGCGGAATACCGTGGTCTGCCCGGTCTTCTCGTCGAACTTCATGATCCGGTTGTTCGGAATGTCCGAGAACAGAAGGTAGCCGCCCTCGGGGAAATACACCGGTCCCTCGGCCCAGCGCAGTCCGGTGGCGACCTGCTCGACGGTGCTTGAATAGAGCCGATATTTCGCGAAGCTCGGATCGAGAACCTGAACGGCCGGGTCGGGGTAGCGCTGGTTCGGCAAAAAGGCGAAGGATTGGGCGCGGGCAGCGCCGGACAGCAGCGCCGTCGTCGCCGTGGCCCCGGCTGCGGTGAGCAGATTGCGTCTCGTCAGGTTCATGAAATTTCCTCCGTTGGTTGGCGTTGTTCGAGCGCCGGCTCTTGCTGGCCGGCTGGCGATGATGAACTGGATTGATCGTGACCGACCTTATCGGCCGTTGGTCTTTCGCCACGCCGCGAAGTCCGTGAGCGTCTGCTCGTCGGTCGCGGGATAGAGCCCGAAGATGCCGCGGCCCTTGCGGACCTCCTCGGTGACGAAATCCTCGAACGCGGTCATCTCGAAAGCTTCGTTGGCGATCTCGTCGGCAAGGTGCGCGGGGATCACGATCACGCCGTCGCTGTCGCCGAGAATGACGTCGCCCGGGAACACCGGCGCATCGCCGCAGCCGATCGGCACGTTGATCTCGATCGCCTGATGCAAAGTCAGGTTGGTCGGCGCGCTCGGCCGGTGGTGATAGGCGGGGAAGCCGAGCTTGGCGATCTCGGCCGAATCGCGGAAGCCGCCGTCGGTGACCACGCCGGCAACCCCACGCTGCATCAGCCGAGTGACAAGAATCGCTCCGGCCGACGCGGCGCGGGCATCCTTGCGGCTGTCCATCACCAGCACCGCGCCGGGCGGGCAATCCTCGACAGCCTTGCGCTGCGGATGCGAACGGTCGCGGAACACGTCAATCTTGTTGAGGTCCTCGCGCGCCGGCATGTAGCGCAAGGTGAAGGCCTCGCCGACCAGGGTCGGCTGATCCGCGCTCAGGGGATGCACGTCCTGGATCATCTGGACGCGAAAGCCGCGCTTGAACAGCGCGGTCGCAACCGTTGCGGTGGAGACGGTTTTCAACTTATTGCGGGTGGTTTCGGTGAGTTTTGACATTCTTTCTATCCCGTTGCTGTCATTCCGGGGCGGGAGCGAAGCGACCGAACCCGGAACCTCGAGATTCCGGGTTCGACGCTACGCGTCGCCCCGGAATGACCGGCTAAATTAGTAGATCGACGGCTCGCCGACCGGCGCGCCGAAGCCGGTTTCGAGGAAATCGAAATCGCAGCCCTCATTGGCCTGCCTGATATGGCGGCTGAACATCCAACCATAGCCGCGCTCGAAGCGGCGCTCCGGCGGCTTCCACTCGGCGCGCCGCTTCGCAAGCTCGGTCTCCGGCACATCGAGACTGATGGTGCGCGCCGCGACGTCGAGTGTGATGCGGTCGCCGTTCCGCACCAGCGCCAACGGCCCACCGATATAGGCTTCCGGCGCCACATGGAGGATGCAGGCGCCATAGCTGGTGCCGCTCATGCGTGCGTCCGACAACCGCACCATGTCGCGCACGCCCTGCTTCACCAGCTTGGTCGGGATCGGCAGCATGCCCCACTCCGGCATGCCCGGCCCGCCCTGCGGCCCGGCATTGCGCAGAATCAGCACGTGATCGGCAGTTACGTCGAGATCGGGATCGTCGATCGCCTGCTTCATCGATGGATAATCGTCAAACACCAGCGCCGGGCCGCTATGCCTGAGGAAGCGCGGATCGCAGGCGGAGGGTTTGATGACGCAACCATCGGGCGCGAGATTGCCCTTGAGTACCGCGAGCGCGCCTTCCTTGTAGATCGGATCGGTCACGCTGCGAATGACGTCGTCATTGTAGACTTCGGCCGTGGCGATGTTGGCGCCGAGCGTTTCACCCGTCACCGTCATGCAGTCGAGATGCAGGTGGTCGCGAATGCAGCTCATCAAGCCGGGCAATCCGCCGGCATAGTAGAAGTCCTCCATGAGATATTTGTCGCCGGACGGCCTGACATTGGCGATCACAGGCACCTTGCGGCTCGCGGTCTCGAAATCGTCAAGGCCGATATCCGCACCGGCACGGCGCGCCTGCGCGATCAGATGGATGATCGCGTTGGTCGAGCAGCCCATCGCCATCGCGACCACGATGGCGTTCTCGAAGGCCTTGCGGGTCTGGATCTGTTTCGGCGTCAGGTCTTCCCACACCATCGCGACAATGCGGCGGCCGCATTCGGAGGCCATGCGGATGTGATTGGCATCGGCGGCCGGAATCGAGGACGCGCCGGGCAAGGTCATGCCGATCGATTCCGCGATCGCGGTCATGGTCGAGGCGGTGCCCATGGTCATGCAGGTGCCGTAGCTGCGCGCGATTCCGGCCTCGACATCGACCCAGTCCCTGTCGGAGATCTGGCCGGCGCGGCGCTCATCCCAGAATTTCCAGGCGTCCGAGCCCGAGCCCAGCGTCTTGCCTTTCCAGTTGCCGCGCAGCATCGGGCCGGCGGGCAGATAGATCGTGGGCAGGTTCATGCTGGTCGCGCCCAGCAGCAGCCCCGGCGTGGTCTTGTCGCAGCCGCCCATCAGCACGACGCCGTCGACCGGATGGCCGCGCAGCAATTCCTCGACGTCCATCGCCAGCATGTTGCGATAGAGCATCGTGGTCGGCTTCAGCAGCGATTCCGATAGCGACAGCGCCGGCAATTCCATCGGGAAACCACCGGCCATCAACACGCCGCGCTTGACGTCATCGACCCGCGACTTGAAATGCATGTGGCAGGGTTGCGCATCGGACCAGGTGTTGACGATCGCGATCACCGGGCGATCCTTCCACTCCTCCGGCGCATAGCCCATCTGCATGGTGCGCGAGCGATGGCCGAAGGCGCGCAGATCGTCGGGCGCGAACCAGCGCGCGCTGCGCAATTGGTCGGGGCGTTTCTTGGTTTCGGTCACGACTGGGTCCCCCATTTCTGCACGGTGTTGCGCTCGATGGTGCGGAATATCAGATTTTCGACCACGAGGCCGATCAGAATCACGGTCAACAGGCCGGCAAAGACGGCCGGAATGTCGAGCAGATTGCGGTTTTCGAAGATGAACCAGCCGAGTCCGCCCTGTCCCGAGGAGACACCGAACACGAGTTCGGCCGCGATCAGGGTGCGCCACGCGAACGCCCAGCCGATCTTGAGGCCGGTGAGAATCGCCCCGAAGCCGGCCGGAATCAGGATGCGGACGACATAGGGAAAGCCGCGCAGGCCATAATTGCGGCCGACCATTCGCAGGGTGTTCGAGACGCCCTTGAAGCCGGAGTGGGTGTTGAGCGCAACCGGCCACAGCACCGAATGGATCAGCACGAACACCAGGCTGCCATTGCCGAGCCCGAACCAGATCAGGGCCAGCGGCAGCAGCGCGATGGCCGGCAGCGGATTGAACATCGCGGTGACGGTTTCGAGAAAGTCGGTGCCGATCCGCGTGCTGATCGCGACGATGGTGAGAATGGCCGCGAGCGTGATGCCGGCGGCATAGCCCATGAACAGCACCTTTAGCGACGCCCACGCCCGCAGCGGAATCGTGCCGTCGCGGACCCTGTCGACGAGGGCGAGAACGGTGTCATGGAAAGTCGGGAACAGCAGCGGGTTGTCGAGCAGGGTGCCATAGGCTTCCCAGATCGCCGCGAGGACGACAATGATGACCGCCTTGCGCACGAAGCCGTCGTTCCACAGCAGTTCGGCAACACCGAGCTTGCGCTCGACCTCGCCGTGAGCTTGCGATGCAGCAACCGCATCGTCACGTATCAGGATTCTTGCCTCGCCCATGTTCCCTCTTAATGCGCCGTCGCGGACCCGGCAAACAGCAGATCGTGGATCTGCCGCTCCAGCCGCGCGGCGCTGCCGTCTTCGCTCGAGACCTGATCGACATCGATGACCTCGGCCTTGACCCGGCCGGGATGCGGCGACAGCAGCAGGATGCGGTTGCCGATCTTGATGGCTTCCGCGATCGAATGGGTGACGAACAGCACCGTGAAGCGGGTTTCGTCCCAGAGCTGCAGCAATTCGTCCTGACAGGTCCGGCGCGTCAGCGCATCGAGCGCGGCAAAGGGCTCGTCCATCAGGAGAATATCCGGCTCCATGGCCATGCCGCGGGCAATCGCGACGCGCTGCTTCATGCCGCCGGACAGCGTATGCGGATAGGCGTCGACCACCCGGGTCAGGCCGACCTTCTCGAGATAGGCGCGGGCGCGCTGCTCGGCCTCTTTCCGCGGCAGGCGCCGCGTCATCAGCAGCGGGAACATCACATTGCCGAGCACGCTCTTCCACGGCAGTAGCTGATCGAACTCCTGGAAGATCATCATGCGGTCGGCGCCGGGACCGGTGATGTCGCGGCCGTTGATCCGCATGCTGCCTTCGCTCGGCTTGAGGTAGCCGCCGACGGCCTTCAGAAGCGTCGACTTGCCGCAGCCGGACGGTCCCAGCAGCACGAAACGGTCGGAGCGGTCGACGCTGAAGCCGACCCGCTCCGTCGCGGTGACCACCGCGCTTGAGGTCTTGTAGCGCAGCGTCACGCCGCTGACATCGAGAAGCGCCGGCATCACCGTCAGTTTCCCTTGAGGTCGTGCGCGATCGGCAAATAGTAATCGGTCCACGCCTTCGGCTGGGTCTTCAACGTGCCGGTCCTATAGAGATGGGCGGCGAACTTCATCGTGCCCTGCGGCTCCAGATTCCACTCCATCATGCCGGGCTCCTTCAGCCAGGCGAGCAGGTCTTCCACGCTGGTCTTGTCGCCGGTGATCTCCTTGTAGATCTCGACCGCGGTCCTGGTATCGCTGCGGATCAGGTCCTGCGCTTCCTTGGTGGCGTCGCGCACCGCCTGGATGATCTTCGGATTGGCGTCGGCGAACTTCGTGGTGGTGAAGAACTGGGCCTGGCTCAGCGGCCCGCCCATCACATCCGGCGAAGACAGCACCACATGGGCGCCCGGCACATTCTTCATTTCGAGGAAGGTAAAGGGCGGGATCGAGAAATGATTGCGCACCTCGTGCTGCGGGTTGGACAGCGCCGCATAGGCGTCGGGGTGGCCGAGCTGGACCGTGTTGGCGTCGAGCTTCGACCACTGGTCGGCGCCGAACAGTTCGGCAGCCGCGATCTGCAGCACGATCGCCTGGGTGGAAATCTTGACGGTCGGCACCGCGATCTTGTCGTTGGGGCCGATATCCTTCAACGACTTGATGTTGGGGTCGCGGCTGATCAGGGTCATCGGCTGCGCGGAGGTGGCCACAATGCCCTTGACGCCGCCACGGGTGCGATCCCACAGCAGCAACAGGTTGCCGGTGCCGGTGTTGAGGATGTCGACGCCGCCGGCGAGCAACGCATCGGTCTGCGCGCCGCCGCCGCTGAAGGTGACCCATTTGGTGGTGACACCGGGCAGGCCGAGCTCGCCTGCGTGCTTCTCGATCAGCTTCTGCTTCTCGATGATGTGGCTCGGCATGTAGAAGATGCCGGGCTGCCGCGACAGCGAGATGTCCGTCTTCTGCTGGGCCGACGCTGGCGTCGTGACCGCGCTCGCCGCGAGCAGAGCGAAAAGGCCGGCGCCGATCCGTGCCACACCCTTGTTCATTTCACACTCTCCCTGACCGGCCGCGCCATTGACGGCGGCCTTTGAAATGCACTAATGTATTAGTGCATTTCTGGCAAGCTCCTTCGACAGGTCCGCCTCTGCAATGGACTCTCGATCCGCTTCACCTCGCCCGGCACCGCACGCCACCGAACGGCTGGATCGCGAACGCCAGGCCGCGCCGCAGGTGTTCGAGCGGCTGCGCGGCATGATCATTGCGCTGGATTTGCCCCCCGGATCGCCGCTGTCGCGCGCCGCGCTTGCGTCCCAGTTCGGGGTGAGTTCGACGCCGATCCGCGACGCCCTGATGCGGCTGGCGGAGGAGGGGCTGGTCGACGTCTTTCCGCAACATGCCACCGTGGTCAGCCGGATCGACATCCGGCTGGCGCAGCAGGCGCATTTCCTGCGCCAGGCCCTCGAACTGGAGATCGTGCGGATACTGGCGCTCGCAGGCGAAAAACCGCTGGCGGCGAAGCTCGATCAGCTGATCACGCGGCAGCAGCAGCTCGCCAAGGCGGGCGATTTCGAAACCTTCATGGCGGCCGACAATGATTTCCACGCGGAGCTGTATACCGCGGCCGACAAGCACGACCTCTGGACCCTGGTGCGCAGCCGCAGCGGCCACATCGACCGGCTGCGCCTCCTGCACCTGCCCTCGCCCGGCAAGGCGCAGGACATCGTGCGGCATCACCGGCTGATTGCGAAAGCGATCGGCTCCGGCGAGCCCGACCAGGCGCAAAAGCATCTGCGCACGCATCTGTCGGGAACGCTCAGCGACCTCGCGATGATCCGCACGATGCATCCGGAATATCTGAGCGACTGAACCGCTCGATAGCGGGGAACATGCGCGCGCTGATGTCGGACGTCAGGTAGGCCGTATATCCGACGGTGGGGCCAACAGCACGCAGATCCGCGCAAAGCCGGCGAGCAGGCGGCCCCGGATCCCGGGACTCGATTTTGAAACTGGCATAGGTCCCCGTCAGAGACGGCTCATCCCAACAGGAGCTGCCGAGCCCCCCTGAGAATCGCGCAGGGCGTCGGAAATGTGAGCCGCCGGCAGGCTTCTATTGCAAGCTTAATCCAGAATGAACTTCGGCCGCCATACAACTACGGCGAGCAGGTAAATGACAAGCTCCCCAACTAGATTTGTGAACGAATGCGCGTGCCGGTGCCACGGCACGATAATTTTGGTTGAATTTGGTCACAGTCGTCGAAAATCCTGCGGTTCCGAGCCAAAAAGTGCAGAATCCCCCCTCGGTTCCGCTTGCGGCAACCCGTGAATTGAGCAAACCTTTGCAACTAGCCGTTGTTTTTGATTCCGCCTCGACCGAGAGATTTTCGTGGCCAAGATTTTGGTAGTGGACGATGATCCAGCCGTTCAGTTGACAATTCGGCTCCTGCTGGAACGGGCTGGCCATAGTGTTGACGTCGCCAGCGATGGCCGCAAGGGACTTGCCAAGTTCGAAGCCGGCGATTTCGATCTCTTGTGCCTGGATGTCTTCATGCCTGGCATGGATGGGCTGGAGACCATGCGCCACATCCATCAAAGTCGGCCAAGGACCCCGATCATCGTGATCTCAGGCCGCCCGATTGTGCCGGATCTGGGGACGGAGCCGGACTACCTTGCCATGGCGACCAAGCTTGGCGCAGTCTGCAGTCTGCCGAAACCCTTTAAACCGGCGACGCTGCTGGCAACTGTGGCGGACTGTCTCGAGGCCGCGAAGCAGCTGGCGACGTCCCCCGTTCCTGATCGCGATGCAGCGTCTGGTCACTGACATAGAAACCGCCGCACTGGCCGCGCCGGGCAGCCCACCAATGCAGGACGATCATGCGATCGGCGGGCTGACTCTGGCGGCCAAACTTGCGATTGCGATGATTCTGATGGTCGCGGCCGCAGTGTCCGCAGTCGGTTGGTACAGCAATCGCCGTCTGGAGCAGGTCATTCCACCCCGCGTACTGGACCGCATCGAGACCCACGCGAGACTCGCCGCATCCGGGTTCGAGTCCTATGTCTCGGGCGTCAGCAGCGACGTTGCAAGCTACCGTGCCGCTCCCGGCGTGATCGGACTGATCCGCGCGCAACGCTCGGGGGGTATAGACCCCGCGGACGGCACTCCTGAGAAGACCTGGCGGGAACGGATCGCCAGCCGCTTTCTTGCAGTTCTGGAGACCAAGCCGTCCTATGCGGAGTTTCGGTTCATCGGCGCCGACGACGGTCAGCGCGAAA
>Ga0307516_10009659_pt1 | contig 10724 bp, 9 predicted proteins | sample 19_EM_MG_FD_203310 | JGI IMG/M metagenome (GOLD analysis project Ga0307516, IMG submission 203310) | Populus trichocarpa ectomycorrhiza microbial communities from riparian zone in the Pacific Northwest, United States - 19_EM | ecosystem: Host-associated > Plants > Roots > Unclassified | place...
CTGGATACTCCCATCACTTTGGGGAATCACGTGGTGGCCTCTGGGCCTAGGACACCTTGGAGGAGAGGATTGAGTTGGGTTGGGATTGGGAGCAGTGGTTGGCGAGTGTGGAGGACGTCGAGGAGGAGGAGAGGCTGGTGGCTGAGGCGAAGGAGACTGCCAAGGCTTGGGTTGACTCCCTTGTAGGGGATGTCAACATTGCTCCAAAATAGATAGTCCTCTGTACTGTCTTCCCATGGCCCAAAAGTCTCTAGCCCAAGTAATCCGAGATGACTGAGTTCGCCTTCTATCTGAAATGACCGAAAGAAGATAAAAGATAAGATAAAGAGAAATGGGACATGAGATAAGATAAGATAAAGAATGTGAAAACATGTCATGGTTGAGCGAAGTTGAATGAGTGGGCGCTTGGGACTTAGAAGGAAAAAGGTAGAAAACCAGCGAAAATCATGACACAATGCAGAAGGCACATTTCCCACCATTGGGAAAACATGTGTTAGTATGTATGCACTTGTAGCTGTTATATCTGCTTGTACACCTGGAGTCTGGCTTGCATGCACTTGTACACCTGGTGCTGGTGTCTACATGTGATTGTGAACTCTGATCTACGACTTACATGTGCATCCACATTGGGTAGATGCAAATACACTTCCTGTTCTTCCTGTTGGATAATGTATGTCAGCCTCAATCCCTTATCACAGACAGACTCAGTCACCAAACTCCTCAACCCCCACTTTCAGCACTTGCAATTGCCCTGATCCATCTCAAAGACTCAGTGAGTGAGTGCTCAAAGCATATCAAAGCATGCTACCACTAGATTCAAAATGCAATCTGCAAACATATAATATCTCCTTCACACATATCTTTTGAGTTGAATATCTCTGACATATTGACCAAACCTCTCAATCATAACTCTCACACCCATTTGACATCTTCACTAGGACTCTCCTAATCCACTCCCTTTATCCTGCACTCCATCTTTGTTGAGGGGGAGTGTTAATGTTGCCATATGCAGTATATTACTCAGCTTTATGTGACTTACAAGACATATTGACTATTACTTGTCTTTTCTTTTTTCCCTCAGTTAACTGACATATCACTGAGCATTCTTTATCAAGAAAAAGTTATTATCACCACAGGCAACAACAAATAATTTTGTTGAATAAACAGCTGACATTTGAATCAGTTCTTTCAGAAGAAAGTCAAACGACAAAACCTTGAAATTATTGTGATGATATAAGCGGGAGCCGTTCTCATTGGCAAGCGCATGGTCATACTTAACATTTTTCTGTTCGCTTTATTCTGTGGATAGGGGTGAGGAAACAAAATGTGTTTTCAATGATTAAATCCCCCGGTGCCCCCCGTGTATACCATCAGAAAAAAAACTAATAGAAGATTGACATAAAATGTACCAGCTTGATAAGGGTCATTGATCATACAAATCAAGTAGTAAAGAGGACATAGTCACAAAAATCAAACTATCCCATTCTTACAGGCTTTGGATCCAGGATAGGCTGGTGGACTTTATGTGGGTAATAATAAAAAAACAAGGAACAAATGCCATTACAATCAATCAAGTTGCAGATTGGTTTGCCACCAGAGGCTTACAGCCTCAAACTGACTTTCATTGCTCTGTGTGCTCTGCTCAGGGTCAGTGCGGACAGAAACATCTGTTTCATGCAGCCACTGTTGCTGCAATACAATAGCAAACTGCCGGTATAATGCAATCCCTGCATTGAGCCCCCCACCAAACCCATCACTTAGCCATGCTCTAAACACCTCTCCTGCTTCTTTACTATCCCACCCCTTCCCCCATGATGCAAATAACATAGTTGTGTACACAAAATCCATATACTCATCTCCAGCATCAATCTCCTTTAGAACCTGAAGTTCTAGGGGACGTATGCACATCAGGAGAACTAGGAAGATATGGGTGAGGCAGGGGTGGAGGACACGGGTAATGTATTTATGGAGTCCTGAGGAACTAGAAGTCTTGTTGTGGTCACTCCTTATCTGGAGTTTTCTGTTAACAATGGAGAGATTTTGGGGGCCAAGTTTTGAGTGTGTCATACGGAGGGAAACTTCCTCAGTCACCCTTGCAGGAAGGCCACTTGTTACATGATATAAACAATAAGCCCTCTCCCAGGCAGTGTGAACCTCAGATAGCCACTGGTGACACTGATCATGACTCCATTTGATTTGTGCACTGTTGGCATTTGGGGCAAGAATGTCATATAGTGATGTAGTTTGATCAAGGCCAAGTTGTCGATGCTTGACAATGTGGGTGACAAAAAGCAGTGCATTATGGTTGAGGAGGAATGTTGATGGGTCTTTTCCATAATAGGCTGCCTTCCTGGGAAAAAGTGGGTTATCACCAATAGGAGGATAGTCTGTTGTAGTCTCAAAGGACCCAGGATCACAGAGGTTCTTAAAATCATTGGTGGGCATATCAAACATCACAATTTTCCTGAGGAATTCATGCAAGGATTTCAATTCATCTTTGAGGAATTGGCAGTACTTTGGGATCAGGACATTTACAGAGTCAATCTGTAGGGTCTGCTTGTCAATCCAGTACATCCTAAGTGGGGGTGTGACCCTGGATGCAGCAGCACGGATCTCTTTTGTCCACAGTCTAGAGGTGGCAAATGGACTAAACCTCCATTCCTCAAGATAATTCTGACAAATTTCCTTTGCTAACCCCCTAAAATAAGTTCAGTACTAGCCCAGTTAGCCTGACTATTGGTTAAGGTACTCACATTCCCACATGGCTGACTCTATCTTCAGGAGCATTTTCAAGGATATGTGAGATTCCCCGAAGTTGTATCATAAACTGAAGGGAATTTAGTTTCTGGTCCATAGATCTGATTTCAATAAATGCTTTGTTCTTGGTTGATATTTGTAGGGCCTGGAATACAGCAACAGGTGACTGGAATTGGTCATTGGCCAGGCTGGTGGTGTCTTGAGGCATGTAGAGGGAGTAGATGGCTGTGCGAAGCTGTTTTTCCAGCTCTTTGCTCTTGGTCTTTGGAGAGAGACCCTGGGAGAGGTTGAGAAGGGCTTTCTTCTGTTTCTTGGTGAGGAAAATGAATGTACACCCAGATTTTGCTGCAAGAATTGAGGACCAAAGTAAGTTGATCTCTGATCTTGCATAGACCTGGACTGCAGCTTCTGAGGGGAGGTGAACAAGGCCTGTACCTGTTGAGCTGAAGGGAAGTCAATTATAACCAGTTTTTTAGGTAATAAAAGAAAACAAACAGACCATCTGTTGCTGAAGGCCAATTGCTTCAAAGATGGATTGGCAGTGAGAAGCTTCTTGTAATCCTTGACTGCTGTTTCAATGACAAGGTGCTTAAGGGCAACCTTTCCTTGTGGCCATTGCTCAATACCCTTCCATATGGACAGGAAGCTTTTGTGTTCCCATATTTTGTGACAGAAGGTATCTAGACCAAGCCTTGTCAGAACTTGGGGCAGGGGAGATGGTTTTCTATCCTCTATGAAGCCTGATAATAGCTGGATCTTTAAAACCCTCAGTTGCTTTACAGTTAACTGTATAGGATCTTTAGCTGATAGATACTGTGGAGGTGGGTTTGCAGGGGTGGAAACCCGGAACCACCGCTGACACTCTCTCCAGTGATAGGCAAGACACTGAACAGTAGCTGGTTGGAGGGTTTTTCCACATTTGCATGTGCCATCATCCTGACCCCGAGCAGAGATCTTGCATTGTGAACAGTAGACCCCCTCAAACATTGCAATCCCCTCCATAGCACTACATGTTTCTGGCATCTTCACCCATGGTCGACTTTCAAGGAAACCAGGGCATTTAGTTAATTCCCTAATTTCCTTTTCAATGTCAGCCTCCAGATCTGCATCAACTACTCGCAGATGGTTGGCACGGAGTTGTGTACAATGGGCAATTTTGATACCTGGAGCATAGGCTGGCTGATCTATCCACTCCATCTCCAGGTGTGAGCGAAGGTAATTCCATGGGATTGCTGACCCACAGAGTATACAGATAATGAAATCATCCAGATGGTACACAAGCTGGTATTGTGAGAGTAGTGGTGTGGAGCGGAGCCTAGTTTTCTCTGGCTTCCAGATGGGCACAGAAACAAAAAAAGTAGGTTCTGGTAGCTTAGAGGGCCTTGAAGCTTCTGTCAAGCTGACTTCAGATCCTACTTCCTCATTATTCTCCTGGGGGTTATCTATATGAGGGGATGCTTCCTCTTTAGAGGACCCTTGACTTGGGACCAGAACATAACACCTTGGCCGTTTCTGCATTGGAAGTGTCTCAGCAGTTACCCCAGTAGGCATACTGCTAACACTGGACTCTGCTCTTCTCCGCTTTTGCTGAAGGGTACCTGGAACTTTTTACATAACATAATTTAGCCACACACAACTTATATATATCCAAATTAACTCCGCACCATCTAGTGGAGGGGGTAAGACCATTTGTTCTTGATTAGAGGGTGGATCTATACCACAATGTTAACACCAACATACACACAATCAACCATGCCTTAGCAATAAGTATATCCCATACCTTTGGCTATGAAATGTACCCCCTTAGTGTGGAGACTACTGTCAGAAGTGGGAATATTATCTATGAAGTGGATTTCCAACAATCAGTAACATACCAGGCTCAGCTGGTTAAGGTAACACACCAGGTATCTCTAAACCTGCCTGGGTGGCTGGTTGTATGGGCTCTACCACCTGACTGGTGATATGGTCTGTTTGGAGTAGGGAGAGAGCCTCATCATTGGTAATATCAACCACTCCTTCAACTTCATCAGGATCGTCAACCTCATCTACCACCAGAGGGTCACTGATCTGGAGGACTGTGCATAACCATGTGAAACCAACACCATTGAGGTCACAACATTGAGGCTCACCATGGTACTGGTGCAACAAACTCTTACACCATAGATCAAAATTTTCCTTTCCCTCAATCTCAGGGTGGTTTGGGGAAAAGATACTAGATAGTCACCATGTAAAACAAATGACACAAGCCATGAAATCAAATGGGAATTACCTTTGGTAGTGGACTAAGTGACCCTCTCCCTTTTCTAGAATAGCCAAGGCAGCCCACCCAGGGAACTGCTTCTCAAAACTCTTGAGTAGAGTTGGGATAATCATTTGTGCACTGCAGAAATGTGGTGAGTTCTAACCAGAATGAGAGGGCAGGCAATACCTTTTTGGGAGCTCTACAGCCTCAAATGTGATAGCTATTACCACAGGATCCAACACGGGGTCTTTGTTTGGTGTATCCTTGTAGTCACAGGCAGGTGGAGTTGGCACATCATCATGGTCGTCATTTTCATCATCACATATATGTCCCTTCCAGCATCCAGGTTAGGATTGAACATGAATGTTAACATGAAACCCATACTTCCAAGTCTTTTTGGGATTTCCCAACCCATGAGCATGTGGTCTTTGGGCACACATAACCAAAATATTGGTAACAGGTTTGCTTTCCCTGGTCCACCCCCCTCCCATGAACTTGGTACATGTGGCTCTTGTTATTCGACCGTAATTCAACACCGCAGATTGTACACTCAGGGTGAGGCATTCCGTTCTGGCCTGCAGTAGGTGAGGATGCCTCAGACAACCATGAAATAGATAGAACTCACTACTGAGACAAAGGTGAACACTTGGCCGCCCAAACGTGCAGTGAGTAGGAGAGGCTGGATGTTGTGTTCGTCAACTCGCGAGAGACACGTGTAGTGATGGCTAGCTCGTCAGCCAAAGAGTCGTTCCGTCAAAGGCTCCAAATCCTTGCAGTTCTTATTGGAGAGTATTGGTTAAGGAGGTGCAGTACAGAGGCACGCAAATGGCTGCAACGCTGAGCCAGACTGACCAGTGTGATGATCGTCTAAACTGAGAGGCAAATGATCGGCATGTCCCTTATCGGTCCAGACGGGGGCATTCCTGTCCTGATCAGTTTGGGACGACCAGCAGAAGAACTGAGCTGGTAGATCACACCCGTGCAGCCTTCCTCAGCACATTCTGCTCCTGGGACAGAAAGAGGCGCGTTTTCTCCCTCCGACTGATGGTTGTGTCCACATTGACTCAAAGTCTTCGTTGATGTTTTTCGACCCGCCTACCAACTAGACCTCCGCTGGGGGTCCTGGTCCCTCTCACAAACGTTTTAACGGGCCACCAAACCTCTCTGCACCATCCCGTCGGTTACCCATGATTCTACCCGTCATTCAACCTAGGGATGTCGTCGTGGCACTCGAAGGGTGCGCTCCACCCGCCATCCGATGGCGCTTTCCACTATACGATGAGCGGCCATCTTTGGTCCCGTGGGTTTGGCATCTAACTTACCAGTGAGCGTCGGTGCTCGCCTCGTTCCTCTTCCTCTACCCTGCCCAAACGTCAAACTTCCAGAGTTCCAGAATCCCCACAGGGTGGAGAGAACCTCGGGTCTTCCTTCGAAACGGCAGCAAGTCTGGAGTCAGTGGCGAGCCCCGAAGCCGAAGCGTTGTTTGCCAGGTGCCTTCCTGAGTCCGAGCTGGAACCCTCTGTTGAAAGCGCCGAGTCTCGCCACCATCCCGCCGTCGGCGACAGCGTCCAGTCCGTCGTCCTCGACAACCATCATTTGCACAATATCGAAGCCGATGCCTCAACTCCTTCCATTGTTGAAGAGTTCTTGAGTTCATCTGAGGAGTCTTTGAGGTGTCAGGAAACCGCGCCGGGTTTGGAAGAAGAAGAACCTCTCAGCTGGTATCTGGAGACGTGTTTCGACTCATCTGCTGAAGATTCCGAGCCTCCTGCTGAAGATCTCGAGTCCCTCGACCCACCGATGTCCAAGTCCGACTCTCTTCCAGCGACTCTCGAGGATTGTTGCACCGCCGATCCGGAGGCTGATGACCCCGACGGAGAACCTCCAGTTCCGACACTTCCGGTTTCCCCCGAACCTACTGAAAGTCTCGACCCCCGCCGTCTGTTCCCCACCAGCACCAGCGTTGAGTCAGCGACAGTTGTGAATTCCATTTCCCTCCCTGCGCCCATCGTCCTCGAAGGTCCCAGCTTCTTCCATGCCGAAGTCGTCACCTTGCCTTGTGATGTTCCAGAGTTGCCCCCTGAATTGCCAAAGGATGGTGCCCTCGATGCTGAGATGTCTGCTTCGATTCATGAAGCCTCCAGACCAGTATCAGAGCCACCTGCAGACCCACCAACAAGTAGCGAGTCGTGCGAAGAACTTTCAGTGAGTAGCATGACACCGACCGAGCCCGAGCCTCTGCTGACTGTTTTCGAAGGTGGTACCCCTGACGCGCTTCTCAGTTCGCTTGAGGACCTCGTTGCAAGTCTTGAAGTTACGCCAAGTTTCGAAGAAATGTCACCCGTCTTGTCCTTGTCCTGTCCAACAGTCGCGTCACCTTCTCCCGACTTGTTGTTGTTGTCCCCGCCTCCAGTCAGTTCCGGCGACGATGATAATATCATGGTTGTCAGCAATTTCAGTTGATTTCCATGGTGTCCTGCCCATTCGTTGTTCCGACGATCACAACATCGTCTGGAGTACCCAGTTCACTGGTGGAATACCTCAAGACCTTCACGTTCATCATCATCTTCCCTCATTTTGTCTCCCGTTCGTATTGTGTCCCCTCCGCCTATTCCCTTGTCCCATTCTTGTATTATATCATCGCTTTTCATCACATTCCGAGATCCCATGCCACGAACTATCCTTATCTCCCTTCCTTCTTTGAGTCCGGTCCATCTTCTACACACGTTGTTTCCGTCTCTTTCGCCTTGCCTCTTCCTATTCGCACGTGCGCACCCTCTCGGTATCACGACCCTTTCAAGAAATACACCAGTGTATTGAGCCCCATGCATAACATCCATACAAAATCCATTCCGTGTGAAGACTGTCGGCGCGATCGTGATAGGGGTACGACCTCTTTCCTCTGCATCCCTGCCCAGTATGAAGACCCACATCAAACTCACAGACAACACGCTGTCCGTGATTGCCGACGAGCTTGGTTACACAAAGTTGCAGGGTTGGCAGGTCAACCTGACCAAGAATATCCTTGATGGGAAGGACATTGTGTTTACGGCGGGTACTGGATGTGGGAAGACAATGTTGTTGTATGCTCGGGAGTCCTTATCAGAAAGGTAATACCCCAACGGAGTTTTTCCTCCGAGGGGGAAAAAAAACTCCGTCTGAAAGGGGGAAACTCCCCCCAGGTCCCTGCTGGAAAGCCTGGGGTAATACCCCCCACCCGGTATGTCTGGGGTGGGTTCCCACGACCCGTCTAAATCCGGAATCGGGTCTCGGGGTTGATCAACCGGTTTCCCGATTGATCAGGGGGTCCTGGGGTGTTGCACTTGTGGGAAATATCCATCATGCGGCACCCTGGGCTTCCTCCACGCCTCCCTCCCATCAATACAGCAGCTTGCATCTTCACGTGAACACGCAAACTTGAGCATGGGCAACCGTGACACGATGTTGACATGACGGCGGCATGACAGATACCATACTAGGCGATTTGTCAGCTGGAGATCTGGACATGTTGACGTGATGAGGATGACCGGTTGCCTTCCCTTTCCTGGGCCCACGACCTGCGAGGCACGTGGAAAAACAATTAGACACGCTAGTCATGTATTTTACACCCAGGGGAAGGTGCAGGGAATGGTTGGAGTGAATTTAGAAAAGTTGCACGCACGGCGGTTCGAACACAGGAGTGAAAAAGGAAAGTTACCTCACCTGGGTCGTCAACTGTTGCACCATTACAACCTCGCCAACTTCTCCCTCAAATGCAACTATGTTTAGCTTGCTCCCCTGCAGACCATTAGAAGCCCTTGTTGGTTGTTCAATTACCTGTTCAAGCTGGAGGCAACCATGTCCTGTCTAAAATTTGCACTGAACAGCTAGCAGCCCCAATAGCCCAGAGTCTCCTTGCAAGCCAAATATAATTACATTTGGGGAAGAAGTTAGTGAGGTTGTAATGGTGCAACAGTTGACGACCCAGGTGAGGTAACTTTCCTTTTTCACTCCTGTGTTCGAACCGCCGTGCGTGCAACTTTTCTAAATTCACTCCAACCGTTCCTGTGAAACGGGTGAGAATTGGGCTCACAATGCCCGATTTTCGAACGGAGCATTGCCAGCTCAGCACGGGCGCCCGATCGAATTTCCTTTTTGGGAGTAAACGACTTCCCGTTTGGAAACACACGAAGGTCGCGACTTCCCTTTTGGGAACGAGCGTCCCTGCTCGCGCCTCGCCCCTTTCGCTCTGCGATTGGGGGCCACACAGTGGATGAGGGGCTTAGCCCTTGTAGGTATGTATTGTGCTAACACATATCTAGAATGCAAGACCCTTTTTGGGTCACCCGGCGCGTGTCCGGGCACACACTCCTCCCGGGTTGGGGGAGGTGGGGAATGATCCGTTTACCGCGCGTGCTACAGGTGAGCAATTGTTTCGATAGCTTGTATATCTATTTTACTGATATAGTCGAGTTGGAGCGAACCCATTTGGGCCTGTTACGCGCGACTTTCGACCCCCTGCATCACGGGGGTCAAAATCGAAAAAACCGCGATTGCGCCCGAACGTGACGTGCGGTTATTTTACCCTTTCGGGTGCGTCTTCCAGTACACATTCGCGAGGGATTCACACTATTTTCACACTGTTATGTTCATACTCGCCCTCTCAATGGTTGGAGACGTGTTTTCTCCCCTTTTTCACTCTCGCTCCCCATACGTTTGTTCCCCTTACTTAATGTGCCACTCACATGTTTTATGCACTGCCTATATTTGGTTGCACCACCCGGAATGTTACAAACATCGCCGGGTGGAGCTCTGTAGGCTTACCTTTATTGGGTGGGCAGATCCGCCTCTGGACCACCCCATTCGCTTTCCCCTCATGCAAGTGGGTCTGTATTTCCAGGGAATACGTCATACCTACAGATTCCGCGCATTTTGGCACATTTCCTGTGAGTATTTCTCTCTTGATCCTCGTTTTTTTATGAATCTCTCTCCCTCATTCACACCTTTTATCCTCGTTTTTTCTCTTATATATACAATTTATTGGGTCTCCGGTAGGCCTAGTATGTACCCCTGCAACCGCTTTTGACGTGGTTAAACAGTTGGTAAGTTATCTTGATTTTTACATTTTATTTCCACCCCCAAAACACCCTACAGACTTTCACCATTTCCGTTACATTCCGGGGTTTATTCTGGCTAGGGGGGGGTAAGAACTCGTATAGTAGACCCTATGTACACAGTCTAGCACTACATGTACTCCAATAAAGCGATTATTATGATGGTAAACAAGCGGGAGGGATGCACTCGAAATCAGGCTCGCTCCGGGTCCTGTGAATCACAGATATCGTACAATACCGTAAAGACACATTAAATTGCATCAAACATAATGTACCTTTTGAGTCGTACAAAAGCTGTGGGTGATCCCATGCCTGGTTCTTGATATATGCTCTCGAGAACTTGGGACCGGGACAAGGGGGTGGCCTATGAGCACAGCACAAATACTTGGCTGTTTGTTGCGAAATTTAATACCCATACTATGTTGTGGGGGTATGTGCGAACTTACTGTTGTCCTACCAGAGGAATAGTGTTGGGGTTGGTATCGGTGGGAATGGGGATGGACGGATATCCTGTACGGATTCAACAAAAAATAAATAGCCTTTAAATGCTCCCTTTAATGCATTAGTACGAACCTTTCTGACAAAGTCCTATCCTGCTTTGAGACGTGGTTTGTATGCCAGAGAGAAACACA
>Ga0307516_10009660_pt1 | contig 10723 bp, 11 predicted proteins | sample 19_EM_MG_FD_203310 | JGI IMG/M metagenome (GOLD analysis project Ga0307516, IMG submission 203310) | Populus trichocarpa ectomycorrhiza microbial communities from riparian zone in the Pacific Northwest, United States - 19_EM | ecosystem: Host-associated > Plants > Roots > Unclassified | place...
GGACCGCTGTAGCCACCGTGAGCGGGAAGGATCGACAGCACCCATGCCAGATAGACGGCGCTGGGATGGTGGAGAGATGCGTGCTAGACCTTTGCTGAGGCCTGAGCGTCGCTGCATGGGCGAGGCAGGCAAAAAGGTCGATACAGGAGCAGGAGGACCGCCACGGAAAAATGGACTCTGTGGGAGTCGAACCCACGACCTCATGCAATCTCAGTGCGAAGCATGCGCGCTACCAACTGTGCCAAAAGCCCATCGTAGAAATCCACAAAAGTTCTCTAGTAATGAGGCCCATGGACTCGCTCTTCCCCCCCTCAAGGAGCCACTTATAACCTTGCAGAGTATGCTTTCCTTCTTGGACACGGCCATCTCCACGTTGTCCCTTTCGGACCTGAACACTACGTAACGTAACAAGTTGCGCCGGCCCAAGAAGGTTAGTATGTACAGGTTAGCACACAACCGTCAGTCAAGCAGTCCAGCCCCTCAGAGCTGAGGCTCGAGAGTCTCAGTCAAGTCCCATTCACCAACTTTCTTCCATCCTGTACTCCCGTCATGCTCGACATCCTCATCCTCGGTGCGACAGGTACGTGAGGTCGCTCTACAAATGGGTCATTGTGTATGATACAGCAGAATATGGGTAGGTTATACCGGGCGCCTCATTACACGATACCTTGCAACACACCCCCAGCGCGCAACGTTCACTCTGGGCCTTGCAGCCCGCTCCCAGCAGAAACTCAACGCGCTCGTCGATGAGCTAGGTGATGCCGCGCTTCACGTCCGCACGTTTATTGTGGATGTGACAAGTTCGGATGACGTCGAGGCTGTCGTGCAGGAGGCGCAGGTTGTGGTTAATGCTGTCGCAGTTTACTCGCACTTCGATAACCCCGTCTTGCCAGCTTGTGTGCACCACAAGAGACACTACCTTGATATCGTGGGAGAGCTCTCGCAGCTGCGGGGCATCATCCAAAGGCAAGTTTCCGTGCTTTCCGCTTGCACCGCCAGCTAATACAAAGTGCGCTCTGCTCTGCAGCTTTGATCAACTTGCTGCCGGATCAAACACTGTGATAGTGCCCTGCGCTGGAATGGTCGCTGTACCCTCTGACCTCATGTCGTATGTTGCGAACAAAACACTCAAGTCATTTGCGGGCCCCCTGACCGGCATCGATATGTCCACATCTGCGTGGGAAATCAATGGATTCACGTATTCCGGTGGGTCGATTGCCTCTGCGCTTGCAGTTGTAGAAAATCCCTCCAAGGAGGCGAAGGATGCAGTTTGGACAGACTTTATTCTCAGCCCAGGTAAATCTTTTTACCAAACGGAATGTAAGCAATGATTTCTAAAGGGACGCCGTATTTCTTAGTACGAGGTGTACCTAGCCCGCGTCCTCGGGCGTTTTACTCGTTACATATTCTGGACCACCCCCCTATGCAAGGCACTTTTTTTGCCCAGTCAATGGTAAATCGCCGGATTATTCAACGTTCCTGGGGCCTATTTGAGCTTGCGGCGCAAAACCCGACCGACGTATTCCCACCTGAACTATCCGCGACAGTAGATGGGTCGGAATATTCGTACGGCACTGCATTCAAGTACGATGAATTCCTGGTCCAGCCCAACTGGTTCCGTACATTTTGTTACTTAGCGAAGTTCGTGTGTATAATCACGATGATGGCCTTTCCATTTGTTCGTATTTTTCCATCTATTCTTGCCGCTGCCCACTGATCGGTCATGCTGATAGGCCCTTCGAATAGGATCCAAGTTTCTGCCGCAGCCAGGACAAGGCCCAACTGACGAGTAAGTAATCTAATTGATGAACTATGCTACTTAGTTGACAGGTTGTGCCTTTATAAAGGCAGCTGGAGGCAAGGTCCCTGAATATTACTAATATCACGACATCCACTCCGGACTCCCAGGGCCGCACTGTCTCAGTGCGAACAACTTTCAAGGGTAAAGGTGACGGTGCATACTTGATGACTGCAAGTGAGTGATCGTTGGGTTGACGTACCTTAGCAAACGCCAGCTGACCATTCCCTTCAGTCTTCGTTTCAGAAGCTGCCTTAGCTCTCGTGCTTGACAAAGACAACTTGCCCCCCTTCGGGAAGCGGGGTGGTGTCCTCACGCCCATGACCGCCTTTGGAGATGTCCTTGTTCAGCGCCTGAACGCATGCGATCGCATTAGCATAGAAAGCGAAGTTCTACCAACGTACGAGCATAAGAAGATCCGTTGAAGCTCTATTGTCAAATATGACTGGTTTCAATTTTGATTGCCACAAAAGTGGAACTATTATCAAGGTGCTAGTAGTGTTGCTTCGGATTGTGTAGTATAGGGATATTGTCTTCTTACGTATCCCTGTTTCTCGCTTCGTCTCAGATTCTACACTTGGTTTGTATGGAAACATGGTTTACATGAAGCTTAGTGAGCAAATAGAGATCCTCGATGTCGGCCACTTCGGCATGTTTTGACCTCACGCAGCTTTAGCCGGGAAAAATTGAACAGGACTGAAAGATTTCCCTTGCAGTCGCTTGTGTGAAGATGCTTCGTGCTTAGTGTCTCAACTTAGTGCTAAATTGTCCATTAGTACCTTAATCCACGCGAAATACAAACAAAGGCGTGGAGTTCCTCACAAACCCATCTGGTCGGAAAGGTAGTTCAAGTACGCCACCGCCTCCTCTCGAAATGTGTCATTCGAGAAAGTGAGCACATCGGGGTCCTCAAACGTCAGGAGTTCTGGACAGAGAAGCGTCCACTGGTGCCAGTTGAGGCCAGACAACAGGGATGATACACCTTCCGGCGGATCCCCGCCTTGGGGAATATTTGGGTCAAGGGCATAAGCGAAATTGACTGAGAAATAGTCGTTTCACATTTAGAACCACATGAAAGGTAAATAAGCACGTACTGACGGCGTCGGCGCCTACCCAGTCAGTTGCGCCAGTAAAATCGTAGAATTCCTGAAGGTCACTTCCATGGAACGAGCCAAGTCCAGGAACATATTTGTTTCTCTTGAATACTAGTTCCAAGAATGTCAGCACCTGATCTGTCCACATCACAAGAATGACACACGATAGCTCCAAACATTCTGTGTGGTGGACATAATGCTGAGTGCGTATCGGCGAGGCGCCTGGAAATATAAGTCACCCAGGAATGCGGAGATACGCTTAGACTCTGGACTGCGAGGTCAAGGAGTTCGAAGAGATTCCTATCATTGATGGTGAAGAACACATACGTGATGGTGTCATTCATCCCTACACCGAAGGGGGAGCCCTAGTAAACAGAGTAAAGTAGCGACCATTAATAATACCAAAACACCAACCTGGGTGGGGTCGTCGGGATACAACTTTCCAACCAGGCTAATTTCGGATTTGTCAAGCCCAACCAAGAAACTGGATGTGTTGACACTCGTCAGGTAGTAGTAAACGAGACAAAAGTGTGTTCTTACACAGTTTGTATGTACTCCAGGAATTGATCGTTTGTACTATTGGCCTTAGTCGTTAGTCGGCGTAGCGAAACCATTTCACAGGCTGCTTACGTGACATTGAAGCTGAACAGAGAGAACAACCTATACATAGGACGTCAGCGTTGAAATCAGTGCAGGTACAGTCTACCTACGTTCCCTCATCGTCGACGACACCAAAAATGGCTGGTACCTACAACGAAATCCACAAGTCACATGACATGTTGATGGCAGAGTGTAATCGACCTACCCTTGCATACTTCCCCATGCTCAGCGACTCTCGCAGAGTATGCTTGAGAATGACACCGTCGACAAGAGGTGACCATGTCATATTGAGGGATTGGTATGAATTCAAATAAATGGTGTGCAACATAGCGTTCATGACTGCCTCGTAGGGCGCTTGCCGAAGACAGCTGAGGGTATCATTCGCGGCACTGCAATTTGTTTGCGCGACAATGAAATCATAATTTTCTTGCTGCGGTGCTGAAGCGATGTCGTGCAATGGGGAGGCAGATCCAGATTGCTGCACAAGCTTAGACAAAGACAAGAAACCAGCGGTTAAAACACACCATAACAGCACCTCGAAACAGTCCATTCAAATTTCCATCGTAAGCAACTATTTGCGACAAAATTGAAATGGCTCCAGCACTTTGGCCCCAGCTACACATACACGAGGTCAATTTGTGGATAGAAGGCAAGTAAACCTGACTTACACGATCACCTTTTCAGGATCTCCACCAAAGGCCGAGATGTATTTCTGGACCCACTCTAGGGCCATGCGTTCTGGACGACCAATAAATGTCATATTTTCGCTTGGGGCATATACTCACGATCATACAACCCGAGGTTGCCCAGACCAGCTTGTTGCACTTCCTTGCCTCCAAGGAAACCGAATACTGCATAAAATAAGAACTATTTCCCCAGGATCTTCAAGAAAGACGACATACCGTTGAGGCGATAGTTGAAAGATACATAGATGATAGGGGTATTCAATCCCACAGAGCGCCCTACAATGCCAGTCCCATTGTAGCCCGATGCGTCCCCTCCCGTAAAGCCACCTTGACACGGTATCAGAGACAAAAAATAACTCATCTGTTACCCCAGCGTACCACCATAAATGTACTGTGTATTCTTGTGAATATCATGCTATATTTCCAGCTAGAATCTCAGACATACCACGACAACAGGGAGATCCGCTCCTGAACAAACACCCGCGGGCCTCACAACATTGATATACAAGCCTAGAAGGTACCATGTAAATTGGGATGGTTGTCTGATATCGCATTACCTACAATCTTCCGAAGCAGCCACGGTGCTTTGTGGCAGGAATTCGGCGAGATAAGTGATTGCGCCAGACAAACCAGGGTTGTCAGGAAATGTGACACCAGGAGGAAACGGGGGCATCTGGGAACAGGCATTTGCATACGAGGTGGCATTATTTACCCCAGGGCCCAAAGAAGAAGGGGGAACTGGTTTGTTGAGACGAAGATTTCCAACCCTGAATTGTGTACAAGTAGTTGGGATTGACAGTTTAGCTAGGTTATTGAACCGCCACGTACGGAGGCTGAGCAAAGGGTATACCGAGAAAGGACTCCGTGCTGAAGGGTGAACAGAACCCCTGAAAGCTGCCATAGTCAAGTGTCACGATGGGCGAGTCGGAGGCTGCGATCACAGATAGGACAAGCTGAAATGCAGTCACGAATACGACGGAGAGTCGGGACATGTGGGTATCTCACTTGAAGAGCGTCTGCCTAGGATCTCGCAATGCATGCGTCGTGACGTTTATACCCCTTGGCAGCAGAGTATCTCCCAGCTATCCCCGAGCTAGTGGCAAGTGGGTCATGTGCATTTGCATCCATGAACGCCGATCACAGCGAGTACATAACTAACGTTGACTGCCTTCGTTCTCCTCCGTTCTCTCTCACACGTAACTTTACAGTGACAACCATCATATCTGCGTCAGTTTCGTTCGTTAATCGACATGACGAATTGCAAGGCGAGGTTCTTCATAGACCCAGTGTCGCAAAAATGCACCATCGCATCCACCCAAAACGTGACTTTCAAAGGTGAAAGTATTCTGGATTGCAAGCCACGAGCCCAAGAGATGCCGTCAGGAGCACATACCTGTGCATGTCCGATTCGTCCTCACGTCGAAAGGACAGTTTTGATGGGCGCAAGTCTATCAGCAAAGTTCCATTGGACCTGCTGTAGATAATTGAAGACGCCGCAGACACTTGCTTGGCTAGCGACAAATTCCAACTTTGCCAAGCAATGACACCACTAAAAGGACAGCGTTCCATCACTGTCATGAATGGCAGCCTTTGCTTGAGGGGAAAGCAGCTGGCTCACGCATAGGGACAATGCAATAAATCGATTTGGTGCAGGTGGCAGGGATGGCCGCATCTGCATGGGCGTCGTTGCATGTTGGTGGTGGCTATCCGTCGCCGCACATGGTAGTCGGAGGTCGGGTAGCCCTTGTCGTCGTCGCGCCGAAGTGGTGGTGACGGTCGGCGTGGGCGTTGCTTTGCATGACGGTGGTGGGGGTGATCTGGCAGGTAAGCGTTCTTCATCATTCGACTAATGTTTATAGATGCGATTTTAATTTTTCCGCGTCGACGCTTGGGCCCAACGACCTCACTGGCGCGTTTCGAGGTGTTCCCGGGTGTGGCTGCGCGGCGCTTGCGGTTCTAGGTCAGCCATTTCTAGCTTCGATTTTTATACTTACGCGTCGCCGGCGCCTTCCAGTGGTCCAGTACAGACGCTTGAGGGATACGTGGGTGGCCCAGACGACACTGGTAAGTCCCGATCTCGTATTCGGCTCCCTGTAGCTAGCTGCGCTGCTTCGACTCGCGTTGAGTCGACGCTGCCGCCGCTAGTCGTGCCGTCCACACCGCTATTGCCTCCGTTTCATTCATCGTCACCGCCGCCAGCCATCTCGCTCTCGATAATCACGGCAATCGGCTCAGCGCTCTCAACTCGTCCAAATGCAAACATTCGACTCGCGATCCACAGCGCCCAACAGGCGCGTTCCACGGTGTGTATACATCGTCATCTCCAATGCAGACTCATTTTCATCTACTAGGAGGCTTGGCCGTCGCAATTTTGCGCCCATTAGGTGAGTATTGCACCCTCAAGTTATTTAAACACTTTCTGACGTTTTATGCATCGTCCTCAGGTGGTTTTGCATTGCTTCCAACGTTGTAGGCGTCCATGGGCCCATCTGGCGCATCCACGTGGTTTCCGCTGCAGTTTGACTCGTCTGCGTGCTGTCTTGCAGGTCTATCTCAGTAGGTGCAACTGCTGAGTCTCCGCGCAGCGCATGTCTGCGCTTGCCGAGCCTCTTTGTGGCCACTATTCGATGGTCCACGGCCTTCTGACTCTGCCCACTGCTATCGCTGGTCTTTCACACACTACGGACATCCTTCCTCGGCCTCTCCATTGTGGGTGGCCCCTTCAACAGTCCATGCGGCACTTTCTGCACTTTCTCCAGGTGTTCTGCCGCTATGCCAGGTTTCCAGACTTTCTGGCTCTCTGAGCTGCATTCTGACACGTATGACTCGATTTCCGTCTTCCCAATCGGATTAGAGTCTCAGAAAGGTCCTGTAAGCTGCTTGAGCATTGTGTGCCACCACCCCTATGAATGTCCAATGTTTGAGTGTTGAACTCTGGCATAAGTATGCTATACTATAGAGGTTGTAGACCACATTCCACATCAAATACCATACCAAACAAACCTTGTGCGTCGTGCCTACCTTCGAACGTGCAATTGCACCTTGAGCGGCAGTCAAATACAGCTAAATTGACCATCATCTTAATCCACATGGTGAAATACAAACAAAGGCAATGTGGGATTCCTCACAAACCCATCTGGTCGGAAAGGTAGTTCAAGTACGCTATCGCCTCCTCTCTAAATGTGTCATTCGAGAAAGTGAGCACATCGGGGTCCTCAAACGTCAGGAGTTCTGGACAGAAATGTGTCCACTGGTGCCAGTTGAGGCCAGACAACAGGGATGATACACCTTCCGGCGGATCACCACCTTGAGGAATATTTGGATCAAGGGCATAGGCGAAATTGACTGAGAATTAGTCATTTCACATTTAGAACCACGTGAAAGGTAAATAAGCACGTACTGACGGCGTCGGCGCCTACCCAGTCAGTTGTGCCGGTAACATCGTAGAATTCCTGAAGGTCACTTCCATGGAACGAGCCAAGTCCAGGAACATATTTGTTTCTCTTGAAGACTGGTTCCGAGAATATCAGCACCTGATCTGCCCAGATAACAAAAATGACACACGATAGCTCCAAACATTCTGTGTGGTGGACATAATGCTGAGTGCGTATCGGCGAGGCGCCTGGAAATATAAGTCACCCAAAAATGCGGAGATACGCTTATACTCTGGACTGCGGGTCAAGGAATTCGAAGAGATTCCTATCATTTGATGATGAAGAAGACATACGTGATGGTGTCATTCATCCCTACACCGAAGGGGGAGCCCTGGTAAACAGAGTAAAGTAACGATCATTAATAACACCAAAACACCAACCTGGGTGGGGTCGTCGGGATACAACTTTCCAACCAGGCTAATTTCGGATTTGTCAAGCCCAACCAAGAAACTGGATGTGTTGACACCCGTCAGGTGGTAGTAAACGAGACAAAAGTGTGTTCTTACACAGTTTGTATGTACTCCAAGAATTGATCGTTTGTACTATTGGCCTTAGTCGTTAGTCGGCGTAGCGAAACCAGGTTTCGCTGCTTACGTGACATTGAAGCTGAACACGGAGAAGAAGCTATAGGACGTCAGCATTCAAATCATCAAATCAGTGCAACCACAGTCTACCTACGTTCCCTCATCGTCGGCGGCACCAAAAATGGCTGGTACCTACAAAGAAATCCACAAGTCACATGGCATGTCGATAACAAAGTGTAATTGACCTACCCTTGCATACTTACCCATGCTCAATGACTCTCGCAGAGTATGTTTGAGAATGACACCGTCAACAAGAGGTGCCCATGTAATATTGAGGGATTGGTATGAGTTGACATAGGTGGTGTGCAACATAGCGTTCATAATTGCCTCGTATGGGGCTTGCCGAAGACAGCTGAGGGTATCATTTGCGGCACTGCAATTTGTTTGCGCGACAATGAAATCATAATTTTCTTGCTGCGGTGCTGAAGCGATGTCGTGCAATGGGGAGGCAGATCCAGATTGCTGCACAACATTAGACAGAGACAAGAAACCAACGGTGGAAACACACCATAACAGCACCTCGAAACAGTCCGTTCACATTTCCATCGTAAGCAATCATTTGCGACAAAATTGAAACGGCGCCAGCGCTTTCGCCCAAGCTAGACATATACGAGCTCAATTAGTAGATAGAAGGCGAGGTGCCTGACTTACACGATCACTTTTTCAGGATCTCCACCGAAGGCCGAGATGTATTTCTGGATCCACTCAAGGGCCATGCGTTCTGGACGACCAATGAATGTCATATTTTCGCCGGGGGCATATACTCACGATCGTACAACCCGAGGTTGCCCAGACCAGCTTGTTGCATTTCCTTGCCTCCAAGGAAACCGAACACTGCACGAGATGTGAGATATCCTCCCGGGGTCTTCAAGAAAAAGACGCACCATTGAGGCGATAGTTGAAAGATACATAGATGATAGGGGTATTCAATCCCACAGAGCGTCCTACGATGCCAGTCCCATTGTAGATCGATGCATCCCCTTGCGCAAAGCCACCTTGACACGGTATCAGAGACAAAAAATAACTTGTCTATCCTGCGTACCACCATAAATATACTGAATATTTTGTAAATGTCATGCTAGATTTCCGCTAGAATCTCAGACATACCACGACGACAGGGAGATCAGCTCCTGAACAAACACCTGCTGGCCTCACGACATTGGCATACAAACCTACAAGATAACATGTGAATTCAGATAGTTGTCTGATATCACATTACCTACAATCTTCCGAAGCAGCCACGGTACTTTGTGGTGGCAGTAATTCGGTGAGATAAATGGTGGCGCCAGACAAACCAGGGTTGTCAGGAAATGTGACACCAGGAGGGAACGAAGGCATCTGGGAACAGGCATTTGCATACGAAGTGGCATTATTTATCCCAGGGCCCAAAGAAGAAGGGGGAACTGGTTTGTTGAGACGAAGATTTCCAACCCTGAATTACAAACAGTGTCACGATGGGGATTGAGCGTTTAGGTTATTCGCCACATACGGAGGCTGAGCAAAGGGTATACCGAGAAAGGACTCTGTACTGAAGGCTGAACAGAACCCCTGAAAGCTCCCGTAGTCAAGTGTCACGATGGGTGAGTCGGCGGAGGCTGTGATCACAGATAGTAGAAGCTGAAATGCAGTCACGAATCCGATGGAGAGTCGGGTCATCGTGTGGGTACCTCAGGCAACGTCTGCCTCGAAGAATCTCGCATTTGCATGCTCTTATCTTACTAGATGGTCCTTCTCCGATATACGGTTATTATACGACCTCCTCGGCGGATCATCCAAGTGGGCATTAGCGTACTAAGTCAGCTATGATGAAACACCGGGGCCTCACCGCTTGATATTTATGTTGTCATCTGATGCCCCACGATCTACTATCTTCCGAAGCAGTACCCACAAGCACAAACATGTGTGGCAGGAGTTCCTTGAAATAAATGCCTGCGCCCGACAAACCAAGGTCTTGTGCAGTGGCATCTGGGGACACATGTGTTCCATACTACCAGGTGACATAAGTCAGTAGTACAGTCATCAACCATCACTTGAAACACCACTGTAACAGCTGACTTTTTTCCTGTTAATCATCATCTATGCGATTATGTAATCAACCTAACTAAGACATTTATGGACATAACGATACCGGCTAACAGACCTGGACGAAGACCAAGCAAAGGCCGAAAAGCTCTCTGAGCAGTAGGATGGGATGTACCAAAGCTTGAGAAGCTGGAGGGTCCAATTCCGAAGCCAATGTTTGAACGGGAACAACGGCAATGGTGGGAACGACGATGGAGATGGGTGATTGTCCGACTCGCTAGTACTATGCTGTACAACAAGTCCGGCAGTCATGGTCAACCGGCAGTTTCACAAAATACACAATTCTACAAACATTTATAGCCACAATATAACTAGTGCATATCTACTACATTATCATGATAAAGCCGGCGGCAGGGGGTTCCTCCTGCACGGGACCATCTTTGTCATCTTCTCATCGACATCATCATTGTCCTCACCTCAGTGCGGTCTGGCAAGTGATGTCATC
>Ga0307516_10009661_pt1 | contig 10722 bp, 16 predicted proteins | sample 19_EM_MG_FD_203310 | JGI IMG/M metagenome (GOLD analysis project Ga0307516, IMG submission 203310) | Populus trichocarpa ectomycorrhiza microbial communities from riparian zone in the Pacific Northwest, United States - 19_EM | ecosystem: Host-associated > Plants > Roots > Unclassified | place...
ATAAGGGGCTGAGGGGCTGTTCCATAACACAACCAAACTGAAGTGTTGGATAGTTCATTTGATAAGATGGGAGAGGCATGGTTGATAAGATGAGATGAGATAAGACAAGAGGCTGTTCCATAACACTCAGCTTGAGAGGACAAGAAATCGAATGCGACGCTGGACTCCGCTGAAGTCATGAAGGAGCGAATGACCTGTCTATCCATGACAGGATCAACACGAGTCCTAGATGCGGCGCTCATGATGCTTGTGCGGGATAATGAGAATCTTGCAGGTATGTCATACAAAAACCCTATGGATTCCCCTATACGTCCATCCACGAGCATTGCAGTGACGCATGCCCTCCCTGAGGGTAATTTGGCGCAGGACTCTGATATGGTCAACAATGGGGACATACCGACACCGCCTTATGAGTCTGATGAATGTAAATCCTTGACCTTTGCCGCTATCCCCAACCCCATCTCCGAGTCAAACGACGACCATCCAAGTCAGGTTCCTACCCTTCCATTCATGATCAATGATGGGATAGATCACTGGGATAGCATCTTGAAAGATGGGAATTTCATATACATGTATTTGTAAGTTATTAGTTATGTGATTTACCTATCTAAGGCTCATCTAAGACATCAGAAATACTCTGTCCTTTCGTGATCATGTCCAGACACTGTGCAGATTTCTGAACTCGTACAGGAAGGCAGTGGAACACGAGCAAATCCGACAATCTCAACTATTTTTGGAGTACCTTGTCTTCGCTTGCTGGAGGAAGATCCACCGGTGAATGAGCCATTGGTCGTCTATCACGCTACTTCATGGCCTCTCCAAATTTAAACTGCACACAGTAGATTTCTTGGTCTCCCTCAAGGCTGCCCCATCGGATCCACTGCTTGCATTGGCCCTACAGAAATTCAACGCTTGGGGGGGGCGGCCCTTGCTTAGTCGCTACATCAACGAGTCGGACACCCCTGATTTGCCACTACCTTTCCCGGACTTGTTTGAGGCTGCATATCAACCTTCTGGCATTTTATAGGGGGAGCACACCATCCTTTCATTTCACCAGTTCCTTGTTGCGCTTTCCCTTGCTTATGCAAGGGCCCTCAACCATTTGAAATTCACAATGGAGGACAGCACCTCAGAAATATGCGAGAAGAAAAGACGTATATCCATGGTTCTCAACTTCGGTCGTCTCCTCTCTGCTGTGGTCTATTCTTATGCCTTCAAATTCCATCTCGAACTCCTTGGTGCAGCAAATTTGCTGAGGGTTCCCTTGCAACTCTATCTACTCGATCTTCCAACTTTTGCCAAATGACACAGCATATCATACACGAACCCCCCCCAATCCAAGACGAAGCATATCGCAGATGAGGTAGATCAGGGACTGGTAGATCAGGAACCCACCGATGAAGAAGTCATGGCTTCATCGGATGCGCATCTTCCTGTTGACCACCTGGCTTCAGTATTTTGCAACCACTTTAGGCTTTTCGTTGGTCACTTCAGGGCAAAGCATATTCTGGAAAAGTATTCTGAGAAGTTGGCCAATCCAGTTGAAATCAAGCTTTTGGGTATCCAATTGGCTCCATGCGAACGTCCCTCATGGATTTATCTGAAGGATACCATGAAACTCGCCCTCCAGCATCATGGTCACAAGCTTGACCTGGATTCCATAGATGGTAACTCCCTTGGTGGCACGAAGCCCCCCCTTCCAAACGAGCCTCGTCATGATGCCGGGAAAGTTTTGGTGATGCATCGCCCGAGTGCAAATAAAAAGCAGCTTTCCATCATCGAGCAGTTCCGGCTGGATGTTCTACAACTCCGTGGCCATGCCTCATTTGCCCATGTCTGTTGGATCGCTTCTGAGTCATCGACAAACCGGTCGCCAATGCCCTATTATCTCTCACTGCATTGTGAGACAATCTTGGCATCTCTTGCAGCCTTGTATCACACTCGAAACTTGGAGAATAAGGAGCTGGATTGTATTCTGAAGGTAAATTTAGTTGTTTCAAAAAAAATGAATCATATGCTGATTGTCTTCCTGCAGAACATAGATCGAACACAAATCGGGGTTTCAAAACTCTGCTGTCCTTCGTGCTGGGAGTTTCTGGAGATCTTGAGGGATGACTGATCTGGCTATGGTCAATATGCAGTTCACGGTCGCCACAGCGCACTTTTCTCCATCCAACTCCCACCATGGCTCCCCCATAATTTGCTTGAGAAGATGGTCAATCGATTTGAAGCTCTTCTAAGCGACAAACTTTTAGTGAAATTTGGGGACCACCTGGCGGGCCCTACTACCTCTGGGCATGTTTGCAAAGCATCGTTTCAGAGCGAACATACCAATGCCAGCAGTAAAAGCAGGAGCAGCTTGGAATTTCATGGTACACCCAGTTTGGATCTATGATGAGTAAGGAGTTTGCCAAGGGCTCAGATTTGATATGAGACTAGGATATGCATATGCCCTTTTTTGATTTGCGATGTTACGATATATCAGAGTAGATTGATGTGCCCGCATTTGTCACAGGTTTGTATTTTTTTTTGTTTCAATATGATTATTTATGCCATCAAGGCACCAGGGATGGTGTCGATTATCAACAGGATGACATTGGTTTGATCCAGAAGCGTGCCGATGTCGTCCACTCGGCTGCTGTCCTCCTTGAGAAATGCCAGCTGATCAAGTCTGAGTGGTCGATGGGGTGCTTCCAAAGTCTGGAGCTTGGGCGAATTGTGTCTCATTATTATGTGACTTATAATTCGATGATGGTGTATAATCGGCACCTTCGCCCGACAATGTCGATGCTGGAGTTGTTCAGAGTGTTTGCCTTGTCGAACGAGTTCAAGCTTTTACATGTCAGTTTCCTCTTTCTACTATGGTCATCTTTTCTGACACATTGTTGCTCCGTAGGTCCATTAAGGAGTTTGTCTTTCTCATTCCTATGAAAACCAAGTTCGGCTCAAGCTAATGTCGGCAACTCTTTCTTTTCATAGAAAAAACCTGAACTTGAAGAACTCCTTGTGCGCGTACCGATACCTGTGAAAGAGAGTGTGGAGGAACCTGCTGCAAAGATCAACATCCTTCCGCAGGCTTATGTCTCACAGCTCAGAAGACCGAAGCCAAGCAATTCGTAAGTGAATAATCTCGCTTTCAAATTTATATCTAATGGCATCATCCTCACTAGCTGTGGATACCGCTACTTCGACTTGATGAGTTTTGGTGTGTCTATTCTTGCGCTCATTGCATGATTTTTTTCCTTGCAAGACACCTCCTGAAATTGGTGAACTCATTGGCATCCCGAATACTGGACGTCTCGTCTACAGTCTTGTTCATAATTTCCCCAAGCTCCAGTATGTGAAGCTCGGCATCTCATTTGGGATATTCCTTGCTCACACAACCTTCATTGCAGGCTGCAAGCACAGGTGCAACCCATCATCTGTACCCTCCTCTGTATCGATCTTTCCATCATACCCGACTTCCAATGGGACAAAAAGATTCATGGCGGAGCGGAAGCGTTCATCATCCTCGTCGAGGATGTTGATGGCGAAGTCATTCTCTTCCACAATTCGTTCATCCTCCATCAACATTATGCAGAGGATGAGCACAATGTCACACTCACAGTCCCCATGTTTGAACCCATTCCTCCTAACTACTATTTTTCCATCATCTCAGACTGTTGGGAGACACACCTGCCCATTTCTTCAAACACCTCATCCTTCCCGAGAAATTCTGGCCACCCACCCCATTGCTTGACCTGCAGGCTCTACCTCTCTCAGCTTTGCACAACAAGGAGTTTGAGGAGATCTTTTCCTCAATGATCCCGACCTTCAACAAGATTCAGACGCAGGTGTTCCAGGCTTTGTATACTTGGGATGAGAATGCGTTCATTGGGGCGCCCACTGGGAGCGGCGGGGCTATATGCACTGAGTTCCCCCTGCTTCGACTTTGGAGTAAACGTGAACAACTGCAGGCCATTTGCATCAAACCTTATCAGAAAATGGTGGATCCGTGGGTGGCGGAGTGGAAGGCAAAGCTTTCCCAACTGCAGGATGAGAAGGAGATTGTTAGTCTAACTGGGGAGACAAGCACAGATCTGCATCTTTTGGAGAAGGGTGATGTCATCATGTGTATGCCAACGCAAGTGCATAACCCTTATGTTAGGTCTTTTGACATTGTGCTGATTGCGCTTCTATAACAGTAGGGTGTTATATCACGCAGATGGCGTCAACGGAAGAACATACAGAACATCAGCCTTCTTATCGCTGATGAAGTTCAGCTTGTCGGCGGAGAGGTCGGACCTACGTATGAAGTTGTCATCTCAAGAATGCAATATGTCGCCGCTCAGACAGAACAAACTCGCATCGTCGCTTGTGGGGTTTCTCTTGCTAATGCCTGGGATCTTGGTGAATGGATGGGTGCACCATCTCATGCTATCTTTAACTTCTCACCCAGGTATGTATTGAAGGTCCTCGATGTTCTTTCTTTAATGATGTCTGTTCTGTAGCGCTCGCCCTCTAGACATGGACAGTCATTTGCAAGGTCCCAAAACCAGTCCATGTCCGATTCCTATGCAGACAGAAGCCGCAAAATTGGGACTGAGGTCCGATCCCTGTATTACAAGTGTACGCCCTATGAACATGTCTTAAGTAAATTGGGGGTAAACAGAGAAGTAAACGGCGAGTGCACAGTTCTACTCTATGTCTTTATGACTCTTCTTGTTTAGCTTGTTTAGCCCCTAACAGTCGCAATAAAAGAGTTTATCAATGGACATTGTTTGGCACTGAGGAAGATAGGCTTCGGTGTTTGCAAGCAAAGTTTCTGCTGACTGCAGTCAGCAATTGTCATGTCGAAATCACGCAAAACAACATGACATTAGATGATTGTGAAGTGTGCCTACCTTGTATTCCGATGATGGGCTCTTTTCTCAATTTTTTTGGTTTCTGTTATGTAGATGCACTCTAAACACAACAAACGAGCGCCGACACTGATATCAACTCCCCTACTTCGCATCTCGAAAACAAGTGACGGTCAAAAATTCAAGGAAGGTCTTCCCTAAATTTTGACTGTTTTATTTTTCCGCAGAAGTTGGGGTGCAGGACTCCAAAGATTGGTGGTGTTTGGGTTGGATCTATCTCAATTGTACTGTCCTTTGCTTTGTTCCTTGTGCCTGTCCCCTCTTCGCCTCTCAACAATAATATTGGGCTCTCACGTGAACGTAAGAGCCTGTTTCACCAAGTACCAACCTTCTTGCAGAGGTGAGCATCCATCTACAGGATGAGTAAGTAGTTCAGCAAGTGTAAGTAAATCAGTCACGTGACAAATTCGACACGCTCATTTGGCGATCGCGTGCATTTGTAACTTGCATCTGCTCTTCTGTAAACATCAGGTGAGTAATGTTCAGAGATTCTTGAGCTTTCCCTGATTAGGTCTTTTAGTATGGCCCGTTTCAACCCCACCCTGCCCGACTTGCCTCACTATCATCCATATCAGGTGAGTTTTTTATCCTGTCGTCTTCGTTCTCTAACTAACCAATCTTGTAGGCAGGAGATATGGTATGGTTGCACCGGACCCGAGGGCCCCTGGCCAAGATATACCGAAGACGCGCTCTCTTTATTGACTATTACCGACACCCAGTTATTGAGAAGGGGAAGAAATATGTAAGTACTTAGCCGCGCGATCTTTGTGGGGTCAATGATACTCATGAATGTTTTAAGACGCATAATAAAGTCACTGGCGCTCTCGTCCAGCTCCGCGGCAGGAACAGGTTTGTTGGGGATCTCTCGGCATGGCCGCTTGAGGCCATTTCAGTATGTAATTCTTAGTGAGTCCCCTCGCATCAATTTTGAAGACTAGCACTGACGACTCGAATAGGATTGGTATATTAGTAGATCTAAGCTGTACTCAACGTCGAAAAAAGAACTAATTAGCCTTCACCATTATTGGTGTCATGGCGCACACTCAACGCCCCAAAGGGAAGCCTACTGGTAAGTACATCCTTCCCTCTGGCACTCTTCAATCCTCCACTGACTGGAATGATCCCACCACATAACCATGCCGCTCCACCACTACAAACCACATTACACCCCCCACTCCCAGCACCCCACCCCAAAAGGCAACAACCGTGGTGGCGGGACTACTCACACCCAGCTATGCACCCACCTCCCCCAGTAAGCCCGCTCTGACCTCCCCCTGCCCACTTGCCCCTTCTGACAGTTCAGAAGTCACCAGAGCGCAATGGGAGACGACCACCACGATGCTGAAAACACTGATGGAAGACAGCACCCACCCTCTCATGTCCAGATCACGACCAGTGGGGGACAATGGGGAGCAGGAGATGTGAAAACAGGACGGCAGACAGAGGAGAAGCCAGAGCAACTCTCTACCCAGCGCCCCTGCATACACGCACAGGACCCCAGATCAACAGTTGCCCACAGGTTACCTCAATGTTTGAAGGACAGCGGGTAGGAGACGAGGGAGTGTCAGTGGCCAGCACCACTGCATACGTGCATGGGACCCCCAGGTATGGGTGGTCTGTGCAGGCCCAAATTCATTGGATCATGCCTATCATAGGGACAGATTGGCATTTTCGGTTTTGGTGCGTCGTTTTTCCACGAAAATGCTCACATATATATTCATTCTTTTTTAGATTTGATGATATCCTTGTGAATGCAGTGGGGAATGCAGGGCGTGTAACAGGGCAGGAGGCCCACCACCACAACCTCACAATGCTGCACGGCAGTGTCAATCATCACCCGAACTGCTGTTGTGAGGTTTCTTGGCTGGTTTGGAGGCATACATGTGAATAGGTTGGAGCGATTACCCGACAGGCCCCACCACTGGGCATGTTCACAAAGCATCGATTATTTCAGAGCGAATATATGACGATGACTAAGAAGCCACAAAAAGCGATTCCTGCCGAGGAAACAATCTAGTGTGTAATCCATTCCTCCATCCTCACCTCATGCTAACAAAAAACCTAGGATCATTTGCAACCAGGAGTGGTGTGCAGCAAATCCTCAAGACACTAAGCCTGCCTATATGGTACGGTGCTCAGCCCTAGTGGCGCGTGGCAATCTTTGCTCTTTGTCTCATTCCACCACCACTGCCGTCTTTCGCGTGTGTGATGTATGTCTGTACCGTGCACTTCTGTTGCGGCTTATGTTTCCTTTTCAGTTTGAAGTCTCCAAGTCATGAAAGCTTCGACGCGGATTGTCAAAATCTGCTCAAAATCGCTCCCATCAAATTCGGCGACCAAGGCGTGGGCGCAGAGAACGATCTTCATGATCGGTAAGTCATTGTATTCCGTTAAAGCATCTGATGTTGTCATTTCACATCTAGATCACCAGATCAGCATGATCATCGACTGTCTCGACACCATGCTTGAAAATCGCAAAATTTTCGTCACAGTCATTCAGGTTTGCCTCCATTTGATAGTAGGCATTGTACTGATATCAATTGCAGGTGTTGTCGATCAGCAAGCTCTCGACCAATCCATCCGACTCGACCTCAAGCACGTCTTTCCATAGTTTTTGAGAATAAAGGGGACAGAAAGGGCATGAGAAGGTGTGTAACTCAGATTCCTTCCCCTTCTTGACAAACTAATTGACTTTCCAGAGTCAATAGCTGATGAAACTTGGCATTTCAAGCACAAGTTTGTTTCAAGTTCAAGATTTCCTTGACACCAGCGTCCGGCTGCAAGTTCGAGCATGGCCGATCAGCAACAGTATGAAGTCTTCAGCACTAGGTATTGTAGTTGTTCAAGTATCCGTTATTATCTTTGTTGATCCATCAAACAGTTTTCACAGGTTTGCTCGGTGAGTCGGTACTAGGCCCAACGGCGACACTACCATGGTACTACAACTTGTCAAAATCGCAAGCTTTTCCCAAGCAGTGAACCGTTCGAACCATTCATTCAGTGTCAGGTTTCTTGCATTCCATTAGTCAGCATTAGACTGATATCATTTACAGTCAACAAGACTCCAGCGAATCAACATGTCAATTATAACTTTGGCAATTTCGGGAATTTCGAGGATGAAGGAGGTGGAAAGGGACACAAGATATGTTAATCATACGCCTCTCCCCCCGGTCAAAAACTGATAGACTCTCCCAAGTCAGCTATTTAACAGTTCATCTCACCATGCGTCAAGTCCATTTCAAATTCAAGTCTTTTGTCCACGGGTGTATCTCAACCGCAAGTTCAAGACACTCAGTGTGGTACAAACATGGACGGCGATGGTACCACAGTCCTCAAAAAAGGTTCGGGCCATAAACAAATTATCTTCACCATCCAGAACGAATTTAAGTCTTATCTCAACTATGGAGCACACTGTCAGGTTTTTGGGGTCGACACAATGGATGGATCGTATTGCAGTCCACTCAGGCATGAGACTTTTCTCACGAAGAAATGTCGTATTTCAGTTGACCACAGCCCCAGGACTCATCGATGGAGGATAGTACAGCCACTCAAACTTGGCGTGGAGGAGGAGGACGGATCCCCTGATTGGGAAGATGTGCTGGAACATGAGGTTTGGGCCGATTGTATTCCAGAGAATTCACTGTCTTGGCTATGGTTCATCGTATCTTGTGAATAATGTCTCTCATACCCACTTTGAACACTCTCCAACAAGCAGTCTGCAGACGACTAGAATCAGGATTTCTCAGGTGGAGAACATCCCATGTCAACCTTGGACAGATGCACCCAAAATAGCTTCAAAAAACACTGACGGACTTGCAGTATGATAATATGGTTATCGCTCGAGTCCCTTCATAGAAAATCCTATCGCTTTGTCCAATATGCACGCAGAAAGTCCTAATGTGTCATGAGAAGTGAATCAGTGGTCCCATGCATGAAGGTCTAAAGCAAAAACTACATGCCAGATTCGGGATATCTCGCAAAATGTCGAGTGACATCTCACTTGCTGAAGACACGCTTTGAATCACGATAAAGTAAGTGATGCGAGCCCTTTGACTTCCTTCAACTGTAAACATTGCACAACAGGTGAGTTGGGAAAAAGATATTTCATTCTTGATACTTAATAGCGCGAACAGGTACTTCTTAAGTCTCGACGTGTGAAACACGCCGATTTAATTCATGTGATTCCTCCAACCTCCCACCTCAACAACTTGCATGATAGGTGAGTAAGTATACATTTTTCATTCTTGATACTTACAGGTGCTAGGATGGCATACAACCCGAACCTACCTACCCTGCCCCACAACTATCCATTTGTGGTGAGTTTTTACTTCCATTCCCTGTTCGCCTGCTCATTTTGTAGAGAGAAAGTGTCGTCTGGGTGCGCCAGGGCCCATTGGGAAGACGAAGGAGGGCGTCATTCATCAAATTTTACAAACACTCGGCGCTGGACTGGCCAGGCTGGAATACGGTCACTGGTGGTATCGTGCAGCTTCGAGGGCATGGTTGCTACCTCCAAACTTGGTCGGCATGGCCCATCGCAAATATTACATCTTGGCCATGAAGGTACACCGATTCTCTAACTCTAAGACTCGTACTAATTATACTAGCAGGGATCGAAGGTGTTTTTTGACTGGGAGATAAAATGTATATAGATCTATCACCATCTTATCAGGCGAGTAGGATTGAAAGGACGTACTTACAATATGATCGGTCGGGGGGCATCTGTCAAATGCTGATTTCTTGATATTCTATTCAGGTCAGTAGTAGACAGCATGGGCGGGATGTTAGGAGGACGGGATGGTGTGGGTGGGATGTTAGGAGGAAGGAATAGCATGAGTGGGATGTTAGGAGGAAGGGATAGCGTGGGTGGAATGTTAGGAGGATGGAACGGCATGGGCGGGATGTTAGGAGGATGGGATGGCGCAGGTGGGATCTTAAGAGGATGAGACAGCATGGGTGGACTGTTGGAAGATGAAACAGTGTGAGTGGGGTGTTAGAAGGATGGGATGGCATGCGTGGGATGTTAGGAGGACGGGATGGTGTGCATGGAATGATGTTAGGAGGACGGGATGGCATGAGTGGAGCATTAGGAGGACGGAACAATGGAGTGGAATGTTAGGAGGATGGCATGGCATGGGTGGGATGTTTAGAGGATGGGATGCAGTGGGAAATGTGGGGCATGGGGCGGGGCGGGGGGCCCACCATCACAACCTTGCAATGCTGCACGGCGGTGTCAATTGACACCCGAACTGCTGTTGCAAGGTTTCTTGGCTGGCATACCCATGCATGGGTTGGAGTGCACTCAGGTTTTTGGAAAACCCCTACCAATACCCCTGTCCAGCAAGTTCGACCCCCCACAGGCTGCCGCATCAGTTGTCTATCATTGTGCCACCAAGTGTGCCAGCATGAACAACAGTCCACAACTGTGGACTGATTTCCATGCATGTACGACATCACCAACAAGGATGAGTGCACCTAAGATGGTATGGGACATAGTAGCCTTAACAGGTGATGGTTGGCAGACATTTTCACCACTGTCGGCACATCAAAGGGGGTGCTGCAGCTGCGCCCACCGGTGTTTTTTTAGAAGGATCAGCATGTATCCCATAACTTGAAGTAATACATAGAATCCACTAATACTACGCAATGTACCCATTCCCACTCTTGTTGCCAATCCGACATAGTGTGCAACATATGTCCGGAGGCTTGTGTAGCCTTGGAAAATCCTTGCATTGCCTTATTTAGTTATTGCAAAGTTGTAAAGACTGATCGTATCTAACTGGTCATACCAGACCCTTGCCGAAAACCTGACTAGTATGGT
>Ga0307516_10009662_pt1 | contig 10722 bp, 10 predicted proteins | sample 19_EM_MG_FD_203310 | JGI IMG/M metagenome (GOLD analysis project Ga0307516, IMG submission 203310) | Populus trichocarpa ectomycorrhiza microbial communities from riparian zone in the Pacific Northwest, United States - 19_EM | ecosystem: Host-associated > Plants > Roots > Unclassified | place...
TGGGGGGTCGGGTTCAAAACCGTCTGGGCGATTGAACTTGAACAATGTGAGGTATACGCCCACAATAAGCATGATATACACTTCATTGTCGTGGTAGGCTTCAACGTACAGCATGCTTGTAGGAGCGGTTGCCGGAAATTCGAAGAAATGTCCATATCGAGGGTGGGGGAGACACTTTCTCTGTTGGCCCAGAACCAGCCGTTGACCGGAAAAAGTCAGTCCTGAAATGGGAAGCCTAGAAAGTCGCCCACCTTCGTCGCCTCTGTATAATCTCTTCATCTCAACCAATAATTTGATCCGTTCTGGTTGAATTATGTGGCCATCAGACACCTGAGTAATTGTGGAATGCAAAAGCGAAAGGCCGGATAGGCGGACATCGTGGCGGATTCTTCTCCCCCGACCGCTGTTTTGCTGACGACGCGACATTGAGGGTAGGAGAACGGGAGCGTACCACCCGCTGTCATCGGGGAGGTACTACTTCCAGGGGCACACATAGCCTTTGACAGCGTAGATAGAACTGAAGGGAAGAGCATATAGGGGATGCTCTTGGGCGTATTTGTCGACGCAATTTCGAAGCAAACATGCCCAATATTGACGCATCTCGGAGACCTTGAGGAGTATGACCTGTGAATGACTGGTAAACACCCCGGTACGCGCTTGAGAAGCGGGCCTACCTCTGGATCATCGAATGGAGAGATTGGCTGAGACATCGAGCTTTAACCTTCCGGAGTGAGGCGGGAAGTGTGTTGGAGGGTGGCGGGCTTTTATGTGAGAGGGGGAGATATTCGAGCCACGAGGGCCGCCATCGATAAGGGAATCAACCTCAGGTACATGACGCATGACTGGTAATCGGTGACTCGTGCGCGCGAGCACTTGAGCCGTGGAAGAGAGGCAACGGGTTTTGGAAAGAATGGATTGATCACGACATGGATGAGCCGCTGGATCGGAGCGGGGATCAATCGCGTCACACGCAGGATGGTGTTTAACTTCAAGGACGGCTTACACTCAACCCGCATCTCCTCATCCACCCTTCCGGTTCACCGCGTACCATGGCAGCCGAGGTATTCGGGTCGAGGTTAGGAGCTTAAGTCTGGCCGCTGTGTTCGAGAGGACGAGTGGACACAGTTTGTTTATGTCGACAAGGCTTGCTCTCCTTATGTGTCGCAGGCGTGGTGGACATCTGACGTTGGGCCAGGTCCTACATCTATCCTATATGCTCGAAAACGAACCATTTGGGAAGCTTCCTGTGACATACCGACCCGTTCAGGAGCGTGGTCACCATCCCCCTAGACTGAGCCTCGGCTTTGGGCAATCCCCAAGGAGTTCGCCGAATTTCGACGGATAGCCCTCAAGGAGTGGTTGGGAGACCATAGGGACATTGCCCACTCGATCCGTTTCTCCAATTTGGCCGGCTTGGTCCTATGCCATCTCAACAGGATTTGCAGTCTACTGCCCGGAGAGGGTATGACCACCCAATGGATTCACTCGCGGGAAGGGATCGTCGTAATCGAGCTGGAAACAAACTACAACTGGTGGATTCCCGAGCAGAAGCTGGACGAGGTCGTCAGTGTTATCAAAGAACACTTCAACCTCCCCAAGAATACTAAGCCGAGGTGGTATCTCGAAAACGATATTGACCTAAAACCACCGGACCAATATCTCCTAGTAAGTCGTCCGTTTCCTGCGGCGATGCGACAAAATTTCTGACCGTTCCCCTCAGTGTCAATTTTTGATTGGACCAAATGAGGACCCTAATTATGCGTCGGAATAACCAAATCGTCAACGTTTGTACTATCACGGCAACACTCTGAAGCATCGTGGTTAGAATGCCCGAATCTGGCGGCAACAAGAGGCCTCTGTGATCCGGTATGCGTGCGAGAATGGGTGGCTGTGGAAAACCACGCCACTCATAGAGCAACATGCTCGGTATCGAGAGATTGAGGGTGGAAGGTGTACTTCAACGATGTATCCCAGAGTTCAGCGGCTCGCCCGAGTCGATCAATACGTGTAGTAACTTCCACGAAATGCTTCAACCGCGAATGCGATTCCCTTCATCGGGCGGCTATTAGAACGAGGCGCGCCACGACAGAATGGCCGCCCATTCAGATCACACAGCCTGCCTGTAATATCACCGTTCCTCACGGCCTGCCTACAACAACGTTCCTCACAACTACCCGACTTTCGACCATGGATGCGGATTTACGACGACAGAAACGTCGGGATGACGCCCTCTCATTGTTGAACGTGGCCATCGAGACCATGAATCTGGCGAAGGAGGTATCCAGCATCACACCGGCCAAGGCAGTTTTTGGCTCCGTCAGTGCTCTTCTGACAATGATTAGAGTGCGTTCTCTCCTCCCCTCCGATGGTGTATTCTAGGTTCACATGTAACCAGGACTCTATGGCCAACAAAACCGACTATGTCGAGCTCGGATTGGCCTGTGCCGATGTGTGTAAGGCGCTTGACCGGGGGATGAAAGGAAGACGAGCGGACGAGCTTAGTGGGTCAGTGTTCGAAGCGATTGGGCAGTTGACTACGTAAGTTGAACCGGCGATGGATACACCAGGCCATTCACTTACCAAGTTCCCGATTGTAACAGAGCTGTGGCCGAGATCCAGAAGAATATCATCGAGCGGGGTCGACGAAATGGGCTCTCTCGGATGTTCCATGCGAAGAACGACAAAGAGACGATCGCGACCTGGAGGGTGGATCTCAACGGGATCCTTCATGTCTTCAACGTACGTGGCGTAACTCTTGGATGGCTCCCACTAACCGCTAACTTCTAGACCGAACTTGCAATAAACACGAACGTAGCCGTTTCCGACGTCCACCACGACGTTTTAAACACGAATGCAGCCGTTTCTACCGTACATCACAACGTTTTGAACACGAACGTGGCCGTTTCCGACGTTCACCGCGACGTTTTATACACCAAAACCGTCGTTTCAGACATCCGCACCATCATGGAAAGTCAGGATGGAACCGCCGGTAAAAATCAGTCGGTCAGTGCCGTTTTGTTGCCCTATTCATTCCGAATTCAACACTTACCGTTACCCAGAGTCAATCTAGGTTTGTGGTCCCCGACTACTGGCAAATCCAGCGTCTCATATTTGCATCTAGCGCCCTCGGAGAGTCCCCTCCCCCACCTCCCAGGGCCTGTTTCGGACGCGAGGATCTGATCGAAAAGGTCGTCGAGTTTGCAGAAAATCTCACTCCAGTCGCTCTGATCGGCGCGGGGGGGATTGGGAAAACGTCCATCGCCCTCACAGTCCTCCACCACAATCGCATCAAGAAACGGTTTGGAGCCAACCGTCGGTTTATCCGTTGCGACCAGTTCCCCGCCTCTCGCGCCCATTTCCTCAACCGACTCTCCAAGGTGATCGGCGCAGGGGTCGAAAATCCTGAGGACCTGACCCCCCTACGACCTTTCCTATCCTCGAGGGAAATGATCCTCGTCCTTGACAACGCCGAGTCCCTCCTCGACCCACAGGGAGCAGGTGCTCGGGAGATAAATGCCACGGTGGAAGAGCTGAGTCAGTTCGAGACAGTATGTCTCTGCATCACCTCTCGGATCTCTACCGTTCCCCGATACTGCAAACGACCGGTCATTCCCACACTGTCAATGGAGTCGGCCTGCGATGTCTTCTACGCCATCTACGATAATGGCGGCCGGTCAGATATCATCAGCGACCTTCTCGGACGATTGGACTTCCACGCACTCTCGATCACGCTGCTCGCTACCGTCGCATCTCACAACATGTGGGATTACGATCGATTGGCCCGGGAATGGGACACACACCGTACGCAGGTGCTTCGGACGGATTATGACGAGAGCCTGGCGGCGACCATCGAACTTTCGCTCGCCTCGCCGACGTTCTGCAAACTTGGCCCGGACGCGCGCGACCTCCTCGGGGTCGTTGCTTTCTTTCCTCAAGGTGTCAACGAGGACAACCTCGACTGGCTGTTTCCGACCATCTCCAACGGGAAAATAATGTTTGACAAATTCTGCTCCCTTTCTCTGACGTATCGGAGCAACGGATTTGTCACAATGCTGGCACCGCTTCGAGACCACCTTTGTCCTGAAGATCTAATGACATCCCCACTCCTCCAGACAACCAAGGAGTGTTACTTCACCCGATTGTTGGTTCGTGTTAACCCTGGGAGCCCCGGCTTTGACGAGGCACAATGGATAATATCAGAAGACATGAATGTCGAGCATCTGCTTGATGTCTTCACAGTTGTTGATGCAGCCTCGGTCATTGTCTGGGATACCTGTAGTTGTTTCATGAGGCACATCTATTGGCATAAACCACGACTCGTTGTCCTGGGGCCAAAGATCGAAGGCCTCCCGGATGACCATCCCTCCAAAGCATGGTGCTTGCTCCACCTCTCATTGTTGTTCAGCGTGGTCGGAAACAATGTGGAGCGCAAACGGCTCCTCATACACTGTTTGAAGCTCCAGAGAAAGGGGGGGGGTGATGATCAGGTTGCCCAAACATTACAGAACCTATCCGATGCAAACAGGATCCTAGGCCTCTACAAGGAAGGAATAGATCGGGCAAAGGAAGCGTTGGAAATTTACGAACGGCTAAACGACATACCGGAACAAGTGAGGTCTCTGGGTCTTTTCGCCTGGTTGTTGTGCAACGACAACCAGCTCGATGCTGCAGAAAGTACCGCACTTCAAGCAATTCACCTCCTCCAAAACAAAAGCGTGAATGACCAATATCTGGCCACCCAATGTCACCATATCCTTAGCGAGATATATGAATCCAAGGGCGAGCCAGGGGCGGCCATAAAACACCTCGAGACGGCCCTCGCAACTGCATCCCATTTCAATTGGCACGGGGACAAGTTTTGGATTCACTACGCCCTGGCGAATGTGTTTCTGGACAGGGGGAAGTTTGGCGACGCGCGCACTCATGTCGAACAAGCCAAATTGCACGCGACCAATAACACATACCACATGGGTCATGCGATGGAGCTGCAGGCTAGGTTTTGTTTTGGGGAGTGCAGGTTTGAAGAGGCGAAATCTGGGGTTTTGCGCGCTATCGATGTTTATGGGAAGGCCGGAAGTGTGGAGGATGTGGAGCGCTGCAGAAAGATCCTCAAGGATATCGAGGAGAAAATGAAGAAACTGGTTCTTTCTAGCGAATAGGATTTCGACGGTGAGCTCTCAGGAACGGTGTTACCCCCCGCCCGCTAACCTGTAGTTCTCCATCCTCAGTTTGGCGAACTGAGCGGTGACAACAGCGGTCACCTCGTACCCCCCATGGCCAGACACATCCTTCCAACCCCTCCTCGAGAAGAATACCGCACCCTTCCTGGCTATAATACTTCTCGTAGTCACTACTACCTACATCTCTCTCCTTTTTTTCCGATAGCATCCCCTCCCGTTCCTGTAGTATTCGTTGTCCCACCACTCGCCCGTCATTGTCTCTCCTCTTTTCTTGTGATGGGCTCGTTCCGCTTTCGTGTACCTCATGGACTCTTTTTTGTTTGTTTTCCTAAGTGGTAAATTGTACACAAATGCCTGCACCGGGCCCAATCGCCCGTCCCGTCCACTAGGGACCCGCATGGGTAGCTTCATCACACCTTCTTGTCGATGATCCAGTCGTACTGCGTGATTTTCCCAACTACGGAGGTTCCGGCATTGAATTACTAGGGGAGAGAATAAAATAACAAAAGCACGGATGATAGCCCCGGAGTGTCCCCCAGAATTTGATGAAAGGCCCAGGTTTCGAGTCGCACTGTTGGGGGTATTCCAGTGAGAGGCGAGCGTAACAACAGAGCGGGAACCTCGTACCCGTACCGTGGATTTGCGCCGGCAGGTCTCACCTGCGATCTAGGCCGCTCTGTAACACACGCGGCACCGTGGGCAGAACCGTTCAAATCCATCGGGTTTCCATACCAGGTGGGGCCTCAACAATCAGCAACGTTTGTATGGGTGAACATAGTTTGGATCGCTCATGACCCGTGATAGTTGTCTACGGTGGCCATTTAGTACTAGAACTGTAGGATTACTAGCGAACGGATACGATAGCATTTTGGAACGCACGTTGCCAGAATCCTCCGGGTGGAATTGACTGGGATATTGTTGGGGGGGAAGACGGGGGTGGATTCGGCCGGTGGGTCGGTAGGTCTCAGAGGGTTGGCTGGTGTTTGGACGGCACGATCCTTCCGAATGCCGAGGTCGTGAGTTGTCGCGAGGCCCTTTTCCTGTAACGCGGACGTATTTGGTTGGGCGACGGAACGGCCCTGGAGGGTTGGCTGGCTGGTAGTGAGGCGGCGTTATCCTTTTGCCTACGGGAGGAGGCCATTCGTCGTGGGGTGCTGCTTCTGGGACGCGGTTGCATTGGTCGGTCGAGGGGCGGCCCTGGAGCGCCCTGGGTTTTATCGAGGACCCAAGCCAACTTTCCTTTCTCCGACATGCACTCGAGACCGCTTCTTGATATCATCCAAGGACCTACAGAGGATCAGTTTATCGTGCGGGGTAATGGAGTTGCGGCGCGAACTTTACTAACTGTGTTCGTCTCTCCACTTCCACGCGATGATCCTTGGTATCGACCTTCGTTAGGCTGACCTTCAATTTATCCACCCGAGGAATTAAGCCGTCCACCTTGTTCTTCACGTCCTGGATTTGCTGTGAAGAACCTGTCAGCGGGGTACGAGTGTGCATCGTGGTGCTCGATGAGCGCATCGATTCCACCCAAACAAGACTCGAGGGGGGAAACCAATCAGACGACTCCTTTGCAACATCGAAGAGCACATTCGTAACGTCAAAAAGCCGCTGCTTCTTTGCTGTTGGTGGTCAGTGGAGTTGCAATTGCCACGATCGTTGAGAAACGTATCTTACTATAAGGACCTGAGTTGATTCCCACTGAGTTTGTATTCAAACGTAATTTCTGGAGAAAACTTGCCGTGGCTTTCGCGTTCTCTTGGCGTGTAGAACGAGATCTGCTTGTCACCGCCGTCCGAAGGATGGGCGCGTGTGAACCACGAGGTGACGCACACCGCTCCGGCGCCGGAAGCGATCACCTGGAGTCCCTCCTCATCCAAGTCATCCCCGTGGTCCTTTTGTGTGGTGCTCTCTTTTCATCGAATGTGGACATCGAGGTTCGGGGCCCTATTTGGTATTACACCGGCTAATACCGCATCTCGCTTTGTCTGTTACCTCCAGTGCAGGGGTAACGTGTCCGGTATCGAGAGGTTCGGTAGGGATGGAAAATGTGGGTTCAACGTTCATGAGCGGTTGGTCGGAGTCGATCGCATCTTTCCACGACCACGATTCGATGATTCACATCGTCGGGCGGCTATTAGAACGAGGCGCGCCATATGATGACAGAATGGCCGCCCATCCGCATCACAGCCTGCCTGTAGCCCCGTCCCTCAAGGCCTCACAGCCTGCCTGCGGTAACGTTCCTCACAACTGCCCCGACTTTCGACCATGGATCCAGATTTGAGGCGACAGAAACGTCGGGACGACGCTCTCTCATCGTTGAACGTGGCCATCGAGGCCATGACTCTGGCGAAGGAGGTATCTAGCATCACACCGGCCAAGGCCGTTTTTGGCTCCGTAAGTACTCTTCTGACCATGATTAGAGTGCGTTCTCTCCTCCCCGCCGGTGGTGTATCCTAGGTTCACATGTAATCAGGACTCTATGGCCAACAAAACCGACTATGTCGAGCTCGGATTAGCCTGCGCCGATGTGTGTAAGGCGCTTGACCGGGGAATGAAAGGAAGACGAGTGGACGAGCTTAGTGGGTCAGTGTTCGAAGCGATTGGGCAGTTGACTACGTAAGTTGAACCGGCGATGGATACACCAGGCCATTCGCTTACCAAGTTCCCGATTGTAACAGAGCTGTGGCCGAGATCCAGAAGAACATCATCGAGCGGGGTCGACGAAATGGGCTCTCTCGGATGTTCCATGCGAAGAACGACAAAGAAACGATCGCGACCTGGAGGACGGACCTCAACAGGATCCTTCACATCTTTAATGTATGTCGCGTAACTCCCGCAGAATCGCCGCTAACCATTCACTTCTAGACCGAACTTGCAATAAACACGAACGCAGCCGTTTCCGACGTCCACCGCAACGTTTTAAACACCCATACCATTGTCTCTGACATCCACCGCACCATCGTGGAAAGCCAGGAAGGGGTCGACGGAAGCAATCGGTCGGTCAGTGCCATTTTGTTACTCTATTCATTCCGAATCAACGCTCACCGTTACCAGAATCAATCCAGGTTGGTGGTCCAAACTACTGGTAAATCCAGCGTCTCACATTTGCATTTAGCACACTTGGAGAGTCGCCTCCCCCACCGCCTAGGGCCTGTTTCGGACGCGAGGATCTGATCGATAAGGTCATCGGCTTCGCAGAAAATCTCACTCCAGTTGCTCTCATCGGCGCAGGAGGGATTGGGAAAACGTCCATCGCTCTCACCGTCCTTCACGACAATCGCATCAAGGCACGGTTCGGAGCCAACCGTCGTTTTATCCGTTGCGACCAGTTCCCCGCCTCCCGCGCTCATTTCCTCAGCCGACTCTCCAAGGCGATCGGCGCAGGGGTCGAAAATCCTGAGGACCTGACCCCCCTACGGCCCTTCCTATCCTCGAGGGAGATTATCCTCGTCCTTGACAACGCCGAGTCGCTCCTCGACCCACAGGGAGTAGGCGCTCTGGAGATAAATGCCACGGTGGAAGAGCTGAGTCAGTTCGAGACCATATGTCTCTGCGTCACCTCCCGCATCTCCACCGTTCCCCGGCACTGCAAACGGCCGATCATCCCCACACTATCAATGGAGTCGGCCTGTGAAGTCTTCTACGCCATCTACGATAACGGCGGCCGGTCCGATATCATCAGCAACCTCCTCAGACGACTGGACTTCCACGCGCTTTCGATCACGTTGCTCGCCGCCACCGCATCTCACAACATGTGGGATTACGATCGATTGGCGCGGGAATGGGACACACATCGCACACAGGTGCTTCGGACGGATTACGACGAGAGCCTGGCGGCAACCATCGAACTTTCGCTCGCATCGCCGACATTCTGCAAACTTGGCCCAGATGCACGCGACCTCCTCGGGGCGGTTGCTTTCTTTCCTCAAGGTGTCAATGAGGACAACCTCGACTGGCTGTTTCCGACCATCTCTGACGGAAAAACCATGTTTGACAAATTCTGTTCCCTTTCTCTGACGTATCGGAGCAACAGATTCGTCACAATGCTTGCGCCCCTTCAAGACCACCTTTGTCCTGAAGATCCAACGTCATCCCCACTCCTCCAGATAACCAAGGAGTGTTACTTCACCCGATTGTCAGTTCATATTAGCCCTGGGGACCCTGGATTTGACAAGTCGCAATGGATAATATCAGAGGACATGAATGTCGAGCACCTGCTCGATGTCTTCACAGTCATTGATGCAGCTTCGGTCATCGTCTGGGATGCCTGTAGTTATTTCATGAGGCACATCTATTGGCATAAACCACGACTTGTTGTGCTAGGGCCCAAGGTTGAAGGCCTCCCCGATGACCATCCCTCCAAGTTGCAGTGCTTGATCCAGCTATCATTGTTGTTTAACATGGTTGGAAACAGGATGGAGCGCAAACGGCTCCTCATTCACTGTTTGAGGCTCCAGAGAGAGGGGGAGGACGACACTCGGGTTGCCCAAACATTACGGGCCCTATCCGACACAAACAGGATGCTGGGCCTCAACAAGGAAGGAATAGATCAGGCGAAGGAAGCATTGGAAATTTCCAAACAGGTAAACAGCATACGGGGGCAAGCAAGTTCTCTGGAATGCCTTGCCCGGTTGTTGTGCAACGACAACCAACTCGATGCCGCAGAAAGTGCCGCACTTCAAGCAGTCAGCCTCATCCCAAACAAAAACCAGCAATTGGCCTCCCAATGCCATCGTATTCTTGGCCAGATATATCGCTTCAAGGGCGAGATAGGGGTGGCCATCGAACACCTCGAGACGGCCCTCGAAATTGCATCCCGTTTCAACTGGCATGAAGAAGAGTTTCGTGTTCGCCAGCTCCTGACGAAGATGCTTTTAGGCGAAAACAGGTTTGACGACGCGCGCACGCACATCGAACAAGCAAAATTACGCGCAACCAATAATGCACGCAACATGGGTCGTGCGATGGAGCTGCAGGCTAGGCTTTGGTTTGGAGAGTACAGGTTTGAAGAGGCAAAGTCCGAGGCTTTGACCGCTATCGACATTCTTGGGAAGGGTGGAAGTATGGAGGATGTGGAGCGCTGCAGAAAGATTCTCAAGGATATCGAGGAGGAAACGAAAAAACCGGTTATTTCTGGCGGATAGGATTTCGATGGTGAGCTCTCGGAAACGGTGTTACCCCCTCCACCCGCTAACCTGTAGTTCTCTGTCCTCAGTTTGGCGAACTGAGAAGTGACAACGGCGGCCACCTTGTACCCCCCAGACACAGCCTTCCAACCCCTCCTCGATAAGAATACGCACCATTCCCGGCCATAATACTCCTCACCGCCACTACTATCCTACACCTTTCTCCTTTCTTTCCGACAGCATCCCCTCCCGTTCCTATAGCATTTGTTGTCCCACCACTCACCCGTTGCTTTCTCCATTTTTCTTCCGATGGGCTCGTTTCACTCTCATATACCTCATGGACTCTTTGCTACGTCCAGCAGTTTGCATTCCTGAGTGGTGGTAGATTGCACATAAACGCCTGCACCGGGCCC
>Ga0307516_10009663_pt1 | contig 10722 bp, 11 predicted proteins | sample 19_EM_MG_FD_203310 | JGI IMG/M metagenome (GOLD analysis project Ga0307516, IMG submission 203310) | Populus trichocarpa ectomycorrhiza microbial communities from riparian zone in the Pacific Northwest, United States - 19_EM | ecosystem: Host-associated > Plants > Roots > Unclassified | place...
CTCGCCGCTTCCTTCCTGCGGTCGGTTGCCCTCCCACAGTTGCGGTCCGCTTCGATTAGGATGACCTCCTCTCGGCGGGACTTGCACCCGCAAGACAGCGCCCATGCTGGGCGCACCAAAAACGCCGACGGCGGCGCTGCTTTCGCAGTCGCCGCCGTCAGCGTGCGTCGTTCGAAGCGGGCGCTGGCCCGCTCAGGCGAGCCGCTTCACTTCATGGTCGGCATCTTGGGCGCAGCGGCCGGAGCGGGCGCAGCAGCCTTGGGCGCGGCAGCGGCCGGAGCGGCAGCGGTCGGCGTCTTCGGTGCAGCAGCGGCGGCAGGAGCCTTCGCGTCCTTGGCGCCGGGCGCCGGAGCCGCGGCGCCCTTCGGTTCTTTCGCGTCTTTGCCAGCGGGCGCCGGCTTGGCGGCCTTAGGCGCCGGGAGCAGCCCGAGCTGTCCCGCGAACGCCATCCCGTTCGAGAACAGCCAGCTGTTCTTCACTTTGCCGCCGGCCAGCTTGGTCACCATGTAGTAATCGACGTTGACGGCTTTGCCCGTCTTCTTGAGCTTCATGCTCGGCACGTCGCCGGTGTTGGTGCCGCTGAACTTGCCCGTCGAAATCACGTAGTCGCCGGCGGCCCAGGCAGCGGTCTGGTCGATCTTCGCGTCGGGGAAGCCCTTCAGCATCTCTTCGTTCGACTTGGACACTTCTTTCTTGCCCACGCGATCAGCCGGCGCCGCAAGATCGGAGAATACGACGTCGTCAGTCAACGTCGCGGCGAGCGCGGTGACATCGTGCTTGTTGAAGGCAGCCGTGTACGCGCCGAGCGCCGCAATGTTCGCCTTTTCGGCGTCACTACCGCTGCTGATCAACGACGGTTTGTCGGCCCAACCTTGCTCGAGCGCCTTCCTGGCCGGCATGGGGCTCAAGCCCAGCTGCGCCATGAAAGTGCCGGCGTCGTACATGAAGCGCTCTTTCTCGGCGCTGCGACCATCGGGCGTGAGTTGAATGTGCTGCACGGCAAGGTAACCAATCTTCTTGTTGGTCGGGGCGATCTCGCCTTGCGCGCCGGGTAGCGGACCTTTCTGCGTGCCCTTGAGCAGCACCACGGTCAAAATGTCGTTGCCGCTCACCAGCGTGAGCTCGTTCTCGCCGGTCAGATCCGGAAAAGCCGTGGCGAAGACCTTGGCGTTCTTGTCGATGATGTTGGCGCGCCCGGCGATCGGCGGCATGCCCATGTCCACCTGTTCGGTGGTGGCGTTCTCGCTGTAGCAGGTCGAGTACTTCGCCCAATCTTTAGCGTTGAACATTGCCCAGCAGTCCTTGAAGAACTTGCTGCGCTCGTCCGCGGTGGCAGCCGGTGGAGCGGCGGGCTTCGGCGCCTCTGCTGGTGCAGCTGCCGGCAGCGGGGCTGCGGCGGCGACCGGCTCGGCGGGCGGCGGCGAGGCGAGCGGGGCGGCGGCAGGCTCTTGCTGCTGACAAGCGGCGAGCCCCACGATGGCGAGACCGATCAATCCGATGCTGTGCTTCATTGGTTCCCTCTTTGAGCAAAGTTGGGCCCGCTGGCGAGTTTCGCTCCGCGGACGCCCGGCGTTTTACACCCAACTCAAAAGCGGCCGATAGCGAAAACAGCCATTTTCGGCTGCGGGCACCTGTTCTTGACAAAACCGATGTGCCAATGACAAAACACAGCTGTGAAGCTCTCGAACAAGGGTCGTTACGCGGTTCGCGCCCTGTTCGATATTGCCTTTTACAACGACGGCCGGCCCACCCAAGTCAAAGATATCGCCGAGCGTCAGAATATTCCACCGCGCTTCCTCGAGCAGATCTTTCAAGACCTGAAGCGGGGCGGCATTGTCGGCTCGAAGCGCGGCCCGCAGGGTGGTTACTCGCTCACGCGCAAGGCAGGCGAGATTCGTCTGGGCGACGTGGTGCGCGCGCTCGAAGGGCCGATTCAGCTCGGCGATCGCGAGGCGCAGGGTCGTCGAGCTCAGGCGTCGAGCGACGCCAAGCGCGTGACAGAGCTGGTCTTTCGCGACCTGTCGTCGAGCGTCGAGGCTTGCTTCGACGCGATCAGTATCAGTGACATCTGCGCTCGCGCCGAAGACTTCGGCATGAAGCGACCCTCATCACAACGCTATGTCTACGTCATCTGAAAGCGCGACCTCGCCGGGCGGCACGCGGCCGGCACTGCCCGACCATCCGTCTATCTACGGCAGCATCCTCGAGCTGATCGCAGATACGCCGCTGGTCGAGATCCGGCGCCTTGCCGCCGAAGAGCCGCGCGCCCGCGTCTTCGGCAAGCTCGAGGCGATGAACCCGGGCGGCTCGGTCAAAGACCGTATCTGTCTGGCCATGATCGAGCAGGCGGAAAAGGACGGCCGTTTGCGGCCCGGCGGCGTGGTGATCGAGCCGACCAGCGGCAACACCGGCATCGGGCTTGCGCTCGTGGCATCGCAGCGCGGCTATCGCTGTGTCTTGACCATGCCCGAGAGCATGAGCCTCGAACGCCGCCAACTGCTCCAGTCGTACGGCGCGGAGCTGGTGCTCACACCCGAAGCCGAACAGATGGACGGCGCGATCGCCAAAGCCCGCGAGCTTGCCGCAACGACGCCCGGCGCCTTCATGCCGCAGCAATTCGAGAACGCGCAAAATCCGGACGTTCATGCGCGCACCACCGTTCAGGAAATTCTGCACGCCCTGGGCAACGAGACGCTCGACGCGTTCGTGGCAGCGGTCGGCACCGGCGGCACGATCAGCGGCGTCGGGCGTGTGCTGCGGCAGCGCCTGCCGGGCTGCCGCATCGTGGCGGTCGAGCCGGAAACGTGCGCGACCATTTCGCGCGGCGAACGCGGGCCGAGCAAGATCCAGGGCATCGCCGCCGGTTTCGTGCCGAAAAACTACGACCCTAGCGTGCCGCACGAAGTGCGCACCATCAGCGATCAGCGCGCGTACCAAACCAAGCGCGAGCTGGCGCGCCGCGAGGGCCTTTTGACCGGCATCAGCGCGGGCGCGAACGTCGCCATTGCGCTCGACCTGGCGCGCGAGCTCGGCCCGGGCAAAAACGTAGTCACAATTCTTTGTGACACGGGCGAGCGCTACTTCAGCTTGGACGAATACTTTCAAAATGCCGGCGCGGGCAGTCACGGGAAAAATGGCTGACTCGGCGCGGCCGCCGCGCGTGCTGCTCGTGGGCCTGGGCGGCTTGGGTTGCCCGGTGGCCGCGGTGTTGGCGCGTGTTCCGGGGGTCGAGCTGTGGCTGTGCGACGACGACCTGGTCGAGCTGTCGAACCTGCACCGGCAAACGCTCTACGCCGCCGCCCACGTCGGGCAAGACAAGCTCGAAGCCGCGCAGCAGTCTCTGCTCGCAAGCGGGACGGAGCCGGCGCGCCTCGTCCTCGTGCGCTCGCGCCTGTTGCCCGACAACGCCCGTGAGCTCGTGCGCAGCGTCGACTTGGTCGTGGAGGGCGCCGATAACTTCGCCACGAAATTCCTGGCGGCAGATGCGGCTCACCTCGAAGCTCGGCCAATCGTCCACGGCGCGGGCGTGCGCTGGGTCGGCACGGCTTGGGCGGTGTCGGCGGCCGGCGCGCCTTGCTACCGTTGCCTGTTCGAAGACGTGCCGGCCGGCGCGCAGCAAGGCTGCTCCGAGGCAGGCGTGATGGGGCCGGTCGTCGGTTTCTGCGGCGCTTTGATGGCCGAGCTTGCCCTGCGCGTGCTCGCCGGGGATGCGGACGCCTTCGGCGCGCTCTACACCTACGACGGTCAAACCGATCGCCTCCGCCACGTCCCTGCTGCAGCCCGCACGACTTGCGCCCTGTGTGGCACCTCCCCTTCCATCTTCCAAATCGAAGCCGCGCGCTACACGGCTCCGAGCTGCGCCGCTTGACTCTCCATTGCCAACTGCCAACTGAAAGCCCCCCATGATCACCGTAAGAATCCCGACCCCCCTGCGCTCTCTCACCGGCGGCGAAGAGCAAGTCCAAGCTCCCGGCGAAACCGTCAAAGCCGTGCTCGAAACCCTCGAAACGAAGCACCCGGGTCTGCGCGACCGTCTGCTCGACGACAAGGGCGTGCGCCGCTTCGTCAACATCTACGTCGGCGACGAAGACATCCGTTTTCTCGACGGCCTAGAGACGAAGCTGAAGGCTGGCGACGAAATCAGCATCGTTCCCGCGATCGCCGGTGGCTGATGGACCCTTACGCCCGCCAGCGCCTGCTCGCCGCCGTCGGCGACCGGGGCCAAGAGCGCATCGCTGCGCGGACGTACGTCGTCCAGAGCAGCGCCGCGCCAGCGGCCGAGGTCGAACGCGCCTACCTCGGGCGCGCCGGTGCCGTGCGCTTCGCAAAGAAAGCCGATGAACCCGTGACGTTCGCTCACGGCCACGTCTTCAAACACGCTAGAGCGCGCGAATTTGCCGAGGGCGCGTGGCAGGCGCTCGTTCAACTTCGCAGCGCCTTGGAGCAAGTTTAAGTGAGCTCGACCATGATTCCGCGACTGACACGTTCTCGGCGGCTTTCATCGATCATCGACGCCGTCGGCAACACGCCGCTCATCCGTCTCGACAAGGTCGCGAAAACCGCGCCCAGCGTCGAGGTCTACGTCAAGCTCGAGTACATGAACCCCGGCGGCTCCGTCAAAGATCGCCCCGCGCTGCGTATGATGCAGGACGCGATCGCCGACGGCCGGCTGACCTCGGACAAGATTCTGATCGACTCGACCAGCGGCAACACGGGCGTGGCCTACTCGCTGGTCGGCGCCGCCCTGGGCTATCGCGTGCAGCTGGTGATGCCGAAGAACGTCACCAAGGCGCGCAAAGACATCACGCAAGCTTTCGGCACCGAGCTCATCTTCAGCGACCCGATGGAAGGCTCGGACGGCGCTATCCGGCTGGTGCGCAAGATCGTCGCAGAGAATCCGGACAAGTACTTCTACCCGGACCAATATTCGAATCCGTCCAATCCGCTCGCGCACTACCACGGCACCGGCGTCGAAATTTTGAACGCGCTCGGCGATCGCATCACGCATTTCGTCACGTCGCTCGGCACCAGCGGCACCATGATGGGCACGACGCGGCGCCTGCACGAGCACACCCGACCTGTTTACTGCGTCGCCGCCGAGCCGGCCGAAGCCTTGCACGGCCTCGAAGGTTTGAAGCACATGGCGTCGAGCATCGTGCCACCCATCTACGACCCGCACCTGCCGGACGAAATCATGCCGATCGCGACCGAAGATGGCTGGGACATGTCCGATCGCGTGGCGGCCGAAGAGGGCCTACCGATTGGTCATTCGACCGGCGCCAACATCTTCGCAGCCGTAAAAATTGCCGAAAAACTGCACAAAGAACAGGGCGGCGGCTGCGTCGTCACCATCGCTTGTGACCGCAGCGATCGTTACTTCTCGCCCATCAAATGGGAAAAGCGCTACGTCTGGTGACCGCCATGCACAGCCCCTGGACCCAAGGTAACGTCGCAATTCCGGAGAGCGTGCTGTCCGTGATCGAAGCAGCAGGCCGCGCCGCCTACACGCGGAACGAAGAGGCCTGCGGCTACCTCGAAGGGCCCGCCGCATCCGCGCTCGACGTCGACCGCGCCGTCGAGCTGGAGAATCTGGCCAACAAATACCACCAGGCAGATCCCGAAGGCCACCCGCGCACCGGTCACGACTACTTCAAAATCAACGCGCTGAAGTTCGAGCGCGCCATCCAAAAGGGCGTCGAGAGCGGACGACCGGTGAAGGTCTTCTTCCACTCGCACCTCGATTGCGGCGCCTATTTCAGCGCGGAAGACGCCGCCAGCATGACCATGGGCGGCACCGGCGACCCCTCGTTCGAGCTCGCGTACTTGGTCACCGCCGTCGACCTCGGCCAGGTGACGGCCCACAAGCTATTCATTTGGAGCGCGGCTTCGAAGAGCTTCGTGGAGGCGCCGTTCCGTCGCGTGGCCGGCTAAAGCCGCGTCGCGTCGTCACGCTGCCGATAGCGTGCGCCGCAGCGCTCGCGTGCGCGCTGGGCGCCTCGCCGGCCCGGGCAGATCTCGGTCAAGATCTAACGCGTGTGACGCGCGCGCTTGCCGGTCAAACGCGCAGCGAAGAGCTGCGCTTGCGCTTGATGGAGCGCGGCGACCTGACGCCCATCGTGCTACCGCCCTGGTCGCTCGACAAATCTCGCGGTGAGTGCACGACGCTCGTGCTGGTGGCGCCGATTCCGACCCAATTTCTGCTGCACGTGCATCCTTGGTCGGGACTAGCGAGTGTGTTCGCCAGCCAGGCGGGCGCATTGCAGCTGACCCGCTGTGGCCACGATCGCCTCAGCTTTTTGCAGATTGTCGTAGAAATGCGCTCGCCGCGAGCCGTGGTCCATTCGCTGGTCGCCATCGGGGCTGAGCCGCCGCTGCCGCTGCCCGCGATCCTACCCGAGCGCGACGCCGGACAGACGGCGCCGCTCGGCGACCCCGGGCCTGCGCCAGCGCGCGAGCCACTGACCGAGCGCGTGCGAAAGTTCGAGCAGGCCGAGGCCAACGCGGGCGCGAGCGGCGTCGAGACGGCGCTCTTGCCGAGCCAAGGTTACCTGCGGCTGACGCTCGAGCCGGGCTGTCATCACTTGCTGGCCAGCGGCAACGACGGCTCGCCACCCTACACGCTGCTGCTCACCGAAACCGATGAGGACCCGCCGGAACGCCTCGAAGCCGCCGAAAACGGTGATGTGCGCCACGAGCTGTGCACAGCCCGGGCTCGACGCTTGCGGGTCTCGCTCGAGACGACGCCACAAGACGTCGAGCGCCGGCTCGCGGTCGCACATTTCCCGCTGCCCAGCGGCTTGCCCAAGCGCTTTGGACCGGAGCTCGTCGAGCGCCTGGTGCTGGCGCTCGGTGGCGCGACTGCTCCGCGCAAGCTGGGTACGCTCGTGGCCGTCACGCTAGGCGCCCAAGGCCGCACGCCCTTGCCTCGCTCGCTCTTGCCCGAGACCTGTTACTTGGCGGCTGCGGCGGTCGTGCACGGGGCCGCGCAGGCGCTTTCGCTCGGCGCGCGCGCCGGCGCTTTGAACGCCGAGTCGAGCGCCGGCGCCGACGAGCCCGGTCCGCGCTTGGGCTTTTGCACCGGGCGCAGCGGTCAGGTCGAGCTCGACGTCGAGGCGCGCGGGCTGGGCTTGGCCTGGGCCTTCTTCTTGTTTCAAATGGGCCCTGCCCGCCCGGAGGCGCCATGAGCCTGCTCCGCCAAACCTGGGCGGCCGCGGCACTCTTGTGCGAGCTCGCGGGCTGCCAGCGGGCGGCTCCGCTCGTCTTGGCGCCGCACACGGTGCCGCCCGCCAACCTGCGCATTGCCGAAAAACCGCTGGATCCGCGCCGCATCAAAGGCGTCGGCTCTTTCGGCAACAGTGTGCTGCTCGCGGTCGAAGCTGGCATCGCGGGCGATCGCGTCTCGAGCTTGCTCGAGGTGCCCAAAGACGACTGCGTCGTCGCGATCGCACGCGGCAGCGAGTCCATCGAAGACCTCGATCTGCTGGCCTACGGCGAGGACGGCAGCGCGCTCGGCAGCGATGAAGCGTCGGACCGCGAGCCATCGCTGCTGATCTGTCCGCCGCATCCGGGCCGCATTCTGCTGGTAGCGCGCATCGCGCAAGGGCACGGCATCGTCGCCGTCGGCAGTGAGCGAGTGGCGCCAGGGCTCGCCGCCAAGGCCGCCGAACGCTACTCGGTAAAACCACGCGAGCCTGGCGACCCGGCCCGGCTCAAGGCCTGGCCCGGTCTCGACGAGCTGATCTTGCGCGAACGGGCGCGCGTGGGCGGCAGATTTCAGGACCTGCGTCGAGTCGCGCTAGCGCTGGATGCGAGCGTCCCGACGACCCTGCCCGCAACCATCGACGCCGGCCGCTGCGTCCACGGCCTGTTCGTCCCTTCGGACGACGTCTCGCACCTCGACGTGACCGTGCTCGACGATCAGGGGCGGATCCTCGGGCGAGCGGTGGGCAGCGGACGCCAACGCTCGGTCGTCGTCTGCTCGCCGATCGCCACCGAGATTTCGTTCGAAGTTCGTCCGCACGCCGGGCGCGGCCTAGCCGTGGCGGCGCTTTCGCGCTCGGTCGCGGGCAGCGAATCCGAGATCGACGGCGAGCTGGTGCGACGCGACGTTTACCCGAACGGCGACGCGCCGAGCGAGCTGCACGCGCTCGAAGACCATCTCAAGAAGCTGGGCTACGCGCCCCGCGCGGCGACAGCCAAACTGGAGCTGCAAATCGGGCGACGCAGCAGCGTGTCGCTCGAGCTCGGCGGCGGCTGCACGCGCATCGACCTGGTGGGCGCGGCGCCGCTGCGCGGTATCGACGCACGCCTGTGGAGCGACTCGGGACAATTGCGGGCGGCGGGCGCGGGCGGCGGCAGCGCCACACTGTTCGGCTGCGGCGCCGGCAAACTGCGCCTCGATGCCGCGGCCCTGCTCGGTCCCGGCCCCGTCAGCATCGTGACCCACCGCGAAGCCGGCGTCCCGCCGGAGCTCACGCGCCTGCCGCTCGCCGGCAGCCGCCTGGTTTCGCGCCTGGTTGCGCGCGGGGTGCTGCTGCGCGCCGACGCCATCGGCAAAGTGAACGAGCTTGCGCTCGGAGCCGAGCAGCTCGTCAGTGTTCCGGTCATGGTTCCGCTCGATCGCTGCCTCGAGATCGACGTGGCCATCGAAGGACAAGCCGCGGGCGTGGAGCTGCGCGCCATCGAGCAGGACAGCGACCTCGAGCTCGATTCCGCTGTCGGCGAAGCGGCCGCCAGCTCGCGACTCTGCGCCTACGGGCGCGGCGCGCTCGGCTCGCTGAACGCGCGCATCGAGCTTCGCAGCTTAAGCAGCAGCGCCCACGCTCTCATCGCGACGCGCTTGCTATCACCGGCCGACTAGGCGAGCCTTGGGCTCGTCCCGGATGCAGTCGCCCGCCCCGTTCAGCCCGCAGCCGGCGCAGGCCCGAGAGCTCCAAAAGCAGGCGACGACTTGGTTCGTCATCTCGCTCGCAAGCTCGGTCTTCTGTGTCAGCCTGGGTCTTGGCATCGGCGGCGCGGTGTTCTGCTATTTGGCCACGCAGGCGGCCGGTCATGGCTTCACTGCCGACGCCGAAGCGAAGCTCAAGTGGGGCAAGATTTTGACGCTGGTAGGCAGCGTGATGGGCATCCTTACCACGATTTTGACGCTGATTTTCCGCGGACATTAGCCACTTGAACCTCGAAGAGCTCAACCGACCACAGCGCGACGCCGTCACCACTCTCGCGGGCCCCTTGCTGGTATTGGCCGGCGCGGGCACGGGCAAAACGCGCGTCATCACGTTTCGTATCGCGCGGCTGATTGCCAGCGGCATCTTACCGCAACGCATTCTGGCCGTGACCTTCACCAACAAGGCCGCGCGCGAAATGCGCGAGCGCGCCCAAAAATTGCTCGGGCGCCGCAAGAAGGATCAGAAGCCACCGGAAATCTCGACCTTCCATTCGCTGTGCGTGCGCGTGCTCCGGCGACACGCGCGCCTGTTGGGCTATCCCGCCGAGTTCACCATCTACGACCGGGGCGACCAAGAGACGCTGGCCAGAAATGCGCTGCGCGACGTGCGCGTCGGGCACGAGACGCTCAAGCCCGCCGATTTGTTGTCGTACGTGGGTAACTGGAAGAGCCAAGGCGTGCGCGCCGACGCCGCGTTCGACAGCGTCGGCAAAGACAAGCAGCAGCTCGCCGCCATGGCCTACGGCAAGTACCAGGCCGCGCTCAAATCCGCCGGCGCCATGGACTTCGACGATCTCTTGCTGTGCACGGAAGAGCTGTTCACGAAACACCCCGAGGCACGCTTCGCCGAAGCCTCGCGCTTCGATCACCTGCTGATCGACGAGTACCAGGACACGAACGGCCTTCAGTACCGCATCGTCAAGGCGCTGGCCGACCGCCACCGCAACCTGTGTGTCGTCGGCGACGACGACCAGTCGATCTACGGCTGGCGCGGCGCCGAGGTCACGCACATCTTGAGCTTCCAAAAGGACTGGCCCGAAGCCAAGATCGTGCGCCTCGAAGACAACTACCGCTCCAAAGCCCCGATTTTGGAGGCAGCCAATACGCTGATCGCGCACAACAGCACCCGCCACAAAAAGGTACTGCGCGCCTCGCGCGACGGCGGCGTTCCGCCAAAAATCGTGCGTTTCGACAACGAAACCGCCGAGGCCGAAGAAGTCGTGCGCGACATTCGCCAGCGCCTCGACGTGACCGACGGCCCGCGCACGGCTCCGAGCGACATCGCGATCTTGTTCCGCACCAACGAGCAGCCGCGCGCCTTCGAGCTCGAGCTACGGCGCGCCAAGGTGCCGTACGTGCTGGTGGGCGGCATGTCGTTCTACGACCGCAAAGAGGTGCGCGACGTGATGTCGTACCTGCGCGTGATTGCCAATCCGAACGACGAAGTGTCGCTCTTGCGCATCATCAACGTGCCCTCCCGCGGCATCGGCGCCGGCACCATCGAAGCATTGCTCGAGCGTGCGGTGTCGGCTGGAAAACCGCTCTGGCAGGTGCTGCCCGACGCCTTGAGCGACATTCCGACGCTGACGGCGCAGCGCATCTTCGAATTTTGCAAGCTGATCGACCACTACCGCGGCAAGCTGACCACGCAGCCGCTGGGCGAGATGCTGAAAGAGCTGCTGGACAAGGTCGACTACAAGTCCGAGCTGACCCGCGCCTACAAGACGCCCGCCGACGTGGAAGCCCGTTGGGCGACCGTCGAAGAGCTGATCAAC
>Ga0307516_10009664_pt1 | contig 10721 bp, 14 predicted proteins | sample 19_EM_MG_FD_203310 | JGI IMG/M metagenome (GOLD analysis project Ga0307516, IMG submission 203310) | Populus trichocarpa ectomycorrhiza microbial communities from riparian zone in the Pacific Northwest, United States - 19_EM | ecosystem: Host-associated > Plants > Roots > Unclassified | place...
CGTACGCTGCATAGAGGTCAGCATTCACCTGGAACTTGGACTCTCTCTACGCCTCCAACCACTGTAAGCACGCCATCGCATCAATTCTTAGGACAGTGCGCGAAGGGGAGAGGTCTGACCTATTAAAATATTGCCCTCGTCCGTTTACTAGAATCCCGGGTGAGCACATCTGGGTGAGATCAGCTAGTCTCAGATGATCCAATCTCCGGCTCTGGATCCTTTCCAGCGTCCTTGTTTTAGTGGTCTCAATCGCGACAGGCCTGCCCATCCTGTCTGTACTAGCATGTCAGAACGGACTGCGAACCACCCAAAAGACCACGATTAGGTTCGAAAAGAGAGGATGTGATCTAAAATGTGGGGTGAGTCTGGAGTGGATGTGGTGGGGGTAAAAAATCACGCACCGACCCCGAAACGCGGGATCCCAAAGCTCCGAACACCGATTCTAGCAGCGAGGCACAGTAGTGTATATGGTGGTCGTCAGGCGCAGCCTATATGAGTTTTGAAGGGGGGGTAAGGGGGTAACTCGAGGCGGAAAATGGCTATAACCAATGCCTACCAGAGTCATATTCAATCCGGACCCAAATCGAAGGTGGGCTGGTATACTTACACCCGTTGTGTTGTCGGCCCCCCTCATCGCGGGTCATGGCGGCTCATTGATCAGATCTCAGAGGCTCTCCAAGGTCATCTACACCAGGCAGGCGATCGCCATCACAACCATACCCCCAACGACCTTGCGAATCGGCAGTCTGGCCGCTCTAACCTTCCGGTGCTCCTTGGGCACCAAGTCCCTCCCTGACTTTGTCCCCGCCCCACCCACAACGTCCCACCGATTGGTACCAGACGTGCTGGTGTGCCCCTCTGGTCTCGGGTGAAATTCCCCCATCGGAGGCGTCGTTGGGTTGTCCCTGAGTGTAAATCCCATGAGGCTTCCGGGGATAGATGCGGCCGGGCTTAGCTCACAGGCGAAAAACCTCCAACCTCTCCAAGACACAGTTGGTGCGCGCTCCGATATTCCGCGGACCCCTCCCTCGTCGTAGGCCATCCCTCGTCGTCCGACGAGGGCCACGGAAACGACGTTCCCGAATTTCCTCACAGCCAGTCCAAGACCCTCGTCATGGGGACAAATCAGACGACTCCGCTAGGTTTTCTTGGACGTGACTCAGCCGGCGTCCGTTCATTCTCCCCCAGTTCCCTTCTACTTCCTTTCCCCCCCCCCTACCCTCAAGACCGCGACACGACCCCCGTCAAGATTTGGTTTTTGTCATTTTTATCTTATGGTTTCCCTTTTTTTGCTTCGTCCGCCGGTGGGATCAGAGGTATCCCGAGTTCATAGCCCGCTAACCCTGTTTATTTGTTGGGTTTTTCTTCCTCCTTCCGGTCTAGGGTCCAAGTCCCCCATCGGATGTATTAGCTGTGTGCTAGGTAATTACATAGGGTATAGCCCGTACTGGGTCCAGCCGGCCTTGGTCACAGGCTGGACGCTAGCGTGTGGGTCCAGCCACTTATGTAAGTACATCGAGTAAGGTTTGGGGTTCTGTAGTACAAAACGTGTGGATCAAAGAGGAAAAAAACCAGTTGTCTTGTGCTTGCGGGCGTCACGCCCGCCACGGTCCGGAGCCCTCTCGGACTCCAGCCCCACGCCTACCGGCAAAACTAATGAAGCGTGGTACGAGGCGTCCCACTCACCCATGGAGGGCCCAGACCTCGGGTGCCCCAAAGAAAGGCGCAGCAGCCAACGGGAGAGAGGGGGAAAAGTCCCGTAGCAGTCCAAGGAGCCGAATGTAAGTGTAACCCACTGTGCCAGTCAAAAATGCGCCCATGCAGCGCCCGGGAGTACTAACTGGTCAGTTTGCTTTCGCTGTTGCTGTCAGCTGGTATCGTTACGTGTCAGGGAGATGATTTGGCGCTCCAAAGGCGATTGAGCACGACCGAGTCGCTTTCCGTACACCGGAGATGAAGACCCATTCGGCACACCTCCAATCAGCGCCGCCCGGAGACTGGCGAGCTGGATTTTGCATCACAATTCGTACGAGTGACAGTGTCCATATTTGGCAAGCGTTGATACGCTTACAGGTTACATGGTTACAAGCCCTCGCTGAGTCCCGTCCCTACCCCTCCCGCCGGCTTGTGTGGATCATCTTGATCATCTAGGTGGAAGGTTCCTCTCTCGCAGGTGGAGAAATCCGGCAAGGGGGTTGGATTACCAACCATCAGTACGCATCATATTCTCGTGACGGACCAGCTCCCACCGCCAGTGGATCGACGGACGCGGTGTAGCGACCTGGACCGGGATGCAGAGGTGGATATGGAGCCAGGGTGTCGAATTCAAAATCTACGCGTTCATCTGGCGCCTCGCTGATCGGTCGCGGTCCCGTCAACCAACGTTGAAACGCTGATTGGTGGCGCCAGAATCGAACCCCAGCTCCCCCCTGACGCCCTTGGCTCGGGGGGAGAGTGGTTAGGGTTTCCCGCAAGGGCTGCGGTCCGCGGATGAAATCCTCGGTCACTTTTGCTCTTCCTTATTTGACAAGAGGGGTTTGAGCACTGGTCGAAATCTCCCTTCTTCCTTCGCTTCCTCCGCTACTTCTGCCTTCCCCCCAACCCGTCCCCACAAGCCCGAACCGTGGAGGGACCCGGCGTAGGCTACTAGAACCAACCGAGATGCAACCCATTGATATGTTGATGCAGTGTGTCCGGGATCTGTACGTTTTGTCGACTTCTTCTGGTTGTTATGACCCGCTCAAGATGCGAGCGGTTCTCTCCGTTGTCAGCACGATAGCGAAAGTGCGCTCTGCGGCAACTTTGTAGATCGCATTTGGAACTAAATATTGGGCCAGTACCTGATGGTCAGCTCAATCGCTTTGACACTTTACGACTATCTGCTCGTCCTTGACGATGAGGTGCGGCGGCAACGTTCAACCCTTCCCCCCCACCTTCTGACAACCTCCCACCAAAGGTTCGGTATATTTGGAGAGGTCGCAAGACGTGGAGTTCGTTCCGTTGTTCGTACAGAGTGTATTGGTTGAACTGATGAAAGAACCGCACGGCAGTCTTCTACATCTACATCCTGGTGCGTCCCCCCCCCGGATCTATCGCTTCGGAGAATCCCTGATGGAGCTCGCTATGTGATCGACAGAACAGGGCCGTCCTCGTTGTGTACCAGTTCTGGGGGATCTATTATCTGAGTAGCCCCAGGAAGCCCGATGTCAGTCCGAGAGAAAAACGCCTTTATTCTCGTGACGAGCCTCTTTTTGACTGAATTTATTCACAGATTGTGTGAGAGATCCGACCGGCTTTTGCCTGAGTGGGGGATCAAGGTTTTTGCTGACGTCATTCCCTTCCCAGGTGTCACGCTGGGTACTACCTCCAAGTGATCTCAATCGTAATTTTCTTGTTTTCTTCTGACATATTCATCATGTTGAGGTATGCCGTTTATCTCTAAATTGCTGAACCAACCAATATGACCCGGTCCCAGGGTATATGCGATCACTTTCAGAAACAAGGTCCTTGTGGTGTATTTTGGGATACTGATGTTGGCAAGATTGGCGATGTCGCTCACAACGGCTGTCTTCAAACCCCCGATGTTTGTAGACCTCCTTCCGGTCCCGGTTGACGCTTTCAATATGTGTCTGCCCGTTGTGGACCTCCGGCTAATGGTGATCCCGAGTTCATTAGGCTCTGCTTTTGGTGCGTCGCTGCGCTAGTTTGGTTTGCTGGTACAAATTCGATCGCTGACCGTGGGATACACGCAGAGCTATCCGCGTTCCTCGCCGTAGCTTACTACACGTACCGCAATAAGAGCGCGCTCAAGTTTTCAGTGTTGATTCGCACGATTATTTCAGAAGCCACGATATCTTTCTTGGTTATGGTTGCCGTGCAGACGTATATCCAAATATCCTTGGGCCTTATGAAGGTGCGGTCTCTCTCCCAGTTCTCGCTCCTTTTCGCGACCGTTAACCCGAACGCCTCAGGGTCCCGCGCAACTACTTTCATTTCTGTGAGCATGCTATCCACTTGAACGATAACTGTTCGCGGTTGACCACGTCCGCCTTGCGCATGAAGTGCATATGGACTGTACGTTTTCTGTGTAGATCTCTTGTTGCAGGTAGCTAAACTCACCTACTTTGCAGCATCACTCCCATTTTGACCATGAGGTTCGTGGTCTCGCTCAAACGGTCTGCGGATCCAGAAGCCGGGCAAGAGTGGCGGTTGGCACATTTCAGTTCGGCCAACTTCGCTGGTGGTTCTTCGTCCGGTACACGGCTGTCGGCTGTTCGTGATCATGTGGAAACGCGCCTTGCCAACCTTCCAAGCCGAATACGAACCAGCGAGCCCTGAGGGCCCCGGGGCTGGTTTGACGTCACCCAGTGCCAACCGAAGACCTTTCGGGCGTGGGGGGTTCACGTGGTCCAACTGGTAATGTACGCATCTGCTGGTTGACGGAGGGTGGGGGGTCCAGGCAGGGAGCGACCGAGGATCGGGACCCTCGGGGTGACATATTATGAGTACAATAACACCCATTAATGAACCCCTTTGGGTCTCGTAATCGTATCTGATCTCAAGTTTGTGTGCGGGGGAGCAGATTCAAGGACGGGTTTACTGGGCTCTTCGGGCCACACGGCCAGTCACCCAGCGCGGGGCCAGGGTACTAGGGATATTTTTCCTCCAGCCACTGCTGGAGGTTCACGGAGGTGTTGGGTGCTGTTTAGGTCATCCCACGATCACACGCGTCGGACGTTCTCGAACCGCGCGCTCAAGCGCCATCCCTGAGTTGGAGGACCACATCCACAACTGACGGTGCCCCAAATGATCACTCATTTCACATCCATCCGCAGCAGCTGCCGAACACGGTTCGAGGGTGAAAGGGTATATTGACCAGAATATGGCCATGCAACTTCAAACGGGTTCCCCCTACTATAGTACAAGCGCTTGTAACTTGCCAAAGTTCAACGATCCCAAACCCGTGACCTACCCCCACGTCGGCATAAGCACAAAACCCCTGACGGTGACAGTGGGGTAAATACTCACCGGATCCCAACCAGTGGTCGCGTTGAATCCATTAGTACCACAGCCAGGGTTACCTCCAGACTATAACCGACACAGATCTCGTGAGTATAAGGTTGACCGCGGCTGAAGGGGGAAAGCACATACGATAATATCAGTCAACCCGCCAACGCCCTTGGAATATAGGAACGGGTTTAGGAACCCGAGCGGGGGACTGCCGTGAGAGATCCTGTAGTCGTTCAAGAGTGAAACCAACCCGGCGACAGCCTAGAGTAGGACAAAGTCAGTAACATATCGAACAATTTGTCTAATGGATGCCGCACCGGAGTGCTAGCGCTGGTCCCATAAATGGGGTCGACATTGCCGCCGACGATCACTTGGAAAGCGTTACCACGAGCGGCAACATCTGGGTATCCACGGCCTTTAGCACTGTAGATATAATCAACCATTGTCCGGAGGCGATTCGCGAAAGACGAGAAGAAATCGTACTTATAAAGCCCGTTGTAGGCACCGTTCAAGTACTTGACGTAAGCGTTGACGCTATCGGCCTGGTAAGAAGGTTGGGAGAAGTATCTCGAGAACCCCCCTCCAGAGAAGGAGATAGCCGTCTCGGGACTCATACTCATCGTTCCTCCAACGGAAGTAACGAAAGGACCTGAGGAGCACGTTGGCTGGTGGTAAACCACCAACTAACACACGATGGATACGAGTAGGGGGACTCACAAGAAGCAGGGAAGGAAGGTTGGAATAGCGTCGTGTTCTTTCCGTCGTTCGTCTTGCAATCACCATCTCCAACACCCGCATCACCACTGGCAAACAGCACGCTACTCCCACGGACACCGAGTTGGGCGAACATGTCACAGACAGTGGTGGCGTAGTCTTGCGGGACGGTTTGTTCGTTATCACCGTAAGAGGTCGTGAGGGTCTGGGGGACCGTCGATTCACCGGAGATGGCTTTGAGCCAGTCGAGGTACGGCTCGTTGGTGTTATCTTTTGGATGCCAGGGTGAAATTCCGCTACGAGGATGAGTGAACTGGAATGGCCGCAAACATACCTGGAGTGCTGGAGTCGGGGTTAAAAGGGGGAGATCCACCAGTGCTAAGCGAGGAGGTCACCCGGAGAAAAACTGGCTCCGGCGGTCGACTACACGTACCTATAGTAAATGTTTGGAGTTGGCCAAGTTAGACCAACAGCGTATTGTATGTCCAGATTAGCCTACACCGAAAGAAAAGTGTTCAGACAGCGTGGTAGTTTCAAGAGGAAGGGATGGAGCAGTACCTCGTCCCCGGGTTTACTCTGATCATCCCCTCCACCGTTGATCTTCACGGTCGTGAAATTAAATCCCACAGCCTCCGGGCGGTACTCCTTCAGGAAGGTCTACATGCGGACATAGGCGCGAGGATGTTAAGGACGACGAAAATAAGAAGATTCGAATACACACCTGCAGATCCGCATAGTTCGCAAACTGATCCAAATATCCCGCGACCCCGAGCACGTTCTTATCCTTGGCAGTTGGCACGTACCCAGTCGCGTTATACATCATGACCAAACACTCCGGTGTGATTGCCGCCGCGCAAGTAGGCGCCTCAACCCCAGGGGGCGTGGCCACAGGTGCGGGGACCTGGTCGTTGAAGGGGCCCTTGAAGATCTGGGACTTCATAGCCCGCATAGTGCCGAAATACGTGGTGGGTGCGATGACGGAAACATGCTCGTGCAAGGCGCCTGGAAGGCTGTAACTGGTTGTGCGGACGATAGTCTCGCCGGTGTCGACGTGCTTATACACGCTGTATTTGGCATCGAGCATATCCTCGACCTTGCCGATTGGGACAGTAACGGTTACCCATTCACCAGCGTCCGTACGCGAGAGGGAGGAAACGGGGTCGATGTCATGGTAAGCCAACCAAGCTTCGAGGGACTCAACGGTCGTGGAACTCGGGGCAATCAGCTCGTCAACCTCCTCTTTCGAAAGGTGGTCTCCGTATCTAGGTGTTACGGACGCGTCAGGGGGCATCGGAGAGAGGAAGCGAACGCGAACGCGCACCTGTGATGCTCCGGATCGCTGACTTCGTACAAGTGCTCGAGGAGCTCGCCGAACCGCCCCTTCTTCAGCCCAATATTCATCGTCAACGGGTAGTCCACGGGAGGTCGCCCGACTTCAACCCAGCCCCTGGGAACGTCGATCCATTCATGCTTAACCTTCAGATCCTCCCAACGTTTGTCGAGCTTGAGCGGTTTCGAGACGACAGACTGGAAGGCAGTAAGCAACGCAACAGCCCAAAGTAAACGCGCCATTGTCGGAAGGGGGGATCCCGCGACAGAGGAACACTCCATGCGGTTTTCCTGACCCTCACTTTGTACTCGAATCTACCCCCTTGCACCGATAGCAACACTTCGCAGTCATGTGTCAACCTTGATAGGGGAGTGATGAAAGTAATATCAGACCATGCGTCCATCGGGAACTCGGGGTGGGTATCGGGGTGGATATAGGGGAAAGAAGTGCATCGGCGGATATTGAACCTAAGCGGAACGGACAACCGTGGGCATTACGGGGATATGCACTTGGGTTGCGCAACGGTAAAATTATGTCATCCAGGACTGACACCGCATGGTCCAGTAATGATTTCAGAGATTGTGGGTCGCGTATCGGCCAAACAACATCTCCCCAAATCCAAGACCGAGGATAATAGAGATTATCAACGAAGCGTTTTGCGTCCTATGCTTTCATCGGTACGCGATCACTCGTACGAACCATGACACTCACATGACGATAAGCATCAGGGCGAAATGCACGGCCGCTGTGCCAAGCGAAACAACCCCACGAGGTATATCGTATCCGGGGACGAACGGAGGGAGTGACGATAAGATAGCCTTCAGCTCGGCTGGCGGAGCCTTCGCCACCCTGCGATGGCGAGATCAGCAACCAGTCAAGGAAACCTTATCACCCACATACTTCCTGTTCCAGTGCGCAATCATGACAGCCGCTGTTGCAGAAAACCACCTATCAACCATCGCCAGGATGAACACTCCTACGCATGTCCCAAAGATCGCCTGATCTGTTTTCGGGATCCACGGTCCAAACAGTACGCTTTCACCTGGGGTGAAATGAAGGTACATTGTCATCATTCCACCCTCCATACCATTTCCTCCATGGTTGTGTTGGGCGAGCACCAATAATGGAAAGAGATGTAACACAGAAGCGAACGCTAAAAAAGACATCTTGGTCGTCGTCATGAGGATAGTGGTGGAGAAGGATTGGCGTGGGAACCTCGTTGAGGGCAGGTAGCGTATAGGTCACGTGTCGGGGACGTTAGAGGTAAACGGGAAGAACCGTTCGAAAGTGTCCTGCTTTCTCTACCTACTACATCTTTCTCTAGATACAGTTCGTGCTAATTGGAAATGTGTTAGTGATCCTCGAGAGGATCCACGCGGTTCGTTGGGAAGCGAGTTATTTCCCTTTCCACCAACGGGCTGCTCGGCCGTCTGGGTCGACCACGGCATCCGTTGAATAAATCGCGATTCTATGCAGAGGTGTGAACCGTTTGCCTCGGGATAATGGGAGTCAAGCAAACGTTGAAATTATGCTGAAAACAGCGGGGAGTGGGTATTATCGGTTGGAACGTGAATAACTTTAGTGCCCATGGGTTTGCGGTCGGTTCCCTGGAGGGTCGACTGGACCCATCTCGATGCCCTCGGAAGTGGCCGAAATCCTTGCACCAGATATGAGGACCGGTAGCAAAGTCGACGGGAGAGAACCGTGACTCTTTCCACCCTTTCTTCGAATCCGCAGACCGTTTCAACAAGAGAACGAACCTCATGGTCAATATGGGATTGAGGCTGTAAAGCAGGTGGGCCCAGTTGTTTGTGACGGGGGATGACAGGGTAAACGTACATTCCGTAAACCCTTCATTGTAGGTGGAAACAGTCAATTGCGAACTTTATCGTTGAAGGTGAGGCTGTTGGCAATATATCGTGGCTTCCGCGACGATCGTGCGAACTACCCCCAAAAACTTGAGCGCACCAGGCAACGACGAGGAATGCGGATAGTTCTAAGTTTCTCCTGCGACCAGCAATCCTCGGAATTTTACGCCAGCAGGTGCGATTTACTCACCAAACGCGGTAGTCATTGCAATAGGAACCATTGGGAACTGGACATTTGTAAACATTGGGCACACATTGAAAGCGTCGATCGGGACCTGGGGGAAGTAGGAAATCGCTGCAGGCCGGAGAAAAGATGACGTGATCGCCACGGCTAATCTCGTCGACGCCAGGGTCCCAAAGTACGCTGCGATGATCTTGTTTCTGAAAGTTAACGCGTACACCCTAAGAGAGAATTGTATCGACCGGTTGAGGGACAAAGATAGGCATGGCGTACCTCAACGTGATGAAGATATCCGAAGAAGTCAAGGTAAACAGGATTATGACCGTCGAGATGCGGTATGTGAGAATGCACCTAAGTAGGCGGGTGATGTCAACACTGAACTGCCCCCGCTTGTACGTGCAAACCCTAGTGGGATCTCTCACCTGGCCTAACACAAATTTGGCCGAAAGGGGAAAGTCAAAACGACTCGGTGTAGGGTGGGGATACCTTTCTCTCACACAGACCTCGGATCCCCTCGGACCACTCATACTACAGATCTGCCAGAGCCGAAACGCAGTGAGGAGGATCCGGTTCTATCGATCGCACGGCAAGGACCGTCAGGGATCCTGCGAAACAACTGATCTTGGGGGACGTACCAGGGTATAAAGATAAAAGACTGCGAAACAGTTTCCTTGTCAGATCTCCCGATACGCTCGATACGAGTGACGGAACGGACTGAATGTCTTGCAACCTCTCCACACGTACTGAATCTTTGAAGGATGCGTCAGCAGACGGAAGGGGGGGTTGAAGTTTGACGCCCCACCTCGTAGTCAATCATGAGCAGGTAGCATAAAGCGTCAATGCGAATGATCACCAAAGACTGGCCGAAGATTTAGTTCCCGACACGGTCTACCAAATCACACGGAGCGCACTTTCGCTATTGTGCTGATAACAGAACGAGGGCTCGCGTTTTGAGCGGTCATAACGACTGGGGAAAACAAGCAACGCGTACAGAGTTCGGGAGATCTGCTCCAGCGCTTCAATGGGATCCATCCTGGGATCGGTTCTGGTGACCTTGGTCAGGACCCTCACCGGTTCGGGTCTGTGGGGACGGAGCGGGAGAAGATTGAAGGAGCGGAGGGGGTGGAAGAGGTGGGGTGGCCGGCTCAAGTTTCCAGGTTTGCGGGCAGATATATGAGGGTTCCCTCACCCAGGCCGCATCGGTTCGCTTAGACAACTTTGCTCGCTTCCGGACCCTGACTAACGCCAGGGAGGTCATCAATTGCCAATAGCCAAGAAGCTGGGAGCAGTGCTAGGTGTGAGTTGTGATGCGGCGAGCGTGTAAACACTTACTTGCGACAGAAGCTGGACTCAAGCGGCTTTGACTGAGGCAACCTAACCCTCAAGACATAGCCCGGCCAGGCCACTTCCTGGCATGACCCCTTTCCGTATCGCGTGAATCTCTTTGAGATTGTAGACTCCACGAGGTCGCACGGTGGGCGGGGGAGTCGCCCCGTCCCGCGAGGCTGTCACCAGGACAGCGGATCGTTGACGGTTGCGCGGAGTTGTCTCGGGGTTTGCCGGGTTAGCAACGTGTGGTCCTTCCGTCTCCCCATGCCCAATGCAGGTGGAAGTTTCT
>Ga0307516_10009665_pt1 | contig 10721 bp, 7 predicted proteins | sample 19_EM_MG_FD_203310 | JGI IMG/M metagenome (GOLD analysis project Ga0307516, IMG submission 203310) | Populus trichocarpa ectomycorrhiza microbial communities from riparian zone in the Pacific Northwest, United States - 19_EM | ecosystem: Host-associated > Plants > Roots > Unclassified | place...
TCATAGTATAAAAGGAATAAAAACATATGTATGTTTTACACTTATCAACTATCTCCATCTATCTTCATCTAACTCCCACTTTCATACTCCTTGAAAACAAAATCTTAAATGTGAGATGAGATCAGCTCTTAAGAATGAACACTAGTCCCACCAGCTGAGAGACTCCCCACTTTGTCTTAGAGTGTTACACACTTATCTTTCCAAAGAATGTGTTACCATGAAGGCTAGTTTAGATAACTATGATGATCTTACAAATCCTAGGAGGCACATACAAGATATTAGAAACATCTTAAAGCTTATGACACAAAAGAGTGATGCTATGTATAAAATTTTCAATGCAATTTTTTATGGATTTGCTAGGGTGTGGTATCATAGCCTTAAACCTGGATTTTTCCTTCATGATCTATGTGTTAAGGTCACCTCTAGTTTCAACAATAACATCCTAGTCAACAAGAGCTCGATAAAGTTTTTTACCATCACCCAAAGAGAAGATGAAAGCACTAGAGCATATGAAAAATTTGCTCATACCGATTTTCACTAAAGACTTAATAAGTGGAGTCTATAACTACTCATTATGGGAACACTTCTATACACTCCTTAACAGGACTCTGCGTAATATAAAATAAGTAATGAAAAATTATATTAGAATGAACAAAGCAGTGTGACCAAACAGAGTTACCCATGTTTCTACCAAGAAGAGTCTCCCTAACATCATAAATCTCTAAGTGAAACAACTAACATGAGTACCAAAAGACACATTCATGATCACTTTATATTCCTTAAAATCCTGACTACTCCTCTGGCCACCATATGGACTGAGGTGCTAGCATTTATCAAATGGAGAATTTATATAATATCCTTCATCCATGAAAAATGGCACAAACATGAGAAACCCCAATATGTTCTGCCCTTTTCACCTTGACCATGATCACGAAGTTGAGGAATGTCATGCCTTGGAAAAGAAGATAGAAATATTCATCATCAAAGGTTACCTTCACCACCTCGTGAAAAAAAAAGATGAGCATGGAAGAAAGGAAGTCTACATACTTGATGATCTACATAACATCAAATAATCCTCGAATTAGCTTCGGAAACTGTATCTCTTTCTTTTTAATTTTTTTTTATAAAAGCGATAATATTTTTTTCATATCTCCAATGTCTCTAACAAAAAATCTCAATTATAATCTCTAAACTTATCTCCATAAAAGTCTCCATAGGCAAGATCTCCATGTTTCTAAATGTGTCTCCATGAAAATCTCCACGGGAGATCTCCACATCACCAAAAGTTTCTTTATTGAATCTCCAATCATGTCTTTAATGTCTCCGAAAGGATTAAGGATCCTTTTCCACTCTATGCAACCACTCATTTAAACACTTTTCAGCATCCTAAACGCATACACAAACTATATTACTTACTTTTACACTCATTCCTTATTACTACACTACTTATTTTAACAAAGTAAGATAATTATTCTCTTTTCTCTCTTGCAAAAATATTGATAAAAATTACGAGATACAAAACAAAAGGCCAACATCCAAACACTTAGCCATGGTAACACTCTCTTTTCTTTTTTCTCTCGGAATGATGGTGCATGCTTTTTTTTTAAAAAAAAATAGTGATCGAAGTTTATTTGTCCAACCTCTCAATAATTGACAACTTTCAATGAAAACTTTGTTAATTGCTTAAAGTTATTATATGTTATCCAAATCATTTTTAGTGTTTAATATCGTTAAGAAAACATTTAAGCCATCCTAAACATATAATTGAACAAAATTCATCATGTGAGTTTTTTTTTTTTTGCAGAGGTTTTTACTTCTATAATTATAGGATAAAAAAACAATTGTATCGTGTTTCTAATCTAATATAAAGGTGTTGAAAAAACTAGTTCATCTACAATATTTGTGTTATTTAACCTTGCCTAACTTGTCAAAGTAAGATAATATGGATTTTACACATGATAATAGGTAAAAAAAACCTTAGGAATGGATATTATGAGTTGGTGGCAGTTTAAAATTTTTAAAACTCGGTCAGCCTGACTTAACCCATATACCATATAATCATTTTGTCTATATATTTATAATTTATGAATTGATCATTTATTTTTATTTTTATTTTATTTAGAAATGTTTCATCTTCAAAATTCTTATTAGTGGGCTTCTTATTAGATTTATTTAACATAATAAAAAATAGATTTATCTCCTTATTGGAAGGGAGGGGAAGGTAGCTAGAATTAAATATTGGTGCAAGGTATGAAAATTAGACCTAATATTAGGGGCGCCATAATACCTACAGTCCATTCTGTAGTTCTGCCTCTAAATGCAGATACATGAGAATTAATAATATAACCCTAACTCGTGGATCTCTATAAAATTTAACTTAATCTAGTATATTCAACCCGCTTAGATTAAAAAAATTAAATCAATCAGATTTACAATTTATAAAATATTAGAAGTTAGTTTGGATATAATTATGAATTCAAACCCAATCCAATTATATTTATGAACACCCCTACTCTAATTACAAGTTAGATGAAGAATGGTATGGGCTCTTAACTAGTGTTCCACTCTTAAGGTAGAAAAGTAAAGTACATAATGTCAAGATAGAAGATAAGTTTATGGTATACATATTGTGTGCAACTGATTCTTAATTATTTCTGCTATTAAAGTTAGCCGTAAACAAATGAAAGAGTGATAAATGGTCCTAAAGACATATACCAAAAAAACATGAAAATTAAATTGCTAGAAATCACTTGTCTTTATGTACTATTAATTGCGACCAACTGCTTCGTATTATGCTCGTGTAGCAGGCAGTCTTCCTCTTTTCTCAAAGGAGTCACCTCGAAAGCAATCACCCTTCCTTTAGCCTAAGTCATATGCAAAATGCACGCCAAACCAAACCTTGCCAAGCCGGCCTCTAGCCAAAACCTTTTCACTATTGGCAAGAAGATACAATGTCTCAACATTTTTCAAAAGTAGTGATGATTAAATTTAAAAATAGCTGACCATTTTTTCTAGCATTATCCAAATCGTGTTTTTCTTGTTTTCATTTTTGATAGACAAGATCTTACTTTCGATTGATAGAAATTCGAGTATTTCAAAACTTCAAATTTTAAAACGATCCACCATCCTTCCATATTATTTGGCTATTCTATTATATATTATTTTACAAATATTTCAATGAGTGCATAACTCTTTCAATGACTCATCCAAGAACATGACTATGTTGCAATCAATATATCATGTTCATTGTTGAACACTACATGAATCTATTCTGAGATTTGGTTAATGCAAAATTGAATTTCTTGAAGGACACCTTCATTGTGTTTAAATCTGAAAATCCAATAAATTGATAGTTTTGAAAATGGATGGTCAAATTGAACCAACCCACATCACATCAATAGTGTACTTATAGGGATGTGTAAGAAATACAAATCTTTGTTAATATAATAATAATAATAATAAAAAAATTAGAGGCATTAGTAAACTCCTGTAACTTGTGATGTAATAATAAAACACTATGGATTCGGATAATTTTTTGCTTTATTTATTTATTTATTTTTATTTTAGTTTTTTTTAATTGGTGCTTTAACATTGTATTGATTTGGGATTGCTCTTGATAATTTATTTGTTTTATGCTTGCATGTAGAGATCTCGTAGTGTCGCGGAGATGTTTTGTCGGTTGGTTAATATTTGGTTTAACAAGATAAAACTCAATTTCATTGATTTAAAAGAATTAGAGTTTCAATGATAGAATTTTAAGTTTAAACAAATATTTAGCCCCTTTTATTTGATAACATCAAGGACAAGTTTGCACGATCATGGGAAGAGATTTTTTGGGTCACTCATTTTCTTTTATTTTTTAAAAAAGTTGATCATTTCACATTGTGTTTATTTTTTATTTGACTTAGTGTTTTGTTTTGATTGCTTAGATACGAGGTTCTTAAAATGTCTAGGGAAAATTTTGGGACTCAATTTGACAAAATAATTTAAAACAATGTTGATGTAAAACAAATAGGTGTCAACAGACCAAAATTGAAACTTAAACAAATCTAGTGGGCTAGGGTGACTGAGTAGGGACAAATTGGTTGGCTAATGCAACCCATGATCTAGTATGCAAGGAAAGTCACTGCGACCAAGAAACACATGCAACTTCCTTTGGTAGCCTAACACCACCTTCCTTGTAGTGATGGATATGGCGTGGAAATGACTTTCTTATAAGGTCATGTGTGACGATAGTGGAATGGAAGTAAGGCTCCTACAACAATTTTTTCCTCCCCTCCCTTTTTTTTTTCTCATCTTATTAGGATTCGCGTTGATCTGTCAAAAAAATAAATGTGTTCTGTCATTTTATTTTTATTTTGAATTTGGTTTTCATTCTTTTTATTATACCCAGACATCGCGGCGACCGATTAAAAATTAACTTTTAACAATTTAAGATAAAACCAGCAATACAGCTTAGATTAGATAAACTTCTTGGGCAATACCAAGATATACCCCAACAATCAATACACCTAGCTCAAATACGCCAAATATTATGGTAATGAATGAGAGCATGGTACATTAATTTTTCAAAGAAGAAACAAAAAGGACAAATAACATCTCTAGCATTGAGAATCCCTATTCGAACCAAAACTTTGGTATTAATCTTGTCAAGAATTACCATCCAATATAAAATTTCTATATTGGGAGGAACCAATCCTTTCCATAGCCCACTAAAAGAATTACAAACATTAGACTGTATTGAAATAGATAACATACAACATATAGATTTGATAGAATAATCCTCATTAGATTTAGGTTTTCAAATTATCTTATCAACAACCTCATAATGTAGAACCACGGAGGACAACTTGTTGAGTAGTTCCTCAAAGGATCCAGCCTCTCTACCTCTAATAGCCCTCCTTCAACTAAGATCCCATATCCATGATATATAGACCTCTGTGGTTTCTATCCTTCTTGTCTCCTTACAGTTCTTGTATGGATTATAGATCTTTTCAAGATTGGGTTATGAACCTATGACAACATTTGGAGATGGACTATTTCAGCATGATTGTCTGGTCATTATGGAAATCGCGGAAGGATTCCATTTTCAATAATGCACTAGGTGATCCCCTGTTGATTGTTCATATAGCATCTTTTCTTCTTTCCGATTACCAAGGCCAGTCAAATGCATCGATCATCGGGGAACCAAATGTCCGATGGCATCCTCCTCCCAAAAACTGCTTTAAAATCAATGCCGATGTTGATATTTCTTTGATAGGGCGGACTTGGTGCGGATATTATTAGAAATAGTTCACGTGAACTAACGTTGACTGCTAGGAATGTTGCTAGTAGAATTACGGTACCGGAGGTGGCTAAAGCAATGCCAGCAAGGTATGGCATCTCTTTAGCAAGAGACATGGGGCACGACAAGGTTGAATTGAAGATAGATAGTTTTCTTGTTACAATGGCCATCAACAAAGCTGGACCCTTCTCCAGGTCTGTTGCTCAAGATATTAGGATTTAGCTTCTTTTTTTCTTTCGTTTTCTTGCTCTCTTGTAAAGAGAAATGCCGACATGGAAGGGCGCTCTCTAAGCAAACTAGCCTTATCTCTCGCTTATGAAAGGTGTTGATTGAGGAATGCCCCCCCTGAACTGTACGCTTTTATAATCGTTTATTCTGAGTTTTCTTCTTCAGAAAAACTCATTTCCATTCTTTCATTTTCTTGAACTCGTGTAAAGAGAAATGCCAGCACACTCTCTTAGCAAACAAGCCTCATCTATCTCTTGGGAGGTGGTGTTGCTTGAGGAATGCCCACCCGAACAATGTGATTTAATAAAAGTTTGATCCCAATATCCTGTTTATTTTTGTATTTTAAAAATGTTTTTGAAAAATTTGAATTTTTTTTATTTTTTTACTTCAAATTAATATATTTTTTGGTGTTTTCAGATCATTTTGATGTGCTGATGTTAAAAATAATTTTTAAAAAATAAAAAATATATATTATTTTAATGCATTTTCGAGTGAAAAACATTTTGAAAAACAACCGCAACCACACTTTCAAACACCTCAATATTCCTCTTAATAAAAACTCATTTTCATTCTCAACACACATTTCAAAAACTTTTCTTATAGTAATGTTATTAACATACATATATATGAAACACTTTCAAAAACTCAATATATTAATTCTAATTAGAAGGTACTTTGTAAACCACTAATATGAGTTTTACACGAGTGGAAGTACAAATGGAGTATTTAATTATTGCCTCATTTTTTTCTTAATATTCCCCTAATGAAAAATTATTTCATTAGATTTTTCTTATAGTAATGTTATTAACATACATTCACTGAGAAATATTCTATTTCACTTGAGAAATTATTACGAGCATAAAATTCTTAGTTAGCTTTTCAAACTCTTAATTTAATTTACACATCAGCACATCAAATTATTTGAATGCTGACCAGCTCGTTGCCTCCTCGCATCCTTATGGAGCTCTGGTCCTAGCTATGGATGCAGCAGCAATATATAACAGTTCTTAACGATATTATAAGCATAGAATACTTTATATATTATACAACATCATCATAAGTTGTGCTTAAACATCTTTAATTGCAAATTACTATGTAATATGTTGCTTTCGCATTCATGCCCTAGCTATATATGCACCATGTCAAAGTGCACAATTATGCTGTTTGATTTGCTATCCAAATGGGCAACAAAGCAGGTTTAAAATCTATAAATGACACATCAATCATCTTGATAAATTACTGAATAATCTTTAGTTTAACTAACTAAATAATATCTCCCACTATGAATCAAAAGGATATTAATTACTGATTCACTAACTTGAATGAGTTTAATAAGTTAAGTAAATTTAATAATATAATTATAAAAAAGCCAACGATAATAAAAAAAACTGAAAAGAAAATCGACAATGTCTCAATGATTTTAAAAAATAAATGTTTGTCAATATTATAAAAAAATACTTTCTAAATATTCTTAAAAAGTCTCAATGATTTTATTTGATAACAAAACAAAAATTAAATAATAATGGTTAACCTCATAAAAAAAAAATAGAAACAATCTTAAGCTCAATTACCAGCAAATCAAACGCTCAAAAACATATTGAATAAAAAGACAAAAAAAACCTTACTCAAGTCGACATGCCAAATTTGTGGCGAAATTGTGAGGTCAATATAACCCTATAAATAAATAAAAAATTGAATAAAACAAACGAGGTCAGCTCTCAAATAAACTAAATAATGAAAGGCGAGACTAAAAAAAATCGATTAGAGAAAAAGTAAAAAAAAAACCAAGTCAACCCGGGTTAATTAGACTAACTCATAACCCTGGATATGAGATCAGAATAATCTCATATAATGTTCAATAACCAAATGTCAAATTATGAAATTAAAAAAATAAAAATAAACAAAGAACCTTAAAAAAAAGAACTGAAGTCAAATCATGCTAATATCTGAAACTCGTGACTCGGGTCATAAGAGTAGGTTACTCCATAGACGACAAATAAAAAAAATCATGAAGCAAAATTCTCAATCATTCAAAATTAATAAAACAAAATAAATCAAGAAAATAAAATAAATAAAATAAAAAATAGCAATCAAAACAATGAATATCAAATATGTTAGATAAAACAATTGAAGGGAGTTGAAACTATACAATCCCAATTCTATAAGTCCTTTGATATAAAAAATTGTAATAAAAAAAACATGGATCAAAGTTGAAGGAAAAACAAATGGAATGGCTACTTTGAAAAGTTGGAGGGATAGACATGGAAATCAAGAGGGGGAGAGAAATAAAGGAGAAAAAAAAGAAAAGAAAGTCGACACTAAACTAGAAGTCCATTGGCCACATGCACCACCCAGGGATGGAGATGCCACCAAGATGTTTCAAATGTTGCCCTGAAAACAACCGTATATTCACCAGAAAATGCCTCACACGCCATCTAAATGGAGTGAGTGTCTCCCACTCACTAGCACATGCAACTTGATTATAACTAAAAAAATAGTTAAAAATATGAAAACATTCATTTATGTCAGCCTAAAAATTTCTTTATCTTAAGGGTAATTCTATCATTTTACTATGCTTAAAAAAAGAAACAGAAGAAGAAGCCATCAAATTCCAGTTCAATATTATTTCCTTTTAGGAGTAATTAAGTAATTTTATTATGTTAAAAAATGTGAAAAGACCAATTTTTTCAATCAACTTGGTAATGATCAATGGATCATATGGAAAAAATGATATTACCAGCATCAGCAAAGCCATTGGTTTCATGTTGAGAAAGGCAAAAATGTAAAAATATTATTCTAATCCATAATATTTTGTGTTTTGGTTTACATTGAATCACTAACCTCTTTTAATTTCCTTTAAACTGTTTTTTTGTTAACTAAGGTATATGAAGGGAAGAATGTTACATATAATTTCTTAATTTAAGATACATAAAACTTTATTATAATATTGATTCTAAATATGATGATAATTCTTATTATAATACTAAATTAAAATTATTGTTATTTTATTGCTAAATAATAATTATAGTTTTCACATGGGACATCTTGGTGAATTAAATGTAAGAATTAAAATAGAAGTCACTATCTAATTTTATGGCAAATAGAAACTCTAACCAGTTTTTAGATTTCTAGGTAAAGGGTTAATTATGTAATAGAAAAGATATTCTTCGTCCTATACATTCTACTTAAGATATGTTGCATTATTGTTTATTTTTTTATGACAAAGATACTTATTGTGCTTTACTAAGATTTTCCTAAACTAGTGCTAATCTAAGATATTGATTTAGAAACATGCCTTGTAATAAGGTCCAATTCTAACTTTTAAAATACGAGTGTTGGAACCAATAAGGTGATAGCGATCAAATTGGTAGCGATCAATTTGAATGGTTGCCTGTTCTATTTAATTGTACTAAAAAAGGACCCAAAGACCACCACTCACACTCATAGGGCCTTCATGGGACAATATTGATTTAGCCTAAGTTCTCTCATGGGATAATGTTCTAACATATGAAAAATAATGTTCACACATTGATAAACATAAAAAGAATGAGATATTTACAAGTAAATACACACACACCTAAACACATGTCGTAGCCTTAAAGGCGACTTCGTTAGTAAGATAACGATTTGTTATATGATAGAAAAGTGAATTAAAATGGGATTTTTCAACTCATAAATCATGTTCACATTAAAAAAATTCGTTTTAAAAACAAATTGATTTTCTTGATTTTTGAAGGATATGACTCATTTAAGAATCGTACTACCCCTAGATTGAATAAAATCACACAAAGTAAATTAAAAATATTTTTTTTACAGAAAAAATAACAAAGTCTCAATATCCAATTAACAGGACTCGTTTGAGGATCTATTAATGGGACAATACTTCGATAAAAAAAACTACTCAAACCTTTATATATACGTGTGAAAGTACTCCTACAATTTGTTTAAAGTATTGAAAACGAAAACGTTAAAAAACATTTACACTCAAAACACATTCATACATGTTTAAAATTAAAAGGTTATTTTTTTTTATAAATTATGGAAAACGTAATAATAATAATATATAAAGATGCTCCTGCAACTTGGTGATTACACCATAAGAAAGGCAAATTATCTCAGAGAACGAGAGAAAGACACGATAATTATTTTAATTAATGTATATACAGGAGGTGTAAAGTACGTAATGTTATAAATATTTCCATTTCTCCACTCCCATACGATCTTCTTCCCTGTTTCCCATGAAATGTACTGTCACCCTCCATTAGTCAACCCAAATGAACGAACTTACGTTTTATTTCAAAAGAAAATCTAAAAAACTTTACTGGATTTAATACAAAAGGCTGCATTATTGCTGTTCATTTGATTTTTGGATGGCGTTGTAAGTCAAAGCATCCGATGAGCCGCCCGCATTACTTGACTGTGCAAATACGCATCTTGCCTGGCCTCACGTTATGATTGACGGCAACTCTTGGCAGTGTGTATTCTCCATGCTTTGCAGTAGTTCCCATTTCTCCTCCCCTCATGAACAACTGAAAATCCCTTTTCTTTTTATAAAAAAAAGAGAGGAATGGAAAATAATTCCAAGTTGTTTCCAAAGAAGAATGCTCCCTTTGTTTGTGGTTTCGTTTTCTTATATATAAAAAATATTGAGATCGAAGTTTTTTGAGAAAAAAGAAAAGAATTTGTATTTAAATACTAATTAAGAATTTGAGAATCGGAAAACAACTCTATATCGGGGATTAATATCGGGCACCTATCTCATGCACCTTAATAAGTTAACCCCCTCTCATTTGTTTTGAGCAAATACAAGAAAAAAGCGAGGATGTAATGTTTGGAATTGAGTAATTATTGTTTTTTTGAAGTATTTTTAAAAAAAATATATTAAGATAATTTTGTTATTTTTAAAATTTTATTTTTAATATCAATATATCTAAAATATTTAAATATATATATATATATAAATATATATAATTTAAAACAAAATAAAAATCAAAAACAAAAATTTAACCACACAAACAAACACTTAACTCTACCTCGGAAGAAACAAAGTATAGACACACAGTAAGCAAAAGTATGGTAGCGATTGCAATTTGCAACTTTTTGTTAAATCGTTAATTAAATAATAATTAAAATGCCACGTCACCACAGCCAACCAAGCACTGGACCCACTTGGAAGAGAGAGTGTGGCCTTATAAGAGCATGTGAAAGA
>Ga0307516_10009666_pt1 | contig 10720 bp, 7 predicted proteins | sample 19_EM_MG_FD_203310 | JGI IMG/M metagenome (GOLD analysis project Ga0307516, IMG submission 203310) | Populus trichocarpa ectomycorrhiza microbial communities from riparian zone in the Pacific Northwest, United States - 19_EM | ecosystem: Host-associated > Plants > Roots > Unclassified | place...
GCCGAGCGTGCGCGTCAACAGGCGGAGCGCGTCGTAGGCGGGGCGGGGCGTCATGTCTGAACGGATGAGCCCGAGATCAGTGCCGTTGCCGTACGATGGACCACGTGCTTCGAACCAGAAGACGCGTTTGAAGCCGGAAGCGATTGCGAGCAAGTAGGCCTTGGCCAACTGCGCGGCCTGCACCTTGTCCAGGGCGACATCGGGCCTTATCGGTGCCGGTGCACCGATTTCGCTGATCCAGAGCGGGATATCGTCAGGCTGGTGGTTGGCCTTCAGCATGGTCCGCAGCGTCGTCGCCATGCTGAGAAACACAGGCTCGCCCTGGTCCGAAAGCCGTTCGAGGATCTCGTAGGGATGAACACAGATATAGTCAAAATGGTCGCCGGCTCCGGCCTTGATTGCAGCGTCGATGAAGCGGACGTCGAAATTGGCCACGCCGAGGCCGATCTTCGCGGTGGGATCGACGCGTTTTGCCGCCAACGATGCCTCGCGCACCAGTTCGGCATACATGGCGGGTGTGCCGTCTTCGGCGAAGCTGCCGTTGAATTCGTTCCAGACCTCCCAGTATTTGATGTCGGAGTGATAGCGCTCAACCATACCCGCGACGTAGTCGCGCCAGAACTGGATGTTCTTGATGGGAAACCTGCGCGTGCCGCCGTCTGCCGACGCCCAGGGGGCGAGATAAGCCAGCACGCCGGTCAAGTGGATCCCATTGGCCTGCGCGTCCTTCAGGAGACGATCGGACAGAGTGAAATTCCACGATCCCTGTTGCGGCTGGATCGTCTGCCACTCGTAAAAACCGCGGAGCCATCGCACGCCCGCCTGTTTCAGCATCGGATTGAAGATGGGATAGGCGGAGAACCATTCCGCCCCGGACGCGACGCCCCAAGGACTGGAATCGTCTCGCAGGTCGCTGACGCCTTTCTGATCCGGATTTTGCAAGGGGTCTGCGAAAGCTGGCGTGCCGAGAACCAAACCTGCGACCAGCGCAGGCCACTGAACCATGGTCAGCAAGCGCGGCAGCAATCCGTCTCGAATCCCACATCGTCGACGTTCGAACACAACGCGCCATCCTTCGGTTGAAATGGGTCGGCAGCAGCGACCGCACGGAACTTGCCTCGACATGTGCGCGACTTCGCTACTAGCTCAGCGTTTCCTTGGTTCGAATCCTATCGGCAAACTCCCCGAACCTCATCCCGAGGAGCATCGCGCAAGCGATGCGTCTCGAAGGATGGCCAAGGACGCCCGTGCAAGCCGCCATCCTTCGAGACGCCCGGCTTCGCTACGCGTCGCCGGGCTCCTCAGGATGAGGTCCAGGGAGCTTACGTCTTGAATCCGGCCAGAATTCGGCTTCGGACGTTCAAGTCGCGCTCTGCAAGGCTGGTGCGAGGGACCGGGATTTCGACACAGGCCAGCGCGGCAAAGGAGAAAAACGGCAGTCCGAGATCGATGAAGCTGCCGGACGTGGAGGCGGCGATGAGCCAGGCAAAACAGGCCGATTTGGCCGCGGCCTGCAGTGCCCCGAACTCCGGCGGAGCAGCCCTCTCCTTCCTGAAATAGATCGTCAGCAAGAAGAGAGCGTAGGTCGTGCTCCCGAGGAGTCCGAGGCTGGCGATAACGGCAATCGGAAAACTGGATGCGCGTACGCTGCCGTTGCCTGCACCGAAGCCGTAGGTGTCCAGGAAGTTCTGAATGGCCTGGCTGTTCCAGCTCGACCGTTCGATGCCTGACGAGGTGGACAGCTTGTTGAACACCAGCGTGTCGAGAAGGTCCGCGAAGTAGGCGTATGACGCATCATTGAGGCAGATGAGAATGACGAGAAGGCTGATTGCAAAGGGCAGAGCGACCGCGAAAAGGATCATCTGCGGTCTGACCGGCCGAACCATGGCGTTGTAGGCAATCAGGACGAGCTGTGCGAACAGATAGACCGAAAGCCCGACATAGGCCGTGGTCGACGTCGAGAACAGCAGGGCGACGAGCGATAGAATGCTCAAGGACAGCGTCAGGCGCGGCGCCACTCCGTTCAGCCAGAGCGACGTAGCGAACGCGCAATATCCCAGTGTCCAATAGCCGAAACTCGATGCCTCGACGAATGAGCCCACAATTCGCTTGAAGCCGGCGATCTCGGTATCGCTCAGCAAGGAGTATGTCGAGTTGCGGATGAACGACATCAATTCCGTCGTACCTGTCACATATGTCGTGAGGTCGAGCGCCGCGAAGACGAGGTTCAGGATCACGCATGCCAGAGCCGCACGCCCCAGACATTTGCGTCCTGCCTCGCTGCCGCCGAATCCGACCAGCACGAGGAAGCAGATGCAATCCCCGATCAGATAGACCGACTGAGTCAGATTGGACGTGGTCGGCGCCAGCGGCAGCGCATAATTTTCCGGTCCCTGGGCGCGCACGGCAAAAGCGAATGTCTGTCCCTGAAACAGCCTTGGCATCACATAGGCCGTCATCGTCGCGTAGACCGTGGTGGCGAGCAACCAGAACCCCGGGCTGCCGAAGGTCATCGCCTTGACGGCCCCGACGCGGTTTTCGCGACTGGCCAGCAGTTTGACGGTGAGAAAGCCAAGCAGGAGGTGCGCGGGCTGGATGGTGGTCCCGCCCAGGGAGTCGAGGATAAGCGCGGCAGCCGCACCAAGCAGCGTCGACCCAAGAAATACGTAAACGAGAAAGCTCTGCTCGACAAACAGACCCGTCAGCCCGAGGACGAAAGCGATCGCGCCGATCAGTTCGACACTCATCTGATGGTTCTCTTCTTCGTCCTCGAATGTCAGGGGCGATACGGGCTATTCCGGCGCCTGGGGAAATCGAGTGTCGCGGCGAGTGCGGCCCGCGCCTGCTCCCGAGCTACCCGACTACCGGTTCTATGCGATAACAAACTTCCGAGCAACAAACGACTCCGCATAGCGGGTGTTGCTCTCGAGGCCCCTGATCCGCATCAGTCCGCGAAACGTTTCTTCGTCAAACCAGTGCTTGCTCCGTTGGCTCGCGAACACGTCGCGCAGAACCGCGATCTTCGTCGTGACATCGTCGGGATCGACCGGAACGTAAAGATTGGGCTGCATCAGATCGCCGTCCCACTTGGGAATCTCGTACTCCCAGATCTGATGGGCACGAAAGGTGTTCCAGGTCAGTTCGTTGACCATTCGGTGATCCTGGTGAGCATCGGCCCGGGCGTGGGTCAGGATCAGATCGGGGTCGACCGACTTCAGGCTCTGCTCAAAGAACTGCTTTATGTTTTGTCGCTGCTCGGGAAAATTGGAGTCGGTGAAGTCCCTCAACAGGACGGACCGCGCCGTATGCGGACCGAGAATCTGTTCCGCACCTCGACGCGCTTCCTGCTGCCGGAGCTCGTTGCCGGACAGGACGCACCACGTCACTTCGACGCCCGGATTCTCCCGGACCACACGCAGCACCGTTGCGCCGGCGCCAATCTCGATGTCATCCGAGTGTGCGCCAAGGCAAAGAAGTCGCCTGACCTGCTTGAAACTGCTGAAGGCTATCATCGGGGCCCTTGCGGATCTAGGATGGGCTCGCCGCTGCAGTTCGTTGCGACGGGTTCGTCCAAACCTGCCACTTCGCCTTGCCGCTGTTGACCATGTCGTCCAGCATCATCTTCTCCTTGAACGTGTCCATGCACGCCCAGAAACCGTCGTAGCGGTAAGCGGTCAGCTTTTTCGCCCTGATCATGCGCTGCATCGGCTCTTCGACGACTTCCTCGCCGGGCTTGATGTAGTCGAAGACCTCCGGGCGCATGATCCAATAGCCGCCATTGATATAGAGGCCGAGCTGATCGGCGGGTTTGATGCCGACCAGGTCGCCCGCCGCGTCATGCTGCAAGGCATGGAAGCTCGAACTCGGCTTCACGGCAATGAAACTCATCGCCTTGTCCGATCGCTTGAATTTGTCGGTCATGTCGTCAAGCGGAGCATCCGTGAGGCAGTCGGCATAGCTGCACATGAACATGTCATCCTGAGCCAGATGATCTCGCACGCGCGTCAACCGTTGGCCGATATTCGATTCGATTCCGGTGTCGACGAAGGTGATTTTCCATTCATCGATGTCGGATGAGAGCAGCTTGAGCGTTCGACCGCCGTCGGTCAGCACGAAGTCGTTGCTCATGGCTTCGCTGTAGTTCAGGAAGAAATTCTTGATGGAGTCCGCCTTGTGGCCGAGTGCAAGAATGAACTCCTTGTGCCCGTGATACGCATAGTATTTCATGGTGTGCCAGATGATCGGCCTCGGGCCGACCGGCACCATCGGTTTCGGGATCGTTTCCGAAAAATCGCGCAGCCGAAGACCTTTGCCGCCACAGAAGATCACAACCTTCATTTCCGCTCCTTCGCGTCACGCAGAGGTACTATCGTGGGAAACACGCTATTATCCAAGAAATAGGAGATCGGCGGCCAACCCACAATGTGAATCCATGGATAAGCTAAACATGGCCGGCCGGCCTCACATGGTGGTTAAGCCCGGGAACTCCGACGCCGAACGACAACGGGATACCGAAAGGCGGGATCTGGTCGGGATGTGGGTATCGTCATCCCGTCAAATGAGCACGTCGGAGTTGACCGTCTGCTCGAGGAACTTCCGCCCTGGGGGTTGGCTTGAAACAGGCAAGTTTGACGGCCTTCGATGCGACGTGGATTCATTGCTGCCGGGATAAGACCGGGCGTTTGCCGGCAGAGGCTGACGCTGCCTGCAGCAGCGCCGCGCGCCATCTGGTCGCCGCGGTTTCCGGCGAAAACCGATCGATGCTGAGCAGCGATTGTTCCACGCGCCGGTCGCGCTCCTCGCGGGTCAAGCCGGCGAGCGTGACCATGCCGGCAGCGATATCAGCCACATCGAGCGGATTGACGTAGATTGCGGACTCCCCGGCAACCTCCTGAAGCGCACCGCCTCTGGAGAGGAGCGGGACCAGGCCGTGGTATATCGCTTCTGCCGCCGGCAGACCGAAGCCTTCCAGCAGGCTGGGTAGAATGAAGCCGAGCGCGTTCCTGTAGAGCCAACGGAGTTCCGCGTCGTCCACATAGCCGGGAAGGATGACGCCCGGCGTTCGCCGCGCCATGTCGACGACCGGCTCAGCACCGGGTTCGGGGCCGCCGCAGATGACGTAGGCGTAACCCGCGCTTGCGAGGCCGGATGCGGCGAATGCTTGGATCGATCGCATCTGGTTTTTTCGTGCGCCGATGCTTCCGACCGTCAGGAAGTATTTTTGCGGAACGCCCTCGACGGCGCGGAGCGTGCCGTCCTTCATGCCATTGCGAAGCGGGGGATGAATGACTTCAAGAAGGGGATAGTCGTCCCCACATCGCGCGATGAAATCGGACCGCGAAGCCTCGCTGACAAAGATCATGTGCGGCCGTGCCAGTTGGATCTGGCGAAAGATCGTTTCGTAAAGGTGTTTTACGCCGGGATCGTAAAGCTCGGGATGGGTCACCGGTCCCATATCGTGACATATGACGACGTCGCTTTCCTTGATCCGGTAGAAGATGCATTCGCGCGGATCGGTGAAAATGATCGGCCGGCGATGCGAACTTGGCGGCAGCACGCGATTGATGAATGACGTTTCGGACCGCAGCTCGACTTCAAGCCGAGCCGCCCGCCCCAGCAGCCTTGACACCGTTCGCGACGGCAGTCGCTTCATCGGAAGCCGCCAATAGAGGCATGACGCGATCAAATCAGCCGAGGATTCGATCATTTCCTTGCAGAAGAAATACTTTCCGGTGCGGTTGTTGAGCGCCAGCGTGAACTCGCAATCAAAGGTATCCGTGGCGCCGTTCACAATAGCCTCATTCCCGATCCTGCGATCCAAATATATTCGCCAATGCCGCGAGCCCGTTGTTGATCGCGTGCTGTCGTAAGGCCATCGCAATCCCGGATGTGCCCGCCCTCGCTCGGCGTGAAGTCTTATCCCCGTATAGAGCCCAAGTAAAAGGGCAGTTACACCCGCGGAGAAAGGGCGCCTCATTTACCAACACCGGCGGCTGATCGAAGCGATCGCCCTGGTCAAAGCGTCGGCGAGTGATCGGTGGTGGCTCGACGGTCGCGCTCGCAAGGCTTTCGAGTTCTGGCATTTCAGCCGCGGATGCGTCGATCGTGGTGATCGAGCGCGAACGGTGCGCGTAAACTGTCAATCAACCTTAATGATCGAGCGCATGCATTTGGGGTGAATCGTTGGGTCTGCTGCTTTTGGTCTGCCTTAGGTTTGACGGAGGTCCGGCTGAATGCGGAATCGGACGCGCGCGTGGGACGTGCCGCGCCATTGACAAGGGGCGCGATTGATATAGTGCAATAATGATATTCGCGTTTCGAATACTGAGCTTGTTGCGCGGGATATTATGGATCCGAGGTTGCGGTGATTGGTCAAGCCCTTGCATTGCCGTTGGTGGCGGTGGTTACGCCAGTCTACAACGGCGCGGCGTTCCTGAGTGAGACCATGGATTGCGTTCAGGCGCAGACCTACGGAAACATCGTCCATGTGGTGTTGGACAACGCCAGCACTGACGAGACCGCGGCGATCATCGCGCGATATCGAGATCGTCGCGTGCCACTCGTCGTGGGACGAAATGCGGAGACGATTGACGTCAGGGACAACTGGGAAGCCGCCGTGCGGTCCAGTCCACGCGAGGCAAGCTATTTTCTGGTGCTGTGCGCCGACGATCTGATCACGCCGGATGCGATCGAAAAGATGGTTGCCCTGGCCGAACAGGATTCGTCGATCGGCATTGTCGGATGTCTTTGGACGAAGGGTACGGATCAGAACAGCCAGACTGAAGGCACCCGATTTGGTCTGCCTGCGGACATCTCGGTGTTTGACGGACGATGGTACGTCAAGGCGTATCTGATGCAGCTGCATTTGGCGACGTCGCCGCAATGCCAGTTGATCCGTCGCGATATTCTCGACGATATCGAGCCGTTCTACTCCAGCGACAGGATGTTGATGGACGTGGATGCATGCCTGAAGGTCGCGATCCGGCGAAAGGTGGGATTCATATATCATCGGCTCGGCTTTACTCGCATTCATGGTGGACGAATAACCGACAGGCTCATGCAGCCAAACCGGATGTATGAGGCCAACTGGCTGACCCTGATTGATCGCTACGGTCCAGGCGTGATGGAGTCGGCAGAGCTCGAGGCGTGCAGAGCCGCCTACCTGCGCTATTATTTTCGGCGGCTGCTGCTTTGGCGCTTTCGTGATGGCGACAAGCCTCTCTACGATCGCCATGTCGGGTTCTTGCAGGAGCGCGGTTGTCGGCCCACCCCCTTCGACTATTTGAGCGCGCTTGGCGAGTGGGCCTGGCTCGCTCTCCGCAATCGCCGGAATGAGGTCGGCGTTGCCAAATCGTTATGGCCGGATACCTGGGCCGAGCTTCGCTTGTCTCGAAGTGGGGCGAGCGCCGACATTGTGAAGCAGATCCGCTGTTGAACTTGCGCCGATGCGGGTTAGCATCCGGGCGCGGGTCCTGGTATGTCCGTTGGGGAGGGGGAGGCGGAGGCGGCTTCAAGGCCTCTGCTCTCCCCCTGCGATGGTTACTCTGCCGGCTGGTGTTCTGCCAGATCGGAGTTCGTACCTGGCGTAACCTTCTCGAGCCAGGCCTCCCTCCACCATGCATAAATGGCTCTGGGGCAGAACAGCCGGCTTTCGCTATAGCGCGACTGGCAATACACGCCGTCCAGGATCACGGCCGGCGTTTTCATGCGCCGGATGTAGCCGTTTCGCTCGTCCACGAATTTCTCGACGCGGGTCTGTACACGGAACAGTTTACCGCAGTAGGGAACCATTTCGGCATCGAAGCCCATGCCGCGGTTCTGATTCTTTCCATCGATGGTCTGCAGGATGTCCTGGTAGGGGCGTACCCTTACGACGTCGCCGGGTTGCAGACCGAGGTTGACGAGGGGGGCGTCTTTTCCCGAGCTCAGATTTCCACCTCGCCGCGGAAAGGGGACGCCACCCCAGAGCGATTGAATCTGATCGTAGAGCCAGCGCGCCGGCCGTCCAAGCGTCCGCCGCCTCGCCAACGTTCCGCAGGCGAACGCAAAATAGAGAAAGCCGCGAAACATTCGCGGCAACGAATTGTTGCCGGACGTCAGATCTTCGACATATTGCCGCGCGTCCCACCATTTCAGCGGCTGCGTATAGTTGAGCAGCTCCGTCGCCTGGCAAGTGTATCGGATGTTGCCGTCGGGCGCTTGATCGGGCGCCCGCGTTCCTCGCTGGACGTCGGCCTCGGTACAACCTGACGACCCTCCGGCCGGAGAACGGGTCGGTTCGGTCGAGATGGAGGCACCTTGCTTGACTGGCCTTAGCCAGGCCTCCTTCCAGAAGATCAGGCAGGCCGCCTGGCAACCTTCGTAGGCGGCTCCATCGCAGCGAAGGTCCAAATGGATGCCGTTGGGAAGCAGGCGGCCGACGTAGTCGCCACTGACCGTATCGCAGGTCTTGTGGGCTCGCTTGTAAACCTGAAACCGCTGGCCGCACCATTTGAACATCTGCGGCATGAACGGCAGGCCCTTAAGGCGTCCGCTTTTGTCGAGTGTTGCGAGAATCTCGTCCTTGCTCCGGACTTCGACCCAATCACCCGCACACAGCTTCATGACAAATTTTCCTTGTTTCTCTCAACAGGCGGATACTAAACGTCGTTAGATGTGACCTGGATGCGGGCTCGCGAGGCAGGGAAGGTAAACCTGCGGCGCCGCGCACCCGAGCCACCGGCCGTTGCAATAATCCTCTATAGCCTCGTCGCTGCGGCTCAGATACATGGTGGGCTTCGTGCTGATACGACTTGGTTAATGTCGCGGACCTTCCAGCGTGGAGGAATCCTCTTCGGCATCTCAGCTATTCGAACAATCGGGGACGGACCGGAATGGAAGTTCTGAAGCAGCGCGCAATCCGTGGCGGGTTCGCGAAGCTGATCGGGCAGGCCGCGACCTTCATTCTCCGCCTGCTCTATATGGTCGTGGTGGCGCGCTTGCTGACGCCGGCCGAATTCGGCCTGGTCGCGATGGTGACCGCCGTGACGGGAGTCTACGACCTGTTTCGGGATGGAGGACTTTCCGCGGCTGCCATCCAGCAGGCGAGTGTCACCGAGGAGCAAAAATCCGCACTGTTCTGGGTCAACATGGCTATCGGCGGACTGCTTTCGCTGCTGTGCCTCCTGACAGCCCCGATCCTGGTTCACTTCTACAATGAACCCCGCTTGTTTTGGGTGACCATCGCGTTATCAGCGGGATTCATCTGCAATTCGGCGGGGGTGCAGCATTCTGCCATTCTTCAGCGTGAGCTACGGTACGAAGTTCTTACCGTCATCGATATCCTCAGCCTCCTCATCAGCACCTTGGTTGCCGTCGTCATGGCCATGGAAGGCTTCGGGTATTGGTCGCTGGTGGTGTCGGCGATTGTCACGCCGGCTGCCTATACGGCGATGACGCTGCTGGTTGTCAGGTGGAGACCGGGGCTGCCACGCCGAACGGCGGGGGTCGCCTCGATGCTGAGATTTGGCGGTACGGTGACGCTGAACAACCTCGTCGTCTATGTTGCCTACAATCTCGACAAGGTCTTGCTGGGGCGCTTTTGGGGGGCTGATGTGCTTGGGCTCTATTCGCGAGCCTGCCAGGTCATCAACATTCCGACATCCCAACTCAACGCGGCGGTGGGCGGCGTGGCATTTTCCGCGCTGGCGCGCCTGCAGGACGACGCCGCGCGCTACAGGAACTATTTCCTGAAGGGGTATTCCCTCGTTATTGCCATGACGGCGCCGATCACGTTGTTCTCGGCGGTCTTTGCCGACGACATCATCCGGGTCGTCCTGGGTCCGCAATGGAGCGACGCGGCGACAACCTTTCGCTTGCTGACGCCAACTGTCCTGTTTTTTGGCGTCGTCAATCCGCTGGGGTGGCTCATGATGTCGAGCGGCCTGCAGAGACGAAGCCTTAATGTGGCTCTGGTGCTTGCACCGCTTTGCATCACCTCCTACATCGTCGGGCTGCCCTATGGCCCCAACGGCGTGGCGCTGGCCTATTCGACGACGATGGCGTTGTGGCTCGTGCCGCATATGATTTGGTGTCTCAGGGGGACGGGAATCTCGCCGGCTAAACTGTTCCAGTCGATCTGGCCACCGCTGGGGTCGGCTGCGGTGGCGGCCGCCGTCGCATACGCGGCCCAGATATCGTCGGGGCATTTCGAATCCGCCATCGTCCGGCTCGCGCTGGACAGCTGCGTGATGGGCGCGGTCTATACCTTCATGTTGCTTGTTGTGATGGGGCAAGGGGGCTTCTACCTGGGCCTCGTGTCCCAGTTGAAGACAGCGCGCGGACGGTAATCCAGTCCGCGTCGTGCCGACAACATCATGCCGCAATCAAAGGGGGTGGCGCGCGCACCCCGACGCGTCATATCTTCTGCAATCGGACGGCGTATTAACCTGAACGCGCGAAAGGCCGCGGGCGCCGCGGCGGCGCGTTTCGATCATCGATACTATTTGCTAGGAAATCGCGTCTACCGAAGGAGTTCCTTTGAATATTTTGATCACCGGAAACATGGGCTATGTTGGTCCCGAAGTCGTGAAATATCTGCGGGCCCGACACCCCGATGCGACGCTGCACGGCTTCGACAATGCCTATTTTGCCCACTGCCTGACCGGCTCGCCGGTGCTTCCCGAGCGGCACCTTGACGAGCAGTTCTACGGCGACGTCCGCGACGCCTCTTCGCTTGATT
>Ga0307516_10009667_pt1 | contig 10716 bp, 9 predicted proteins | sample 19_EM_MG_FD_203310 | JGI IMG/M metagenome (GOLD analysis project Ga0307516, IMG submission 203310) | Populus trichocarpa ectomycorrhiza microbial communities from riparian zone in the Pacific Northwest, United States - 19_EM | ecosystem: Host-associated > Plants > Roots > Unclassified | place...
CCATCACCAACACTACCACCGAACCCACACACAAGATCTAAGATTATTCCGTTGTGAATTGTCGAAAGTAGCCTGATTACCTCTAATTCTACCTACACTCCGGTTACGCCCCAACCCCAGTGTCACATCCTTGTACGTCTCAAAGGCATTTAAAAATCGGATTGGTTCTGGTACTAGGTATGCCATTGGGAAATGGATTGAGAAGATCGCCATTGGGGAATTTTTTCACTAGTAGACATTGCTGCTATGTAGATAGTGATGCTGGTGAAGCATTCCAGCAGCGAGCGCTGTTACTTCTGAAGCTTCCCAGAAAAAAAAAATAGTGTGAAAAAAGAAGTTATAAAGAGCTAAAAGTAGACTAGCGCAGCAAGGTGCAACTCCCTGGCAGGCTCGATGTCAAGATCCTGCCTTGACTACTCCGTGCTGCTCGACAGGTAACATAGGCTCGGTTATTTGGGGCAAGCTCGTGATCACACTTCCGGCGTACTCATGCGCCGCTCGTAGTCACACCTCCGGCGTACTCACACGCCGCTCGTAGTCACACTTCCGGCGTACTCACGCGCCGCTCGTAGTCACACTTTCGGCGTACTCACGCGCCGCTCGTAGTCACACTTGCGGCGTACTCACGCGCCGCTCGTAGTCACACTTTCGGCGTACTCACGTGCCGCTCGTCGCCTCGCGGTATCTGTCACGCCTGGCGTGGTCTCGTCGCCGTCCTCTCACACGCCTTGCGTGGGCTCGTTGTTCTCGCGGTATCCGTCACACCTGGTGTGGTCTCGTCACGATCTTCTCAGATGCCTTTGCGTGGGCTCGTTGTTCTTATCGGGGTGGTGGTCGCAGCGCCGGTTCACGGGTAGAGAGAGGTAGGTCTGTGGAGAGAGATAATAGATTGCGTGGAGAAGAATCTCCAGACTAGCTACTGCGCCCTTTCTTTATACCTTTCCTTTCCTCTGTGGAATCACAGCTTGCCCGCAAGACTGACACAGTTCCTCCCTAGCTTATCATGACTCAATCGCCGCGCGCAAGGAAAACACATGATCGTACTCGGCCGCCGTGCGGCCAACACTCTACTTGCGGTAACAGGAGAAAGGACGCGCAAGCAGTAACAGTAAAGGAAAGGAAGACTGACGTACAACGTAATCAAGGGAAAACAATACTCGTAACGAACATGGGAGAAGGACGCGCAAGCTCAATCAATGGGAGACAACAAACGTAGCGGACAGGAGAAAGGACATGCAAGTAACATAACGGAGACGAAGGAGAGAGGTCTAGACCGGCCAGCGGTCGGGAATATCGCTACCGGAGTGATATGGTGGAGATCTGTCGAGGCGCGTAAGCACGGAGGATGACTGCGGCTGCAGCAGCGGAAACGAGAACGAGCTACAGGGCGACAAGGGTGAGAGTGGCACCGGTGCCGGCGCCAAGGAGCCTGTCGCGCCAGGTTCGTGACAGTACGTCCCCTGTCCAGACCAAAGCTCCGGCGAGGTCATGTCGGGTCGTCAGGGTCCGGTGGCGGATGGGGGTGCGGTAGATGCGGACGGGCCAACTAGCCTGCTGCCGGGCTTGGAGTTGTTCGTTCATGCGCTGTTGTTCGGTGATGATGGCTCGCAGGGTGTTGGTCATCTGCTGGAGTTGCTGTTAGTCCGCGTAGTGGAACTCGTTCATCCGCTGGGCAAGCGTCCGGTGTACGACGTGATTGCGGCGGGCGTCCCGGGTGGTTGTTTGATGTATCATGGTGACGATTTCCCCCAGGTGGGTGAGTTGCTCGTCCTGTAGTGCCGCAGTCACGGCCGCGGGGTTTATATTTTCCTGATCTTCCTGTGGTGGCGTGATGTCTGCCAAGGTTTCACGTGGGGCTGCAGCGCTGCAGCGGAGGTGCTGGTTTTCCATGTTCACGAGGAACCGGCATTCGGGGCAGACCCGCTTTCCTCGGTGCCAGACCGCGCATGCTTTGACGGGGTTGAGGCGTCGTTCGCAGGTTACTTCAAGTGGTTTGTTAGGGTGTGGGAGTGGACAGTCGCAGTTTGTTGCTCGGCGGCGCCGGCTTCGGCGTGGGTAGTAGTTGTTGTCCTTGCTCTGGCGGTGGGTGTTGCAGTAGTCATCGTAGCAGGCCGTCCAGTGCAGGGATGCGTGGTCGTTGGTACGGGGCTGTCCTGCGGCGGACAGCGGGGGCAAAGGTGCGGCTGGAGGGGTGCCCCATCCGTCGGTCGTGGTGGCGGCAATGCCCCAGTCATTGTTGGGTTCGTTGGTGGGTAGTTCGGTTTGTTCGTTATCGGCGAAGGTTGTGATGGGAAACTCGGAGGTGCGGCTGCGGCCAGCGAAGGTCCACCCTTCGTTGGTGTCGATAGTGGTGGTGGTGGACATATCGGGTTTTTTAGAGTTGGGGTGCAGGTTTCTCAGGGTATTCCTCGTGGAACTGGTGGACGAGGTCGGATGAGTTCTCAAAGTTGCGGGCGGGATACCAGGTACGATCGGGGTTGTGGAAACCTGTCCACTTGACTCGATACTGGATCTGGTTTCTATGGTGTCGGGAGTCGAGGATTTTCTCTACTTCCCACTCTTGCTGTTCTTGGATAATCACAGGTGGTGGCGGTGTTTGTTGGTGTCCCGGGATGGGTTCGGTGCTGGCTGTGGGTTCGAGAAGGCTGATGTGGAAAACTGGGTGGATCCTGAGAGTGGCCGGTAGGTCCAGTTTATATGCTCTTGAGCCTACCTTCTCAAGGATGGTGTACGGGCCTATCTGCTTGTGGTCCAGTTTGTTCGATGGTCGGGTTGTCAGGATGTGTTTCCGTCGTAGCCAGACCCTGTCGCCTGGGTTCAGTACCAGGTCTGGATGTCGTGCTTTGTGGGCTTGCTCTGCTTGTGTCATTTGGGCCTCCTTAATCTCTGCTCGAAGTTCTTCATGCAACCTTCTCAATGACGCAACATATTGCGATACTTCCAGGGTCTCCTCGTTCCATGTGCCGAGGTCTGGCAGGAAACGAGGGTGATATCCATAGTTGGCAAAGAAGGGGGTTATTCTTCTGGTTCCGGTTTGTGTGTTGTTGTAGCAGAATGCGGCAATTGGCAACAACCTTTCCCAGTCGTCCTGTTGGTAGTTGCAGTATGCCCGGAGATACTGCTCGAGGGTGGCATTGGCTCTTTCTGTTTGTCCATCCGTTTGTGGGTGAAAGGCTGTGCTGAGGTTGCGTGATATCCTGAGTACTTCCATTACTCGTCTCCAGAAGTCTGAGGTAAACAGGGACCCTCTGTCCGATACAATACTGCTAGGCAGTCCGTGGGGTCTTATCACCTGTCGGAGGAAGTGGTCTGCCAGGTCTTCGGGGTTCATGGTGCCCTGGCAGGCGACGAAATGTCCCATCTTTGTGAGGCGGTTGATTATTACCCATAATGCGTCTTTTCCGTAGCTCATCGGCAGCGCGGTGATAAAGTCCGTTGATATCGTGTCCCATGGCCGGTGTGGGAGTTCGAGTGGCTTTAGCAGTCCAAATGGCACATGTCGGATTGGCTTGATGTGATGGCAGGTGTCACAGTGGTCGACGTATCTGTGGATGTACTTTCGTTGCCCTGGCCAGTAGAAGCTTCGGCTAATGAGTTCCAGGGTTCTTGCTCGGCCCGGGTGTCCCAGGGCTTGCACGTCATGGTGGTCTCTTAACATGCATAGTCGCAGGGTGTCGTTGTCCGGGATCCATATGAGGCCGTCATACATTAGCAACCCACTGTTTTCCTTGCATAACCCTAGCGTGATCTTTCCGTTACGGGTGGTCCCGCTCGACTTTATCCTCCAGATTTCTTGGATCTCTTTGTCTGCTGCGCTTAGTGTCCGGATTTCATTCAGGCGTTCCTTGTCTATCTCGAGGTTGATGGTTTCTGTTGTATTGGCCTGGAGTGCTTCGAACGCTTCTTCGGGTAACAGGATTCGGCCGTGGTTCTGCCGATGCTTCATATCCCCTTCCCAGGGAGAGTCTCCTGACTCTCTAGAGAGGATATCTGGCTTGCCGGCCAATTTCCCGGGTCGATACTTGTTCACGAAGTCATAGTTAGCTAATCGCTCACCCCATCGGGCTTGTTGCAAATTGAGGTCTTTTCTTGTTTTCCAGTATTCGAGGTTTTTGTGGTCGGTGAGGATCGTGATTTTTGGTCCTGTTGTTTTACAATAGGTATCCCATTTTCGTAGTGCGTCGACTATCGCCAGTAACTACTTATTGTGGATGTCGTAATTGCGCTCCGGGTCTTTGAATTTCCTCGAGTAGTATGCTACAGGGTGCAGGATTCCCTTTTCATCGGGTTGTGAGCAGATTGCTCCTATGGCGTAGTCGGAGGCGTCTGTTTCGATGGTGATGGGTTGTTCCGGATCGAAGTGTTGTAGTATAGGTTCCATGATCATTGCTTTCTTGAGCGTCTCAAATGCCTCTTGTTGTTTATGACTCCATTCCCATCCTTTTTCCTTCCTTGTGAGGGAGGATAGGGGTGTCATGATTTTGCTGTAGTCTCTGATAAAGCGCCGGTAAAAGTTGGCAAAGCCGAGGAAGCTCTGAATTCCTTTGACATTTGTTGGTTCCTTCCATTCTTTGATGGTTGGGATTTTTTCTTCGTCCATTCGCAGTCCCTGCGGTGATATGATGCATCCCAAGTATTCTATTTGCATTGTTAGGAATTCGCATTTGGATGCTTGCAGTGTGAGCCCGGTTTCCTCAACTCATCTCAAGAATGTCCGGACGTGTCTCCGGTGGTCTTCCAGATTTTGCGAGAAGATGAGGATGTCGTCCAGATATGCCACACAGAAGATATCAAGATATTCGCTCAAAATCTCATTCATCCATCGTTGGAACGATGTCGGTGCATTGGTCAACCCGAAAGGCATGACGCAGTACTCGTATAGTCCATACCGGGTTCGTAAGGTTGTTTTCCATTCATCTCCTGCTGCGATTCGGAGGTAGTAGTAGGCGTCTCGGATATCTAGTTTGGTATAGATGGTGGCATTGGATAGTTGATCCAGGGACTCTCCGATTAATGGCAATGGTGTCCGGTCTTTGATTGTGATCTCATTCAGTTGTCGATAATCCACACATAGGCATAGTCCCCCGTCCTTCTTCTTGACAAAGTGTATTGGCACCCCAGCCGGGGAGGTGAATGCCCGGATCCATCCCCGTTTCTCATTGACTTCTAGGTATTCCTTGAGAGCCTTCATTTTTTCTTCGTTCAGGGGTCGCAGGGGCTCGTACAGGGGCGTCTTTCCTTCGTCCTGTGGAATGTGGTGGTCGTGAGCGGGGTGGGGCGGAGACGCCGTAGGTTCTTTTTCGGTGAATACTTCGAGGAACTCGTGATATTCCAGCGGAATTGGGTTTTTGCTGGTCTTGGAGGTTTCCTTGATTTTGCTGATGACGGTCTGGTATACTTCCCATGGGTCTTTTTCGCCAATCTCCCAATTTTCCTGTGTTTTCCTGTAGTATTGCTCCGTGGCCTTTTCTTCCAGGACTGTGTTCGCTCTTGGTGAGCTAGGTAGGTATTTTTCGGCGCAGTGGTCCGAGTGGAATTTCACAGTATGATTCTTCCACCCTATCACCGGATTATGGAGCTTGAGCCATGGGAGTCCTAGGATGATTGGCGCATTTCCGATTGTGATGCAGTGTAGCCGAATATCTTCCTCGTGATGATTGATTGTGAGGTGGACTTGGGCGTCGTGGGTTACTGGCCCACCGGTGACCTCGCTCCCATCCACGGTCAGGACCCATCTTGGTGTCGCTTTTTGCTGTATTGGGATTCCACTTGCTTTCGCGTAAGCCTTGTCGACAAAGTTCTCGGATGCCCCGCTGTCCACTAGGGTGGTGGTGTTGTGTTCATTTCCGTCGGTTCCTATGATTCTTACTTTGATCATGATCTTCTCTTCGCGGTCATACCTGGTTGTTCGTATTCTGTAGGGCTGGTCTGGTTCTGCAACGGGTTTCTCGCTCTGGTGGCTGTTGCCTAGGCCTATTCCTGAGGGCTGTCGTTTCCCGCTGGTTCGGGTTCTTTCCCTGCTTTATTGTTTATGGTGTCTTCTTTGTACGTGGCTTCTGCTGCCCGGTATGGCCTTCTCCATGGGGCTCAGGCTTTCTTGGGCTGGGGGCATTCCTTCGCAAAGTGCCCCTTTTTTCCGCAATTGTAGCATTTGTCCATTTGTGGTCGTCGGGGGAACCGGGTCGGCGTTCTTGGTGCGAACTTGAACCGTTGGGTAGCATCTAGGTCCATTGGGTCCCCTGGGGCGCTGATGGGTTCATTCGTGTGGACATGGAAGCGCGCTTCTGGACTAGCCGCAGGGTGCCGACTAATGACTCCAAGGTTGCATAGGTGGCTGTCTGTTTTGATGGCCACGGTGGCGTAGTCTATCAGGACGGTGGCTGGTACTTCGCTCATGACCAGGTGCCTTTTTACTTCTGGGTGTAATCCGTCTCGAAATCGTACGATGCATACGTTGTCTGCGTACGGGAGATCTGCTTTGATTCATTGGAATTCCGCCCAGTAGGTTGTTGCCGTCCAGTTTCCCTGCTGGATTTTCTGGAATTTTTCGAAGGCTATTTCCTTGGCATCTACCTGGCCAAAGGCGTTCTTCATGTTACTTTTCAGTTCTTCCCATGTTAGGTTGATTCCTCCCTCCTGGTTCAGGAAGGTTTCCACCCAGTTCCATGCCACCCCCCAGAGTAGGGAGGATGCGTATCCCGTTTTTTTCTCATCGTCGTCGAATCGATTTCCCTCTATTCTAAACTTCAGCTCGCACTGGGCCAGGAACGTTTTGAATTTTGCTTTTTCTCCTTCGAACGGTTCAGGGTCCCGGAGCTTTGGGTAACTGGTCTGCGGTGGTCTGTCGCGTGCCGCTAGAAGGGCCTGCAACATTTCCGTTGTCAACAGGTGGGGTCCTTCCGTCATTCTTCTGGTCTGTTCTGGTGACTCGCGGGTCTGTGGCCTGGATCTTTGCTCTGGGGTTACTGGACTCGGTGCTCGCTGGCCGTCAGGGACGTCCCTAAATTCGCTCAGGTTGTGGGGGTCCAGGGACTCCACTGTGTGTTTCTTGTTGCTACGTCTGGTGTTGATAGGGAGACGCAATCTAGTGTCAAGATCCTGCCTTGACTACTCCGTGCTGCTCGACAGGTAACGTAGGCTCGGTTCTTCGGGGCAAGCTCGTGATCACACTTCCGGCGTACTCACGCGCCGCTCGTAGTCACACCTCCGGCGTACTCACGCGCCGCTCGTAGTCACACTTCCGGCGTACTCAAGCGCCGCTCGTAGTCACACTTCTGGCGTACTCACGCGCCGCTCGTAGTCACACTTTCGGCGTACTCATGCGCCGCTCGTCATCTCGCGGTATCCATCACGCCCGGCATGGTCTCATCGCGATCCTCTCACACGCCTTGTGTGGGCTTGTTGTTCTCACGGTATCCGTCACCCCTGGCGTGGTCTCGTCGCGATCTTCTCACATGCCTTTGCGTGGGCTCGTTGTTCTTATCGGGGTGGTGGTCGCAGTGCCGGTTCACAGCTAGGGAGAGGTAGGTCTGTGGAGAGAGATAATAGATTGCGTGGAGAAGAATCTCCAGACTAGCTACTGCGCCCTTCCTTTATACCTTTCCTTTCCTCTGTGGAATCACAGCTTGCCCACAAGACTGACACAGTTCCTCCCTAGCTCATCATGACTCAATCGCCGCACCCAAGGAAAACACGTGATCGTACTCGGCCGTCTCGTGGCCAACACTCTACTCGCGGCAACAGGAGAAAGGACGCGCAAGCAGTAACAGTAAATGAAAGGGAGACTGACGTACAACTTAATTAAGGGAAAACAATACTCGTAACGAACATGGGAGAAGGACACTCAAGCTCAATCAATGGGAGACAACAAACGTAGCGGACAGGAGAAAGGACGCGCAAGTAACATAACGGAGATGAAGGAGAGAGGTCTAGACTGGCCAGCGGTAGGGGATATCGCTACCGGAGCGATATGGCAGAGATCGGTCGAGGCGCCTTAGTGCATAGGATGACCGCGCCTGCGGCAGTGGAAACGAGGACGACCCACAGGGCGACAAGGGTGAGAGTAACACTGGCGCTGGCGCCAAGGAGCCTGTCATGCCAGGTTCGTGACACTCAACTACCTGGTGGATACCGGCATACGCGAGGGATCTTCTGCAGCATCTGTCCTCTTCGTCACCTACCTGTCAGAGATCTTTGATGTGGTAGAAGCTGCCATCCCAGGCATCTATGGCCTGTCCTTCGTGGATGACATCGGCTGGTGGGCCGACGGCACGGATGAAAAGGCGGTGGCAGACAAGCTCTCTCTGCAGCAGCGACTGCCTCAATTGAGTGGGCCACTGGCAATAGCGTGGCCTCCAACCACAGCAAGTCCGAGGCAGCCCTGTTTCGGGGAAAGAAGCAGGTGCCCACGGCGGAGGTGACCGTTGTGGCCAGTCATGTCCCATTCAACAAGATGGCAACGAGGTGGCTTGGAGTATGGCTAGACTCACAGCTCATGCTCAGGGACCACCACGCCACCAGGCTGAAGCATGGGCAGAAGGCTATGACCAGACTCCAGTGCCTCACAGGGCAGATGGGGTTGTCACCAGCCAACTGCAGGAAAGTCATGACTGCATGCGTCCAGTCGTTTGCCATGTTTGGGTCGGAACTCTGGTGGAAAGGAGGCCATGTTCAGAGGACGATGGGCCAGATGGACGAACTGCAACTGCTGGTCAACTAGGAAGCCAGGACAACAACAGGCTGCTTCAGGACGACCAATCTGGGAGCCCTTTCGATGGAGTCCGGCCTTAGGGCAGCGACGGCGCAGCTGGAAAACAGGCAGCAGTGGTTTGTGATATGACATCTGAGCCTGCCACAGGGGGACCAAGCGCGATAAGTGGTTGATGCCCTGACGGGGATTGGACGAAGGCTTACGAACGCCCTCATCCACAGGGGGCCAACGGAGAACATAGTTCTGCTCGTGGAAGTGGAGACCCTTGACGCTGAATTGCTCAGGAGGACGAGACAGAGGTCAAGGCAGCAGCGGAAAAGGCCTGGCCTAGGCTCATGATGCTCACGGGTGGGTCCCATCTGGGTGGTGGTGCTACTGGGTACATAGTGGTGTGGAGAAACAGCCAAACCTGGGAGGGCATAAAAGCCCACATGGGCCACAACCAGGCCTTGCAATCATCCGTCCTGTCCGTCTTGAGGCCTGCCGGGGACTGGACTACGGCCGCTAGTCCCTGCAGTCTAAAGACGCCCATCCCTGTGAGACTGGGGTACTGATGGGTCACCGGAGTCATGGTAGAATCGATATCTTAGTCAGGTTTTCGATAATTCACAGCGGAATAGTCTAAGGGGTGTCGTTACAGGTTCTCTCTCTCTCTCTGTCCTCCGCTTTTCGCGGCGCGCTGAACGTCTATAAGAGCAGAGTCGACCTATGCTACCGCCGTCCTCTATCCTTTGATCTTGTCTTCAGGAATGGAGAGCCACGCAAGCACATACCGATCCCACTCTTTGTCCTCGGCGCACCACACATCCAATTCCTGCTCTTTTTCCTCAGCGCTGTGCGCATGCCAATTCCTTCTCTTCTTCCTCAGCGCGTATGCCGATTCCTTCTCTTTGTCTTCAGCGCCGCACTAGCACATACCAATCTGTACTCTTTGTCTTCGGCGTCGTGCAAGTGCATACCAATCCGTATACTTTGTCTTCGGCGCGCCTCTCATCCAATTCCCGCTCATTTCCCTCAGCACGCACACACATGCCAATTCGCTTCCCTTGTCCTTGGCGCGCAGGCCGATCCGTTTCCTTTGTCCTCAGCGTTGCGCAAGCGTATCCCTATTCTGTACTTCTTTGTCCTCAGGAATCCACTCACGTATGCACCAGCAGAAGCCAAGGTGAACGTGGGTCTAGGCCCAGAGCGTACTCGTCCTGACCGGTACCAACGACAAGATATGGTGCTGCTGCGAACCTCGTCGTTCCCATAGCTTCCATGGGTCACACGGGTTCTACTTTGCAACCGTAGAGTAGTCCTCGGCAAACCACTTTGGCCACCGAGGTCCTACTTCCACCTCTTGCCTCCCGTCTAGACTCTCGCGCTCCTTGTGTTTCCCCAATACCTTAGAGTAGGTGTCAGGCTGTCACTTGTCTGACACTGCCTGCACTGTTGTCGTCCGGTGCTGCGGGTGTCACGAACCTGACGCGACAGGCTCCTTGGCACCGGCGCCGGTGCCACTCTCACCCTTGTCGCCCTGTGGCTCGTCCTCATTTCCACTGCCGCAGCCACAGTCATCCTCTGTGCTTAGGCGCCTCGACCGATCTCCGCCATATCGCTCCGGTAGCGATATCCCCAACCGCTGGCCGGTCAAGACCTCTCTCCTTCGTCTCCGTTATGTTACTTGCGTGTCCTTTCTCCTGTCCGCTACGTTTGTTGTCTCCCATTGATTGACCTTGCACGTCCTTCTCCCATATTCGTTACGAGTATTGTTTTCCCTTAATTAAGTTGTACATCAGTCTTCCTTTCCTTTACTGTTACTGCTTGCGCGTCCTTTCTCCTGTTGCCACAAGTAGAGTGTTGGCCGCACGGCGGCCGAGTACGATCATGTATTTTCCTTGGGCACGGCGATTGAGTCATGATGAGCTAGGGAGGAACTGTGTCAGTCTTGCGGGCAAGCTGTGATTCCACAGAGGAAAGGAAAGGTATAAAGGAAGGGCGCAGTAGCTAGTCTGGAGATTCTT
>Ga0307516_10009668_pt1 | contig 10715 bp, 13 predicted proteins | sample 19_EM_MG_FD_203310 | JGI IMG/M metagenome (GOLD analysis project Ga0307516, IMG submission 203310) | Populus trichocarpa ectomycorrhiza microbial communities from riparian zone in the Pacific Northwest, United States - 19_EM | ecosystem: Host-associated > Plants > Roots > Unclassified | place...
CCCGTCCCGCGAGGCTGTCACCAGGACAGCGGATCGTTGACGGTTGCGCGGAGTTGTCTCGGGGTTTGCCGGGTTAGCAACGTGTGGTCCTTCCGTCTCCCCATGCCCAATGCAGGTGGAAGTTTCTCATCTCACGAAACCACATAACTGGTACAACCAAATACCTCGCTAATGAGGTGAAGTCCAAGAAACCCCCGACGCTGCGATGGTCCTGTCGACTCTGTATAGGAAATGACGATCAACCATCACATGAACCCGAATGTTCTTCCAGACAAATGCTCGACATCGGATAGAACCCTGGAGGCACCGGCACGATTTCGTTCATTCGCTCTCGCCGGTGTACGTCCCCACGCTTCCCGCCCCTGGCGCGCACGAGCCGCGTCAAGGCGGACACCATCTATCAAAGAGTCCACTAAAGATGAGCGCAATCGGCGCACGGATTCTACACAGAGGACCGGGTTCGTGAGGTGCCTATGGAGAACAGGAGCGTTACGGCTGACTAATGGCTCTGTTGTAGGAAGCCGCACTCGTGAAGGAAAATTCGATGATATCAAAAGAACAACGCGGACATTTACTTATCGCTGAACAGGCTGAGCCTCGCGGAGGCCGGGGAGGGGGACCAAAATCCCACAGAGTCCGGTTCCTTAAAATCACCTACGCCAGTCGAGGGGGACCGAAACGGCATGGAAAGGGCGATCTCGTCATCTTCCGCCAACCCACTCGCGGCAACGAATGGTTCGAGGCTCGAAACGCCCGCGTCTCACTCTACGATCCCGACACCGGCCCCCCTCTGGTGCAAAGTGACTGGCTCCTCCGCAGGGTGCAATAGAGCGTAAACGGAGGAACACGGGACGGGAAGCTGCTGGAGGATGTTTCGTTCCTGTCGTTTGTCCCTTGTTACTCGTGATTTGTCTTACCCTTCGACCTCATTCGCTCTCTGCTTGCGTGATCCCGACTCACGAGGATGGAACTGAGCGCTTTTGGAGTCTGATCGTCACAGCACAAACGCTGGTAACATCCACATACGAGGACACTCCCTTGCTCTATTTTCTGAGGATGAGGGGTACCCCCTAGCACCTCCTCCTGAAGGCTCTCCTGGAGGTGGCTGCATCCTCAGCGTGGGGCGTCTCCAATAACGCGCCGTAGAATCCACCTACTGCTACTTCCCTCCCCCGCCACAACGTGAACTTCGGCTCGGTATGGGACACCACTTGCTGAACGATACATTCGTACACGAGAATGGATGTTTACAAAAGTTGGCTGTACATTATCGGCGACTATTCGCCCCGTATAGGTTGGGATACGTTCAGACACGTCGATCCTAAGGCATCGCGTTTCCCGCACCCTGGGTCTTGTCAGATACGTCAGGTTCGTTGCGTGAAAGCACCCACGTACGCTCCAGCGGCATTGAGATCTTGCCACGCCTCAACAGCCTTGCCAGTACCTCCGCGCAACTCGGCCTTGAGCTCGTACAACGCCTCAAGAGCTTTGGTGAAGTTTTTGTACTCTTGCGATTCCTCGGCAGCCTTCATCAAGACAATACAACTCCACGGCAGGTCAACAAGAGGCTCAAAGGATATGAGTGGTGAAGGCTATTACCTCCGAATGAGTCCCTTCAGCTTGGCCATCCGTCGTAGGTAGTCTTCCGGAAGAGGTTCGGCGGCGTTCAAGTGAGTGGGTGGTTTCTGTAACTCGCGCTCCCAACCTTCCAACTCGTGAATGAGAGCGACAATGTTCACAGTCCTCGTAGAGTCGCTCAGAAGGTATGCGACAGCGTGCGGGATCCAGTGAGGCTTGACGATAGACAAAGAGGCGACGATCACCAAGAATAAGACGACGAGCCCAAGGGTTGACATCGAGGTAAGGGGATATAATGTAGAGACGGTGGCGGTGAAGGAGAGGGAGGTATTTACAACGAGTCGAGTCCGTATTAACCACAAAGTCAACGGTGGGAAAGTGGCGACCACGGGCCGGGGGGCTGGCATTGGAGTCTGCCTTGAGAATCCCAGCCGACGGTCCGAGTGTTACCGAGCTAGTCCTTCATCATCCCTTCAATGAGTTCGGGGTAGACCTTCCAGGAGGGAATTTCGTGGGGCACACGGTTCGGATAATTCGGAACATAGTATTATCATAGAATTCCCTCGCCGCCACCGAAGTCCAGGAGAGGGCTGGTGACGACTATGAAGAGGTTTCCGGAGAACAGCGTTGTTATTAAGGAAAAATGGCGACAAGATAGGTGGGTGATAGAAGAGCGGGGGAGGGTTTGTGACCCTTTCATACGGAACGGAAAATCCTCGAGCATGGTCCTCTGCCAGACCAAAACATAAACAACAAGCACGGAGACCACTTGAACCCAACTCCAAGGGGGCACTACGCAATCGCTGGCGGCTCTGGGAAAAAACCTGGGAAGGAATGGAGTCGATCGGGGCTCCGACCCTTCGGCCCTCGGTGGCTTTAGATAGCTCGTCGGTCCTCGAGGCGAAAGTGGTGGTCCCGCTGTCCTCGGTGTCGGGAGTGCAAGTGGATACGCAAGGCGAAGGTGCGTCCAAGGTTCGGCCCCCTTCGTGCAGTCAAGTCAGTTCTGTTGAGAATCATCCCGCGAATAGTAGGTCCGTTCGATTCCTCGACGGAAAGCGTCAGCGACCCCACGAGCCCTGAACAGAACGGAAAACGTGAACTCACAGAGGGCTCCGAGGTGAAATCCCACATTGGGTCACCGCCCTTTCCCCACCGCACTCGGCGTGGCGCCAATTAGAATCTATGTAGGGCGCGATTGGTGCTTGATGGTATCACGACACGTGCATTGATCTGCAAGAATGAAGGACTGTCGTGAGGGTTCCCTCCGTGGTTGGCGCCGGGTGGAGTGTTGAACGGTCACTCGGATTCACGGGAATTATGTAGGGTTGGGTGGAAATAGCTGTTTTCCGACGCGCCCGCGTTGCTCTTGGGGATACTGTTTGTGGGGTCCAATGGCAACGACTAATTTTGACGCCAGCCCAGTCAACGACTCCGAAGCGTCACAGTCGGCTCAAACGAATAGCTCTTTCCTGTGGGGCCGTAAGATCGCAATAAATGGCGGGGTCAAACACGACTAGAGTGACTGGACGATCAACCTACCACGAAATCATTGCGTCCAGTTTAAATGGGACTTGTAGTCACCCAGTTGACGGGCGGAGGGTGGGACGCGAGGCGAAGCCCGGTCTTGTTCTTTCGCCAGATGGCCGAGTACCCGAGATTGGTCCGCGTGTAACGTTCCCACGAGAAACCACTCTCTTCCTTCTCATTCGCTCCCCAGACCTCCCTTCTGAACTTGATGTTGGGTTCCAGCCTACCCGGAGTTGGGTGAGCAGCGATGTTAGGGAGATTTGGTTTGTGTCGACCGGGAGACGTACCCTTGCTCGTCAGAAGGACGGTAAACCTTCCCATCGTGTATGGTGACGCGGGATAGGCTGGATAGAGCTGGGTATGCGAAGCGGCGGGTGTAAAAGTCGCGCGTTTGTTCCGTGGCCGCGGCGAGTGGAAACTGCGTAAGCCGTCGCGTGCATCACTGGGGTTTATCGAGCTGCTCGAGTCCCATAGGCTTCGTGCGGTGGGTCGAGAGGGTGTGGATGAGTTCTGTGAGGTGCATGTGGGCAGAAGCAAAGTGGAAGCACCGCAAACTGTTCTCGGAGTTCGCCGGGGCAGGCTCTCATCTCACGATCGGAATACCCAAGAGGTCTAAGAATCCCCAGAGACTACGATGGTATTTTCGAGTCTATCGGGAGTGAGGGTTAACCACCACAACTCGGACCAATCCTTGCTGTCGGCAGCAGGGACAGCATAAGCCCCTCCGACTATCGTCACTCAGAGGTACGTCACCCCGCTCCTCACGCTTCCCGTAGACTCTCCACGAAACACGTTGAGGCGAACACCGTCTATCATAGTCCACCTAAAACAAGCGCCGCAAGCCCCACACAATAGGACGCTTTGACCGAGCTCATGAAGCGCCTGGGGAGGACACGAGTCGCACGGGTAGAGAGATGGGGAGCTGCTGGAGGATCTTCTGAGGTCATGGTGTTGGCGGTGGACGCCCGGTGTACCAGGTGATGTCCAACGGGGGACCTCTCGCAGCCACAACGCCGCTTTGCCCTTGGTATGTGGACCAGCAGTCGTTCGCCTTCGCACGTCTGGCTACGAGAGTGTTGACCCGAACCCGGGTTTGCGGTCACGGACTCGGAGATGCATTTTGCACCCCCTCACAAGCTCAGGAAGGCCTTTGAGGGCGGTTTGTTGCCCCTCCAATCGCGGATATTTGGAATAGGATTTCGAAACGCTGCGATGGCGTCGAGTAAAGTGCTCACGTGTGCGATCTGCGCTTCGGTACGGTGTAGGATGTTATTAGAAAACTTCGTATTGGAGTGCGAGAAGCGTTTTTTCGATGGCTATTTACGCTTCGTTGGATTCGTTCAGGACGGGACGTTCAGATACGCCGCCTTTCAGCGCAAAGTGATTGGATACAGCGTCCTCCACAGACTGGAGTCTATTAGACGCGCAAATTTCGTCGTGCGGGAGTACCTACACGAATTTCGTTCAGAACCCCCTTTGTTTCCTCAAGAGCTTCGGTGTGTCCTTCATACTGTGGCGAACGCTGGACGCCCTCCATCATGACAGTGCAACTCCACAGTAGGTCAGAGATAGGACCCATAGATAGGAGTGATGAACCCCATCACCTCCGAACCAGTCCTGGCAGCTTGGCGGAACGTTGTTGAATGTCTTCCGGGAGAGATTTGAAGTTCGAGCGAAGGTAGGCTGCTTTGGTAACAGCGCATTCCAGATCTTCCATCTCGCCAATGAGACCGGCCAAGGTCTTTGATAAGACGGTACGCGCGGCGGTTGACATCGGGGCAGGGTGGGGGTGGTGGTGGTGGCGGTGGGAAAGTTGTGACTGCGGGCCGGGAGAGGGGCGGCGTTGAGAACCCCTTTACATACTCCCTCAGTCTGAGCGTCACTCGCCATCCGCACCGCGATCTGGATGGTTCCAAGCAAGTACGACGTTCCAACAGATCCAATTGAGGATCAGAAGAGTGTCCATCGTGAACCACAAGGATTGCAAAACGAGGGAGTAGGTAACACATGTATGTAGTGTGCTGCAACAAGCCAAACGACCTCTTCTGCCTGGTCGAACAGATCCGATTTGCCACCGCCAATTACCGTGCAAGACCGCTTGTGCCTGACCTCCAATGGTTGAAGAGTACGGATTAGACCGGAGAAAGGTGACATCACTAGAGTGTCCCAAGGTGAGGACTTCCGGGGGAACCGGATTGGCAGACCTTCCCCCACGGTCGGTTCGCCTACAGCACCACAACAAAGTCTACGAAAACAAGATGTGGGGACCAAGGGTGTGGTGGATATCAGGACAAGATCCAAAAGCCTCGGCATTGTCCTAGGACCCGTCAAGGGCTTTGCAGAACGCGGATGTATCGATGGTGACGGAGGGCGGACCCTCGACCTTCTCAGAAGTGAACGCTTCCCAAAACACGTTTCTCGGACTTGACAGGGAACCCGGCAACATCAACTGCTGAGATAGCGAGGGGTGCGCCGACAGTCGCGAAGTGGTTTCCAGGGAACGTCGTCATAGAGAGTCAAGAACGGGGGAGCTTGATACGAGGAGGCCCGCAGAGGGGTACCAATCCTTAACTGGTGACCATTTTGTGTGCGTATAGCCTGTTTGGTGCTGGACGTCCCATACTCGATTGGCATATAACCCACAGCGGACAGAAGTTGTGAAGACCCAACACACTGGTACACCGATCCCTGCGAACTTCGGGCGGGCATCACGTTGGTCAAGTATTGCGAGTCCCATAGAAGCCAAAGGTAGGAATGGATCCTGTGAGGTGCGTGGGGAAGCGACGTGAAAAACACTCGCCACCCTCGGAGTTTGCCGGGCTACCTGCGTTCAGTGGTGCCGGTTCCGTCCTCACGGAGGAACATCTGTTCTGTCCTCAGCCCTTCTGGATTGTTATCCGCGTGGACCCGAAGAGTACGCAGCTTTGAAACCCAATCGTCACAGCCCCTGGCCACACCCACGATCAGGACACTCTTGCGGGTGGAGTGGTGATGTTATGGCGATGGGGAGGAAGGTACCGATCCTCGAAGAAGTTCCTAACTGCACCCTTAGCATGGGGCGTCTCTGACAACGCGTCGTAGAACCCAGCCGCCTCCGCAGGTCGGCAGGCTCACCGCTGTCGTATCTCGTACGTTATGTTGCGCTTCGCGTCTATGTCATCTGACACGGCGTGTCCTTTTCCCCAGCCCCAGAGGTTATTTTCCTCCCGTCGCAGACACGGGGACGTCGACCGGGACCGGACCTGCCTTAAAGAAACACGCGGGGAAACGGGATAGCTGTAACGAGGGTTCGCAAGACACCGAGGAGGATTCCTATGCCAACAAGAAAGCCCATCCAAACGGGATACCACGTTCAAACTTTCCATCGTTCAATTGGAATCGGTCGGCAACCGCATTTCGGTAAACGTTACGATATAGCTCCCCGCAAGACGCGGTAAACTCTGGAGATTCAGGGGTCAGACTGGCGACGTTGGGTCTGGGTGAGCGAGATCCAACTGTTACTCGCTACTGGGCTCAATGGAGGGGGGGGGGTATATTTACCCTACGCATGGGCTACAAACTATGTCCTGTTGAATAAACCGTGGTTCTACATCAAAGAGTAAACCGTTTGCCTCAGGATAAAGGAAATCAAGCAAACGTTGAAAGGGTCCAAGAGAAAAGAACCGAACAACTTTACACGCGACCCAGCGCTCATAGGATTATGGATGGTCTTTTGAAGGGTAAACTGGACTCATCTCGATCCCATCGTGGGCGACCGAAGCATGCACAGACAAATGACCGCTAACGTAGTTGGTGGAACTGAACTGGGTCGTCTTCCACTCTCCACCAGAATCCGCTGACCGTTTCAGCGAGAGCGCGAACCTCATGGTCAATACGGGGTTTACTCTGCAAAAGGATATCAGTCCGGCTGTTTGTGACCAGGGGTCGAGAGAGCAGACAGACATTGTAAGCATGCTTCGTTGCGCGAAGTGGGGACGGTTAATTTGGAACCCCCACCGTTCAAGTCCATGGGATACTCACGCAACCGAAAATGTTTGATCGACACTATCCTAGGGTATTCATATCAGTGATCGTGAAATGCGGTGTCAAGGGACAGAAGAGGACCATACCTTCATGAAGGCAAAACATAGTTGGATGTATATCTGTAGGGCGACCATAGCGAGGAAGTATATCGTCCCTTCCGTGACGATCGTGCGAACCACTGCCGAAAGCTTGAGCGCGCCCATATTGTGGTATGTGCACCAAGCAATGACGAGGAATGCGGATAGTTCTAGGCGTTTGGCGAGATCAGAAGTCCTCGATGTTTTAGTAGAGCAAGTACAATCGCTCACCAAACGCGGTAGCGATCACATAAGGGACCATCTTGAACACGAGCTGCGGAACGGCTGGGCAGAAATTGGAAACGTCGAGCTGGATTGGGAGGAGAGGCGTGAGGCCGGGAGGCAGGAGAAAAGTCGACACGAGGGTTATGGTTAATCTTGTCAACGCTAGGGTCCCAAAGTACATCGCAACGAACTTGTTTCTGAGAGTTATCGCATATACCCTGAGACAGAATCGTATCGGCCAGTTTGGGGGTCAAAGACACACACGGACATACCTCATCACGATGAAGAAGTCCGAAGAAGTCAAGAGAAATACGACCAGGATCGAGGATGCGCGGAACTCGGCAATGCACCTTGGTAGGGAGAGTGTGTCAGCACACAACTCCTCGTCCATGCGAACGACGGTTAGATCTCTCACCCGGTCTGTGAATCAATCCGGACAGAAAAAAAACAAAGTCAAAACGGTTCGATGTGGGGCAGGGGCGCATTCTTTCGGACAGACCTCGGAAGTCCTCGGGGTAATCATACCGCGAATATTCCAGAATCGGAACGCTGTGAGGACGACCCGGTTCTATCGATCACATAGATGATTGCGGGTCCGTCAGAGATCCTGCGAAACCACCGCTTGGGGAACGCACCAGGGTATAGAGGTAGAAGACTATTGCACGGTTTGTTTGTCAGCTCTAGATACGCTTTATACCCGTGACGGAACGAACTGAATGTCTTGCGGCCTTTCCACATGTACCGAATCTTTGAGAAGGGGATGTTAAGCGACTGGGGTAAAGGAGGTTGAATTTTGCCGCCTCACCTCATCGTCGAGCATGAGCAGGTGATCGTAAAGCGTCAATGCGATTCCAACGATCGCCAGAGCCTGTCCGAGATTTAGTTCCAGACACAGTCAACGAAGTTGCTGCAGAACACACTTTTATTTTTGTCCTGATAACAGAACGAGAGGTTCACGACCTGAGCACGTCGCAATAATTGGGGGGAACTAGCAACACGTACAATATCCGGATGCCCTGCTCCAACGCTTGAATGGAATCCATCCTGTGTCAGTTCTGATGGCCTTCCACAGTAAGGGTTCGGGCTTGTGGGAATTGGGGGGGGGGACGGCGGAAGGGATGGGAGGGGTGTGGTCGCTGGGGGGACGAGCTCAAGTCCTTAAGTATGTGGGCCGGAAGCGCGATGCTTCAATCCGCCATCCGGGCAACATCCGTTCGCTAAGACGACATTGCTCTCTTCCGGTCCCTGATTGATGGCCGACGCCGAGGAGGTCTTGCCAATGGCCACCTGCTGACAATTGGGTGGTTTTTGGGGGCGGTTCGTTTGTCGAAACGCCAGGCTGGCAATCGGAATGTGGGGGAGGGGGTGGAGGGAGGTGGCAGGTTGGGGGGCGCCCGTGCTGATCGGTGACCGGTGACCGGTGATGTCAGACCAAAGGTCCAGGCCAGTGCCCTCTTCTATCCCATAACTCACCCCTCCGCTAGGCGTCCACCTCAGATCGCAGGCTGCCGGAAGGTCGGTGAATTAATCAGCCGGTGCTTCTCAAAAACTGGAGAGTCCGGACAAACCAGGTGGGAAACGAATTGCAACGAAGTCAGCCTGTCGTTTCACGGCGAAACTCCCCTCCAGTCGCGCAATCCCACAAGGTGTGCGACCTGAAGAGATCGACGCGACACGGAAAGGGGTTGGCCCGCGTACCATGATGGAGGGACTGACCCGCCGAGATTGCCTCCCAGCTGACAGGTCTCTCACCTAATAACCCAAAGTCTGGTGAGAAGTTGTGGCCCCAGGATCCGCTCATGTTTTTGACCGTTTACTCTACTGTAGGCAGCCGCACACAAGGAGGGGCATTCGACGATGTTGGACGAACTTGTCACTGAACAGATCGAACTCGCGGAAGCTGACCAGAGGAGTTCCTCAGAATCGCCTCTCCCGGACGAGGAAGATCCGAAACGGGAAGAGGACGATGATTTCTGGGGGAGCTGTTAGATGGCAGTCTTCTGATTATCTCCCGTCGTCTGTCCCTTGTCACTCATAATTTGTTTTATCGGTTCGTCCTTCCGGATTGCTATCCGCTCTCCGCCCGTGTGATTCCGGCTCGCGGATAGAAAAAGGTGCGTCGTCCCGAAGCTCGACCATTACATTCAAGACCGCATCCACGATGAGGGCACTCACATCCTGGGTGTGTTCACCAGGAATGATGGAGGTGAGTTCTCTGGGATTAGGACCGCTGTCGTATCTTGCGCTGACACCTCCAATTTCGCGTCCGTGCACCCGGCGCGGCGTATCCTATTCCCGAGCCCCAGAGGCTAACCCTCCCAGGTGCGCTTAGGCCACCTCTTTGTTACCTCAGACGAACACCTCCACCCTGCGATCGTTGCACGATGTTCAACCGTCCACCCCCTCCCAGTGACGTTGCGCCTCTGCCAACGTTCCCGCTAATCGAAGCACCTCGTCACAGCCGCTCGTTTGAACTTTGTTATAATCGTCGCACTTCTTCACTAATCCTTCACCTTGTCCCATACCCCGTCGGGTCGTGCACCGGTTTGGTCTACGTTCTGGGTGAGGCGGAACGGGGTACTGCCGGTCTTAGAGATTCCGTTCCCCAAACACGCTGGGAAACGATTCTTGGAGTCGATGTGCGAGAAGTATTAGGATAGGCTCAATCGCCGGTGCAACAACAAACCACCAACTTTTCGACGTGTGCCTCTTTGCTCTCCCCGACGTCATGTATCCACCCACTCGCTGTTCTCCCTTGCTAACCTGGCCACTGGCTCAACCGCCATCGGTGGGACCGATATGTAACGGCAGTGTCTGTGCCTAGGTGGTCAGATCCGGTACATTTGTTCTTATGATAAAAGTCAGAATTCCAATGTCGACGAAGTAACCAATGTAGGAGCCAACGGCGTTGCTCCCTGATGAACCTTTGAGCGGTTCAATCCTCGATGGAACGAGTCTGCCAAAAAAAACCGGCGACACTGTTGAAGCCTGATCAAGTTTGAAGGGACGCTACGCAATACCACACCCCCCTCATAACTCCTGTTGCGCATATCATCCAGGTTTTGCGAACGCTCACCCGCTCCCTATCTGCTCGCATGGCTCAGGCTGTCTCACTTGCCACGACTCGGACGGTTGCGTTGCCCACTTTAGCGCGCGCTATTCCCGGGACGTAAGTTCCGGGTCTTGTCGAAAATTTCTGCGGTGGCTGTGTGAACCCGTCGATTTCACGACCAGTTTTGTTGGTACTTGTTTGTCCCAACGTGACGGTCACATTGTGACGAGTAT
>Ga0307516_10009669_pt1 | contig 10714 bp, 12 predicted proteins | sample 19_EM_MG_FD_203310 | JGI IMG/M metagenome (GOLD analysis project Ga0307516, IMG submission 203310) | Populus trichocarpa ectomycorrhiza microbial communities from riparian zone in the Pacific Northwest, United States - 19_EM | ecosystem: Host-associated > Plants > Roots > Unclassified | place...
TGGCCAATGCGGCCGCCACGTCGTTTGTCGTGTCGCCGATGACCACGGGCCGGAAGCGCTCCCCGTACTTGGACTCGGCGCGCTGCAGGCATCGCCGGACCAGGGTGGCGCGGACGCTGTCGTCGGTGCCGTACCCGCCGATCTCGGCGTCGAATGCCCCGGCGAGATCGAAGGCGGCGACCTTCGCCGCGGCGACCTGAGGCACATTGCCGGTCACCAGCGTCTGCACGACATCGGCGCGGGTGCCCAGCGCGCCGAGCAGGGCCCGCACCCCGGGCATCAGGGCGCCCTGCTCGGCGAAGAGATGCCGCGAGACATGCACCTCCTCGACATACCGGGCAAAGAATCGCTCCGGAGTGCAGTCGGTAACGCCGTGCGTGGCGAAGACCTCCGCACAGATATCCAGGTCGGTGCGCCCACCGAAGTGCGGCGCGGCCCGCCAGGCGACCCCGGTGACGTCGACGAACGCGGCCTGCCAGGCCCGAGCGGCCACCCCGCCGCCGCGCAGCAGCGTGTAGTCGATGTCCCACATGATCAGGCGTCTCACCGCTCGGCCAGCCGCCGTTCGATATGCTCGACCTTGGCATGCAGGGCGTCGGTGACCCCGGGCCGGACATCGGCCTTGAGCGAAACACTCACCCGCGGAGCCTGCGCGGCAACGACCTCGACGGCCTGCTTCACGACGGCCATCACCTCGTCCCACTCACCCTCGATCGTGGTGAACATGGCATCGGTCCGATGCGGCAACCCGGATGCCCGCACCACCCGAACAGCCTCGGCAACCAGATCCCCGACGGAGTCACCAACCCCGAGGGGCGTAACAGAGAACGCGACAAGCATCCCCCCATCCTGACAGCCCCATCCCGCGCCCCCGGCTAGTGGGCGGCGCAGCAGGGGGTGGGGTGGCGGGTTTCGAAGGGGACCAGGTGGCCGCCTGCGGCCGGGGTTGTCGTCAAGGTCAGGGAGCCCAGGCGCCACTGCGGACGGACGAAGTCGCCGGTGTCTACCAGGGCCGCCGGGTCTGCCTCGCCGCCGCCCAGCACCTCGACCTTTTCGATGGCGCTGAGTTCGAGGATCTCCGCGACGCTGAGCGTGCCGACCAGCTTCTCGACGCCCGGGTAGAGCACCGCGCGACCCGAACTGCGGGCAACGTGCTCGGCCGCCGCGACCGGGCACTCCTCGCCGGCCTCGGCGGGCACCGAGTCCGCACCGGCGATCGCCCCGGGCGTGGGGTGGTCGAAGACGAGGCTCAACGCGACGTGCGGCCGAGGCGTTCGGACGAGGTGCGTGCAGGCCAGCAGCGGCGCCGATGGCAACGAGGCGAGCCAGTGTTCCGCGGAGATCGTGTCCGGATGGCCCAGGCTGACCCCGATGACCGGCAGGCCAGCGAGATCCGCGAGCGACCTGGTGGGGGTGGCGGCCGCCGCCGGGTGGGCGGCGGCCGCGGAGCGGTACGTCGTCACCTGGGCAGAACCCAGATCGGGTTGGTGTAGAACCACAGGTCCGCCCACGGGTCCGCGTCCCCGATCACGTCCAGCTTCGGGCCGACCGGGTCCACCGCCGCGCCCATCAGGCCCGGCTGCGTGCGCCTTCCGTCGGTGCCGCGTACCCGCACGTAGAACGGCTTGTCCAGGCGACCCAGCGGGTACGTCACCGACAGCTTCGTCGCGCCCGGCGACACCTCGTAGGACTTCACCACCTTGGTGTCCGGCGCCACGAAGGAGTCGCGGGAGGCGGCCGGGCCGGTCACCGAGCCGACGATCACATCCACCCGGGACAGCACCGGGATGAACTGCGCCCAGTTCGGCTTGTCCTGCAGGTCGATCTCCAGGGTCAGCTCGGTCGTGGTGCCCCGGCGGACCTGGAGGACGCCGCCCAGCGGCGTACCCGAGGTCGCTCGGTGGTCGCCCGCCGCCCGGACCCGGGCGTCCATGCTCTTGATCAGGCGGCCGTGGTCCACCCACACCCGGCCCGCACGCAGGCCGTCCATGACCGCCTTGTACGAGAACGACGTCGCGCCCACGCTGGTGCGGCCGTAGAAGCCCGGCCAGAAGTCGCCCGCGCCGGTGTTCACCGTGCCCGTGTAGACCGGGTCGTTGTACTTGCCGTTGGCCTCGAAGTTGCTGCCCGGGCCGCGTTCCGACTGGTCCAGGTAGTTGACGTGGCTGTCCGAGTTGACCGTCACCCACCAGGCCCGGCCCTCCGCCAGCAGGCTGTCCCAGAGGCCGCCGACCGTGGCGGTCATCCAGTCGAAGCCGCCCCACGTCCGGTAACTTTCCAGCGGGTAGCCCGCGAAGGAGGCCGCCGACGGGTTGTTGTCGTAGTAGCCCCGGGCGCCGCCGCGGCCGTTCGGGGCCTTGATGCCGGAGGCCTGGTGGCCGGGGGCGCCCTCCATGCCGATCGCCACGGTCGGGTCGGCGTCGCGCCAGTTGCGGACCTCGTGCGGCGAGTCGATGCCGCGCCGGGCCGGGTGGTTCGCCAGGAACAGGGCGCCCTCGACCTTGCGGGCCTTGACCTGTTCGCCGAGGAACTTGATGCCGGCGATCGCCATCGCCTCGTTCTGCGCCTCGGTGTTGGTGGCCGGCAACTGCGAGCCGTCGTAGGTCTGCTCGAACTGCTTGAGAACCGCGACCTCGTTGCGGCCCGGGTGCACGAAGACCGTGGCGTGCTCGGCCGCCGGGATGTTCCACTCCAGGCCCTGGAAGGTCAGCAGGCCGGGCAGCTCGGTGCGGGTCTTGAGGATGTCCGGGTTGACCTTCTCGACGCCGATCTTGGCGTGCGCGTTGCTGCCGTGGTCGGTGATGACCAGCCAGTCCAGGCCGAACGCGTGGCCGTGCTGGGCCTGGTCGATGACCCGGTACTGGGCATCCGAGCTGTATTGCGTGTGAATGTGGTGGTCGCCGGCCAGCCAGCGAAAGCCGCCCTTCTCCTGGCCGCCGCCCACCGGGCCGTGCGAGTGCGGCAGCCCGGCGGCCACCGCCGCCGACGGCGTGGCCAGCACGGAGGCGGCCGCTCCGGCGCCGAGCAGGCCGGCGTTGCGCAGGAAGCCGCGCCGGGAGACGTCGGACGGCGACAGCTCGCCGTCGGGCACGCTCAGATCAAGGGCCGGCGGTACGTCGGTTCCGGCTTCGAAGGAGTGATCGTGGTGATGGCCGTGGCCCATGTCCATGCTCCCGAAGATCGACAGGGATATCAGCGTCAATCTCGCGGTGCCGGCTCAACGCCAGGTGTCGTCGCCATGGCCTCGGGGCGAAATCAAATGATCGGGTGGAACAGTCCGGTCAGGACGCTGGTCGCCAGAAATGCCGTCGCGAGCAGACCCGCGCCCACCAGCAGCGCCGTGTCCGCCCGGCCGAAGGTCTGCCGGCGGGCGTGGGTGCGGGGCAGGCCCGAGTCGAAGCCGCGGGCGTCCATGGCCAGCGCCAGCCGGCCGCCCCGGCGCAGCGCCCCGACCAGCAGCGCGAACGCGGTGGAGCCGAACAGGGCGAGCCGCGCGAGCGGGTTGCGTCCCGCGTCGATGCCGCGGGCCCGCCGGGCCAGGGTGAGCATCTGCCACTCCTCGCCGAGCAGGGGGATCAGCCGGAACGCCGCGAGCGCGCCGAGGGCGAAGCGCGCCGGCGCCTTCGCGTTCTGCACCAGCGCGTCGGCGAGGTCGGTCGGGTCGGTGGTGGCGAAGACGATGACGCCGGGCAGCGCCACGGCGAAGACCCGCAGCATCAGGCCGAGCGCGTTGACCAGCACGCCCGTGGTGATGGCGAACGGGCCGAGGGTGACCAGCAGCGGCCCGGTGCGGTCGGCCGCGAAGAGCACCATGGTGACGAGAATGCCGGCGGCGGCGAGCGCGAGCGGCCACACCCGCCGGGCCAGGACCCGGTAGCGCACCCCGAAGAGCGGCAGCAGCGCCAGCTCGACGGTCAGTGCCAGCGCCGGCGTCAGCGGGTCGAGCGTGGCGACCAGCGGCAGCGAGAAGAGCAGCGCCGCGCCCAGCTTGGCGACCGGGTTGCGCCGGGCCAGTGGAGCGGCCGGGTCCGCGACCGGCTCAAGGGCCAGCGTCACGAGGCGGGTCCCAGCGCGAAGGTGGTGTCGGCGAGGGCCGTGACGAAGTCGTCGTCGTGGGTGACCGCGATGATGCCGTGGCCGTCGTCGCGCAGCCGGGCCAGCAGCTCGACCAGCTCGATCCAGGTGCGCCGGTCCTGGCCGAAGGTGGGCTCGTCGAGGACGAGCAGCCGCGGTGCGGTGGCCAGCGCCGTCGCGACGCTGAGGCGCCGCGCCTCGCCGCCGGAGAGGGTGTACGGGTTCGCGCCCGCCAGCCGGGTCAGCCGCAACCGTTCCAGCAGCTCGTCCACGGTGGCCGAGACGGACGCGGCGGAGCGGCCCAGCCGTCGCGGGCCGAGCGCGAGTTCGTCGGCGACGCGGGAGGTGACGAACTGGTGCTCCGGCGCCTGGAACACCGACCCGATCCGCTGGGTGAGCGCCGCCGCCCGCCACCTGTGCGGTGCCCCGCCGGGAGCCGCGTCGATCCGCCCGGAGGTCGGTGCCAGCAGGCCGCCGAGGAGCAGCGCCAGCGTGGACTTGCCGGCGCCGTTCGGGCCGGTCACTGCCAGGGCCTCGCCGGCCCGGGCGGAAACGCTCACGGCGGGGAGCCGCTGCCGCACGGTGACGGCTTCCGCCCGTACCAGCGAATCGGCCGGCGGGGAGACGGCCCGGTGCGTGGGCAGCGGCCGGCCCGGCACCCACACGCCCTGCTCGGCGAGGCGATCGCCGAGGTCGGCGAAGACGGCCGAGGGCGTCCCGTCGGCCCGGACGCCGCCGCCCGGCTCCAGCACGATCACCCGGTCGACCAGCGGGAGCGCCTCGGCCACCCGGTGCTCGACCAGGACCAGCGTGGTGTCCGCGTCGTGCGACCGGGCGATCGCCGTGCGGATCAGCGCGCCGCCCGCCGGGTCCAGGTTCGCGGTCGGCTCGTCGAGCAGCAGCAGGCCCGGCCGCAGGGCGAGGATCCCGGCGAGCGCGAGGCGCTGCTGCTCGCCGCCGGACAGGGCGGCGGTCGGCCGGTCGAGGGGGTACGGGAACCCGACGCGTTCCAGCGCCTCGATGACCCTCGGCCAGATCTCCTCCGCCGGCACGCTCCTGTTCTCCAGCCCGAACGCCACGTCGTCGCCGCTGCGGGCCATCACGAGTTGGGTCTGCGGATCCTGGAAGACGATGCCGACCCGTTCGCGTGCCTTGCTGGGCTCGAGCCCGTCGATCTCGACGCTGCCCTCGGACTCGCCGGAGTCCTCGGGCAGCAGCCCGGCGAGCGCGGCGAGCAGGGTGCTCTTGCCGGCCCCGGAGGGACCCAGCAGGAGCACCCGCTCGCCGTGCGCGATGCGCAGGTCGACGCCGCGCACGGCCCAGGCCCGGCGTCCGGCGTGCCGCCAGCCGAACCCGCGCAGGGTTACCTCCGCCACGCCTTAGACCAGGGCTCGGTCCCGGCCCGCCGCGAAGCGGTCCAGCACGCCGGTCGGTGCCAGCGCGCGGGTCAGCGCCCAGCTGCCGACGCCCGCGACGATCGTGCTGCTGACGATGGTGAGCAGCGCGTACGGGATCCGGTAGTCCCACAGGTCGTAGGACGAGTTCCAGGCGAAGAAGTCGAACAGCGCCGCGCTGAGCCCGGTGAGCAGCCCCGCGAGCAGCGCCGCCGGCAGCTTCCAGGACCGGTAGAACAGCATCGCGAACGCCAACTCCGCGCCGAGGCCCTGCACCAGGCCCTGCGGGATGACCGTGGCACCCCACTTGGCGCCGAGCAGCGCGGAGATGACCGCCGCGACCGTCTCGGTGTAGAGCGCCGCACCCGGCTTGCGGATGATCAGACCGGCCAGCACGGCCGGCAGCAGCCAGACGCCGTAGAGCAGCGTCTGCGCCGGCGGGAAGAACGTGAACGCGGCCTCGGTGGCGCTCCAGACGAAGTTCCAGGCCCAGAAGATGATGCCGAACGCGACGGCGATGACCGAGGCGATGATGATGTCGATGGTGCGCCAGCGGTAATTCATGATGTGCCTCCCAGCTAGTACCGGGAGGAGACGCACGCCGTCTCCGGGGACGTCTCCCGGACACGGCGCTGCTGGAGAAGACCGAGCTCCCTGCGCTGGCATTACCCAGATCAGGTTCGAGGGTCTGCGGTGTCACCCGCACTCTCAGCGCTGTGCGCTCCCCTGTCGGTGAAGTTTGTTAGCGACCTACCTCGACCCGCACATCGGGTGAGCGATGCACCGCGTCTGGGCCGTCGCTAACAAATTTCATTTTTGCATGTGTTTCGATGACGCTAACACCGTACGGACGTACGGAACAGCGTAGGAGGCGTCACATGCGAATCGAGGCCCGTGGGTTGACCTTCGAGGTGTACGCGGGCGGCCCCCCGGACGGCCCGCCCGTGCTCCTGCTGCACGGGTTTCCGCAGGACCACCGCGAGTTCGATCTGATCCTGCCCCGATTGCACGCCGCCGGGCTGCGCACGTACGCGCTGGACCAGCGCGGCTATTCACCGGGCGCCCGGCCCCCGGCGGTCGCCGACTACCGGCTCAGCGAGCCGGCGGCCGACGCGGTCGCGGTGCTCGACGCGCTCGGGGTGTCCCAGGCGCACGTCATCGGCCACGACTGGGGCGCGCATGTCGGCTGGCTGCTCGCCGCCCGCTATCCCGACCGGGTCCGTACGCTGACCGCGGTCTCCGTGCCGCACCCGCGCGGCCTGGTCATCGCGCTGAACAACCAGCCGTCGCAGCGGGCCCGGTTCGCCTACATGGGTGTGTTCCGGTCCCGGGCCGCCGAGCGGCTGCTGCTCGGCGCCGGCGGCACCGCGCTGCGCCGGATGATGCGGCCGATCGGCGTCCGGGCCGGCCAGTACGCGTCGGCGATGCGCGAGCCCGGCCGGCTCACCGGCGCGCTGAACTGGTACCGGGCGATGACCAAGGCCCAGCTCAGCGACGTCGGCATCATTACCGTGCCGACCACGTACGTGTGGAGCGACAACGACCCGGTCGTCGGCCGGCCGGCGGCGCTGGCCGCCGCGACCTGGGTCAAGGCCGACTATCGCCTGGTCACGCTGCGCGGGATCGGCCACTGGGTGCCGGAGGAGGCGCCGCAGGCGCTGGCCGACGTGGCACTGGCCCGGATCGGTGTTTGACGGGCCGCCCCCGCGGGCATTCCTGCCGCCATCGAGACGCGCGGGAGTAACCACGAGACCGAGCGGCAGCGCTGGGACCGCAACTTCGCGGACCTGCTGCAGGAGTTGCGCGTCGCCCAGACGGGCGTGCAGATCCTCTTCGCCTTCCTGCTGACCCTGCCGTTCAGCAACGGCTTCCCGAAGACCACGGCGTTCCAGCAGGACACCTACATCGTCGCGCTGCTGTCCGCGGCGTGCGCCGCCGCGATGATCATCTCGCCGGTCGCGTTTCACCGGGCGTTGTTCCGCCAGGGCCGCAAGCCGGAGTTGGTGCGCTATGCGCACCGGATGGCGACCGGCGGCCTCGCCTGCACCCTGGTCTCGATGATCAGCAGCATCCTGCTGATCACCGATTACCTGCTGAACATCTGGGTCGCGGTGATCCTGACCACGCTGGCCGCCGCCATCTTCCTGACCTTCTGGGCGGTGATCCCGTGGGCCCGCCGCAACTGGATCGACGAGGACTAACCGCGTTTCGCCGGCTTCAACCCCAGGTCCCTGAGTTCGAGCGCGGCCAGGGCCTGCACCGCCGCGGCGTCGCCGTTGCGCCAGGACTGCGCGATGTCCGGCCCCAGCTTCGCCAGCTCGTTGAGCGGCCGGCTGACCAGGGCCCGCAGCGCCAGCAGATCCTGGCCGGCCGGCTCGGCGCGGACCCGGCGCGCCACCCCGGCGCGGCGCATCCAGCGCAGCCGCAGCGGCAGCCAGACGAAGAGCACCAGGGCGAGCGGCATCGCGATGATCAGCAGCGCCAGCGCCAGCGCCATGTTGTCGACGGCCTCCTGCTGCTGGCGCCCGGCCTCGGCGATCGACCGGGCGGCACCGGCGGCGCTGTTGAACGGCCCGGTCAGCTCGTCGCCGACCAGCGGCACCCGGCCCACCTTGCCGCCGACGTCGGCCAGGTTGCCGGCGATGCCGGTGCCCGCCTCCTGCAGCTTCTGGCCGGGCACACCCAGCTTCTCGACCATGTCATTGATCCAGATCCCGGCCCGGATCCAGGCGTAGACCCAGACCACGACGAGGATGTCGGTGAGCACCTGGCGTACGGCGGTGGGCAGCCGATCGGCGTACATCTTCACGCGGGTCAGCGTCCCACGGCGCGGTTAGGTCCGCTTGGCGGCGCACTCCGGGCAGGTGCCGAAGATCTCCATGGTGTGCGACACATCGACGAAGCCGTGCTTGCCGGCGACCCGGTCCGCCCACGTCTCGACGGCCGGTCCCTCGACCTCGACGGCCCGCCCGCAGGAGCGGCAGACCAGGTGATGGTGATGCCCCTGGCTGCACCGGCGGTAGAGGTGCTCGCCGCCGGGCGGGCGCATCACGTCGATCTCGCCGGCGTCGGCGAGGCCCTGCAGGGTGCGGTAGACGGTGGTCAGGCCGACCCGCTCGCCCCGCTGGCGCAGCATGGCGTGCAGATCCTGGGCGCTGTTGAAACCCTCGGCCTCGGCGAGCGCGGCACTGACCGCGGTCCGCTGCTTGGTGTTCCGTAAACCAACGTTCTCGTCCGTCATGAGCCCTCCCTCGCGTGACTGACGGCATCCGCGACAATATGCGCGACGTGCTCGTCCACGAGTGAGTATGCGATCTCACGGCCCCGCCGCGCACCTCGCACCACGCCGGCGCCGCGCAACACCCGCAGGTGCTGGGAGACCAGCGGCTGGGGTGCGCCCAGCTTTTCCACCAGGTCGTGCACGCAGCGCTCGCCGGCGCCGAGCTCGGCCACGATCGCGACCCGGATCGGCGCGGAGAGCGCGCGGAGCAATTCTCCGGCCGCCTCGTACGCCTCGTAGCCGCTCGCCGCCGTCACCGGTGCAACGTTACTGCTCATCGGACCCCCACCTGCAGGACGACGTCGGGCGGCTCGGCCTCGACGCCGATACCGGAACGGGCCGGGGCGAGCCGACGCCGCAGGATCCGCCAGGTCGTGCTCCCGACGGTGAGCGCGACGAAGGCCGCGATGGCCAGGATCACGATGGTGGCGCCGGGCGCGGTGTTCGCCTCGCCGGCCAGCCAGATCCCGGCGGCGGCCGCGCCCACCCCGATCGCCATGGCCGCGGTCATCGTCGTGCGAAAGCCCCGGGTGACCTGCTGGGCGGCCGCGACCGGCACCACCATCAGGGCGCTGACCAGCAACAACCCGACGGTGCGCATGGCGATCGTGACGGTCACGGCGGTGGTCACGGCCATCAACAGATTGAGCGTACGGACGGGGAGCCCCGAGACGCGCGCGTACTCCTCGTCGTTGCAGACCGCGAACAGCGCCTGCCGCAGGCCCAGCATCGCGACCAGCACCGCGACCCCGAGCACCGCGATCACCGTCAGGTCCTGCCGGGACGTGGTGGTCAGCGAGCCGAACAGGAACTGCATCAGGTTGGCGTTGCTGCTGTCCTCGGAGAGCCCGACCAGCACCACCCCGCCCGCGATGCCGCCGTAGAAGAGCAGGGCAAGGGCCAGATCGCCGGAGGTACGGCCGCGTTCGCGCACCAACTCCACGCCGATCGCGCCGAGCACCGAGACGATCACGGCGGTGTACACGGGGGACTGGTGCAGCAGCAGGCCCACGCCGACGCCGGTGAGCGCGACGTGCCCGATGCCGTCGCCGATCAGCGACAGCCGCCGCTGCACCAGGTAGATGCCGAGCGCGGGGGCGACCAGACCGATGATCAGCGCGCCGATCAGGGCCCGGATCATGAAGTCGTACTGAAAGAGGTCCACTAGCTTGCCGGCATTCGGTCGGTGGGGGCCACGCAGATCCGGGCCCGTTCGATCTCGGCGTGCGGGTGGACGTGGTCGTGGCCGGGCTGGGCGTGATGCCCGGCGGGCTCGGGCACCGCACCCTGGTACGCGATCCGGCCCTCGTGCACGACCACCGCCTTGTCGATGAGTGGCTCGATCGGCCCGAGCTCGTGGGCGACCAGCAGGATGGTGCCGCCGGCCGCACCGAAGCGGCGCAACGCGGCGGCGAACGCGTCCTGGCTGGCGGCGTCGACGCCGGCCGTCGGTTCGTCGAGGACGAGCAGGTCGGGCCGGCCGGCCAGGGCGCGGGCGATCAGGGTGCGCTGCTGCTGGCCGCCGGAGAGCGTGCTGACCGGGTCGCCGATCCGGTCCAGCAGGCCGACATCCGCCAGCGCCGCGCGGACGGCCTCCCGGTCGGCGGCCCCGGACGGGCGGAGGATGCCGCGGCGGGCGAGCCGCCCGGACGCGACGACCTCGCCGACCGTCGCGGGCACGCCGCTGCCGGCGCCCATCCGCTGCGGGACGTACCCGATCCGGGCCCACTGCCGGAATTTGCGCTGCGGCGTGCCGAACAGCTCGATCGCGCCGCCGCCCAGGGGCACCAGGCCGAGGATCGTCCGGATCAGCGTGGACTTGCCGGAGCCGTTGGCGCCCAGGACCGCGACGACCTGCCCGGCGTCGATGTCGAGGCTGATGTCGTGCAGCACCGCCCGGCCGCCGTAGGAGACCGCGGCGTGCCGCACCGCGACGATGCTCATGAGACACATCCCAGGGCCGTGG
>Ga0307516_10009670_pt1 | contig 10714 bp, 11 predicted proteins | sample 19_EM_MG_FD_203310 | JGI IMG/M metagenome (GOLD analysis project Ga0307516, IMG submission 203310) | Populus trichocarpa ectomycorrhiza microbial communities from riparian zone in the Pacific Northwest, United States - 19_EM | ecosystem: Host-associated > Plants > Roots > Unclassified | place...
CGGATCGATCGGGCAGGCATCCTCCGGGCGTACCCCCGCCTCGACGCGCATCGTGTAGTCCGTCACTTCGGCCCTCCCCGCCATTACTTTCCCCTAGGTACCTACTGTCCAAGGAATAGTAGCGTACCCGAAACCAGTAGAGAGGACTCGAAGATGAACCGACGTTCGGTGCTTCGCGGTGGCACAGCCGCCGCCGCGGGCATGCTCGGCATCACCGCGGTGGAAAGCGGCATCACCCCTGCCTCGGCCTCCGTCGACATGTACCACGTGATGGGCAACCCGGCCGAGACCGGTGAAGGGCTGCCGTTCCCCAAGAACCTGACCCACGAGGAACACCGGAACCTGAAGACGTTCGACGAGGCGGACTTCGTGGTCTTCAGCAACCAGCAGTGGGACCGCTTCGACGAGAGCCACACACAAGACGTCCGCGTGCACTGGCCCGACGGGCACTACACCGACGGTCTGGACCCGCACGTCGAGGATCTGAAGTGGCTGTTCGCCTGGGCGCCCAACCTCAAGATCACATCCCATCCGGTCCGGGTGGCCAAGGGCAACCTGGTCTCGGCCGTCGGCGTGTTCAAGGGGACGTTCAGCCGGCCCATGCCGGACGGGAACGGCGGCGTCATCCCGCCCACCGGCAAGAGCTTCGCGATGTCCATGGTCACCGTCGGGATCTTCAACCGGCGCGGAACCATGGACGAGGAGTTCCTCTTCTACGACAACCTGGCCTTCAACCAGCAAATCGGCCTGGCCTGACCCCGGCTGGCCGCTGGCGGATCAGCGGTGGCGGCGGGCGATGGCGTACAGGTCGCGGGCCGGGCCGGTGAGTTGGTTGCCGGCCGGCCAGATCGCTCGGAGGTGTCGCTGTAGGGGCATTGCCGTTGGCACGGCGACCAGGGTTCCCGCGGCCAGTTCGGCCGTGACGGCGAGGGAGCTGAGCACCGCCGCGCCGCTGCCGGCCGCCACGGCGTGCTTGATCGCCGTTGTCGATGACAGCTCCAGCAGCGGCGCCGCCGCCACCAGCGGCAGCAGGGCCTCCTCGAACGCGCGCCGGGTGCCCGAGCCGGCCTCCCGCGACACCAGCGGCGTCTCGGCCAGCTCGGCCGGGGTGACCCCGCGTCGGCGCTTCGACCATGGGTGTCCGGGCGCGACGACGACGGCCAGCAGGTCGGTGGCGACGGTCTCGGCGTGCAGCCCGGCCGGGACGCCCGGACCCTCCACGAAACCCAACCCGACCTCGCCCGCGCGCACTGCGGCCGCCACGTCGGCGGAGTTCGCGGCGCGCAGTGTCACGCTCAGCCCCGGATGGCCGGCTCGCAGCGCCACCAGCCACGGCGGCAGCAGATATTCGGCCACCGTTTGGCTGGCGGCGACCGCGAGGCGGCTTTCCCGGGTGGTGCGCAGCGCGGCGACGCCGGTGGCCAGCGCGTCGGCCGCGTCCACGGCCGCGCGGGCCCAGTCGGCCACCAGCGCGCCCGTCTCGGTCAGGGTCGAGCCGCGGGGGGAGCGGTGCAGCAGGGTCAGGCCGAGCCGGCGTTCCAGCTCGCGGAGCCGGGCGCTGGCGGCGGGCTGGGAGATGTGATGCGCGGCCGCGGCTCGGCCCACGCTGCCCAGCCGGGCGACGCTGAGCAGCAGGTCGAAGCCGGTGAGGTCGGACACCTGCGGAGGCAGAGGCATAACAAAAGGTTATACCTCCTAGTCTGACGTTCTCGGCTCAGGAACACATTGACTCTGACGTGCGGAAACGAGGTCATCCTGTGGGCGTACCTCTATGCATAGCGCTATACAGAGGCATAACCTATGGCGCGTGGTAGCCGACCAACGCCCCGACTTCGCGCACCTCCAAGTCAGCTGGATGCTCGCGTTGCGTTCCGACGGATACGCGCAGAACACGCTGCTCACGTACAAACGCGCCTTCGAGAACTTCGCCGACTGGTTCGCAAGAGACCACCCGGGCCTGGGGCCGTGCGATATCACCCGCGAGCACCTTCGGCTCTGGATCGTGTCGATGCGCGACAACGGCGCGCCCGCAACGGCCAGCGTGCGCTTCGCGGGGATCCGAAAATTCTGCAAGTGGATGCTGGACGAGGGTGAGATCGGCGAAGACGTGACCCTCGGAATCCTCGCCCCATCGCCTGGCGAAGCACACACGCCGGTCGTCAGTCGCGACGGCATCAAAGCACTGCTCGCCGCGTGCGCTGGAAACGACTTCGTGTGTCGGCGCGACACAGCCGTCATCATGATCCTGCTCGATGGAGGGCTACGCCTGGCCGAGGTGGCCGACCTGCAGTTGGAGGACGTCGACCTGCGAGATCGGATCCTGTTTGTTACCGGCAAGGGAACCAATAGGTCCGGGCCGCGGCGGCGCGCCGTACCGATTGGCGTGAAGACTGCCCGAAGTGTCGACCGATACGTTCGTGAACGCAGGCGCCACCCTTACGCTGAACAGCCAAAACTCTGGCTCGGCGCACAGAACAAGCCTGCGCTGACACGGAAGGGCATCGAGGGAATCGTTCGAAGAGCGGGGCAACGTGCGGACGTTCCGGTACATCCTCACCAGTTTCGGCACACCTGGGCGTCAGAATTCCGGGCGGCGGGCGGTGAGGAAGGTGACCTGATGGTGCTGGGCGGCTGGCGCTCCCGGTCCATGCTCGACCGCTACGGCAAGGCCGCCGCCGACAGTGCGCGCGACTCATACCGGACACGCTCGCTGGGGGACCGGCTCTAGTCGTTGTGCCCGCTGGAGGCGCTGGCGGTGTCGGCCTCCACCCGCGCCTTCAGACGTCGCTGGGGGGCCACCTTGCGTGCCTCCAACTGTGTCTGTTCCTGCTCAGCCTGAGCGCGCAGCTGCAGCACCTGCCGGATCGCCTTGAGTTTCTGCTCGGGGGTCATGCTCTGCGACGCGTAGATCATGTCGATCTCGTCGGCCTGGTCGCCTGTCGCGCCGGTGGCCGGCAGCGGTACTGCGCTGGTCTCGTGATCGACGGCATCGATCAGGCTGGCGAGCATGCCGGCGGCATCGTCCCGGCCAGCTTCGCGTAGCGCCTCGGGCGTCACATTCACCGCGTATGCCATCCGGGCCAGCGTGGCGGGGAAGCGATGACCTCGGTGACGACGCCGGGGCCTGACCTGCATCGACCCCTTGACGATCTGCCGCCAGCGCGCGTCGCTCATCCCCGCTGCCGCCGATGCGACCGGCAAGGGCGCCTTCTACCGGCTCGGTGCGTCTCGACCAGGCCGGGATGACAACCCGACGATCGGCACGGGTGCGTATGCCCTTGACCAGACGGCCCACACCGGATTCCTGTTCGTGGCCGCTCTGATCATCGGAGGTGGGCGATGACCGCCGAGGAACGTCTCCAGCGCTTCGAACTGCCCTGTAGACCATCCGGGCCGATGGCCTCTTCGGGCAGGTCGAGCGATACGCGAACTTCTACGCCGAGGCGCTGCGGCGCACATTCGAATACCGGGCCGGCGGCGAGCAGGGCTTGGGGCGAGTGCTGCCGTACGGGCACCCGAGGTCGAGCTTCGACCTGGTCACCGAGGCCGAAGCAACATATCTCCGTGACGGGCACACCATCGTCGACCGGATGAACCGGGAAACTGCGGAGAAGAAGGTCGAGGAGATGCGCGCCGAGGTGCGCCGCGTCTGCCGGGAGGCCCGCAAGGACATCGCCGAGCTGCTACGCAGCCGCTGCAACGACCGGACGGTGCCGTCGCGGTATCGGTGAGAGGGCGTGGCCTGGGCCGCGGACCTGATCGAACCGGCGGTGCCGAAAGACCAGTACGGCCGCGTCATCAGCCCCAGCCCGAGTACCACCGAGGCGGTGGCCTGACGGGCGACGTCGACTTCATGGCCGACCCGGCGCGGCACTGCGGCCCGAAGAACCTCGACACCGATCCGGAGTTCTTCTTCTCCACCGAGGACGCCGTCCAAGCGGTCGCGAAGAGGACGTGCCACCGCTGCCCGGTCCAGAGCGCTTGCGTGCAGTACGCCCTGAACATCGGAGAACGCCACGGCGTGTGGGCGGCTACCTGATGTCGTCGGCGGCCGAGCGCAGGGCAGCCCCAGCGCGGCTGCAAGCCCAGCCGCCCGATTCGCGTCGTCAAGGTCGCCAGGCCCGTCAGCTCGTTCGATGAGAAGCGGGCAGCGTTGGAGGAGCAGGTCCGGGAGCTGTGGGGCCGCGGACTGCCGGACGGCACCATCGCGCTGAACGTCGGCGTCCATGCCGGCGCGGTTGGCAGAATCCGCGAGCGGCTGCAACTGCCCGCCTGTACGGGCCCGGCGGCCGTCCCCTCAGGCGTGAGCAGGTGGGCGTGGCATGATCGACATCAGCCTGTGTCCGGCGTGCCTCACCGAGTTTCCTGTCGGCTATCCGTACGACCACGTCGCCGTCGACCGGGCCGTGGCCGGCGATCGGCGCACATTCGTCTCGATGACCACGCCCGAGCGCGCCGAGGTCGTCATCACCGGGCTCGCCGGGCAGGCGACCCTGCTCGATCTGGTGGCTCTGCTCAGCTGGCCCTACAACCAGCTCCAGGCGCTCCGGCCCGACGAGCACCCGGCATCCCGGGCGTCGCAGGACGCCGAGGAGGAGCGGCTGGTCCGGGAGTTGTGGGAGCGCAGAACCTGCTCGACGTCACCATCGCGGCTCGGACAGGACTGAACCCCAGCAAGGTCGGCCGGGTCCGCAAGCGGCTCGGCCTGCTGACCAGGACCAAGCGCAGCACCCATTGGAAGCTGGCGCCGGTATGACGTGCGCTCACATTTGGCTAGACGAGCTGAGCCCGAAGAACGTGGAGTGACCAGCGTCTAGCGGCCGTGGGTTGCAGCCCCAATCATCGTTGACGGAGGGTCGCGCTCGGAACGCCCGCCCATGTTTTCTTTGTGTGCGGCACTTACGCGGAGCCAGGCGACTTGCCCTGAGGACGCGCGGGTTGCCGTACTAGGGTGTTGAATTCGTCTCTGGACGCAACCGCCCAGCCCGTCGGCCATGTATCACGACGATTCGATCTCCTTGGAATTCGGACGCTTTCAAACGAGGCGTTCCCGGAGAAGGTCGCTGCGTCGAACCAGGTGTTCCCGGAGAAGGTCGCCTCGCCGAAGCTGGTGGTCCCGGAGAAGGTCGCCCAGGCGAATCTGGTGTCGCTGGAGAAGGTCGCCGTGTCGAACCAGGTGTTCCCGGAGAAGGTCGCCTTGTCGATGCTGGTGGTCCCGGAGAAGGTCGCCTCGTCGAATCTGGTGTCGCTGGAGAAGGTCGCCGTGTCGAACCAGGTGTTCCCGGAGAAGGTCGCCCCGGCGAAACTGGTGTCCCCGGAGAATGCCGTTTTGGCGAACCAGGTGTCCGCGGAGAAGGTCGCTCCGGCGAAACTGGTGTTCCTGAGGAATGTCGCCTTCTCGAACCGGGTGTTCGCGGAGAAGGTCGCTCCGGCGAAACTGGTGCCCCCGACGAAGGTTGCTCCGAGGAAAAAGGCAGCCCCGGAGAATGCCGCTTTTCGGAAGTCGCTACTCCTGACGATGCCCTCGCTGAGGTCCCAGTCGACCAGCGCGGCGCCGGTGAGGTCGAGATCGATAGCCGGCCAGAAGCGCTGTGCTGGGTCTGCAGACATTTCGATGGTGGCTTTAGGAGTGAGCCAGGCGGGCCGGCGGAGATGGGTGGTCAAGATGCGTTGTGCTGTGAGTCGGACCTGGAGTTCCTGGCGGGGATCTCGGCCCTCCGCGGGGGGCGTGCCACCGGTCGGTTCGGCCTCGCTGGCGGCTGGAGTCCTCTTACCTGCCTGTGCATCGGTAGGAGGGGTATACGGCATGCGCAGGTAGGCGCAGATGACTTCGACGATGGTTTGCCGCTGATCCACGTTGTTCTGGGCGACTCGTTCCAGCGCGTAGAGGCTGCCGAGTCGGACGGCGGCGTCCAGCGAGCCGAGTTGTTCGACGGCTTTGGTGAACAGTTCGGTTACCCTGCGTTCGGCGGCATCGTTCTCGGTGTGGGTTTGCTTACGTAGCTCAAGGCTCTGTTTTTGCAGTTCGAGTTGGTGGCTGCGTTCGGCGAGTAGTTGCCGGCGGACGCTGAGCAGCAGCGCGGCGACGGCACCGCCTGCGGCGATAGCTCCGAGTCCGTACTTGATTGCGTCGATCTGCAGCTTGGCGCGGTCGGCGCCTTGGAGCCGGTTTGTGATCAGCCACATGACGATCAACCCGGCTACACCGACCGCCGCGACGGAGGCGACGGCTGTGAAGACACCTCTGTCGGAGAGTAGCCACGGCCATGCAATGGCCGGTGGCGATGAGTCTTCATCGGCGCGACGGACCGGCCTTGGGTGGGGTACCCGCTGGATGGAGGGTTGCCCATTGGCCTGAGCCAAGGCCGGGTACTTGGCATCGTTGTCGGTCACAATCAGAATGGTGACCTATCCGCGCCATCTTCCACCGTAGTGAGTCGCTCGCTGGTGTTGACGCCACGGTGAGCGGTGGCGGTGTGCGAGGTGAGTCACGCCGGCCGCGGCGTCACCCGGCCCACCGTATACCGACACTTGGCCAAGCTGCCCACCGAGGCCGGGTAACTCGCTCGCACGCGCGGCAAGTCCCGCCAGCCGAAGAGCGCCGAGCCCTGGCAATCGGCGCACGCGCGAGCCCGCCGCCCTGAACCGGCCGCGCGAGCCAATCCGCAGCCACAGCGCAGGGCCGCTATGACTCCGACAAACCCGTGGCGCGCCGTAGGTTGGATCGTGCTGGCCGACATCCCGTTCAGTCGTGTACTGCACCAGCCGCACCCGGGAGTGCGTCTGCGCGCCATGTGTGGCGCCGATTTTGGCCGACCACGCCGGTCTGGCCACGGCGACCACGCGGGATCCCACGGTGCCAGGAATGCACCGCGATCCGTTCCGCCGCCCTGGCGGGGCGGCAGTCAGCGTCGCGCGCCGCCCTTCCCGGACAGCGAGTGCCGGCCGATGTCGCGCACAATCGCCTGCAGGTAGTACGCGGTGGCCTGCCCGGGTTGGGACGCCGCCGTTTGTCGGTTCTTCGACGCCGACATTTGCACGGTCCTCGAAATCCTCGCAAGCCGGAGATCGCCTCGGCGCAGACGTACTTTGCGATCCGCACGTGAGAAGCCGAAACTCAGTACGAAACCAACCCGCGCGGGTCTGTGTCAGATGCGCATTTGGCCGACCAGGTAGAGGGTGAGAAGCAAGCAGCAGCGGCGCGGCGGGATCTGGCCGTCTTGCACGCGTTGTTTCGTCGACTGGTGCCGGGCGCACGAGATCGAAGACGGCACGCAGCCGACCATGACCCACGTAGGGCGCCGATTGACAGCCCTCGGCTATCCAGTCCACCGGAGCAGTGTCGGCCGTCGATACCGGCCTCTGCGCGTCGTCTGACGAGGAGTTTTCGCTGGTCGCGTCAATGTACGTACGGAGTGCAGAGCGGCCCCGACGCGGACTTCGTGTCGGGGCGCTTTCTGCTGCCGGAAGGCCGGCTACGGTGCTGTCGTTGATGCCGGCAGCATCGAGCCGATCCCGCCCATCACGACGATGGCGATCGCCGGTGCGACGAACAGGTAGCCCAGGATGAGGCCGGCCACCGCCAGGCCCCGGCCTCCCTTGGCGCCGTTCTTCGTGTCGATCAGACCCGCATGGCCGCAGATCACCGCCGCGATACACGGGATGCCGAACAGGCAGAAGCCACCCAGCATGCCCAGGATTCCGAACACCAGAGACGCCACCGCCCAGCCGGAGGCCGGCGCGGCCTGCGCCACCACAACCTGCTGGTACACCGGCTGCTGATACACGGGCTGCAGCGGGTACGGCTGTCCGTATGGCCCGGGAGACATTGGTTGCCCATACGCGGCCGGTGAGATCGGCGGAGCGGAGGGCACGACAGGAACCTGCGGATACTGCGGCTGCGGGTCCGGATTGTGCGGCTGCGGCTGGTAGTAGCTCATGAAGGACCTCGATGTCCGGGCCGGTCTCGGGCTGGAATACGGCCGGCCCCAGCCCGAGGCCGGCCGCCCGACCACTGTGAGTGGTGAGGCAGTTTCACGGATAGCGTCCGGACGAGACTTCAGATGATCGTCAGCCACTTCGGACCGTGCGGGCGCCAGCGATCGGGCAATCCGGTCACCGGTTGGCCACTGCCTGGCAGCGGCTTGACGCTCGCGCAGCGCGTGCGAGTGGGGAGCGCCTCGTCCGAGGCGCAGTCTGAGAGCGTTCGACAGCACACCGAACCGGCCCCGCCTCCACCAAGGAGCGGGGGCCGTTCGGTGTGCTGCTGGTGGACTCGCCAGGTCAGCTGGGCGCCCGCCGCCCGAGGGGGCGGGGGAGGCACCTGAGCGCTCGCTCGGGCTCGCCGTGCCTGATGCGGGCGAAATCTGATAGACGCTCTCATTTGGGTTTACGCTTTTGCGCTGACGCATTTTGCGCTGACGCATTTTGGGCATGTCCAAGTTCAGGCATGTCCAGGTTTCCGGCAGGCCGCGTCGTGGCGTGGTGTGTCGTTGTCGAACGTGCTGACAATCCGGCGTCGTCGCTGTTAGGTGACACTTTCCGTGCGTGGCATTGCATGGTGATACTGCATGGCGTTGCATGGCGTACTCCAGGATGGAAGCACGCGCCTGACGTGCGGCGATGCAAAGTCCTGGCCGAAGCTTCAACACGCAAAGTCCTGGCCAGGACTTCGCACCTCCGGCCAGGACTTTGCGTCTAGAAGCTTCGGCCAGGGGTGTTGTACACGCGCAACATGCACACCAAAAGGTATAGGAAAAGCTGTCTCCAGCGCTGGATGACTGGGCTTTGAGGTTCCATGGTGGAGGCGGTAGAGTCGTGCCCAGAAAATGAACGCCCGGACGGCGGATATCTCTTGCACAAGTCGCCACCGCCCGGGCCCTACGACGCTGGACCGTGGTCCAGGCGCGCATGACGGCTGGTGGTGTTGGAGCACCGCCCGGCCGCCGAGGTGCGACTTTACCGCCCCTGCCTGTGTTCGCACAGGCGGGGGCGTGTCGAGTCGTGCCGTCGTGCCTGGTCACGGCTCCGGAAGGAGCTTGCATGGCACCGTTTCTCGACGCCGACTCCCGCATCGGACCGGCGCGACCCCAGACCACCGCCTCGGCTCGTGCGGAGGATCACCGGGTGGCCGGGCGCCACGGCCGGCGACTCCCCGGGTCCGGAGCGACCTGCGGCCATGCGTGGTCGGATGAGCTGACTCCCGACGCGGACTGCCTGCTCGGGTGCGGGCTGGCGTACGGGGAATGGTCCGAGGGGGACGGTGCCGGGCCTGCCGAGGACTACAGGGAGACAAAGGTGGTCGCGCTGATCGCGCTCGGGATCACCCAGCCGAATATCCACACCACCATCGCCGCGGCCACCGCCGTGATCCTCGCGGTCGCCGGCGGGTCCCTCCTCGTCGCCGAGTCGATGCTGGCCAGCCGGCAGGAGTTCTACCAGCGCGGGCAACTCGACGGGTGGATCAAAGGTTGGAGTGGCCAGCCGACGGACGTCACCGACCCGCTGCTGCGGGGGTAGGTGGTCATGACGGATGAAGCGCTCGCTCCCCTGATGCGGGGGAGGGGGCACTTTCTCGTGTCCGAGCCGGCCGGCTCTTCGCCGGTCAGGTCCGATCTCGGTGCTGCGGGCCCCGGCGAAACGATGGGGGCATAATGTTCGACACGTGCCTCGGGCTGACCTGCCATTCCCGCAGGTCGCACAATGCTCAGGCTCCGCATAACGACAGGTTATGACCCCAGAGGGGATTGCCGGCTACCGGGTGCGCGATCCGGCCCCGAGAGTGTCCTCATGAGCGCCTTGCTGGAGAGACCGGCCCGCACCGCCACCTTCGTGTTCGGCCCGAACTGGTTCGCCTCCGTGATGGGCACCGGGATTGTGGCCACGGCCGCCGCTTCCCTGCCGGTGCACGTGCCGGGGCTGCGTGCCCTCGCCACGTTCGTCTGGGCGCTGGCCGCGGTGCTTCTGGTGGTGCTCGTGGTCGCGGCGGTTCGGCATGCGAAGACCTATGCCGATGATCCGGTGCTGGTGCAGTTCTGGGGTGCGCCGCCGATGGCCCTGCTGACCGTCGGCGCCGGGACTTTGCTGCTGGGCCGGGACTGGATCGGCGAGTCGGCCGCCGTTGTCGTGGACGCGGTGCTCTGGACTGCCGGGACCGGGCTCGGGCTGGTGGTGGCCGTCGCCGTCCCGTACCGGATGATGACCCGGCTCGGCGCCGCGCCGGATGCGGCCTTCGGTGGCTGGTTGATGCCGGTGGTGTCGCCGATGGTCTCGGCTGCGACCGGCGCGCTGCTCGTGCCGCACGTCGCGGCCGGGCGGGAGTTGCTGGTGGCCTGCTACGCGATGGTCGGCATCAGCCTGCTCGGCTCGGTCGTCGTGATCACCCAGATCTGGGGGCGGCTCGTCACGCATCGGGTCGGCGCCGCCCGGATGGTGCCGACGCTGTGGATCGTGCTGGGCCCGCTCGGTCAGTCGATCACGGCCCTGCACCTGCTCGGCCGGGCTGCCGACGGCGTGCTGCCCGAGCCGTACGCGACCGGCGCGCAGGTGATCGCCGTGCTTTACGGCGTACCAGTGCTGGGATTTGCGCTTTTCTGGGCGGCGCTGGCCGCCGCGATCACCGTGCGCACCGTCCGGGCCGGGCTGCCCTTCTCGCTCACCTGGTGGAGCTTCACTTTTCCGGTCGGGACCGTGGTCACCGGCGCTGGCGGACTCG
>Ga0307516_10009672_pt1 | contig 10713 bp, 6 predicted proteins | sample 19_EM_MG_FD_203310 | JGI IMG/M metagenome (GOLD analysis project Ga0307516, IMG submission 203310) | Populus trichocarpa ectomycorrhiza microbial communities from riparian zone in the Pacific Northwest, United States - 19_EM | ecosystem: Host-associated > Plants > Roots > Unclassified | place...
TTCACGGGGTGGGCGTGCCGGTGTGGGCGCCACGGCCGCTTCAAGATCATGCTGTGATTCCGAGGATGATGAATGGCCTGGTCATGTTCCGGCTGGCCCATCGGGTGGCTTCGGTGATGTCGCGGCTGGCTGCCGTCAGGGTCGACGGCCCCGCGAACGGTCTTGCCGTCCAGCCGCAGCAGGTCCGCCGGCAGCGGCTGCGGTGTCTGCTCATCGGTGTTCCGCGGGCCGGCCGCCGGGCCGGGACCAGACCGGCGGGCCGCCGTCCATGCGCCGATCGCGGTGTCCAGGGCCTGCGTATCGGCGTCCGTGCAGACCCGCCACAGCGTCGAGCGTGACGGCCGGCCGCCCTGCCGGCAAGCCAAGGCCCGCCGGCCCCTCGCCCTCATGCTGAGTGAGTGGCAAAGTTCGGGAGTCAGGGCCGGTGGCGGCCGGTGGGCCGGAGTTCGAGAACGGCTGTGGTTTCCGGGCCCGGCTCGGTCGCGACGAGGTGGGTGCCCGGCTCGTCCAGGGTGACCTTGGCCGGGGAGTGCGGCGGCGCGAACCCGGCGAACGGAAGATCCGAAAGCCGCTCAGCGTCCAGCGCGCGGGCCTCAGCCTCGGAAACGGAGGTGAGGGCCGAGGCGTGCCGGGGCGACGCGGGCGTCGTCGCCGGTTCCCGGGCCGCGTGCCGGCCCACCGACACCGTCGGGAACAACTCCTCGTCCTCGTACTCCGCCAGGCCCGCGCGTTGCTGCAGGCGCCGCAGCGGTCCCGGCGCCCACCAGGCCGCCTCGCCCAGCAGCCGCAGGACCGCCGGCACCAGCAGCATCCGCACCACCGTCGCGTCCAGGAACAACGCGACGATCATGCCCACCCCGACGAACCGCATGGTCGTCACCGACGACAGGGCGAACGCGCCCGTCACCACGATCAGCAGCACGGCCGCCGCGCTGATCACCCGGCCGGTGCGGGCCAGGCCCGTCGTCACCGCCTCGGCCGTGGACGCGCCCCGGGTGCGCGCCTCCACCATCCGGGAGAGCAGGAAGACCTCGTAGTCGGTGGACAGGCCGAAGACCACGGCCGCCATCAGCACCACGATCCCGGCCTCCGGCGGCGCCGGCGTCACCCGCAGCAGGCCGGCGCCGTGCCCGTCCTGGAAGATCCAGACCAGGATGCCGAACGTCGCGCCCAGGCTCAGCGCGCTCATCAGCACCGCCTTGATCGGCAGCAGCACCGACCCGAACGCCAGGAACATCAGCAGCAGGGTCGCCCCGACCAGCAGCGACACCATCAGCGGCAGCCGGTCGGCGGTGGCCGCCAGGCTGTCGACGTTGCGGGCGGTGGCCCCGCCGACCAGGAGCTGGGTGTCCGCCGGGGTGGGCAGCGCGCGGATGCCCTGCACGGCGTCGCGGGCCGCGGTGCTGAACGGGTCCTGGTCCGCCGGCGTGGCCGTGAACGTCAGGACGGTGCCGCCCGCGCCGGCCGCGGTCACCGTGGTGATGCCGGGCACCCGCCGTACCGCCTCGGCGAGGGTCTTGCCGGCCGAGGCCGGCGGCGGCGCGCCCCGGGTGCCGCGCAGCACCACCTGGATGCCCGAGGTGCTCAGCGTGGGGAAGTCGGCCTTCAGCGCCTCGACCGCCTGCCGGGCCGGGTCGGAAGCGGGCAGCACCCGCTCGTCGTTCTCGCCGAAGCGCACGCCGCCGATCGGCGCGGCCAGCACCAGCAGGCCCACCAGGATCGGCAGGGCGAGCAGGACCGGGCGGCGCAGCACCAGGCCGGCGAGCCGGGCCCAGCCGGTGCCGGCGGGCCGGGCGTCGCGCCGGCGCGGCAGCCGCACCGGCAGCTTGTCGACGCGGTGGCCGAGCACCGCGAGCAGGGCGGGCAGCAGGGTCAGCGACAGCACGGCGGCGAGGGCGACCGCGGCGAGGCCGCCGTAGGCCAGCGACTGCAGGAAACCCTGCGGGAACAGCAGCAGGCCGGCGAGCGCGATCATCAGCAGCGTCGCGGAGAAGACCACGGTGCGCCCGGCGGTCGCCACGGTGCGGGTGACCGCCGCCGCCGGCGTACGCCCGAAGTCCAGCTCCTCCCGGAACCGGCCCACCATGAACAGCCCGTAGTCGATCGCCATGCCGAGCCCGAGCAGGCTGGCCACGTTGACCGCGAACGAGTTGACGTCGTGGCTGCCCGCGACCGCGTGCAGCACGCCCAGCGAGCCGAGGACCGCGCACCCGCCGACCAGCACCGGCAGCATCGCGGCGACCAGCGAGCCGAAGATGACCAGCAACAGGATCAGCACGATCGGCAGCGACACCGCCTCGGCGAGTGCCAGATCCCGGGTCGAGCGGGTGGCCGACGCGTCGCCGAGCGGCGCGGCGCCGGCGAGTTGCGTGCCGGCACCGGCGACGGAGAGCTTGTCGTCGATCGTCCGGTACGCCTCCAGCTTCGCCCCCTCGTCGTCGCCGGCGAGGGTCAGCACGGCTACGGCGCGGGAGCCGTCCGCGGCCGCGTACTGCCTGACCTTGCCCGGCCAGTAGGAACTGACGGCCGTGACCGACGCCGGCGGGAGCGCGCGGAGCCGGGCCTCGATCCGCTGGCCCAGCGCGGCATCGTCGATGCTGCCGCCCGCCGCGGGCGTGTAGATGACGACGACGTCGCCGCCCTGCGCGCCCAGCTCCGCGCGGACGACCTCGGCCGCGCGGGCCGACTCGCTGCCCGGGTCGTTGTAGCCGCCCTCGGACAGCTGGGTGAAGACGCCCAGCCCCCACACCCCGGCCGCGGCGACCGCGGCGATCGTCGACACCAGCACCGGCCAGCGGAACCGGGCCACCCATGAACCCCAGGCGGCGAACACAAAGACCTCTTCCCTGGCGGGCGCCTAGCGCAGCGTCGCCGCCTCCAGCGCGACGCCCCCGCAGTCCTGGTTGAACGATGCGTCGGTGAGCCAGCTCAGGTTGATCTTGCCGGCCTTCGGTGCACGGTACGTGATCGTGAAGACCGCCGTGTCCAGATTGTTGCTGCGCTCCTCGAAGGTCGCGCTGGCCGACGCGCCGCCGGTGGAGAGCTTCGCGGCGAGCTTGCCCCGGCTGGCGAGCGCGCCCACGTACACCCGCAGGGTCCGGCTCGACGTGCTGGAGGGCGCCGAGATGGTGAAGCCGTTGCCCTTGCCGCAGGTGCGGATGCCGGTCGGCGTGCCGTCGGAGTGGTCCACCGGCGAGCCCTCCCGCCAGCTGAAGACCTGCGGGCTGAAGCCGTGCCGGAAACGCGGCGCGGTCGGCGGGCCCTCCAGGATGGCGAAGTCGCCGTCCTTGCGGCGTTCCAGCGAGAACGTGCTCTGCTCGCCCCAGTGCACCCAGTCGCGGCTGCCCTCGGCGGTCAGGTCGACCCGGTCCGGCACGTCCGATCGGGAGATCTTCACCGACCCGCGGTCGGGCGGGGCGGGCTTCGACGTCTGCGGCGGTTGCGCCGACGTCCGGCCCGGCGTCGGCGACGCGGAGGTCGCCGACGGCGCCGCCGACCGGGACGCGCTGGGCAGCGGGATCGGGAACTGGTCGGTCGGGTTGACCGGCACGTTGCCGAGCGCCGGCGGCTGGACCGGCGGGATGGCCTGGGTGTCATCGTTGCGGATCGCGCGGCTGATGATGAAGCCGAAGGCGACCACGACCAGCACCCCGGCGAGGATGACCGCGGCCGGCATGAGGAACTCGTTGAGCCGGCGTGGCCGGGCGTCGAGCAGGTGCGAGGGCACGGCCGCCCCCCGGCGGCCTGCCGTGCGGTAGCCGTAGCTGGACCGTGGGGACGCGGCCGGGTAGGGCCTGCGATGCCCCACGTCGGACGGGTGTCCCTCGGACTCTGGCTGGCGACCTGTCGAACGGTCGTCGTCCGGCAAGCGACCCTCCCCGGTCGTTCGCGGGCGCGCTCCAGCCGCCGGTGGCGGCCGGGCGGTTGTCCCGTGTGCTGTGCTGCCCTGGGCTCGGTATTACCCAGGGCCGGTGCTGCCCAAAGCTGGTGCTGCCCAAACGTTTGTGCTGCTCAGGGCCGGTGTTGCGCAAACATGGTGCGGCGGCGAGCGGCCACCGTAATGCCGTGGGGAGGTATACATTCTCACCTTCTGTGAGTGACTGAGAAGAGCGAAATGAGTAACTGTCCGTCTGGTTGATCATTCGGCTCGGCGGTTCGGTGGAGGTTACGGCCGGCCTGCGCGGTTCCGGCGAGTACGGTGTCCGAAGTCTTCCGCATGTCCCGTCCGACAGGAGAGTCCAGAACTGATGAGTGCCCAGGACAAGACCGCTTCCAGCCGTCGGAGCCAGGCCCTTGCCGGCGCCCTCGCGGGCGTGGCCGTGATCGCCGTGCTGGTCGCCGTCTTCATCGGCATCCAGGTGTCGGACGGCGACGACCAGCCGGTCGCCTCGGCCGCCGCACCCGCGTCGTCCGCCGAGCCCACCGGCGAGGCGCCCGCCGCCGCGCCCAGCGAAGCGGCGGCCCCCCAGGCGCAGCCCGACCCGGCCCTGCTGGAGGCGCCGACGGTCAAGGCCGGCGGCAAGGCCCGGGTGACGGAACTCGTCGTCAAGGAACTGATCGCGGGCAAGGGCCCGAAGCTGAAGGCCGGCCAGACCATCATGGCGAACTACGTCGGCGTCACCTACAAGGACGGCAAGGAGTTCGACTCGTCCTGGAAGACCGGCCAGCCCGCGCAGTTCCCGGTCGGTGTCGGCAACCTCATCGAGGGCTGGGACAAGGGCTTGGTCGGCGTCGCCGTCGGCAGCCGGGTGCAGCTCGACATCCCGGCCGCGATGGCCTACGGCGAAACGGCCCAGGACGGCCGCCCGAGCGGCGACCTGCGCTTCGTCGTGGACGTCCTCGCAGCCCAGTAGCGGGCTACAACTCCCGCACGACCACGTCCACCTGGCGGGGGCGGCCCGCGGCGACGGGCCGCTCCTCGACGGTGTACTTCAGGTCGCGCAGCGCGGTCAGCATCTCGTCCACCGAGCCCGGCGCCGCGTCCGCCTCGGCCAGGGCCCGCACCAGCCGGCCCTTGGTGGCCTTGTTGAAGTGGCTGACCACCGACCGCCGCGGCGTGCCGTCCACGATCCGCTCGTGCAGCACCCGCAGCGCGGCGGTGCGTTCGGCCAGGGCGCCCGAGGGCGCCCACATCGCCGCATAGGCGCCGGACCGCAGATCCAGCACCGGGCCGTCGGCGGCCGCGCGGTCCAGCGCGGGGCTGAGCGCCTTCTTCCAGTACGGCGTGAGCCCGCCGAGCACGGGCAGCGTGACACCGACCGAGCACCGGTACGCCGGGATCCGATCGGTCAGCCGCAACACACCCCACAGCCCGGAGAAGACGACGGCCCGCCCGTCCACCCAGGCCCGCGCGCCCGGAGCCAGCCCCGCGACGTCGAGGGCCTCGTACAGCACGCCGCTGTAGACCGCCGCGGCCGGTGCGGCGGGCGCGGTGGCCAGCGCGGCGTTGCGGGCGATCTCGCCGTGCTGCCCGGGGCTGAGCGCCAGCGTCGCGAGGGAGTCGGCGACGCCGCGGGCGCTGGTGCGCTTGCAGAGCCCGACGAGCTTGGCGTGCACCCGGCGTCGGGCGGCGGTGAGGTGGGGAAGCCAGAGGTCCGCGTGGTCGGCCGGTTCCCCGGCGGCAGGTGCGGTCTTTCCCTCGGACGGCGGCAGCAGGATGAGCACGTCGAGAGGCTACAACTGCGGCACGGTGATGGTGGTTCTGACCGTCGCCTGATCGATCTCGCTCACCCGGATCGTGAAGCTCAGCTCGTACGTGCCCGGCAGCGGGAACGTCAGCGAGCCCAGCGCGTCGTTGCGCGGCGGCGGGAGCGGCAGCATCGGCGTCGGCACCGCCTCCAGGTCCCGGTCCAGCAGCCGGGTGGTCACGGTCCACTCGGGGGCGGCGAGGGGCTTGCCCTCCGGCGTGTACGTGAAGCCGTGCACCGTGTTGTACTCGCCCAGCTCGACCGGATACACGTTGTACTGCAACGTGTACAGCTTCGAGGTGAGGGTCTGCGAGACGCCCTTCTCGGTGCTCTCGGCGGCCCGTTCGGCGGTGACGCTGCGGCCCGGCGTGACCTGCACCAGGACGGCGCTCAGCCCGAGCACCAGCACGGTCGCGGCGACCTCGATGCCAACCGTGCGGCGCAGCCGGGCGGGTCCCGCGGTGCTGACCGTCCCGCGCCGCACGAACCTCCGGGCGACGGCCGCCACGGCCAGCACCGCGGCCAGGATCGCGATCTTGCTGAGCACCAGCCGGCCGTACCCGGTGCTCCACAGCGCGCCCACCGAGCCGACCTGGACCACCGCCTGCACCGCGCCCGCGCCGACCAGCCACACCACGGCCAGGGCGGCCCAGCGCGACCAGGCCGGCAGGATCACCCCGAGCACCCGCGGATGGGCCCGGCGCAGCAGGAACACGCTCAGCGTGACGAGCCCGCCCAGCCACACCGCCATCGCGGCGATGTGCACCACGTCGGCGGCCACGATCGCCGCGGCCAGCGGCGACTCGGTGGCGTGCCCGGTCAGCGGCCAGGTGGCCAGCCCGGCGGCGCCGAGCCCGAGCAGCGCCAGACCCCGCAACCGGTCACCCGAGCCGTGCAACACCGGCGGCAGCAGCACGGCCACGACCAGCAGCACCGCGAGCCGCGCGATCAGGGTCAGGCCGTACGGGCTGGCCAGCACGTCGGCGAGTTCGGTGACCGAGACGTCCCACAGCGCCGCGCCGCTGCTGTTGGGTGCCTGCGTCCAGAGTCCGCCGAGGGTGGCCGCCGCGGTGGCGATCAGGCCGGCGCGCACCAGCATGATCGGCCCACGCCGGGCGAGCCGCCGAGGCCAGAGCAGGGCGAGCAGCAGGGCCGGCCCGACGATCAGCGTCAGTCCGGCGTACCCCACGAATTTGACCGCGGGGACCGCGACCGCGACCGACGGGTGGATCTTGCCGGGATCGATGTCCGGCGGGCGCGCCGACGGCGCCCCGACGGAGAAGGTCATCGCGCCGCCGACCGGGTGGCTGTCCCCGGAGATGATCCGGTAGCTGACCAGGTACGTGCCGAGCGGCTGGTCCGCGCGGCGCACCTGGATCCGCAGGGTGGGCCCGGCCGCGGTGACCGCGCCGGTGATCCGCTTGCCGTCCGGCGCCAGCACCTGGGTGCGGTCCGCGACCGGGGTGATGCCCTCGCTGAACGTCACGGTGATCTCGGCCGGGGCCGTCGCGACGACGCTGCCCGGCTCCGGCGTCGCGGTCACCAGCGCGGCGTGGGCGTCGGCCGGTGCCGCCGGGGCGAGCAACGCGCCGAGACCGATCATGAGAATGATCAGCGCACGCACGATGCGCGGCCCCCCGGCCGCCTGAGCCCCAGTCACGGCTAGTAGTTCGGATCCTCCTCCGGAAAGGTTCAATCCGCGCCCGGCCGCTTACCGATCCGCTGTGCCGGGTATCCCGCGACGATACGATCCCCGGGCAGGTCCGCGCCCCAAGGAGGCCCCTCGATGTCCGTGCACCCACGCGCCGGCACCCCCGCCGATTCCCGCGACACCATCGACGTGCCCCGGGTGGTCCTGAACTACTACACCGAGCACCCGGACCCGGAGGTGGTCGAGCAGCGGGTCGCCTTCGGCACCTCCGGGCACCGAGGCTCCAGCCTGCGGACGGCGTTCAACGAGGACCACATCGTGGCCACCAGCCAGGCCATCGTCGAGTACCGCAAGGCGCAGGGCACGGAAGGGCCGCTCTTCCTCGGCCGGGACACGCACGCGCTGAGCGAGCCGGCGATGATCTCCGCGCTGGAGGTCTTCGCCGCCAACGACGTGACCGTGCTGATCGACAGCCGCGACGGCTACACCCCGACGCCGGCCCTGTCGCACGCGATCCTCACCCACAACCGGGGCCGCACGTCCGGGCTGGCCGACGGCGTCGTGGTCACCCCGTCGCACAACCCGCCGGACGACGGCGGCTTCAAGTACAACCCGCCGCACGGCGGCCCGGCCGACACCGACGCCACCAGCTGGATCCAGGACCGGGCGAACGCGCTGATCGCCGGCGGCCTCAAGGAGGTACGCCGGGTGCCGGCCGCCCGGGCCCGCACGTCCGAGCTGGTCTCCGGCTACGACTACCTCGCGAAGTACGTCGACGACCTGGGCTCGGTCATCGACATGGCGGCGATCAGGTCCGCCGGGATCCGGATCGGCGCGGACCCGCTGGGCGGCGCCAGCGTCGACTACTGGGGCGAGATCGGCACCCGGTACGGCCTCGACCTGACCGTGGTCAACCCCGGCGTCGACCCGACCTTCGGCTTCATGACGCTGGACTGGGACGGCAAGATCCGGATGGACTGCTCGTCGCCGTACGCGATGGCGTCGCTGATCTCGCAGAAGGACCGCTTCCAGCTCTCCACGGGCAACGACGCCGACGCCGACCGGCACGGCATCGTCACCCCCGACGGCGGCCTGATGAACCCCAACCACTACCTGGCGGTGGCGATCTCCTACCTGTTCCGGGTCCGCACCGACTGGCCGGCGACCGCCGCCATCGGCAAGACCCTGGTCTCCTCGTCGATGATCGACCGGGTCGCCGCCGACCTCGGCCGCCGGCTGGACGAGGTGCCGGTGGGCTTCAAGTGGTTCGTGCCGGGCCTGCTGGACGGCTCGGTCGGCTTCGGCGGCGAGGAGAGCGCCGGCGCGTCGTTCCTGCGCCGCGACGGCAGCCCGTGGAGCACCGACAAGGACGGCATCCTGCTCGACCTGCTCGCCTCCGAGATCCTGGCGACGACCGGCCGCACCCCGAGCCAGCACTACCAGGACCTGACCGCGAAGTTCGGCGACCCGGCGTACGCCCGGATCGACGCCCCGGCGACCCGCGCGGAGAAGGCGGTCCTGGCGAAGCTGTCGCCGTCCCAGGTCACCGCGACGGAGCTGGACGGCGAGCCGATCACGGCGGTGCTGACCAGCGCGCCGGGCAACAACGCGGCGATCGGCGGCCTGAAGGTGACGACGGAGTCGGGCTGGTTCGCGGCCCGGCCCTCCGGCACCGAGGACGTCTACAAGATCTACGCCGAGTCGTTCCGCGGCCCGGACCACCTCGCCCGGATCCAGGAGGAGGCCCGCGCGGTGGTCTCGGCGGCGCTCCAGGCCTGACCCGGGCCTGACCCGGAAAGCTCAGCTTCGCGCGTCCGGAGCCGACTGGTAGTCCGCGAGAACCAGTCGTCTGGACAGGAGCCGAGCGCAGCGATGAGTACAGCCGACACGCGGAGGGGCCGCCGACACGCGCGCGGGCGTGCCCGGCCCAACCCCGTGCCGCTGGCGATCGCGCTGCTCGCGGTGGTCGCGGTGGCGGCCTGGCTGGTGCTGCGCGACCTGCTGCCGGGCGGCGCCGGGCCGCTGCGCCCCGGGTACGCCGGGGGACCGCTGGCCATGCTCGCCGCGTTCGTCGGGTGCCGGCGGATCGGCTCGATGATCGTCGTGCCGCGCCCGATCCGGCGTTTCTGGCGGCTCCTCTCGCTCGCGGCGATCTGCCTCGGCCTCGGCGGACTGTCCGCCTTCGTGCTGGCGGTCAACAATCCGGGGCTGCCGCCGTACACGGCCGCGCCGATCGTGCTCGGCGTCGCCCTGTCGATGCTGGCGTTCGGACAGCTCCCGGTCGGGCGGCGCTCGGCGCTGCGGTGGGCGCAGCTGATCCTGGACGGCGCGACGATGGCGGTCGCCGGCATCCTGCTCTTCTCGTACGTGGTCCACGACGCCGGACCGGCCACCGCCGCCATCCCCGCCGCGACCCGCGACGGCGCCGTGGTCGTCGGCATCGGCGCCCTGATCGCGCTCGTCGTCATCGGCAGCGCGGCGATGAGCCCGGCCAGCGCCGTCGACTCGAGGTCGCTGCGCATCCTGACCGTCGGCCCGATCGTCGGCGTCACCGCCGCGATACTGCTGATCGCCGGCGGGGAGTCGGGACGGCTGATCGTCGCCGTGCTCGCCATACCCGTCGTCGCCGCCGCGATGGCGCTGGCCGCGTACCGTCAGGAACTCATGCTCGGCCGCCCGGACAGCCCGCCCGCCGCACCGCCGGCCCGCAGCATCCTGAACGCGTTGCCGCTGGTCGCGGTCGTCGCGACCGCGACCCTGGTGGTCACCGTCTCGGCCCGGCAACTCCCCGTGCACGAGCGCATCGTCATGATCGGCGCCGTGCTCATCGCGGCGTTCGTGGTGTCCCGGCAGCTGCTCGGCCTGCGCGCCAACGACCGGCAACTGGTCGGCATCCGCCGCCAGCAGGCCGAGCTGGAGCGCGTCGCCCGGCACGACCCGCTGACCGCCCTGGCGAACCGGGCCCGCTTCGGCGCGGTGCTCGCCGAGCGGCTCGACGCGCACCTGCCCGCCGGCGTGCTGCTCATCGACATCGACGACTTCAAGACGGTCAACGACACCATGGGCCACGCCATCGGCGACCAGCTGCTGGTCGAGGTCGCGCAGCGGCTGCGCAACCACAGCGCGGTCAGCCACCTGCCGTCCCGGCTGGGCGGCGACGAGTTCGCGGTGCTGCTCGACGTGGACGATCCGGCGGCGGCCGAGGAGATCGCCGGGCTCGTCCTCGCCGCGCTGGCGGTGCCCTTCCGGGTCGGCGAGCACCAGCTGCTGGCCCAGGCCAGCATCGGCATCGCCCTGGCCGGCCCGGGCGACAACGCCGACGAGATGCTGCGCAACGCGGACATCGCCATGTACGCGGCGAAAGCCTCCGGCAAG
>Ga0307516_10009673_pt1 | contig 10712 bp, 11 predicted proteins | sample 19_EM_MG_FD_203310 | JGI IMG/M metagenome (GOLD analysis project Ga0307516, IMG submission 203310) | Populus trichocarpa ectomycorrhiza microbial communities from riparian zone in the Pacific Northwest, United States - 19_EM | ecosystem: Host-associated > Plants > Roots > Unclassified | place...
CCCCTCGGCTTCGCGACCCTCGCAGCCTCGACTCCCACCGGGCGGCTCGGCCAGACCATGGGTGCCGCCGAGCTCGGCCGTGAACTCGGCGACGCGGGCGGCCCGTTGCTGGTCGCGGTGATCGCCACGCTCACTACCCTCGCCCACGGATACGCGGCGCTCGCCGTCCTGCTCGCGATCGGACCGGCGGTTGGCCTAGCCCGCCGTGTTTCAGAACCCGTCTTTGAACGTCGCTGATGGGTTGCCTGTTGAGGATGAGGCCAGTCCGATGTGCGCGCGGAAGAGCGCGACGTACTACTACTTCGCCGCCTGGCGGGACGACGGCACCGACCGGCAGATCCATGAACTCCTGCGCTGTCAGGTGCGGGAGAGGAACCGGCGGTTAGAGGACCCGACCCTGGTGATCCTGGATCCCCAGAGTGTCCGGGTGGCCACAAGGGTCCCTGCGGACACGACGGGCAGGGACGCCGCGAAGCGGGTGCCGGGCCGCAAGCGGGGACTGCCCGTGGATGTCATCGGCCTGGTCATCGCCGTCACTGTGCTGGCCGCGAGCGTCCACGACAACACCGCCGGCATCACTCTGCTCGACCAGATCGCCGTCACGGCCGGCGGCTCGGTCAGTAAGGCCCTGGTCGACCAGGGCTTCAAGAACCAGGTCGTCACGCACGGGGCCGCCCTCGGCATCGACGTCGTCCGGAGCAACCCTGAGGAGCGGGGATTCGTTCCGCAGGCGAAACGGTGGCGGGTGAAGCAGCCATTCGGGATCTTGATACTGCACCGGCGGCTGGTCCGCGACTACGAACACCGCCCGGCCTCCTCCGCCTCACGCGTCTACTGCGCCAAGACCCAAGCCATGGCCCGCCGGCTCACCGACACGAACACGCTCACCTGGCGCGATCCACAGGTGGCCGGCGCGTGGACCTTGCCCCCTCCTCCAGGCACTCGACCTTCAGGAAGACGCCGCCCGGGCCCTGGCCGACGGTCTCCGCACCCAGATCGACGCCTTGCAGACCCAACCCCACGAGGCCGAACTCCGTCTGGAACACCTCGCCATCACCGGCCTCGCCGACCGAATCCCGGCCCAGAGCGCCGACCCGGCAAGAAGTCTGGAGCTGCCGAACACCCGGACTACCCCCCCGCATCCCCGCCGTCTTCAACGACACCACCGGCCCACTGCGGGCCCGAGACATCTGCCAGGCCCTCAGCTTCGAACTCCTGCCGAAACACGTCGAACGCACCTGCGCCAGGATGAAACGCCTGGTCACACTAGGAATTCTCAGCGAAGCCGAGCCGGGCACCTTCAGCAAGAAGCAATAGCCAAGTCCGGATCGGACACCACCTCACGAACCGCCCACTGAGGGTCAAGCTCCCTTTCCGAAGACAAGCACCTCCGTGGAGGCGATGCCCATGGGCGCCAGGAAACTGGCCTCCAGGCTGCAGCCGAGGGTCGCGAAGAGGTCCACGCATGTCTGGCGAGGCATGGCGGCTGGGTAGGAGCCGTGCCCCGCGCCGCCCTGCGTCGCCCAGGCGCGTACCGCGGCCGGGCCCAAGCAGGTCTCGGTCATGACGTCGAAGATGATCCGACCACCTGGTCGCGCGACACGTGCCATCTCGAAGAAGTAGCGGGAGGCGCAGAGGAAGGTCACGGTGTTGAAGACCTTATGGGCCTGAACGAGGTCGATACTGTCGTCGGGTGTCGGGGCGAGACTGCATCCTGCGGTCGGTTGGGCGACCACACTGAATGTGTCCACCAGGTAGTTGGCCCAGGGGGCTGCCGTCTCGTAGATCTCGTAGCGGCCTGGTGAACACTCCTTCAGCGCCTTCTCCAGGTACCGTCCGGACCCGGGGCCGATCTCCAGCACCGTGTCGGGATTGGCAGCGAAGACGCCTAGAGCGCGTAGCTCATCGATGGTCGACTGGGTGGCGCCAGGCGTCCCGTTCATGACCTCGTCGATGTGGTCACCGACCGACAGACCGGCTGCCCGTGCAGCCCGCATCGTTGCCTCAAACGGGATGAAGTCGTCGACGCCCCCCAGGTTGTTGGTGCTGCGCACGATGTCGAAGCCGGCACGTCCCAAGAGCCGCTTGGCCACCGACTTCAATCCTGACGTGCTCCTGTCTACTGCCCTCATCAGGCATGCCCCCAGGTCGTCTCCACACTGGGTGTCAGCTTAGGATCGCGGTCGCAGACGCGCAGCGGGACGGCGAATTCGCTCCGCGGCTGTCGAGGGCTGGTCCACGGCGCCGGGACCTCTCGCTCGCTATGACGAGCGGTAAAGGAACGGCAAACAGTGCCAGGGCCGCGAAGGAGGCGACCGCGAGGGCGATGAGGGCGGGGTGGGTGAGGGAGCGGCGGCCGACCCGCCACACGGCCTGGGCGACGATGGCGACCACGGCGGGAGCGAGCCCGGCGAACAGTCCGACGATTGCGGTCGTGGTGCCGAAGGCGACGTAGAGGGCGGACAGAGCCAGTAGCGCGAGGACGCCGGGCAGTACGAAGAGAGTGCCGGCGGCCAGTCCGCCGGCGGTTCCGTTGAGCAACCAGCCGATGTAGATGGCGAGTTGCTGGGCCTTGGGGCCCGGCAGCAGCACGCAGTAGCTCAGGGCGTGGTTGAAGCGTTGCTGGCCGATCCAGCTTTTGTCCTCGACCAGGGTGCGCTGCATGACTGCTATCTGTCCGGCGGGTCCGCCGAAGGTCTGCAGGGATATCGCGAACCAGGTGCGCACGGCCGTGCGGAAGGGGACCACGTCGCGCCTGTCCTCCGCACTGGCGACGGTGGCGGGCTGGGTGCTCATGCGGGGGACCGCCCTGTCAGGGTGGCGCGACGGTAGTACTCGTAGAGGCCGTCGAAGAGCGGGCCGGTCAGTTCGAGGATGCGGGCGTCGTCGCAGATCATCGACAGGCCACGCAGGACCACGTCGATGCCCGGGGCCTCGGGGGCGTCGTAGCGCTCGTCGTCCAGGTCGGCCTCGTGGACGATCTCGGCGAGCTTCCACAGCACCGGGTCGGTCAGTTCGTAGCGGCGCAGGACCGTCTCGAAGGAGCAGTCGCCGCCGTGGTGACCGAGGTCGACGCCGCGCATGTCGAACGGCGTTGCGCCGGAAGGGACTTCGGCGGGATCGGCGACGAACACGAACTCCGCGTTCTTGTCGATGTGGCGGCGGATCAGCCAGGCACAGGCGGCCCGGTCGATGTGGATCCCGGCACGGGTGGCCCACTTCACGCTTGCTCCTCCTGGGGTGATGCGATCCGGTCCGACAGGGCCCGTACGGCGGCGTGCGCGCGGTCGCGTTCGGGCGGGGGAAAGAAGTCGCGGCGGCCGATGCGCCGCAGTTCGCCGCGGAGCTTGCGCACCGCCCCGGCGGGATTCGCGTTGCTCGAAGCCGCCTCGGCCGCCTCGTCGATGACGGCCTGGTACTCGGCGGCGCGGGCGTCCGCCATCCCGGCGGCCAGCTCGCGTTCCTGTGCAAGGCTCGCGGGCCGGGCGAGCCAGATCGACGCGGTGCCTCCCGCCTCGATCGCCTCGTCCGCGATCCACTCCAACTGCTCGCGCGTGCGGGCGTCGGCGGGCAGCGCGACCAGCCCGTCGGAGAGCTGCGCGACACCGAGCCGCTTCAGCTTGCGCCAGACCGCGATGCGCGGCGTGGAGGGTTCGCGGGGCACCCGGTAGGACAGCAGCACCCACTCGCCCGGTCCGGGGCGTATGTGCGGGGGCCGCGGCTCTGCGGTCATGACGAGAACACCTCCTCCATGGCAGAGCTATGCAACCATGGTTACATCGATCATGGGTAGGAGGCACGATGATCGACTGGGGTCAGATCGGCTACGGAGCGGTCCTCTCGGCCGTCGCCGCCACAGTCCTGCTGGCGGCATTCACTCGAGGCCGTCGCCCGACGGTGATCGCCACCGGCGCGCTCGCCGCCGCGGCCGGGCCGGCGGCCTGGAACGCCATCTTGCGGGCCGCCCACGGAGACCAGTTCTTCACCGACGCGCCCCTCGCCGTCTTCCCCGTCAGCTGGCAGGACACCGGGTCCGGCGTCTTCGCCCTCGCGGTCGCGGCCCTCGCCTACGGCCTGGGCCCGCTGGGCGCCGAGCCGGCCCGCCGCACCACCGGGTACGCGCTCCTGGCCGGACTGGCCGCCTTCCTCGTCGACATCTACCTCTACTGAGATGCGTCGAGCCGGGTTGATCGGAGTTCGATTTTCCGCGTCTTCACCGGAAAGGGAATGGAGCCTTGCAATTTCCCTGTTCGATTGACGCTGGTCCTGTCGAGGATTAAACCGGTCATCCAGATGTGGCGGAAATTCCGCTGACGTGCGATCTCCTGAAAAGGAGGCGATCATGCCGACCAGTCTCGTTCCGCAGATCACCGATTTCACCCTGGATGTGCTCGGTCGATATATATGCAACGGTCTCGATGAGGCCCTGGCCAGCACCGATACGACCGCGCACGCAGATGCGCGGCCGTTTGACCTGATCGTGCTGGGAGGCGGAAGTTTCGGATCGATTCTCGCGAGCCACCTGCTCTTCAATGACACCTCCCGTGCCCACCGAATTCTGGTGCTGGAGGCCGGTTCGCTGGCGCTTCCGGAGCACACCCAGAATCTTCCGCCTCAACTGAATCCCGGCGAGGTGTGGGGAGTTCCATGGAATTCGGACAGCCCGAAGTCGTGGAATCAGCGGTTCCCCGGGCTCGCGTTCTGCCCGGGCGGCCGGTCGCTGTTCTGGGGCGGGTGGTCGCCGTACTTCATCGAATCCGAACTCGCGGCCTGGCCGAAGGCCGTGCGCGACGACCTCGCCGTCGGCGGCTACCTGGACACCGCGGCCGAACAGATCGGCACCGACCAGACCAACGACTTCGTCTACGGCCCACTCCAAGAGGCCCTGCAAGAGCTGCTGTTCGACGGGTTGCGTGCCCGCCCGGCCGGCCAGACCGCCCTGGTCGGCGGCCGGGGTACCCCGATGACCGCGAAACAGCCGAAAGCGCAACTGCTGCGGGAACTCGATGCTCCGCTCGCGGTGCAGTCCAAATCTCCGCGACCCGGGTTCTTCCCGTTCAACAAGTTCAACGCCATGCAGTTGCTCATCCGCGCCTCCCGGTCCGCCCAGGCCGAGGCGGAACAGAGCGCGGTGGGCGGTCCTGCCGAGCGGGACGTGAAGAAGCGGTTGATGCTGGTCGACCGCACCAAGGCCATCGGGCTGGAGCGCCAGGGCGGACGCATCACGAGGGTGGTCACCAACCAGGGCACGGTTGACGTCCCGGCCGGAGGCCATGTCTTCCTCGGGCTCGGGACGGTGGAGAACACCCGGCTTGCCCTGGCCACCCTGCCCAACGCGCACGGGTTGATCGGGCGCAACCTGATGGCGCACCTGCGCTCCAACGTGACCATCCGGCTGCCCCGCGCCTCGCTAGGCGCCGCCCTGGCCGGCCACGACGAACTGGCCGTCTCCGCCCTGTTCGTCAAGGGCGTCCACACGCACAGCAACGGCGGAGGCGTCGGACACTTCCACCTCCAGATCACGGCCTCCGGCGTGGGCGCGATGGGCATGGACTCCGAGGCCGAGCTGTTCAAGAAGATTCCCGACGTCGACACCCTGGACCAGTTCAGTGATCTGACGGACGGGTGGGTCGTCATGACCCTGCGCGGCATCGGTGAGATGACCGGCGACAAAGACTCGTCCGATCCGATGAACCGCATCGATCTGGACTTCCTGGGCCAGCAGGGGCCGTACGACTATGGCCGGCCACGGGCTCGTGTCCGGCTAGAGGCCGATGACCCGGCCGACCCGCTCAAGCGCAACCTGGCGGTGTGGGATGCGATGGACAGGGCCACCGACGAAGTCGCGCTCATCCTCGCGAACGGCGGACCGATCCAGTACCTGGGCAGCGGCGGCTGGCAGAACACCGCCCCGGTGCCGGACGCCCGCCGGGACTGGCTCTCCTCCACCCACCACGAGAGCGGCACCCTCTGGATGGGCGAGGACCCCTCGTCCTCCGTGACCGACATCTGGGGCCGCCTGCAGGAGAGCGACAACCTCCACGCCGTCGGCCCCTGCGTACTGCCGACCATCGGCTCGCCGAACCCCATGCTCTCCGGGGTCGCCCTCGCCCGCCGTACCGGGGACCACGTGCTGCCGGCGCCGCAACTCCCCACTGCCGAAACGGGATTCCGCTCCCTCTTCGACGGCACCGACCGCACCTTCGGCCTGTGGCGGGGCGTGGGTGGCGGCAGCTTCGCCCTCGTCGACGGCGCCATCGTGACGCAGCCCGGCGGCGCCGAACTCGGCCTGCTCTACTACGCGCGACAGCCCTTCAGCGACTTCGTATTGCGCCTGCAGTTCCGCACCGGAGGTGTCACCGACAACTCCGGAGTCTTCGTCCGTTCACGTGATCCCCGGCAGCCCGTTCCCGACCGGGCCAACCCCAAAGTCCTGCACCCCTACGTCAATCAGCACTGGGTCGCCGTCGACACCGGCTTCGAGATCCAGATCGACGAGACGGCAGCGCCGGACGGACAGGACCAGCACCGCACCGGAGCGGTCTACGGCATCCCCACCGGTGCCGCCCCCGGCGGGCAGTCCTACCAGCGGCCGGCGCCACTGATCCCCGGCCAGTGGACGGACTACGAGATCGAGGCCCGCGGCGACACCTACACCGTGCGGATCAACGGCACCCAAACCTCCGTGTTCACCAACACGGACACCTGGCGCGGCAAGCCGGCCACGGCCGACCCTGCCTCGGGCTTCCTCGGACTGCAGGCTCACACCGGGAAGGCCGCGTTCCGACGCATCAGGATCAAGGAGGTCTGATCGTCCGTCTTCGCCGCCGACCTCCACCTGTCCTGACACCGCCCACACGGCAGTGCAACCATGGTTGCATTCGTCAGAGACGGTGGAGGTCGGCACCCGTGGAGACAAGCACCCCCGCGTTCACCCTGGAACAGGTCACAGTGCGATACGGCACCGCGACCCTGCTGGACGCGGTCACCTGCCGTATCCCCGCCTCGGCGTGCACCGCGCTGGTCGGGCCGAGCGGCGCGGGCAAGACCACCTTGCTGCGACTGCTCAACCGGCTGGAAGAACCCGTGGCGGGCACCGTGACCTTCCACGGCCGCCCGCTGCCCGACTGGGACGTCCTCACCCTGCGCCGCCAGGTCACCCTCGTCGGCCAGCAGCCCGTCCTGCTCACCGACACCGTCCTGGACGATCTGCGCGTCGGACGGCCTGAGTTGGACCACGAGCAGGCGGCAGCCCTGCTCGAACGTGTCCACCTGCCCGCCGCCTATCTGAGGCGCGCCACCGCGAATCTGTCGGGCGGCGAAGCACAACGCGTCTGCCTGGCCCGGGCACTCGCCGTCACCCCGCAGGCCCTGCTGCTGGACGAGCCGACCTCCGCCCTCGACGCGGTCGGTGCCGCCGCCGTAGAAGGTGTCGTACGAGAACTCGCCGCCGGCGGCCTGACCGTCGTGCTGGTCAGTCACAACACCGCGCAGGCCCGCCGCGTGTGCGACCAGGTCCTCGTCCTCGACGGCGGGCGCCTGGTCGAACAGGGCCGTGCCGACCGCGTCGGCTATTTCAAGGAGAGCGCGTGAACCCTGCCGTCCCCACCTGGGCGGGGGTGGTCGCCTCCGCCGCCCTCGTCGTCCTCACCATCGCCGTGGCCTGGCGTGGACGCCTGCACCTGGCCCGTGACATCGCCGTCGCCGGCGTTCGCGCCGCACTGCAGCTGGCCGCGGTCGGCGCGGTTCTGCTGCTGGTCTTCCGCCACACCGGGCTGGCCGGAGCCGCCGGCTGGCTCGCGATGATGGTGCTCATCGGCGGCCGGGTAGCAGCCCGTCGCGCCACCGGCCTGCCGCATGTCCTGCTCGCGGCCACCGCGGCGCTCGCCGTTGGCACGGCCGCGACCGTCGGTTCCCTCCTCGCGCTCGGCGTGATCGCCACCCAGGCCCGGGTAGTCATCCCCGTCGGTGGGATGGTCGTCTCCGGCGCCATGCAGGCCACCGCACTGGTCCTCATCCGACTGCGGGAAGAGGCCCGCACCGCCCGCCCGGCCATCGAGGCCCGCCTCGCCCTCGGCCTCTCCGCCGCCGGCGCCTTCGCCCCGCACATGCGCCTCACTCTGCGCACCGCGCTGATCCCCGCCATCGACTCCACCAAGACCGTCGGCCTGATCAGCCTGCCCGGCGCCATGACCGGCCTCATCCTCGCCGGAGTCGACCCCCTCACCGCCATCCGCTACCAGATCGTCGTGATGTACATGCTGCTCGCCGCCGCCGCACTGGCCGCCCTCACCGCCGCCCGCCTGACCGAACGGGCCCTGTTCGACGACGCCCACCGCCTGCGCCCGCTGACCGTCGAACCCCGCGAGGCGCGCCGATGACCTCACTCCCTCGCCCCCGGATCCTGGCCGCCGTCCTGCTCCTCGCCGCGGCCGGCGCGGTCACCGCCGTACTGCTGACCCGGACCTCCGAGCCACCCCGCCGCGCCCTCCCGCTCCAGCGCGTCGGTGAACTGGCCCTGCCCGGCGACAACTCCCGCTTCGACTACGCCAGCCTCGATTCCGGCCGCGGCCTACTCTTCATCGCCCACCTCGGCGCGAGCGAGGTCATCGAGGCTGACGTACACACCGGCCACGTCGTGCGCACGATCACCGGACTGCCGGACGTTCACGGGGTCCTGGTCGTTCCGAGCCTGCACCGCGTGTACGCGACCGCGACAGGCACCGACGAGATGGTCACCCTCGACGAGAACACGGGCGCCGTCCTGCGCCGCACCCCCACCGGCGCCTACCCGGACGGCCTCGCCTACGACCCCGTACGCCACACGGTGTGGACCACCAACGAATCCGGCGGCTCGGAAACCGTCATCGACGCCGCGACCGGCGCCGTGCGGGGGACCGTCGACCTCGGCGGAGAAGCGGGCAACGTCGCCTACGACCCGGTCGGCAGCCAGATCCTCGTCGACGTCCAGAGCCGCAACCAACTCGCCGTCATCGACCCGCTCACCCTGGCCGTCACCCGCCGCATCCCGCTGCCCGGCTGCGATCACGACCACGGCCTGGCACTCGCCCCCGCCGACCGGCTCGCCTTCATCGCCTGCGACGGCAATGCCCGCCTGCTCACCCTCGACCTGACCACCCGCCGGATCACCGGCACCGAGGCGCTCGGCTCCGACCCCGACGTCCTCGCCTACGACCCCACCGCGCACTGCCTCTACGTCGCCGCGGAATCCGGCTGGCTCACCGTCCTGGACAACCGCGACCGCCACCTGACGGTCACCGGCCGCGCCCATCTCGCCGACGGCGCTCATGTCGTCGCCGTCGACTCGACAACCCACCACAGCTACTACCCGGTCCCCAAGGGAAGCGACAGCAAGCCGGCTCTTCTCACCTACCGGCCCCGCTGATCCGCCTCACTGCCGGACGGGTCGTGTCAGTGGTGGGTGTGGCCTTCCGGTAGGAGCGAGGAGGATGGCGAGGGCGGCTGAACTCGTCTCGGGCCTGTGCGGACGCTTCTTCCGGCGGCTCTCGGGTTTGTGTCAGGTGACGCAGCCGATGTTCCCTACGCCTTCCCCGGAGCCGTCCAAGCTCCCCAGGAGGAGGCCGGGGTCAGGAAGCGAACGACGGGATGCGCAGGCTCGTCTGACGGGTTGTGGGAGTAGCGGCCGACAACTTCTGTTGCAGGCCGCGAAGTCGGACTACGGGCGTTTAGCCCGGCCGCGGCGCGGGTGTCGGAAGGTCAGGTCCCCGTTGACGGTCGTGTGACGCGGATCCGTGGTCGCGTCCTGGCCAGTCCGGACTCCACGGCGGTGAGCAGGGTGAGGGCCGCGTCGAGGTGTTCGGTGTCGCGGTCCGCGGCTGCGGAGACGGCCGCGGCCCATTCCCTGCGGACGAGGGCGTAGTTGGTGCGTCCGAGTTCGGTGGTGTGGACGGTGACCCCGCGGCCGTCTCCCGGGTCGGTGCGTCGCTCGACGAGGCCCTTGCGCTCCAGTCCTCCCAGGACGGTGGAGAGGTTGGTGCGCTGCAGTCCGGTGGCGTCGGCGATGCGGCTGGGCGGGGCGGCGGGCTCATGCTGCAGGTATCGCATGACCATGCCCTCGGAGGGGGACAGCGGAACGGCGCGCTCGTCGCTGTAGCCGCGGAACTGGATCTCGCGGCTGATGATCAGCACGAGGTCGGCCAGCTCCGCCCACCGGCGCTCGTGGTCCGGTCCGGCCGTCTGGTCCGTCTGATGTGCCTGATCCTCCATCACGGCTCCAGGGTACGGGCTTGCCGGGAAGTAGTTATGAGCACATACTCCTTATGGGTCCATAGTTATGAGACCATAACTTCCGCTTCCTGGGAGCTGTCATGACGACCACTTCTTCCTCCCGGCGGGCCGGGGTGCCGGCGCTCTCGCCCCGAGCCGCGGCCCGTGCGGGCGGCCTGCACCCGGCTGGGGTGTTGATCCTGCTGGCCGGCGCGTTCCTGCCGATCATGGACTTCTTCATCACCAACGTCGCCTTGCCCAGCATCGGCGCCTCGCTGCATGCCTCCGCGTCATCCCTGGAGCTGGTGATCGCCGGGTACGGCGTCGCGTACGCGACCCTGCTGGTCCTCGGGGGCCGGCTCGGCGACCGCTACGGGCGCCGCCGTCTCTTCCTCGGGGCGCTGGTGGGCTTCGTCCTGGCCTCGTTGGCCTGCGGTGTCGCCCCGGGCGTGAGCGCGCTGATC
>Ga0307516_10009674_pt1 | contig 10711 bp, 9 predicted proteins | sample 19_EM_MG_FD_203310 | JGI IMG/M metagenome (GOLD analysis project Ga0307516, IMG submission 203310) | Populus trichocarpa ectomycorrhiza microbial communities from riparian zone in the Pacific Northwest, United States - 19_EM | ecosystem: Host-associated > Plants > Roots > Unclassified | place...
ACGTTCGTCTGTGGTTATCCCAGCCCCCAACAACTTGCCCCACCCTGATGGTCCTATACAGTGCGAGTACTGCAGTACCGTATCCCGTACCCGCAAGGCATATACAGACCACCGTCGAACTTCCCATGCATTGTACTACGCCACCATCTCCGGTAGGTTGATCTTTTCTTTGGCACCTACCACGGCCATGCTTACCTATCCACCAGATGAGCAACATGCACTGGAAAGAGTGCGGAGTAGGATGGTGGGGTGCCACCTCTGCAACTCCACGCTGAATGCATCTTGTCCCATGATAGAAATTCACTACTTCAAGACCCACAACTGTTTCGCCACCGTGGAATATGGGTTTCCGCCCCCCCTCACTTCCGCTCCAGCTGGTGCCTACACCGAGCCCTTGCCTACCCCCTCATCCTCCGCACAAAATTACCAGCTGGGCCTCAACCCAGACTCTGAAATGGCTGAGGGGGACCCCCCTCAGGTCCATGAGGAGGACGAGCTCTTCGGGGACTACTCGGACTCTGAAATGGCCTGGGGGACCCCCCCCCAAGGCATTCACCTCTTGGGTGCTGCCCCCGGAGAACACCAGTCCCTTGAGGGCGAAGGCGAGGGCGGAGGGCCCTTGGATGACGATTCCTTGTCTTCTGATTGCTCCTCAGAAGTACCGGAAGACTTTGAGGAAGAAATGGTGGTGCCTCCAGAGTTCACTCTAGCCATCTCACACCTTGGAGATGATTCCCCGATGGAAGAAGGCGGGGCAGAGCCTGCTCAAGCTGCGGAAGACACCGAACCCCCTGTTCACAATGTCTATGGTTCAGACAGTGAGCATCCAGGTTTCCGTTGTCCTCCCTCACCTCGCTAACTTTTTTCTTACCTCCCCAAGGGCTAATATACCGACCCCCCCTGTCGGACTTCGGTTTTGCCGTAAACGTAGAGATCGACTGCATCATCTGCGTCTCGTGTAGGAGAGGGATCCCCATCAACATGCTCCGGTCCCACAGCAAGAAGCACCATCCGGGGCGAAATTTGATCTCCGAAGAAACGATCGCTGTGGTCCAGCTAAACGGCAGTTTCCGATCCTCTGCGTCGGACAAGTACACCCAACCCCCTGGCCAGAAACCGGTCGACGGTCTTGGGGTGCTGCGGGGATTCGTGTGCCCAGTTTCTGACCCGGGTAGTCAGATCTGCTCTGTTGCGTTCCTCGCGAGGGGCACTTTCGATCGGCACCTCACTACCCATTCATGCCAGTCAAAACCGGATGCCGCCTCCTGCGCCTGCCATGTCCAAACCCTGTTCTCCCAGGGGGGGCTGCAAGAGTACTTCTCAGTGGACACCTCCCGCTCGCAACCGGATCCCCCCCCCACCTCAGCCTATAGCGATGCCCTGGACATCCTCCAGAACCTTCCCAAACCCCAGATCCGCCCTCCCAATAACGATAGAGAAAGGGAGTCAATACACTGGTTCACCCAGTGGCCGGCGCTCCTGGCCTCACATTGTAGAAACGATGCTCATGTGGAAGCGCTCCGGTCCCTCGTCTCATTCCCTCAAGAAGGCACACACCCAGATTGGCTCGTCAAGGTCACAAACCACGGCTGCAGGTGGTGGGATAGGGCGGAGCTCGCCCACAAGCAATGCACGGGGAGGGCTTCCCTGCTGTTGAAGTCACAGAACATGTACGTCCTGGGTTCTCGCTCCATTTGGCTCTGTTGACCTCTCCCCATAGGAACCGTGGGCCTTGGAAGGTTCTCCGTGAGGTTCTCACCTCCACCCGTTATGGGGGGACCGCGATCTCGTTTGTATCGTTTTGCCTTAGAGCCGTGGACCTGCCCCGGGGCACAGTGCCTACTCTCTTCTCTGGGAGCCAGAGGACCGCATTGGTGAATTACAAGGGGTACCTCGTCAAGGTCCGCAGGGTGTCAGAAGACGACGTGGATATGTTCCAGGGAGTGCTCGCCTCCGTCTTGTTCAGGGAGGAGGATCTGTGCATCGCCACTCTCGGGAAGTTGGCATGTCCCGTTCAGTCGTACATGGCCCTCCTCGCGCTTCGATCTGTTGGCAAGTTTGTGAAAGCAAGCCTGGTCACCCAGCCGATCTCACGCCTCATGTACCTATCGCGAAACGTGGCCCTCCTCCTCGCCCTTGGGAAAATGCCTTCAACGGACAGACGTTTCATCTCGTGAGTCTCAAACCTCCAACCTCCTCCGCCCCTCTAATCTCAACCTTTCCTTCCAGCAATCTCAAGGAGATCTGCCTGAATCGCCTTGGAACCGGAGAAGGGAAAGTCTTTGACGAGCTCGTCTCGTTGAAGTCCTATGCGTCTTATTTAGCCTCCCGAGAGCCAGCCCGCCTGCGCACCGTCTATAACGAGCGTTACACTGTGCTCGCATATCGCGGCCGGAACCTGGTGCTGTCTAAGCTTCAAAGCGGTCTCAACGATCTCATCTCCGACACTTGGAGCAGATTGCTCGCGCTGAGCGGCGGAAGGGAGATCCCGGTAGAGGTCCCGGTCAACATGTCCGAAGACCTCAGGTCCACCACCATGGGTCGCTCGTTCATTCACGACATCCCCGCCACCCTTCCAAACCTTTCTCTCCTCCGCGAGATGTCAAAGCTGCCCGGGTTCACCCTTTTCCGACCGGCAGAAGCGGGCTCGGGTAGAGGTTTCGACGTTGACAGCGGCTCAGTTCATGAGTTCCTCCACGCTACCAAGCCAATCGTGGAATCGATCGCGTTCCTTCTCCAGGTGACAGGTTCGGGCCCACTGAGGATGTCAGAAGTCGTTGGAGACCGGTACGCCAATGGCTCTAGCCAAAGGAACCTGTTCATCTCTCACGGTCGGGTGTTCCTTCTGAGGACGGACGTAAAATCCTCGGGCATGCGTGGCATGCGATCAGCTATCATACATTACCCGGCTCCCAGGGTGGTCAAACTCCTCATCTACTACCTCTCTGTCGTGCGACCACTGGAGGTCTTTTTCGCTGCGCACTTAGGTTGGAAGGACAAGCACGCCGCGTATTCCGAGTTCATGTACGTCATCCACGGGTCCGTGCTCACTCCGCGAGCTTTCTCGGACGTTATCGCCAAACACACCGAACAGTACTTCGGTTGTCGGCTTACCGGCCTCGACCTCAGGCACGTCTTGATTAGTATCCAGTCCGTCTTCCTCCCTCCCATAGTCGACCCCTCTGTGCAGAAGATCGGGGATTCTCAGGCGGGTCACGGAACGGCGACCGGGGTCACCGTCTATGGACAGAGGTTGGACCATCTTCCTGGCAAGGAGGCCGCAGGATTCGTGTTGACTCACGAGTGGTGCAGACTACTCCACGAAGTCCTGGGACTTGGTCCTGGTACTCCCTCCCCTCCCATTCCGTACCTGTATAGACAAGGAGAACTTCCTTGGTTGAATCTGCCACTCCCTACTCCACCGCTCCCTGCGGGTTCCTTCGAAGAGTCATTCAGTGGCTTCCACGCCCGGGTAGCTACGACCCTCTCATCTATCGCAGGCGATATATCAAGGGACTGTCAAAAGACCATCCGGGAGTCGGTTTTCGAGGCGCTGGCCACGCTGCGTGCCACTGGCGGCCTCTCTGTCCTTGGCCAACCTGCTGCCAACCAGGAGCCTGTCACAGCCCCCCCCACTACAACCTATCCGAACAGTGACGTCCGTAGTCTTCCCCATATCGCCAGTTCCACCCCAGCTCTCCCCACTGGAACCGGTCTCAACCGTGTCATCTTTCGTCCCCCTCCTGAGCCCCTTTCGCACTCACTTCTCCACGGAAAGACTGCCCAAGGGAAGCTCCGTTCCAGACGCGAAATCGGCACTAGGACCAAGGCTCTCATCTCCAGGTACTCGGGATGCTTTGCCTGCCGAATTATTAACGCACAACATGGACCCTGCCACGACGATTGTGGGACCAATGGGATGTCCGCCTGTTCAGAGAACCTCCATGTCCCGTTCTCCTGCACGTCACTAAATATGTATGGGTGGATGGAGTGGAGGAAAGAGCTCTCCCGGCCCAACGATGTTTCGAGGTGTTTGTTCTGTTGGCTCCCCGAAGAGATTCTCGTGACCGGCGAGCACAAGTCGGAGTTGCCTCTCAATACGAAGTGCAGGTATGCTGATTCCCTCGTAGTGGCGAGCTGGTATGTCCTCAAGACACCAAACCTCATCGAGGCGGTACAAGTAGAGTTGGGTTTTGTTCCCGGGCTGGACCTCCCGCACAGCTTTGGGGTGTGGTTGATGCAGTACGCATCTGATTCGGAGGAGCTCAGGTTGTTCTCCGTTTTTCTGTGGCTTTGTAAACGGCTTTACCCCCCACAACGCGCGTAACGGCGGTTTTGGCGTTCTCCCCCCTCGTTTAGAAGCGCGTCAGCTCGTCAATCCCTGTTCCGATCCCTCTAGGTTTGCTGATTTCAGCTCTATCTTCATCAGCAAAGCTGCATTTCTCTTTTTTGCAACTTTGGTTGGTCTCATCGTAGGAAAAGGTAGAAATAAGAGAAAAGTTCGAACTTGTATAAGCCATTGACTTGCTTGATTCGTGCAGGGGTGCCCGTGAGACGTAAGAAAAACTGGATACAGATTCGATTAAAGCGCCGACAGTGATGTGCTGGGTATGACAAAAGGCTACGAGAGACTACGAGAAGGACTGTAAGGTACCGACCGTTTTCCAACTCCACCCATCGGATCACCGGGCAGACACAACTGGGGGAGGCGGGACAGTGCTATTCAAAGTGTTGACACTCCCAATACTTTTCGTGCGCTGCCTTGAGGTCGAAAGTGCCGGCAGGAAGAGGTTCCACCTGGGGTGTTGGAAAAAAGTAACAGGACGGCTTGTTTATCGAGACCGTGGGCGATGGCGGCAGCAGGAGCTCGTTGATGATACGTAGAACATCCGAGCCGCAGATCGGCCCGGCGTCCTTGGTAGCCTGACATTGGGAGTCGTTGGAATAAGCGGGGGTGGTAACGGCGTTGGTGATGCTGCCCCCGAGATAAGACTCTGCGGTCTCCCTTGCCTTGGTCGAGACCGTCAAGGATATTTCCTCGGGGGACTAAAAAAAGTTAGAAACGCAATCAGGATCGGTTGAGAAATAACCAAATGCACGAACTCCTTGTCCTCACCATGGGATGCTGAATCGCCGCATTCTCTTTGACTGATGTCAGTCATGAAGATCCCGCGTCGTCCATGCGAGCCTCTGGGTCACTTGACTCGCCCATCGTCCCAGGAGAGCGTGGTCGTGATCTGGGAGAAGTCGCGGGACCATTGTTGAGATGATTCGAGCGGGCTCTTCATCCTCATTGGAGTCGGTGTTGGCTGGAGGCGTGGCGATCTGGCCGGAATTTGGTTCTGCTGCGCGAGGGTCCGTTATGCTTCTTCCTCGATCCCGGTCGCAAGTCGGAGGGTGGACTGTGGGGACTAGGTGGGGTGATTAATCCTTGTCTGTTCGGCTTGGCGGGTCCGTTCATAAACGGGTGGCCCACGGGTGAGGATGACGAGGGGGGAGGGTTTAGTCGGAACGTGCGCGGAGGTACGACCAGGTGAATTCGGAGTGATCAGTCCTCCTCTGATCTGGAAGCGCGGGTCAAATAGGGTTGTTCAGCAGACCAGATGGAAGGATCCGTACCACCCACCCGATGCCTCGAGTCTGGGAGAGTAGTTCGGGTCCACTCTGGGGTGTTGGGGGCATTTCTCCTGTCCCCTCTACTCCTCATAGCGACGTGTACTGGTGTTGCGGGTATTGGCGTAAACAGGGTTGATTATTGATCGATCAGGCCTTCAGGCCTGAACGTTGAACGTTGAACCCTGCCAGGTGACAACAGCGGAGGGTCACAGCCATTGCCGCGACGCGTGTGCCCGGGTGCCAATTGGTGCTGTTGGCGTGATATCTGCGTGCGGTCAGCTGGTCCAGATAAATAGGGTGGCGCTCGTTTGCCGACTATGAACGCACCATCCTACCCCGCTCCCGCATCGACGTCATGGCATGCACCTTCTCCCCCCACAGCACCGCCGGTGATCTGCGACCCGTCACTGACGGCGTTCGCCAAGATCATGGACATGCCACGTACAGTTCACACTATTTTTGGGAACGTCAACTCCCCATACCGATCCCAACGCCTCGGCTGTACCCACACGTCAACGGCTCGTGCTATCTTCATGAGCTAGAATCAGAGTACTTCGCCCAGACTGGCGTCCAGCATGCGTTTCCCCCCTCAAGCATTCGCAGAATGGTTGACCGAGGGCCCTATGTCTGTTGAAGCCGGGGCTGAGGGGAGCCTGCCGGAATGTTCTCCTCGAACGACCTTGATCTTAGTACCGCTTAAGGAAGATACGCGTATGCCCCCTCGACGACGTGCTGTATTTAGCTTGGCTGGTTCGAAAGTCGGGTCCCCAGTGCGTGTTTGCTGTATGTCCGGTTGATCACTTCGCACGCCGGCTCCCAATTTGTTGTATTCGGCTGGTTCTAGCTTATTTAGTCAAGGGGCTCTCGCTGCTGCTGCCGTCGTTACCGTCGATCTGAAATGGAACCTCGCACGTTTATTTGACCACAGAAGACCGGGGCCTGGCAGGGAGCTTGTCAAGGATTCAAGCTGGATTCTCGACCTGGCAAACCGGCTCGCGGTTTGCTTAGGGAACCGCCCTCGCGGCCCCCTGATATATACAACCTGGTCCCGTGGTCGCCTTTTTTGCCCAACCCAACCGTTCGAAAGGCCGGAGAAGCCGCGTGTGTTTGGCCTGGAGCTTCCCCAGATGGCAGGGTCTGTTTGCGGTCTCTGATCGCAATCGCTGGACCTGTGGACCACACGGTCCGTTCGTTGCGTCGGATAGCAACCCCGTCTGACTCGTTTGGCTGTGAAGCTGGCCTTGACGCTTCGCCTCTTCTCCTTCGTTGGCGGGCTCGGTGCAGAATTTCTTGGGTAGTGGGTCATTTCTGGAGGGTGGTAAGTACCCTTTCTACGATGTACACGACGGAATCCAGCGCTACCGACGGTCACTCGGTCCAGTCGTCCGGGTTTTCTTCCCCTTCCAGAGTCTCCCACATCACACGCTGCAGGTCGGCCATCCCGGAGTAGTACTCCATCGCCCGCTTCTTGAGTTCTTCCCGGCACCTTTTTTCCGAGCGCACCTGTTTGGACGAGGGAGCGGAGGTCGTTGGTGAGAGGGGCGTTGCACAGGGAGCTAAACAAGAGCGGATTGCCGGGGGTCGCTTCGGCATCGGCGGTACCAAGACGTAGGCTCTGTTTAGTCTCGACGGTCGACGGACATGTGGCGCCTCTGTTGTCGTGAGAGCGGGCTCCTCGACGAGGTCCGTCGGCTTCCCGCGGTCCTCGACGTCCGTCAGTACCTCGTGGTCCTCGATGCACGGGTATGTCTCCAGTCGTTGGCATGGGATCTTCATTCGTTTAGTGATGGTCCTGAGTGCGGGCTAGTGAGCAGCCCGGGTCATCCGTGTAGCGCCTACCGGGAGGGAACGAAGCTGAAAGTTCACACCTTGACCTGCTCGAGGAGTAGAGGATCGGGCTCAAAGCCCCGGCTCTTCCTGAGGATGAGGAACCTTAATTGGGCATGCATATCCAGATCCAGGCCTTTGATCCTTCGAAACCACGCCATAACCGGCTCGTCGTCCAAGATGGACTCCGGGATTGGGATGGGCGCAACGCGCCGGCGAAAACCGTCACGAAGGTTGAGAACCTCACGATCCAGCCACGTATCCATCCAGGCAGACTGACGCATGCCCAGTCACGAAGTTGAGCGTACTTTGTCTGGGGCAGGTGTGCGGTTTCCGCTCAGCCGGCCCCGAGCACGTTGAAGGCCAAGAACTCACCAAAAATGCCTCGACAGAGGCGTAGCGAGTTAGGGTAAGCCCCGCGTAGTGGTTAAACACCACGTATTGGAGCTCTTCGCCCATGTCTGGGTGGTGCAGTTTGGCGGCTTTAAGCCACTCCACCACCTCACCTTCGTTGAGGAATTCCTCCGGCGTTGTCGGAAAGCTCGGCATGGTTGACTAGGGAGATCACGAGGAAAGACCGGTTCGATCGCGCTGCTCAGAAACGGTCTCCGAGGCGTATTTCCTTTTTTTAGTAATAGACTTGCTTATCTAATTTCCGCGAGTCGGCTACCGTGACGCGATCGCCTGCCGCTGTGTCGCCAGCGTCGAGGGGGTTCAAGGGCCACACAAGTCTCTCGAGACTAAGGAAGGAGAAGCTAGATACAGCAGCTAGCTGCAAGTCGTGTCTTATATACCATCGCCCGTCGTCGTCGTCCGTGGGAAAGTGAGATTTTATGAGGGTATGCCCTCGTGGCAAGTTCGAGCATCGTATTGGCCCGCTACGCTCGCTCTGTGTTTTTTATTCCCCCCCGGCACAGTGGGCGAGTTGGCGGACTCGCGGAAATCGGATAAGCAGGTCTATTACTAGTACGTTTAGTGCCTCACAGGCTCAACTGATCATATTTAAAGGTCTGGATGGCGGTACACAAACCCCGTCCACGTTCGTGACTCTCGTCCGTCGGGAAAGAGAACCTGGACAGCGGTTGAGTGGCTTTCCGTGGCCAAGTTAGCAGGGTTTGCGAACTCGCATCGGGTGCCAGTCACCACAGGTTGCATTGTTTCGAGCCCCGACAACGATCGGGGTCCTGACAGTGGTCCGCTTATCCAGCCAGATCGAGGTTTAGAAAGTTCAAAGGGCCGTGGAAAGTCACCCATTCTGACTTTTGTACGAGACGTGACGCCAATTCCCAGACGTCCGAGAGTTCTTTTCGCGACATTCGGGGAAAAGAATTCCTTGGAATTTTACCGTACGAAACCTCCCAGACCCGATCACGCGTGTCTCACCGGCATCTGAATCGTATGCCAAAATCATTTTGATTGTTATATTTAGCGTACACCATGCTGGGATAACGATCACTGAATGGGAGGTGTGCTTGGTATCTATCGGTGTCTGCGTCTTCGGTGGGCCAGTATTGGGAGGATCATCTCCAGGCGTGGATGTGGTGATAGGGTGGGGAGACCCTCAACAGTTTGACAGAGTTGCGGGGGGCGTCGAGTTAGCCGGGAGGGGACATTCGAATGGGAGGCGAGAGGAGTGGGTAGCTGGGGAATGTCCGTAGGCGTAGGATACGACTCGACCGACGACCTTCGCGAGGACTTCTCCGGAGGAATTGAGGGCCCAGGGTCGGCTGGCGGTGGAGATGGAGGGGCTCTGGGGCTGAAGGATGGGATGGCGATGGGAATGTCCTTGGCTTTGGGAGTGTGAATGGTCCAGAAAAGGCGTGGGGAGGGAGGCGCGATTGGGACCTGGCCCCTTGAAATCCTTGAACGAGGAAATGAACAGGTGGTGACCAGAGGGAGGAACCGCAAGCAGCGATGAACCGAGTCTTCGGCTTCGGTCGTTGAAAAAGGTAGAGAGCGGCAAAGGTCACGGAGGAGGTTAGCCTCGTGCGATGGAGGGCATACATGATGGAGGGTGTGCGCGATAAAGTGGGCAATGGAGCGGACGATGGTGGCGGCTGGTCGGGGCAATGGAACAAGTTGTTGACGTAGTGACTGGTATATGGTGGTCTTTACGTTAGGTTTTTTGTGAGGGGGAGACCCGTGGGAAGCCTTACCCTTACAGTGGTCACCAGCCGAGCGTCGGTCTTGCGATAAATGGTGGTACCCTCTCCCCCGGGTGCTGGGGGGGAATGATTCTCTCACCACGCGCGCCATAGGTAAGGAATTGTTTTCAAAGTCTACATATCTAATTTACTGATATTAGTGAATTGGAACGAGCCCTCCCGGGCCCGTTCTGCGCGACTTTCGACCCCCCGTGTCAGGGGGTCAAAATCGCGATTGCGTTGGATGTGCCACGCGGTCGCTTCACCCTTTTTGGCACGTATTCCAGCAGGTATTTGCGAGAGATCCAGCCCCCCCCCGTGCTGCTCGGTTCGCGTTCGTTGTGTTGATGGTTGTGGACATCTGGTGCAGCTCCCACCTCTCGGAAGCGGCGAGGGAAATGACAGTGCGGATGAAGGAGCAGCGTGCGACGGGAGCGAACGTGTCCTGGAATCGACATTGCACGTCTGAGTAAAGCCTTGGGCCACTAGACAGCGCTCGTTCTGGAGAGGTCAGAGGACCCTTGCAGGTGCCGAGTTCAGAGCTTTGACGAGGAGGGATGCCGTCCTTGACTTTACTTCCGAATAATCTTGCTTCCGCTTATTCTAGGCAGTGACAGCTCACTCATGCACCCTAGTCTCATAGGCGTGAGCATGGAAGCTACCCGAAGGGTAGCGAAACTGGAATGGTGAGAACCCAGTAGACTTACTGACTGTGTTCATGATCGCAAACCGGACCCGTGGAAGCGCACGAACCCAGCCTGTCTGATTCCTCGTGACATGATACCGGAGGCACTGGTTGACTATCTTGTTGGTCCGCTCGCTGGCACCATCCGTTTCCGGGTGAAAGGCCGTCGACATCCCCAGTTTCACCCCAGTAATCTTCGATAACCGCCTCCGATCGTGATAAATAACCGCCAGGCAATCCGAGCTGAGGACAATGTCCTTGATGTTCTGGAAGGCCGTCTGGTGCAACGCCGTCCATCCCGGCAAATCCCTCTGTGCATCCTTCGTAGTCAAAGGGGTTAGCGTAGCGCGGCGCTCTGCAAGCCGTGGCAGAAAAGCGGCGAGGTACTGCGCCAATCCTAAAAACTTCCGCACATCCTTCGCGCACCTCGGCACTGGCC
>Ga0307516_10009675_pt1 | contig 10711 bp, 8 predicted proteins | sample 19_EM_MG_FD_203310 | JGI IMG/M metagenome (GOLD analysis project Ga0307516, IMG submission 203310) | Populus trichocarpa ectomycorrhiza microbial communities from riparian zone in the Pacific Northwest, United States - 19_EM | ecosystem: Host-associated > Plants > Roots > Unclassified | place...
CCGAGGGCGCGGGCGAGGTGATCGCCGACGACGCCGCGATCCGCGCGCTCGCCCAGACCAAGGACCCGCACGCCGCGCAGGTGATCTTCCAGGCCGCGTTCGGCGCCGACACGATGATCTACCGCGACGAGTGCGGGCGCTACCTGCGCCGGATGGAGCCGGCGTCGATCCCCGCCTTGACCCGCGAGTCGCTGTCGCGCGACTTCGACCGCAAGCGCTACGCGACCTGGCAGCTCGAACGGCTCGATCGCCAGGAGCCCGGCAAGGCGCTCGACGCGGCGGCCGGCGACGAGGCGCTCACGATCACGCTGCTCGATACGTTCCGCGCGACCCACCACCGCGAGGCGGTCCACGCGGTGTGGCGGCGGGTCGACGCCGAGGCGCCGCGGGTGCGCGCCGCGGCCCGCGCCGCCTGGATGGCCTACATCACGGGGCCGCCGCCGCCGCCCGCCCCGGTCGCCAAGCTGAGCCTGCCGGGCGGCAAGAAGACCAAGAAGCCCAAGCCGCTGTGGCTGACCTACCGCGAGCTCGCCGACAACGAGCTGCGCAAGGCGGCCAACGAGTTGCTCCACGAGGACTACCTGCTCGAGGATCCGACGCTCGAGGACGAGGAGGAGGGCCACGAGCGCAAGTCCAAGACGGTCAAGGTCGACCTCCAGGACCTGACCAAGCGGCTGTGGGCGTACTACGACGGCGAGCGAGCCAAGCGCGACACCGCCGAGTGGGCGGTCGCCAAGCAGAAGCAGGCCTCCGGCGATCTCGCCGGCGCGGTCCAGATGGTCGACGGCATGCTCGCGATCAACCCCGATCGCGGCGAGCCCGTGGAGCGCACCGAGATGGCCCGGCTCTACCTGGCGTGGGGCAAGCAGCTCGAGTCGACCAAGAAGTGGGCCGAGGCCGCGGGCGCCTACTCCAAGGCCCACGGGCTCGACCCGACCGGACCGTCGGCCAACGACGCGCTCGCGGCCCACCACTTCGCGCTCGGCAAGTCGCTCGAGGCCGCCGGCAAGGATGGCGGCCCCGACTTCCGCCGCGCCGTCGCGCTCAAGCCGGACTACGCTCCCGCCCGCAGCGCCGCCCGCGAGGTCGCCCGCGCCGACAAGCCGGTCTGGATGCTGTACGCCGCCGCGCTGGTCGCGATCGCCGCGATGGTCGTGCTCGCCGCCGCCATGGTACGACGACGGGCATGACCCGGCTGATCGTCCTCGAGGGGCTCGATGGAGCCGGCACCACCACCCAGGCCCGCCGGCTGGCCGGCCATCTCAACGACCACGGCCACCCGGCGCACGCCACGCGCGAGCCGAGCGACGGCCCGATCGGCCGGCTGATCCGCGAGATGCTGACCGGCCACCACGCGATCGCCGGCCAGGCGATCGGCCAGTCGACGTTCGGCCTGCTGTTCGCCGCCGACCGCCTCGACCACCTGCAGCGCGAGGTCGAGCCCCAGCTCGCCGCCGGCAAGCTCGTGGTGTCCGACCGCTGGTACCACTCGTCGCTCGCCTACCAGGGCACCGGCGCCGATCGCGACTGGATCACCGCGATCAACGCGCGCGCCCGCCGGCCCGATCTGACGATCTTCCTCCAGGTCCGCCCCGAGGTCGCCGCCCAGCGCCGGGTCGCCGCCGGCCGGGTCCAGGAGCTGTTCGAGGATCTGCAGATGCAGCAGGAGGTCGACGCCGGCTACCGCGCGACGATCACCGAGCTGACCGCGCTGGGCGAGCGGATCGACGTGATCGACGGCGAGCTGCCGCCCGACGCCGTGTTCCACGAGATCGTCGGGCTCGTCGGTCCGCTGCTCGGGTAGCGCGCGCCGGGCCGATCACAAAGTTGCCCGTCGATCGCGCGCGGGGCAGGCTTGCCGGCATGCGTCCCGGCCGCTCCGTGCTCGTCGTTGCCACGCTGGCGTACCTGGCGGCGTGCGGGCCCAAGCCGAGCGCGTCGCCGCCGCGGGTCGACGACGTCGAGGCCGGCGCCGGCGCGGCGCCCCCTGCCCCGGTGCCCACCGACGAGCAGCGCGCGGTGGCACCGCCTGGGAAAGGCCTGCGGACCGGCACGATCGCGCGGGCGCACCTGATCGCCGTGCTCGATGCCGGCGCCGGCAACTTCCTGCGCCAGCTCGAGGTCGCGCCCCGGATGGCGGGCCAGAAGTTCGTCGGCTGGCAGCTCGTGCAGCTGCTCGATCGCACCGGCCCGCTGCACGACGTCGATCTGGTCCCCGGCGACGTGCTGCTCGCGATCAACGACAAGCCGGTGTCGCGGCCCGAGCAGCTGCAGACCGTGTGGGACTCGCTGCGCTCGGCCAACGCGGTCGTCGCGCGGCTGTGGCGCGGCGATCAGAAGCTCGAGCTTCGGTTCGCGATCGAGCCGCCGATCGATCGTTAGCGAGCGGTCGCGACCCCGCGTCGCGTTCGCGCGATCAGGCCGGCCCGTGCATCGCGGTCTCGCCGGGCCGGGCGGCCGACAGCACCGCGATCGCGTGGCCCGGATCGTTGCAGAACACGCCGTCGACGCCGAGCTGCGCCAGCCGCGCGAGCTCCGCCGCGTCGTCGACCGTCCAGGTGTTGACCGGCAGGCCGGCGCGGTGCCACGCCTGGACCCGCGCCGGCGTGCACAGCGTGTGCTGCGGATGCGCCAGGCTGGCGCCGATCAGCGTGCCGATCCAGCCGCGGCGCATCGGCAGCGCCTGGTCTTCGTGGAACAAGTAGCCGAGCGCGATGTCGGGCAGGAAGATGTGGAGCTGGACCAGCGCGATCGGGTCGAACGACGAGACCACGACCTGCTCGGCGCGGCCCGACGCCTTGATGATCCGGGCGGTGGCCTCGGCGAGCGCGCCGGCGCGGCCCAGCTTCTCCACCTTCAGCTCGACGTCGATCTCGAGCTCGCGGTCGACCGTGGCGAGCACGTCGGCGAGCAGCGGCACCGGCTCGCCGCCGACGCGGAGCCGGGCGCGCTCGGCCGCCGAGATCTGCTCGATGCGGCCGGGCTGGCCGGTCAGCCGGTCGAGCAGGCTGTCGTGGAACACGACCACGTTGCCATCGCCGTCGAACCGGACGTCGAGCTCGATGCCATCGGCGCCGGCCGCGCGCGCCTTGTCGAACGCGAGCAGCGTGTTCTCCGGCGCATGCGCCGAGTCGCCGCGGTGGGCCCAGACCCGCGGCCGGCCCTTGGTGCGCCGCCACCGCGTGGCGCGGCCGTGCCGGCCGAGGTGTGGAACCAGGCGAGCGAGAGGCGACTTCGGCATGTCGGGCCCGGCGCGCTACTCGATGAACGCCCGGTGCATCGCGCGCACGAGGTTGTCGACGTGCTGGCGGTCGCACCACAGCGTCACGCGCAGCGGCGATACGCTGACCGCGTTGAGCGGCACGCCGGCGCCGAACGCGGTGGCCCGCGCCTTGTTGATGATCGCCGGGTTGCCGCCGATGCCGTGGCCGACCATCGTGACGGCGCCCTCCTCGCCCAGCTCGAGCGCGCTGCCCAGCACGTTGTCGAGCTTGGTGCGGACATCGCCCCAGTCCGGCACGTCGGCGATCGTGAACCACGCGCGCAGCTCCTGGCCCTCGAGATCGAGGTGGGTCAGCGGGATCGACGCCGCGCTCAGGATCTGCAGGCAGTGCTCGACCGCCGCGCCGCCCGAGGCCGCCGAGATCCGGATCCGGATCAGCTGGTTCTGGCCGGTCACCGCGGCGACCTGGCGCTCGCGGTCGGGCGAGAAGTCGATGCGGGTGCCGCCGCCGTCCTTGTTGGTGGCGCGCGCGTAGAGCGCGATGCCGCTGCGCCGCGCGAAGTCGACCGCCGCGTCGTGCAGGACCTTGGCGCCCTGGGCGGCGAGCTCGAGCATCTCGTCGTGGCTGATCGCGCTGAGCAGCGTGGCCGCATCGACCACGCGGGGATCCGCGGTGTAGACGCCGTCGACGTCCGAGCAGATCTCGCAGTAGTCGGCGCGCAGCGCACCGGCGAGCGCGACCGCCGTGGTGTCCGAGCCGCCGCGGCCGAGCGTCGTGATCTCGCGCTTGTACGACACGCCCTGGAACCCGGCGACGATCACGACCTTGCCGCGATCGAGCTCGTCCTCGATGCGAAACGGTCGGACCTCGACGATCCGCGCGCCGGAGTGGCGATCGTTGGTGAGGATGCCGGCCTGCGAGCCGGTGAACGAGATCGCCTCGAGGCCCTCCTCGGAGCACGCCATCGACATCAGGGCCATCGCCTCGCGCTCACCGCAGGTGAGCAGCATGTCGAGCTCGCGGCGCGACGGCGACGGGCTGATCGACTTGGCCTTCTCGATCAGCTGGTTGGTCGTCTTGCCCATCGCCGAGACCACGACGACGACTTTCTTGCCGGCGGCCTTGGTCCGCGCGATCCGCTTGGCGACCAGCTTGATCTTCTCGGCGTCCGCGACCGACGAGCCGCCGTACTTCTGAACCACGATTCCTGTCGAGCTCACGGCGTCCACCATACATCATCTCGATGACATGACGATGGCGGCGCGATGCTAGCCTTGGCGAACATGGCTCGCCGCATCGCCGCCTCGATCGTCTCGGCCGCCGTCGCGCTCGCCGGGTGCACCACGGCCGCGAGCTTTCACGCCGCGTGGCCCGACACCCAGGTCGAGCTGCGCGACGACGCCGATCGCGACCAGGCGATCGATCTGCTGTGGGTCACGCCGGTCGGCCCCGCGCGCGACCGGGCGCGCGCCCCGATCGCCGCCGCGCTCGCGCGCCGGATCAGCGACGCGGTCGCCGACGACCATCCGTTCGTCGCCGCCGCCCTGCTCGATCAGCTGACGTTCCTGTGGCAGGACGATCCGGCCGCGGTCGGCCGCGGGCTGGCCGGCCAGGTCGAGCTGCTGCGCGGGCTGCGCGCGATGTTCGGCAAGGCGGGCTCGCTCGAGCCCACGGTCCAGACCCTCGTGCTGCTCGCCGAGATCGAGCCGACCGCGCGCGCCGCCCACCTCGCCGAGCTCGACGAGGTGCTCGGGTTCGCCGACGAGCTCGCGATGGCCGAGCACGGCCCGGACGCCACGCGGGCGCAGCCGATCGCGCTGCTCGAGCCCACCGCGCTGGGGCTGCCGCTGCCGTGGCTGGTCGATCGCTACATCGCGCTCGAGGTCGACCGCCAGCGCGCGGTCGCCCAGCTGATCGACCGGCGCGGCGCCTCGATGCCGCTGGTCCGCGCCCACCACGACTTCCTGGCGAGCGGCCGGCGGATCGCCAACGTGCTGGCGCGCGCCGGCCGAGCCACCGAGATCCACCGCGCGCTGTCCCGGCTGTCCGCGACCTACGGCGCCGATCGCGAGCTCGTCGTGCGCGCCGAGGTCGTCGCCGATCAGCCGACCGCCGATGGCTACGGCGAGCTCGCCGCCGCGCTCACCGCCGACGAGCACGCGCCCGACGCCGCCGCGGCGCTCGCGGTGTGTCTCGCGGGGCTCGCCCGGTTCCCGGGAAACCCCGCCCTGCTCGCCGCCGCCGGCGGCAACGCCCGCACGCTCGGCCGGATCGACCAGGCGATCGCGCTGTACGAGCGCGCGCTGCACGTCACCGCCGAGCTCGATACCACGGTCGCGCTGCGGCTCGGCCGGCTGTACGCCGAGCGGATCCAGCGGCTGGCCAGCGGCGGCCGGCCGAGCGCGGCCAACGACGCGTGGCGCGCGGCGCTGCGCTACACCGCCACGGCGGCCTCGGCCCACCCACACTCGGTGTGGCAGAAGACCGCGGCGATCGCCGAGTCCGCGCTCGGCCGCGGCCTCGCCAGCCAGGGCATGCTCGACGACGCCAAGCACGCGCTGACCGCGTCGCTCGAGCGCGCGCCCTCGATCGATGCCTACGAGACCCTGGTGACGATCGACGTCCAGACCGACCGCTACGCCGACGCCCAGAAGTGGGCGCAACAGGGCATCGCGATGCTGAGCGACCAGACCACGGGCGATCGCTACCGCCGGGCCAAGCTCGAGCGGCTCGCCGCCGACGGCCTGCGGCGCTCCGGCCAGGCGCGGCCGGCGACCGAGCGCTACCTCGAGTCGCTGCGCAGCTGGGCCTCGCTCGGCGACACCAAGGACCTGCCGCGCGCGGTCGCCGCCGAGCGCGAGCTCGACATGAGCCGCACGATGTGGTGGCTCGGCGACCCCGGCAAGGCGGTCGATCTGGCGATGCGCGCGCTCGACCGCGATCCGGACTCCGAGGACCTGGCGACCACCGCGGTCGCGTTCCTGATCGAGGCCGGCCGCTACCGCGACGCGCTCGACGCTTACCACCGCAGCCTGGGCGAGGCCGGGATCAGCGATTACCACAAGACGTACATGAGCCTGTGGATCCTCGGCGAGGCCGCGCACGCCGGCGAGCCGCGCGACCGGCTGGCCGACGACTACCTGGCCGGCCGCCGCGGCGACGCGTGGTACGAGCTGCTCGCCCAGCTCGCGACCGGCAAGCGCAGCCACGCCGAGATCGCGCCGCTGGCGACCACCGGCCCGCGGCGCGCCGAGCTGGCGTTCTACGGCGCCCTGCTCGGGTTCGCGCCCGAGGCCGCGACCGCCGAGGGCCGCCACAAGCTGCTCGAGCAGGTCGTCGCCGCGCAGCTCGTGCTCGACGCCGAGTACGACCTCGCCCGGCACTACCTGGAGCACCCGTGAGCCGGGCGCGGCCGGCGGCCGATGGCGCCGGCCTGGCGGCGCTCGGCGCCCAGCTGCGCGGCCACGGCCTGACCGCGCGCGCGCTCGAGGCCTGGGCCGGCACCGCCAGCCCCGCCCTGGTCGCGAGCTACCTGCGGGGGCGCCGGCACGCCACCGAGACGCCGATCGCCGCGCTGTTCGAGCTGGTGGTCCGCGGCACCGAGATCGCCGCCGATCAGCTGCGCGCGCCGGCGCTGATCGACGCGCTGATCGCGCACGGCATCGTCGAGCACGCCGGCGGTCAGCTGCGCGCCCGGGTCGCCGTGCTCCCGCTCGAGCACGCCCTGCTCGTGTGCGATCGGAGCGACGCGCCGATCGAGCGCGACCTCGTGTGCTGGCCGGACGGCTCGAGCGAGCACCTCGCGCTGTCGATCCCACCGGGCCGCCGCGACACCTGGCTCGATCTGTGCTGCGGCTCGGCGTTCGCCCCGCTCACCCGGCCGGGTCAGGCCCGCCAGATCGCCGCGATCGACCTCAACGAGCGCGCCGTGCGCTACGCCCGGCTCGGCGCCGCGCTGTCCGGTGTCGCGCACCTGGCGATCTCGCAAGGCGATGCCGCCGCCGCGGCCGAGCCCGCCGACCTCGTCACCTGCAACACCCCGATCCCGGTGTCCGACCCCGAGGCCACGGCGCCGCTGTGGTGCCTCACCGAGCCGGGCCTGTTCGATCGGCTGTGGCCGGCGCTGCGGCGCGCGGTGCGCCCTGGTGGCACGATCATCGTCCACGCCGTCACCGAGGCGATCCTCCCCGTGTTGTCGCGCGCGGCCGGCGAGCGCGTCATCGTGACCTACACGCCCGAGGGCGTCCGTGACTTCGCGGTGGCGTGGTGGCGGCCCGATGCCGCCGGCCGGCTGATCGTCGTGCGGCGGGCGCTCACGGCGAGCCGCCCCAGCATCACCGCCGACGACCGCGACGACGCGCTCGCGCGCGGCTGACGCCGGGGGTGTGCTAGCGTCAGCGTCGCGGAGGCATGACAAGGCATCTCTCCTTGGCGATCGCCATCGTCGCGCTCGCGGCAGCCTGCTCGCCGCAGCACACGACGAGCGCGCCGCTGCCGGCCTACGACGCCGCGCGGATCTCGCACGCGCAGCACGCGCAGACCCCGTGCGCGAGCTGCCACCGCGGCACCGCCCGCCCCGGCACCGAGGATCACCAGCCGTGCGACGACGGCGCGTGCCACCGCAAGGACTTCCTCGGCGAGCCGACCCGGCTGTGCGAGGTCTGCCACACCACGGTCACGGCGCGGCCGCTGAGCGCGCCGCTCAAGCCGTATCCGGTCGAGGATGCGTGGCAGGCCGAGCCGTCGAAGTTCTCGCACCAGCGCCACCTCGACGCCGGCAAGATGGAGGACCGCGTCGGGTTCCACGTCACGTGCACCGATTGCCACACCCGCGGCGACGCCGGGCTGGCGCGCCCCGACCACGCGGCGTGCACGCGCTGCCACGCGGCCGAGGTCGCGCTCGCCGACGCCCCCCGCATGGCCGATTGCCGCGCGTGCCACGAGCCGGCGACCCGGCTGCGGATCCGGCGCCGGCTGATCCGCGACGACCTGCACTTCGATCACGCGCGCCACCGCACCGATCGCGGCGGCCAGACCATCCGCTGCGAGGACTGCCACGCCGAGACCGCGAACGCGGCCGAGTACGGCGACCACCGCGCGCCCCGGGTCGAGCGCTGCGTCGCCTGCCACGACGACTCGGCGCGCACGCCGCCGGTGATGCGGATGCGGATCTGCGAGACCTGCCACCGCCAGCGCACCGAGACGCTGGCCTCGCTCGCGCCGCGCAGCCACCTGCCGCTGACCGAGCGGCCGCTCGACCACACGCTCGCGTTCCGCCGCGATCACGGCGAGGCCGCCGAGCACGACGCGACCCGGTGCGCCGCGTGCCACACGCAGATGTCGGGCAACCCCAAGCAGGCGTGCGACGAGTGCCACCAGACGATGGTCCCCGCGGATCACCGGATCACGTTTCGCGAGCTCGACCACGGTGCCGAGGCGGCCGCCGACCGCGAGCGCTGCGCGCGCTGCCACGTCGTCGAGTTCTGCACCGCGTGCCACCGCCAGCGGCCGCGCTCGCACGGGTTCGCGACCACGTTCTGGACCGATCACGGCCGGCTCGCGCGGTTCGACGTCCGGCCGTGCGTGACCTGCCACAGCGAGAAGTACTGCACCGACTGCCACGCCGGCGTCGCGCCGCGGAGCCGGCCGTGACCGCCGCGCGCGGCCTCGCGATCGCGGCCTGGCTCGCCGCAGCCAGCGGTGCCGCGCGCGCCGAGCCGCAGCTGACGATCACCCACGAGCCGCCGCCGCGCCACCTGCGGATGCGGCCACGCGCCGCCGCCGCGCCGCCGCCCGCGCCCAAGATCACGATGGCGATGCCGGCCGCGCCCCCGGAGCGCGCGCTGACCGAGCCGCCGGCGCTCGAGGAGCTCGCCGCGCTGCGCGACGTGCTGGCGCCGGTGTCGTTCAGCCTCACGGTCGGCTACCAGGTCGACGGCGCGCGGCCGAGCGGCAAGGCGTCGCTCGACGCGCCGGTCCAGGAGGGCCGCGACTACAGCGCGCTGCGGTCGTACGGCTTTGGCGAGCTGTTCTTCAGCACCCGCGGCGTCGTGCTCGACAGCGTGTCGTCGTATCTATCGCTGCGGCTCGACGCCGCCCAGCGCGCCGGCTACCAGCCCGATACCGGTCACGCGGTGCCGCTCGCGCCGCCGATCGCGACGTGGTTCGATCGCACGACGCTCGAGGTCCGCACCGGCTGGGCCGAGATCAAGGACTTCTTGCCCCGGCGCTGGGGGCTGCGCAAGCTGCGGCTGCGCGCCGGCGACCAGTACATCTACGGCCCGTGGGTGCTCCACATCGACGGCGCCGTGCTGGCGTACGAAGGCGACATCGTGACCGCGACCGCGTATGCCGGCGGCCGCCACGCCGACTACACGACCGATCTGGCCAACGAGGGCTACGCGGTCGCCGGGGCGTCGCTGCGCATCGATCTGCGGCGGCTCGCCGGGCTGCCGATCGCGATCACCGGCGAGACCCTCGCGCTGACCAGCAACGTCGCCGACCAGCCCGACACCTCGCATCGCCAGGTCGCGATCGAGTGGCAGCCGCGGCGCGATCTCAGCGTGCTGGCCCAGGCGCGCACGCTCGACGACAAGATCGCCAACGAGCGGCTGCAGTTCCGCGCCCGCTACCACGAGGTCACCAACGTCGTGTTCGACGTGATGCGGCGGTTCGACACCGACTGGCGGTGGGATCCGTCGCTGGTCGCCGCCGACGACCCGACCGCGGCGCGGCGCTACCTCGATCTCGGCCCGGTGCTGCCGCAGCTCGTGATCTCGCTGCGCGGCGGCACGCTGATCGCCGAGAACGTCGACCTGACCGCGCGCACCACGATCGCGGCGGATCTGACGAAGGCCGACCAGACCAAGAGCAGCTACTCGGCGGCCTACGTCGAGTTCGGCGGCGCGCTCGAGGTCCGGCTGCGCCGCACGCTGGCGGTCGGGGTCAGCGCGCTGACCCGGCAGACCGATCGCGACGAGCTGGTCGACGGCCCGCTGACCGACGTGCGCCTCGTGGTCCAGCCGATCCCGACGAGCGCGGCGACCGGCGAGACCGGGTTCACCGAGTTCGGCGGGCGGGCGCGGATGTCGCTCGGGGCGCGCCAGCTGTCGGCGATGCTCGAGCTGTACGGCCGCCGGACCACCTACGCCGAGCTCTACGTCGATCCGACCAACCCGATCGAGACCCGCGATGTCCGCGGCGGCGGCCGGCTCACCATCGACGCGTGGATCGGCAAGCAGCTGCGGCTGTTCGCGTCGTACGACGTATCGACGGCGATCTCGTTCTCCCCCGAGATCACGTCCTACAAGAGCCTGCGGCTGACGATGACCGGGGTGTACTGATGCGCGGCTCGGCGGTGGCGCTCGCGATCGCGGTCATGGCGCTCGGGGCGCTCGGGGCGCTCGGACCGCTCGGCCGCCTCGCGACCGCGGCCCCGGCCCCGCCGACCGGCTTCGATCACCGCCTGCACGATCGCGCGACCTCCG
>Ga0307516_10009676_pt1 | contig 10710 bp, 5 predicted proteins | sample 19_EM_MG_FD_203310 | JGI IMG/M metagenome (GOLD analysis project Ga0307516, IMG submission 203310) | Populus trichocarpa ectomycorrhiza microbial communities from riparian zone in the Pacific Northwest, United States - 19_EM | ecosystem: Host-associated > Plants > Roots > Unclassified | place...
TTGATACTCCTTTAGCAATGGCTGCCTTGGTTTCTTCTTGGGCAATCTGTACTCTTATTTTAAAGTGGTGGTATCGAATGTGAGTACTATAATTTTTCTGTCCCTACCTTTTTTTTCTTAGTACTGTTGTTTTGAAGTGGATGCATTCCGCTAAAAAGTTGGTAAATTTTGTATCAAATTAGTATTTGGAATCTAAAACAAATTAATTGCCTTGTGAAACATTTTTTAGCAAATTATCTAGATTGTGCGTCACAATGGTCTTAAGAAAAGTTATTTGGATGGGTGGTTGTAAACCCGGGAAATAAATGATTGCGTAAATTGCAAGCTAAATAAATGGAAAATAAAATTGAAGAAATTCATATACAAATTTAAATAAAGAAAGACCTATATTGGTTGTTAATATGATTATTATGAAATGTATCCTTGAATGAGGATAATTTATAAGATATGCCTGTAATTACAGGAGGGACCACATGTGTGTTGCAGCAGCAGCAGCAACAGCAACAACAACGGAGCACGAGTAAAGCTTCTACTGCAGGTTGGTGATTCGCACCTATACTTCTTAGTTAAATTTCATGATTTAATATGTTATTGAGGTGAAATGTGAATTAGTAAATGTTAGATATTATATGAAAGAATAAAAGTTTGCATAATGACATTGTTATTTTGGATAGTATCCCGAATGTATATGTGTTCGAGGTGAATGATCTTTCGTGTGAATTGTCAAGTGATGGAAGTATCGCTGACATATAAAATATGAGAACTGTGATATGTGGCATGGACTAATATATATTTAGTGTATGTTAGGTTCCCGAGTAAGGAGATCACCATGCATCGATGCCTGTGAGGCATGGACTAATATATATTTAGTGTATGTTAGGATCCTGGGTAAAGAGATCACCATGCATCGGCTAGTATATATTTAGTGTATGTTAGGGTCTTGGGTAAGAAGATTGTTATGCATCGATGCCTATGAGGTGATGATGATACCGGTGAAACTGGTATCAATAATGTGTTAAGCGGTAATAGATGTGGTTGCTTTTATGGAATCTTGAATGGAAATTGGAAATGGAAGATGAAACAGTTTTAGTAGTTGAATGAGAAAGAGTTCCAATGGAAACAAAAAGGGAAGTGAATAGAATAAGAATACATATCTACCTTTTTTAAATTATTGGATATTTCTGTTACTATGTTTATTGTGATATTCATGTTTCAATAATATGTATTTTGTTTCAGGACCATCGCATGCACGACAGGAGTAGATTCTAGCTTTTGTTCACTTTTTGTTATGTAGTCTAGGGAGTATATCCTTGTATTTTGTAATAATGAAACATTTGTATAACTTAATTTGTACAATTAATGTTAAAACTTGAATAGATGAACTTAACTCTGAAATTCATATAACCATGTTCCATGTATGCGTGTTTATCTCATTTATCCCTCTATAATGATAAATGTTGTTCAATGTATGTTATAAATAATATGGTTGAGATGATGATAATGGTTGTGAGATTGAGATCCAGGATGATTGGGTCATGATTAAGTTATGAAATATGGGATATTAAAAGTGTAAACAAGTTATATGTCGATAACTTGGAATCTTCTGGTATAGGGAAGACTTAGCTGAAATTTCGAAAGATTTTTATATGAAAATTATATATAAAAAAATCTTTGCCATGTTTGCCTATATGTTTGGAGGTGATTTGTTCCGGAAAAATCGAAAACGTTGCAGTGGTTGCCATGCTCCTTGTTCATAAAGTTTAATCAACAGATTTTGAATTTGGTCAATTTCATCCTGACATCCTATAGTAGAGCTGAAGTTTTTTGAGAAAAAAGGTGAAGTTAGACACATTTCAGATGGTATAAACAAGGTTGTATTATTCTCTGTTTGTAAAGTGCCTGTGAAAGACTTGTTTGTTTGTATGTGTTCTAAATATTTTACTTCGTGTATTAGCATTGAACTTCAGAACTCAACTGTGATTTCATGCAGGGATCAATCAGATTCTGGGGGTGCGCGTGCTTGGCTCCAGCCCACAGGACAGGTGGCAAGATATAGACTGCTGAATTCCTTAGCAGGTCAGGAGAAATGAGCCCCCAGAGGAAGATGCGCAACAGTCCAAAAAGCTCTTCTGCTAGGACCAACTCCCCTGTTAAAGGTGAGTAGCTAGAACCACAATACAGGTACACGATTTTGTTGCTCAAATTGGTCACACAGTAAATATGAGCCAATGGATTAGAATCTTCTTGCTTATGTTGTCCTTGTTCTACAATTCCACTTTAGCCATATGCTCTGATGCTAAATATGAAACAATCTCTGAACTAAGAATTCATATAAAACAATCCTATTTCATTCACAAAAAAATGTGAAAGAATTCTAAAAATAATTTTGACAATACAAGGCAAGGCAGTCCCAAAATAATTAAATTTGTACACAGTTATCCTGAATGCTATTATTATTATATGATCTATCTATCTATCTATCTATCTATCTATCTATCTATACTTTGATCTTGAATTTAGGCCAAAATCTTCAAGTCAAGGACCAAATGGGCTTAAGAAAAAATTGATTCAATTAATAAGAGTCCAAAATACATGAGCCTAATTCTTTTTATTTTATATATATATATATATATATATATATATATATATTATTTAGAAAACACTTAATTATGATTAGGTTATGATATAATTAGCGATTAACACAAACCAATTTGCTTTCTACAATTGTATCTACTTTCTTGTTTTTACTTTCATATTTTTTCGCTGGCTCTGTATTTATATTGCTGCAATAAACCAGCTCTTCGGCTATCAAACTATCAGTTTGGTAGTTCATATCTCATGTATGTGCTAGTTGTTGCATTAGCATTTTTCATTATTTAAGCTAAAACTGATATGGTTCATTTTCTTTTCCCCAAATAATTCTCCATATGTACCATTGATGTCATCTGTTCTGGCACTTTCCGTGCTTATCCTAAAAGATTTATTAATAGAACTGGTTCATAATTGTTTGTCCTTGAATTCTGTTATAAATGTGTCCCCCAGTAGGTTTCAGAAACATTTAGAGTTTCCTTGCCTGATGATGACCGGAAATTCTTGTTGAGATTTCAGGGCAAAAAATCTTGTTATTTACTCTTTACTTGGATAGAATGTACATGTAGATAACTGATCTGCTTACATTCCCTGCTACATCAGGTGTATAGTTTTTTTTTTCCTATTCTTCAAACGAATATAAATTAGCAAATTCAGATGCTTCCTGAGCAATTTTTTTATGCTTCTAATCGATGACATGTTTGTTCATTTATTTTCCATTGTCTTTCTTTTCTAATGTTTTTGGATCATTGAGCAAGGTGCTGAATCCTTGTCATTTCTCAAAACCTTGTAGCATAGTGTGAGTTTCTTTTCTTGGCATTAGCAGGTTTGGTATCACCATCTTCTCATTCAGCAACAGTAGATAAACAGGATTACTACTCAACCTTCCACAAGGCACCAAAGCAAAAGAAGTTCACAAAGAAACAGCGGGAGGATTTCACCAGGGAATCAACACACCAAGCTGTGGCCGGATGGGCAGCGTCACCGGAAAGTCACCAATTGGATCATCAAGAATGTTGTTCGGATTCAACTCCTTCCAAGTGATTATAGCTCAGAAGAAATGGTGGAAAGTGAATCAGACTCCATTCAGCCTTTTTAATCGGCGGTGACTGGACCAGAGAAATCACGGTAGCAATCAGGGATCAGGTATTTAAATTGTGTAGGAGGTGGCACTAGTTTAGGAAATGTAGTTTGCTGCACCAACAAGCCGAATGGCTTTTTTTCTAGGATTAGCTAACCATTTGGCTAACAGTTTGTTTCCAGAATTAATCTCCTAAGGACATGCAAGGTTACCTTGTGTAAGTAAAAAATCACAGTTGTGCACAGAAGGGAAAGCCATTGTTAGTTCTTGATTAGTTTCTGCTTGCTTGGATGGTAGTATGCGGTGGGAGGTGCTTCTACTCCCACTACACTATCCAAAAAAAAAAAAAAAAGTTGATTCCACCATCAATTGATGCTTGTGGTTGTGGTCAATGGTCATAATTAAGTTTAATTACACAGTTGAATACTTTTTAACTATAATTTTTTTTTATTAAACACGTATTAAAATCTAAAAGCAAAAGCAAGGAACAAGAGGCAGAAAAAGAAAAATAGTTTTCTTTCAAGTGTCAAATCCATCCATGAACATGTAGCCATTGGCAAGGTGATGGAGTTTAGTAAATAAAATGGTTGTCTTGATAAGTTAATTATAAGTAATGAATATCATAATTTTGACATTCATATATTGAAATCTCAAAAACCATTGGATCAAGGAATATCTGGGAGTGTGACTGAAAAATTTATTTTAAATAAATTTATTTTAAAAAAAATTATGAAATGCCGTTTTGACTGTAATTTTAAAAGGTTACTTAAAAAAAGTGTTTTTTTTTAAATATATTAAAAAAATATTTTTTTATTTTTTAAAAATTAAAACATCAAAATAATTTTAAAATATATAAAAAATTAATTTAAAATAAAATAATATATATATTTTTAATCTTTTTAAAAATATTTTTAAAAAATAAAAACAAACATTTTCTTTGATCTTTGATAGAATTGTTATTGTGGAAGCGTTTTGAAAAAAAAATTATTTTTTTTAATTTTTTTATTTAAATTAATATATTTTTAATGTATTCAGATTATTTTAATATACTAATATTAAAAATAATTTTTAAAAAATAAAAAAATTTATTTTAATATATTTTTAAATAAAAAATACTTTTAGGTAAAGATAATAAATTAAAAAATAAGCTATGGTAAATTGGTAATATCTATATCAAACAACTTTAGAAGAAAGGACGCCCACCACCCACCATCGTTCCTCACCATGCAGTCCGGCAGGCCCCACCATCTCTTTATAAAATTAACCACACCCTCTCTTACTTCTTCAAAAATCGAAAAAAACTTCCCCTCGAATTCCCAGCACCCAACACGCTCCCTTCTCCTTTCTCAATGCCACCCACCACCTCGTCACCACCGGCATGCACATCCCCGACCTCTTCGCTCTCCGTAACAGAAACAGTAAACGGGTCCCACAAATTCACAATTCAAGGCTATTCATTAGCCAAAGGAATTGGTGTAGGGAAACACATAGCTAGCGAGACTTTCACTGTTGGTGGTTATCAGTGGGCAATTTATTTCTACCCAGATGGCAAAAACCCTGAAGACCATTCCTCTTATGTCTCTGTTTTCATCGCTCTTGCTAGCGAAGGCACCGATGTTCGTGCCCTTTTCGAGCTCACCTTGATTGATCAGAGTGGTAAAGGCAAACATAAAGTTCATAGTCACTTTGATCGCTCCCTCGAGAGTGGACCCTACACCCTCAAGTATCGCGGCAGCATGTGGTATAATAAGATTCTGGGTTTTCTTTTTTTCTTTTTTATTGTAGTTTCCTAATTAGGCATCAGAAGAACTTGGGATCTTGAGTAGAATCAATTGCATGATAGAGTAGAGTGATTGAATTTAAAATAGAGTTTGTTTGCGGGCGGGTTGATGTGATTTATGAGCTGTGCTAATTTGTACGAATGCAGTTTCCGAGTGATCTAATTCTGAGCCCCGCTTGCAGATGAGACGCTGCCACTTAAATTGTTGTTGGTCTTTTCATGGTCTTCCTTTGTGTGGTTTACTTTGAGGGATTAATGCTCTTCCGCTATTTGGAACTCTCCTATACTATTAAGAGGATATATGCTGTTTTATTTATTGAAATGGAATATTAGAGTTGACTTTGGTGATAAAATGGCATTTTCTGTATTTTCAATTTTACGGTTGAGAACATCTAAATTAAGTGATCTATAGATTCTTTGCTGATACAATTTTCAGTGTTTTTACCTTTTATTTTGTTGGAATTGGTTATTAGCGTATGGAATGGTTTCCAGTTCCTATAGCTAAATGTGTGCCCTTTGTGCCCCCCCCTCCAGGGGTTACAAGCGATTCTTCAGACGAGCAATGCTTGAATCGTCAGATTTTCTAAAAGATGATTGCTTGAAAATTCACTGCACTGTTGGTGTTGTGGTTTCCGCAACTGATTGCTCGAGATTGCACTCTATAAAGGTCCCTGAATCAGATATTGGAGACCATTTTGGTATGCTATTGGAGAATGAAGATTGTTCTGATATCATTTTCAGTGTGCAAGGGCAAAAGTTTCATGCTCACAAGTTGGTATTGGTTGCTCGGTCTCCTGTATTCGAAAATGAACTTCTTGATGCAATGGAGGAAGATAACAGCGAAATAGTTATTTCAGATATAGAACCTAAGGTGTTCAAGGTATCATTTCTTGGGAGTGTTCTGCTTTACCTTGAAATAATGAATTATATGTTTGCAGCATGCATTATTTTAGAGCTCAATTTACATTTTTGGTGCAGTCGTGGAAATGATTTGCTCTAAAGATTATGTTAGTCTTTGAAGGTTTTGTCTTAGGTCAGTTAAGTAATTATGTAGACAAAATATCAGACATATAATTCAAAATTTGCCAAGTTTGGTTAAAATATTCTATTAATCATCCGCTTGTAATGCATAGAATTGAGTTTTTACGCTAAGATACATCCTTCAACTTGAGTTTTATTTCTATTTTTATTTTTGGGTTACAAAGGACGATAATTTTATAAACATCAGAATAGGAGAGCAAGGTATCCTTTGAAATAACAGTGTACCAAAACAAACGAGCTTCTCAGTCCTGCTGTTTATCAGCCAGGGAATTTTGCCAAGTCTCTGCAGCAGAAAAACACAACGAAGCTAAATCATTAGTGTTACCCCATGGAGTTCCGAAGCCCTTTGATTTGATCTCAGAAAGTGCTTACTGCTGAATGGAGCTGAGGATCAGAAATGACAAGAGAAGATTTTAATTTGACCATTTCCCTCTCTTAGATGTTTTTGATGACATTTATGAGACTTGTATGGGATTGTAAAGAAATGTGTCATGAAATATGTATGAAGAACATTATGTTTATTCACAATGTAATGCTTGTCTCAAAAACAAGCAGATATGAAATTTAAGCTGTGGAATGAGTTTTGGTACCTGTAAAATCATGAAATATTTGGATATCAAATATAAAGGGGCCATTCGTAGTAAATATATGTGTGGCCTACAATGGAGGGAAAGAGAATTTTTCGGCCGTGTTTTTTAATATCTTCTTGCATGTCTATTGTCCAGGCTTTGCTACATTTCATATACAAAGATGATCTAATTGAAGATGAGGAACTTTCTGCTTCTAGTTCAACTTCTGTGATATCTGTGTTTGACACATTAACTGCAAAATTATTGGAGGCAGCAGACAGATATGACTTACCTAGACTCAGACTTATGTGTGAGGCTGTACTCTGCAAGGATATATCTGTGAGTTCTGTTGCCAAGATTCTTGCCCTGGCTGATCGATACCATGCTATGGATTTGAAGTCTGTTTGCCTAAAATTTTCTGCTGAAAATCTTGTAGGTATGTTCTTGTTTTATTTCTTGTTTTCAAGATTTCTATATAGAACAGTTAGGACATTGCTTTACACAAACTGCAAAAATGATGTTTTTTTGAATTTTTGTTGTTCATGTGATTAACTGACTAGCCACACTTGTGATATCCGTTGCATATATTCAGGTTGTACAGAGTTAGACCATCATTTCAATGATCTTAGCAACATTTATATGTTTGTGGCCCTAAAAAGCAGTTCTTTTGTGAGGAGCATCTGATGGTTTCTGAGTTATTTGTTCTGTTACTGTATCCTCTCTTGCATCAACTATTGGGACAGGTTTTGTGGCTTATAGACTATAGTTTTCAACTCCCTCTATCTCTCTTCAATGTTGGCTTTTATTCGAGGCAAAGTCATTCTTACAGAGATCAAATGAATTATGACTATTTCTGTTGCAGTCATTCTAATTTAGGCTTTCTTGAATAGAAAGCACATAAGAATTTCTTATATGAGAGGGGGGGGGGTGATATTACTAACCTGTCAGTTTTCTTTTTCTTTTTCTTTCTTTAAATGCTGAATTATTGTTGTTGGAGTGGATTAGATGGTCTAGCAAGTAAGTCACATGCAACCTTGCAAATTATAACCAAGTTTAGGTTGCTCGCATGAATAATGATACAGCTTAAGTGCAAATGACATGTGGTGATAAAAGAAATTTTGGCTGGAGACAGTTTTTGGATTTCAAGAAAACTACTTCATTTCTCTGGTGGGATGCATAAAGGTTGTTTTTCTTTCTTTTAACTGATGCATGTCTTTGTTTATGTGCATTTGTAGAGAGGGGAGGGGTCTTTTCTAAAGCTGTATCTAGTGGTCGGGAATTCCAGACACATTTCATGCTGACCAACTGACTTAGATGTAGGGTAACTTATCTTTTGTTTGTTGTACATAATTGTATGCAATGAAGTATAAATAAAGCCGATTTTTTATATTTTAGGCTTGTTTGAAATGAGCAGGACATGCAATTTAGAGGCAATATGTAGTACCGGAAAACTACATACTAAGTATAGCCTTTCAGATTGAATTATCATAGCTGATTTCGTTGGAAAATATTATTTATACCCATAATTGTATCATGTAAAGGCACTTTTTTGAATATGTGAGTCTTTGTTTTGAAAAGAACCTAAAAAGAAAAAATCACGTGACAAAGATATGGCCTGAATGAGAACTGTATTGCACATTGCCATATCTAGGAGCATGTTTGGCTTGGTAGGATGATCTAGAGAAATGAATAAGGTTGTTAGGTAACCATCACCTCTTGTCTAGATTATAAGTAGTAAGGTAAAAGGATGGCAGTCCAATATACATTCAGGATCTATTTAGTTCTCCTCAAACTGGTGGTATAAGATCGAAAGGGAAAGAAATGTTTGTTGAATATTCACTTAGAGAAGTTGTTCTTATCAACAACATAATTTTAACTTATGAAATTTCCTTATAGTAAATCTGCTGATCCTAAATGGTTTCCATTAACTAACTAGAGGATATACTATGTTACCTTCTTTGTCCTCCTAAACTGGTAAAAAGAAAGATTATCAATTTCGTTCCTTCTTCTAAGGTTTATCGCTTCTAAGAGACTGAGCCTCCATATAGCTTGGCACCCATATGTGGTGGGTAAGTGATTTCTTTTTGTGTTTTTTTTTTTCTTTCATTTTTTTTGGGTGGGAGATGTCAAAGAACCATCTCTTTTTTTTATGAGTGGGGGTTGTCAAAGAACAATTTCAACTCAAAAGCTTAAGATATTAGGTGAGTCTCAAAGATAAAATATATATTATTCTCTAACACACCCTTTTAAGTGAAAGCTTTTTGAGTTTGAAATTTGTATATAGTCACACTACCTTATGTTATAAATTAATTTAATTAGAAGATAGAATGAAGCTAGTGAGATTCGAACTTATAATCGTTTGGTCAAGTCATTGATACTATGTCAAAAAACCTCTCAACCTGAAAGCTTAAGTTGTTAGGTGAGACATGAAGAAATGATTTATATTATTCCTAACAGGAGCATTGGGGGATGTAGCTTTTGTTGTTTCCAAAATCAATTGTATAACTTTTTTTAGCCTTTACAAATGCTTTTAAGATTTCACCCAGCAATTTCCCTGTCCAAATTCAGAATATTTTCTCAATTTACTTTTTATGTGTTTAGGAAAATTAATTCTTCCATACTATCCTCCTTCCACCACCAGCAACATCCAGCATGCAAGCAAATTTGCACACCCCCACATGCATTGAGAGTTGCATAAAATATTTAAAGGCAACTAATTTGGTTTTGCTGCACTTTAATTTCCTCCCTCCCTCAACCCTACCCATATAATATAGACATGAAAAAAAAAAATTCCTTGTAATATCACAGCTAATTATTTCCTTATTTTTAGCAAATTGCAGTCGAGGGAAATTCAGTGTTCATTTTCCTTGTTGTAGCGCATTAAAGAAATTAATTTAGATTTGTAATGGTCATGATTCCTTATTTATGGCCTTTATATGGGACATAAAAAAATCATCTTAAGCTGTTAGAAAACATGAAATTGATCAAATGAAGAATCATCTCACCAAGCTATTGTAACATGTGCTTGCTTTCTTTTCTTTCCTTTTTACAAGAATCTTTTGATTGCCTAATGGATGTCAATTCATGCCTTGTTTCATTAAACAAATTCTCAGTACCCCTTTCATTATTGCACCCTTCTTTTTTACATCAGACCAGAAGCTATTCTCAAATGATTTGGATCCCAGTTGTTCTGAAGGCTATTTATTTTTTGAGTAGCATTACCAAATCCTCAACAAGTTTTAGAATCTTGAAAGGATAATGCTACACATCACGAGTAAAACTTATAAATTTTACATGAATAGACACAATGGCAAGATATGTAATTCTATTCAACTTCGAAGTTATTTATTTCATGTATGTTCCTGTAAAATTTGTCAGCTTCTATCTTTATCCGTCCTGAAATTATTCTCTAAACTTTCATGTTTGTATGGATTTCAAAGTATTGTTGCATATCACCATATATTTATTACTTTTTAGTTAGGATCTAGTGAAGTATTTGAGTAGGATAAGGAGTGGGAAGGTACAAACCTTGAGTCCACAATGTTAAACTCTTGAAATTCAATAGGGGTGCTTCTTGAATCCATTTAAAGCTATGCTCATGAAATCCATGAGAATAAAGGAAATTTCGCAACACATTTTCATTTATTAAA
>Ga0307516_10009677_pt1 | contig 10710 bp, 2 predicted proteins | sample 19_EM_MG_FD_203310 | JGI IMG/M metagenome (GOLD analysis project Ga0307516, IMG submission 203310) | Populus trichocarpa ectomycorrhiza microbial communities from riparian zone in the Pacific Northwest, United States - 19_EM | ecosystem: Host-associated > Plants > Roots > Unclassified | place...
GTCTGCCTTCCAGGATCAGATCGCCAGGGGTCTCGAGCAGGACTCTGGTCCGGATATTTGACACAGCGAACTACGTCGGCCAGGACGGCCGCCCCACGCGTAGAACCACAATGTGCGTCGCGCCGAATTTTCCGTAATGTCAGGTAGCGCTGTGTTGGAGCCAGTCGACTGGGCAGTCGGTGAAGAGCACGGTCCAGCGCGCGTTGGGCTGCTTGTTGTCGGGAGGGGAAAGTTCGTGATCACGGCAAACCGGCAGCAATGAGGCGGGAGCGGCTGTCGCTGACGACGCGGCGATCGGCGGGTGCCGAGTGTTAAGCTGCCGTGCGCCTCGCTGCCCTGAGGGTGGCTCGTGCGGCGCGCGTGAAAGATCTCGGCGCGACCGCCCACGGCCGGGTGGGGGCCTAGGGCGTGTGAAAAGTCTCAGATGATTGCGGGAGTGCTCGCCGACCAACGCTTTCGCCGGCTTTGTTCGATATTGAGCACCGCATCGCCGGACTCGCGCCGGAGTGGCGGGCGGCCGTGCGCCAGAGCAAGGCAATGCTGCTGCTGGACACTCCGGCCGCTTGGCTCGACGTGCGGCTGCAGTGCATTCCCGGAAAGTGCGAACTCGCCGGCGCTATCCGCGGCACTGACCCGCTATTGCGATGAGAGCCGCCTGGAGATCTCGAACAGCGCGGTCGAAAACGCGATCAGGCCGATAGCCCAGGGCAGGAAGAATTGGTTGTTCGCCGGAATCCGAAGCCAGCGGCGAGCGCCGCTACCTTCGACACCATCATCCGCGCCTCCGGCTCAAGGGCCTTGAGCCGGAGGTCTATCTGCATGATCTTCTCCCCCGCATCGGCGAGCACCCGATCAATCGGCTCGACGAACTGATACTATGGAGCGTTGCCCGATCGGTCATGTCAGCCGCTGCCTGACCCAGCGCGTTAATCCAACAAGTCGGCAGCCTTTAGCCGACGCTTATGGCAAAGCGATAATCGATCGGCCGCTCATCGGTGCGGCCGTCGACGTGTCGCTTTATTTCCGCGCCTCGTCCTGCACGTTTCGGCCGACCAGCCCCATATAGCCCAAGAGGTTGAGGACGCCCTTGAGCCCGAGGGAAAGGCCTGCTGTTGCCTGCCCTACCGCAGTCGTCTTCGGAAATCTCTTCGCCAAGGTTCCGGACTTTCGGTTGGGTGAGCCCGCCAACGTGCTCGTTGCAGTATTGCCGACCGCGATGCCGGCGTCGGCGACAACGGCCGCGTCCCGGAATACCGGAACTCCCTGGTATTTCAGTGCATCCAACGGAAGCAGGACGCCGCTGCCCTCGGCCAGCCCCATGGCGCCGCCCGTCTGCAGCCACCGCGACGTCTGGGAGTCGGCTTCCCAGCTATAGCGGGGAACGCGGATTTTGGCGGTGGGGATCTTGGCATTGCCGGCCATATTGAGCTTCATCACCCCCTTGGTATCGGTGACGACCTTGCCGATCAGAGTCTTCATGCCGTTCATGTCGGTGCGCGCCGGGACTGGGAGCTGGTCCGGCGTGATCAACGAGATCATTCCAGGAAGGTTCGTCGGATTTTTGCTGGACTGGCCGGGGTTCAGAGCCCGGAGTTCGGCTTCGGGAATGCCAAGCTGCCCGGCGATGGTCGACCAGCCTTCACCGGACGTAACGGAATATCGGCCTTGCTGCCCCAACTCCAATTGGCCGCCACTGGCAAGCTGCGTTAGTTTCAGGCTCTTTCCGCGTGATGCCCTGTGGGTGCGGATGATCCTTTCCACCCATTGCCAGTCAGCGGTCTTGGGGATCGCCACCTTATCCGGCACCGGAATCTTGATCTTCTGTCCCTTGGTGAGTACGCCGACGCCGGGATTTGCTGTCTGGAGCTCGGTCTCCGTGATCCATAGCGCTTTCGCGACCGAGGCCAAATCGTCTCCTTCCTTCACCTTGTAGTTCCAGATCTTGCGACCGGCCAGATACAGTTCGGAGGAATTGAGGATCTGGAGGACCTTGGCCGGCACGCCGGTCTGCTTTTCCGCCCATTTCCACGTCTTACCGGCCGTCCCCTCCAGTTTCGGCGCGCCGTATTTCGCGATCTGGATGGTATCGGTCCCGATGGTTTTGCCCGTGCGCTTCTTCATGGCGCGGATTTCTCTGAAGGTCGGAATGGCGACGACATCTAGCGGGGCGAGTTCCGAGCCCAGATCCGGATTGACTTGGCGCAGGCGTTCGACCGAATAACCGTATTGCGCGGCCAAGGTCGCCCAGCTATCGGTGGCCGTTGCGGTATGCTGCTCCGCCGGATTGAACCCCGGATCGTTCAAGATGCGCAAGGCGGTCTCGCTCATGCCTGTTTGCGCCGCCACCACGCCCCATTTCTTGCCTTTCTGCGAGGTGCCGCCGATTTTGCGGGGCCCGCCTACGGGATCGGGAATGAGGATTTCATGCGTGCCGATCTTCCGCCCGGAGACGACATTCCTCATGTCCGATGATGTCGGGATGACCACCACATCGCCATCGGCCAAGATTGGATTTAAGCTGGGATTGAGGTGGTGGAGAACCGCCTCCGACACGTGGACGTTTTCTGCCACGGACGCCCACGTCTCGCCCCGCCCGACTGTGTGATTTCCGCTTGCCCGGAAACCTGGCGAATTGGCAATCTTCAGCACTGTGCTGTCGACGCTGTTGCTGCGCGCCACACGCCGCCATTTCTTCCCGACCTGGCTTTCCCCAGGAGAGCCAAGCGGCTCGACCTTCGCTGTCGGCGAATCAGTTGCTGCGCTCGCCACGAAACGCCCGTGCCTCGCCCCCTGCATTCCGCCTCGCAACGCGCGGCCGCCCATCAGCCCCTGCCCGACGAAGAAGCCGCCAGTCGAAAGGCGCGCTGCCTCCCCGAAACTAAGGAATCCGAATGCATGGTTAGTGGCATGACCGATCTTCCTGAACAGCAGAAATCCGTTCGCCACCGCATTTCCGTTGAAGGTGGAACTGATCACGCCGCGCAAAGCAAGGCCCCTCTGTGTTGTTCCTGACCACCTTGCCCTTGTCGCCCTCGCCGCGGTAATTGCCACGACGGCCGACGGAACCGCACGCAGGGCGAATAGCAGGTAATTCGTGATCTGGCCGCTATACATCGAGGGCGCGTCCGGCAGGGACATAATCGTGTGAATGAACGTCGAGAACGGATTAGGGCCACCGGTGGTATTGCCGACATGAAACGCCGTCTCAAACGCGGCCCCCGCTCCAGCCGTGTTGACCGTCCAGAATACGGCCTCTCTCTTATAAGTCTGCACCTTCCGCCGGACATTCCTGCCTGCCGCGCCTAACGTGTTCTTTATCGCCATGACGGGATGTTTGCCGCTCAGCAAGTTGCTGAGGCGTCTGCCGCCGCCGGGCGGCACAACGGCCGCCATCATGAATGGAGCGCCGTGCTTTGCCGAAATAAGCATCACCGGCAGGCCCACCGCCGCAAGCACGACGTTTGCACCGTGCGTTTTGACCAGGGTTTTGCCCGCCCGCCGGGCATCGACGCCGATCGCCTTGCGGACCTGCATGACGGCCTCGTCCGCCCTCTGCCCGTCGACACCGCCTAGCGCCTTCTTGCCCAGAACCCCGACACGGGTGAGCGAAAAGACGCGCGCGTTGCCGCCCTGGTCGTTGATCAACAGCCATTTGGGGAGCTTTCCGGCCTGCAGGGGGGTCTGGCGCGGCCCCAGAGTGAAGACGCGGTCCATTCCAATGACGCTATCCTCGCCCGAGGTGCGGTTGACCTTGCGCAGGGAGCCGACGGGCATTTGTGCGCCGATGACCTTGCCGGTGGCCGGGTCCTCGATACGTACGCCGGTCCAGCCCTTTCGGGCCCCGATGGTGCTCCCGCTGGTGACTCCACCGGGACGCGACTTGGCGGCAACGACCGGCACAGTCTTTGGAACGGCCGCTCTCCTGCGCTGGTCACTTGTGAGATCGTCCTCGGAGTTGCGGACCGGCGAGTTGATATCGAGGGCTGTCATAGCAAAGTCCGACAAAACGGCCTCCGATGGCACGCCCAGGCCATTTCCGTGGTACAAGGCCGGCTCGACGCCGTTGACGGGATCGAACCCGCTGGTCGCGTTCACTTCACCAGGATTGTGCATGCCGGCCGGGGACCTGATCACCGGATGTGCTCCCGTTGGGCCGCCGCCAGGACCACCAGGGAGGTGTCCTGCAACCGGCGACGCAGCGTGCGGACCGCCGGGAATGCCAGCGACCTGTTGGAGGTTGTGAGGAGCGCGCAATCGCGGTCCGGCGCCAGCAGGGCTGCCCACGAAACTCGGCCTCGAACTGGCATAATGATGCGCTACTCGAGTAGCGGCCGCGCCAGCTGCCATAGTCGCGAATCCCGTCATCATGGTGCTCATGGCGTCGCCGCGTTGCGAGGCGGTCATCTGATCCCAATTGCGGGCCAGATCTATCATCTGATTGCCCATCAGCGTGGTGCCGAAAGCCGCATCGACATAGCCAACCGGCCGCGTAACCGCCGCCAATGTCTGGGCCGTCTGCAACCTTGTGGCTCCTTGAGCGACCACGAGGGAATCGCCAGCAACCACTCCCTCCGCCGCCAGTTTCGTGCCGGACAAAGCAACGAGCTTGGTCATGGTACCCAGGCCGAGTGTCGCCGTAGAGATGCCTTGCGCAATCAAATTGACATACATGGCGCGAGCGGCGGGGTTGCTCCAATCGACCGACTGACCGTGCGATTGCATCTTACGCCTGTCATAGGTGGTCAGCGCGCCCATGCCGGTCAAGCCGCCGATCGCCAAGCCTGCGCCCACCAGGGTCAGGGAAGTGCCACCCGAAGGCAATGCGAGGAGGACGCCGCCGGCTGCCACGACCACCATAAGAGCCTTGTTGCCGTAGGATTCCCATTTCTCACCGGTGGTGGTGATCGCCAGCTTTGTCGCCGCCCATTGAACGTGACGGTTCTGCTTGTCGTCAGTGATTTCTTGGAGATTGAAGGTGGCCTTGTCGCCGTCCAGCGACCCCATGAAGTAGATTTGGCCTTCGTCGGAATAGTCGTTTTCGTCCTGGAACTTCTTGAAGCTGGTATAGTGCCAGTTGACGTTCGCCTGCCAGGGATCGACCTTCTGGTCGTCGATGTCGGTATAGGGGTTGCCGGCAGCCTGGGTTACCACAGCCTCAGCGGCATTGCCGTCGATGACGACCTGCTTACCGTCTGCGCCAGTAACCTGGAACAGCGCACCATATTGCACGCCGCCCTGCTTGGAGTCGTAGATCGTCGGGGATGCGAGCAAGTTGGGATGATCGCCGCCCTGATTGAGTATCCAGGTCGCGAGGAGATCGGCCACGTCATATTCGTGGCTCCCCGTCGAATACCATTCGACGCTGGTATCGCCCGATGTTGCCTGAGCGAGGTTCTGCGTGGGCGTGAAGCCCATGGCGCGGCCGGCGATATCGCGAAGCTGCGTCTTATCCTTGATCGAGACGTTGTGGCCGATATTGGGGTCGCCGAGGAAGTGATCGAAATAGGCCTGCACGCGCTTGTTGGAATCGGAGCTGAAATCCAGATGCTGCTGCTCCGCAATCTTTGAGCCTCCGCCTTCGGTTCCCTGGTTAAAGCGGGTCTGAAACTCGTACTCCATATTGGCGAACTGCTTGTCACTGGCGATCTTGCTTAGGAGCCCACTCGCCAATGTCGGATCGGTCCCGTCCTTGAGTGCATCGCGCACACTATCGAAGCCCATGCCCTGCGCCGAGCCGCGCAACTCATACAATAAAGTGCCGGCGGGGTTATCTCGGGAGGTGTCGGTAAGCCAGGCAACCACTTCGTCGGCGCGCTGGGGATTAAGGCCGACGGCCATGCTCAGGCCTTTGAAGAACTCCTCGCCCCGTGGCATTGCCCCCGTGGAATCGTACTCGTTGGATTTGTACCAATCCTTGCCGAACTTGGCCTTCACCCGGTCGAGAACGAGACCGCCCAGTTCCGGCGTCGCTCCCTTCAGGAAGTCCTGCATCCACACGCCGACTTTATCGGCATACATCGTCGTGCTGTGCAGATCGCGAATGTCGTCGGGATTTGTTGAGGTGCGATCAGGCTTTTTCAGCTGCACATCGATCTGCTTGTCAATGAAATCCTGAGTAAAATTGGGCAGCCCCGCCTGTTGCCAAATCGCAGCGCGCTCATCGGGCGAGAAAGCCGCATCCATATTGGTCTTCAGGACCTTCTGCGCTTCCCGCCAGTTGCCGCCGTTCATCAGGGTCTTGACCTGCGCGGTCGTCCAGTCGAGGCGCGTCTGGGAGGTTGCCGCCATCAGCGCTTGAACACTGGGATCGACCTGCACGCTGTCGAGCTGAAAGAGTGAAAGAGCAAAGCCCGTATAGTTGCCTGACCTCCACGCGTCCAGCGAGCCGGCTGGCAGCTTGCCCGGCATCACGCCCTTGCCATCGACAGTCACCTTCGGCAGGAAGTTCTCACCGTCCGCGCTGGATGGGTCTTCCGAGAAGGAGACCTTCCCCAGCTTCAGAAGCGAAAGCACAAGCGGATCGTTTTTGGCGATCTCCTGCTCCTGCTTGCTCAGGGGGACCGACTTGCCGTCGATGGAAAGGGTGGTCGCGCCGCTCCCGTCCTGACCAAACTGAACCTTCGCCAGGCGCAGGAAAGCCAGCGTATGGAAGTCGCCCTTTTGAGCCAGCGATTTCTCCGCTGGACTAAAAGAAGGATCGTTGGGATTAGCCCGAAACTTGGCGGCGAGATCTGCCACCTGCGGTGCATATTGGCCCATTTCCACGCGCATATGGATGAGCGGCGCATATTGGTCGCCAAAGATTTCTTGGAGGTTTTTCTCGATGTCCTCCGGTTTCTGCCCCGCCTTGAGACCTTTCTGGATTTCTTCATCCAATGTCAGGCCAAGTTGATTGAAATATTCGGTCTGAGACTGCAGGAAATTACTTTGCGCCGCCTCGAAAGACTGCTGCAAATAGGTGTTCATCTTGCGGTCATCAAGAGATGTCTGCTGCGCGTCAATCCACGTGGAGCTGGCTGTTTGATAGTTTTGCCACGCTGTCATCAGGGCGGGCGTTTCGTGAGAGATGAGCCGTCCGTCTGTGGCGACCATGTCGTCGAGAACGTCGTCCTCCCAGCCTCCACGCTGGCGGCCCTTGATTTCCGTCTCCTTCTCTTTGAGCGTTGCCGGCGATTCCTGTGCAGCGATGATCAATTCATTCTGGACGGCGGCATCATATGCGGCAAGCGTGGGGTTGAGCTCGGCGAGGGCTCCCGCGCCGTCTTTCTTCCAAGATTCCTCCCATTTCTTCTGATTCCATCGATGACCATGTGTATTATACCAATTTTGCTTGTGGTTATCCATTTTTTGCTTGTACGTCGCCAGGCCTTGATCAGCCTTTTTCTGTTGGTCGTCGGTGTTTTTCTTGGCTTTTGCGGCCTCTATCTTCTGCTGCTCCTGAATCCGCATGCGCTGAGAATAGAGCTTCGCCTGGATGATGTCCTTATAATCGTCCGCATTGGAATTGGTTACCGGACCGCCCATAGAATTTCCTCCATTGTCTCTTCCGCAATCGCGGGAACGTCGGCGCTTTGCGCCGCGGACACTTTGCCGTGTCGATTGGTGGACGAATCCACGCCTTCGTTAGCGTTCACCGTCAGCGAGGACGACGAGCAACTTTATTTTGCCCAAATGAGGGCCGGTATGCACAACTTCCTGAAAAGGGGTACAACTTTGCTGATCCAAAGCATGTAAGAAACGCCATTTTCTCGTCTGGTTCAGGCGAAAATACCTTAGCAAAAACTATGCCAGACAATGTTGCCGCTGAAAAGCGGACAACACATTGAGATTACTTGGGACCGACATGGGTGCGCCTGTATAATCGGCAAATTGTTGCCGTCAAGATGAATTCCTAGGCTAAATCTTGCCGATCTTGCTGCTAGAAAGGCAAGTGCAGTACGACCGGCGTTTCCACTTTTCTCACCATAGGGCGCCCCCAGCTCCATCAGTCGCTCGGCGGCAAAGACGATCGTCTCCCGTGGCATATTGGCGTCAGGTGTTTTCTCAACCGAGCACTTCCAGCTTATCATCGCGTTGGTCATCGGTGCTTCCCGGTTCAACCTGGTTGTCGCAACCCGACCCATACCGGAGAATCATCGATGACCGCCTACGAAGCCGCCCGCCGCTACGGCGCCAGATGACCGTCCGCGGCGCTCGGCTCCGCTACCGCCCTGCCCACCACTGACTGGGACACGACCGTGGTTTGCTTAGCGCGGCTCGGATGCGGGAGCACGAGGCTGATCCTTCGCTCGGCAAGCGTTCTTATAAACAGTGCGCAGCTTGTTATCGACCTTGCCGAACGACGTCCGGACGTCATGGTGGCAATCGTTGTAGTAGGTCGCAACCACACTGCAGTTCTGGTCGACGACCGGCTGCGGCTGCATGGGCGCTGGCCGGAGACGGCAAGCGGCTCACCGATCGCCATCTGCATGGCGGCGATCTCCTGCATCTGCTCGACGATGATTCCTTGAGCGATCCGGCGGAGCTGCTCGTTCCGCCGTGGCGCAGCTCCAGGAGCGCCCACGGGTGAAATTCCTGCGGGCGATGCTTAGGCAGCCTGCATAAACAACCGCTTCAATCAAGAGGGGCGCGGTCGTAAGGTATAGTTCCACTCGCCATGGAACGCGTGCCGCTGGATAGCAACGGTCGCCATCTCGGCGTCGCTGACTTTGATCCCGACGGGATAGGTGTCGGTATCGAGTTCGGCGCGTACTGCAAGGCTCTTCCCTGTGGTTGCTGCGCCGATCAGTTGGACAATTGTCCTATGGCTGACGCGTGGTTTGTTGCGCAAGTTCTTGGTGATGAACGCGAACAGGCGGTGCTCGATCGTGCGCCACCAACGGCGGATGGTGTTGACCGCGAACGCGGCAGTATCATGATCGACGCCAACGCTGACCCAGCCTTTATTGTCGGCGATATCGTAGATGCCATAGGGCACGGCGCGCCAGAGGTCGCGATCGATGAAGTCATGCACACGCACTTCTTCTGGCGACGCCTTTGGACGCAACTCTTGCCCTGCATTCTTGAAGTCTCCGACCAGCCCCTTCTTCTTCGTGTCGACCGAGATAACGGGAGATTGCTCCAGCATGTACTCCTTCACTCGGGCGTCGAGATACTGGAACTGCGCGTCCCGGTCCGGATGCTTGCTGCCCTCCCGCGTTTTGCGATGGTTCTGCAAAGAGTAGCCGAGTTTGCGCAGCAGCTTGGCGACGACATTCGGGCATACGTCGTGTTGCATGCCTTTCAGCGCGGCGCGGAGCTTGTCGAGACTTTTCGAGGATAACAGCGGCGACATCGGGTCGCCTCTCGTAGAGGTTTCGAGGAGCGATTGGAGATCATCCAGAAGCGTTGGATCTTCCTGGGTCTTGGCCCTGCGGCCACCACCCGGCCGCCACACACGTCCCTCCCCAGCAGAACGGTTCTCTGCGATTTCCGTGATGCCTCGATTGATCGCCCTGCGTGCAATGCCCGTCACTTTCGAAACCAGCGTCACGCCGCCATGCCCAAGAGCGCGCGCCTCCGCGGCTGCAAAGCGTCTGCGCGTCTGCTCGTCCAGAACCGGGTCCACAGCATCGAAGCGCTGCCGAATCAAATCTGCGGTATCCGCTATCCGTCGCGTCTACGCGATGTGACCCCACCGCATGAATCCCCCCAAGCCACTTTCCATCGCGCCCGAGGCATTTTTGATTCACTTGTTCATGCAGGCTGCCTTCGGTGTAGTTCTGAAGGCAACGGTTAGCTGTTGTTCGCTTTAAGAGTGGCGACCGGAGCTGGATGAGCAACGGCCCGGCGCGATCCAGGCGCGCACTTCGCCACTGCGGCGAAAGCGGCGGTGCGGCGATTGCCCGATCATCACCCGCACGCGGGTGACACCGGCGACGAGGGGATGGTCGGAACCGGGGTACGAGCAGAACAATCTCAAAGAAGCTGTTTAACGGTTCTCACGGGCCGGCAAACTCCCCTTGAGTGGCCGGGGAGCGCCCCGTGGCCGCAATGATCGCGGATATGCTTACCACGGCCCTGAGCCATCATGCGACATCGCGTTTGCTCAACGCTGCCGCACCCAGCTCGTTCCCATGCTACGCCTGAATGCATCGGCGAGGCAGCGTGTTTCCGAACTGCCGGCGACACCTTATCTTCTCCTGGCAGCGATGTTCCCAGGGAGCATCGGCGAGCAATCATGCGATCCATTTCCCTGACGAAAGGCCGGAGCCCCATGACTCTTGCGTTCGACAACAGCTATGCCCGCCTGCCCGAGCATTTTTTCGCGCGAGTCGCTCCCGCACCGGTTGTCGGGCCCAGGCTCGTGCGGGTCAATCGAGAGCTGGCCTTCGAGCTCGGGCTCGATCCCGATTGGCTTGCCGGTTCAGATGGACTGGCCATGCTTTCCGGCAATCGGCTTCCCGATGAGGCCGCGCCTCTTGCCATGGCGTATGCCGGGCATCAGTTCGGCCAGTTCGTGCCCCAACTCGGCGATGGGCGAGCGATCCTCCTCGGAGAAGTCGTCAATCGCGACGGTGTTCGCCGCGATATCCAGCTCAAAGGCGCCGGACGTACGCCGTTTTCCCGCCGTGGCGATGGACGCGCGGCGCTCGGGCCGGTTTTGCGTGAATATATCGTCAGCGAGGCGATGGCCGCGCTCGGCATCCCGACCACGCGAGCGCTCGCTGC
>Ga0307516_10009678_pt1 | contig 10708 bp, 17 predicted proteins | sample 19_EM_MG_FD_203310 | JGI IMG/M metagenome (GOLD analysis project Ga0307516, IMG submission 203310) | Populus trichocarpa ectomycorrhiza microbial communities from riparian zone in the Pacific Northwest, United States - 19_EM | ecosystem: Host-associated > Plants > Roots > Unclassified | place...
CGGTTTCTGCGTCCGTCACCCCCACGCTTGGGAGCAGGACCGCCTCAAGTTCGGATTTGACAACATTGGCAAGCGGCGGCCCGCACCAATCCCTCTACCCCAGTGACTTAAATCCACCGAGCGCGATTGAGGAGGATCAGGCCGTCGTTCCTGGAGACCCCAACCCCGTGGCTTCCTGGCAACTGGTCGAAGTGGGAAGGGGACTAGCCAACTACAACTCGGAGCAAATAGATAAAGTGAAGAGGATGAATAGGTGTGTACATCGATATTGTTCCAAGCCACTCGGGCTTCGGCCCTATTCTCGGCTTCCGCGATGTATGGAGAAGGCGGAGTTTACTGACCTTCCGTGTTTTACAGCTCGTCCCTTTCTAAAGTGCTTGGCTACGCGGATTCAGACTATGTTGTTGAGAACGTCACGATCAGGATTCCCCCTTGATTCCCATCTACCCCATTTACTATACAACAACACAAGGGCACCATTTACCCGGTAGTTGTTTGGCTCTTGCGCAGAGAGTTGTTACTAGACACAGACGAAAAGAAAATGCGTGCAACTGTACTCCGCGTATACAAACGTATCGGGGGTCGTATTTCGGTGTGGTGGGGATCATACCCCCATTACGATTGTCGCGAACCAGCGGTCTTACAGGGTGTGGGCTACGGGCGGATCAACCAAGGTCATTTTTACCCTTCCTCGTTGCGTGTTTTTGTCCTTCTCCACTTCGATCAGCACGGTGACCTTGTCAAAGACGGCGATGGTGACGTCCTCGTTCTCAGGAGATGGGACGGTCAACGTGTAGTTGTCGGCGTCGTATCTCGGCTCTCCTTTGAACATGACAATCCCCTCGATTCCGAGCCTACAGTAGGAGTGGTCCAGATCCGTCAGGTTGGGTTCATTTAGGATTCGCATGGGCGGGGAGCCACACTTACTTGGAGACAAACACTCCGACACCATTCCTGAACGTACGGATGACAAAGGCCTCCTCTTGGACGGTGGATTTCGCCCCCCTTGCCTTCAACGCTAGACCAACGTAGAACTCGACGCTGGCGCGGCCGGCCATCTGGGCCATCCGATGACGGCGGTTGACCACATCCAGCGTCCGCTCTACGTGTACTTTGGAGTGCAACGTCGCGTGGAGCGGAGAGTATCCGATCGATGCTGCCAACTGACGGTGAGCCAGGACATCTGGAAGTTTCAGGCGGATGAGTGAGTGTCACTAGCCAAGAGGCTGGTGTTGTGGGCCTTACCTGCGTATCGACGGATAGGACTGGTAAAGTGGGTGTAAATCGGGCTCGCCAACCCGTAGTGACCAAAGGTATCGCGGGCGACACTCCCAGAGCAGAAGTACTCAGCCGATAACATGCACCTTGTAGCCATGATTCGTACGAGTGTGTTGAAGGCAGGCAGCTCGGGATCCTGAGCACACGTTAGAGGTGATTGACGATCATGGAACTGCAAAACAACAGTACCTCGCATTTGTCCAAAGAGGCCGCAAGCGCACCCGAACTCGACACGTCCAGATCCATCCCCTTGCGCCTCTGCAGAATGTCTTGCAACTTTTCAAAGTTCGTTGGAGGTGGAGGCAAATGCCGTCTGAGTACCGCCGTCTGTGGGAATGTCTCCTGAATCTTCTGAGCCACACTAATGTTGGCGAGCAACATGAACTCTTCGACTAAACTGTTCGTCTCCAACAGCTTCTTCTGTTCGACATCTATAGGGTCTGAAGACTCTGCACTCTCTAGGTGTATCTTGACTTCAGGGGAGGCGAGATTAAGGGCACCAGCTGCCATACGACCAGCCTTGAGCTTTTGTGCGAGTAAGTTGAGAAGCCGGATGCCTTCTGTCAGCTCATCGGTCTGCGTCCTAACCGGGCTGTGAGACTGTAGTGCCTCCACGAGGCCATGAAACCTTACTTATCGTCCTTCCTAATCTGGGCTTCCTCATACGTGAAAGCGAATTTCGAGGCAATCACAGACTTCGTGAACCGAACGTTCACGATTTCAGCATCGGGTGTCAGTTCCTGGGTCGATGGGTGTTTACGTCAGCTGCGACACATGAGACATTCGGATAACCAACAGACCCAGATGGAAGAGAATGCGAGGCGCTCCACGAACGGTCTTAGCGAACATAGGTTCGTGCCAAGCAGCGACGGCAGCATATCGATGCGTTTGTCCACGAGGTATACCGTGGTCCCCCTCGCCGCGGCCTCCGTGTCCATGGGAGTCTCCGGGTGCACAAAGTGTGATACATCAGCGATATCTGTCCATAACGTTTTTGTTATCCTTATCCCCGTCAATATTCGGCGTGAGCACTCACGGACACCAGCCTCAATATTGCCATTTGGTAAACGCCTTGCGTGTAAAGCATCGTCGATATCCTGGCACCCTAGTGGGAGGATCCGTTAGGTGGTGGATTTCTCAATCCGGCGACATAGGACTAACCTGGTGGATCAATGCTGCAGATTATGAGATCCCTCAAATCTTCTCTGTCACGCCACGCGGGATCGTTTGGGCCGTTAGGCGGAACAACCCATGAATCACCTTCAGGAGGGAGACAGTCGAGAACGGCCCTCCCAAATGGCCTGTAAGGAACGTCGAACTCCAGGAGGAGACTCTCTTGTTCCGCCTCCTTGCTCTCCACCTTGCCTAGAGCCCGAACAAAGTGGCCTTCTGGATACCTGGAGGTAGCGTCCCATCTGTCAATCGTTACGAGGATCTTCTGTCCTATGAGGGTGGGAGCCTGTCTTGTGCGAAGCCGGATGCGGGGCAAAAGCCTGGAGACAGGAGTCGCGAAAACCGTCTGCTGTGACAAGGAGGTCGTGTGTGACGACGACAAAGATGTGCTGTCAATATGGCAGACGTAGGCCCTCCAATTTCTCTTGACGATTCCGACCACACGGCCCGTCGGTTGCTTCGAGGAATTAGGCGTGACAACCCCGCGCTCCTCTTGCGATACCTTCTTTTCTCGGACGAGCGTCTCATCTTCACCCTCGCCTTCCGAGTCTTCGGCATCGTCGTTCTTTAGGGCAGCTGGTCGCAATTCAGGACGGGGAGAATGAACCAATGAAAACCAGTTCACCTTCTTGGTCAAGCACTTGGTCCGCAGGCGCCTTCCAGTCCTTCTCATCAAATACCTCAATGGCGACCACGTCCCCGTGGACCGCTCTGTTGATGTTTTCTCTGCCCAGGAGTAGCACTGGACGCGAGAAGGAGGACGTCAAAACACTGCCCTGCACGGAGGGTGAGAGGTGATTAGGGGAGATTCAACGGTACGCGCCTCCAGGTAGTTATACTGGCTGGCGGTGAAGTGGCCCTGATGGAGCTGGCCACTCTTTACACCAGCCAAAACTGTCGATAGGGGGAGGTACTAAGGAGGGTCAGGCCCGATCATTCGTACGAAACTTGAGAGAGCAGTACCTCTGGGTAGGGTGCCTGTTTCGACGAGCTCTGAACACGGGTGGGTTCAATCTCGTCTCCCTCTGCGGACAGTAGGTCCAATAGCTGAGCGGAACTATCACCCAAGCTCTCCGCATACCCCCTCACTGACGGAGTTGAACATAAAGTTCATATCAAGACGGCAAGACTTTACCGGATGAACACTTGATACCCTCCTTCTCGCCCTTTATTCGATTTTGTACATCGTCGGTTAATAAAAGGACGGTTGGCTTGGGCTTGGGACGCCCTCGTATTTTTGGATCGATCATGGAAATGTGCGACGAATACCATGCTGTGGCCTTTCTTATCCCTGGCGCACGAGACGTAGGCGCGCTAGTGAGCGCGGGCAGAAAAGTAGATAGAGAAGGTGCACGCATACCTCTATCATTACGGTCATTGGGGGTTTCATCTTGCGTTCGAACGACGGCTGTCTCGCTGTCCTCGGAAGTCGCGAATCGGAATCAGGAGCGTGAGTGTGATGGCGTGCTTACGAGTGAAACTCGTTGTAAAACACCCAAATGCGTTTATCGTCCGACTTGACTAAAGCCCTGAGGCGGTTGTACAAAGGCAACGAGCGATGGCGGACCTCTTCCAGAACCGTCTGGAGCAGGACTACCGGAGGGTTGAAGAGGGTTGACTCCATCAAATCCATCTAAGCGTGCGACCTTCGTTGAACAAGAAGTAGCACCACGAGGCAATAAAAGTCTCTTACTTGAGCCAAGAAAACATTGGTATCGGGAATGACAAAGTGGCCATCCGGGAACAACTTGCTCTTGGTGGATCCTCCAGAAGGAAGAAGGGTTTGCGCAGGCTGGACGCAAGTTGTGCAGCCAGAAATTCCACAACCAACGTCGCTCCGCAAATATCGCTCCCGAAGCACTGGAGTTGGTATGAGAAAACGATCGGCGGTCCTGGGTAGAGTGAGTACCCTTGATAACCTTGCCCCGGGCTGTTTTTTTGAAAAACTTTCGTTGGGTTACTGCAGCCTCTCCGCGGGGCCGCTTACGGATCGTGATTTCGACCATCGTCGACGGAGTGGTCAAACGCGTATGCGGCAGGTTCCGAATGCCATCATCGATCGTATCCGTTTCCAGTCACGGTCGTTTGCGAAAATATGCCCTCGTTCTTTTGTTCGTTCCGGCCATTTGCATACGGAAATCGACCCTGTCCTCCTCCAGTGCGAATCGACCCTGTCCCTAACCGAGGAGCATTGTGACAATCGTCACGCACTGCGCCTCTCGTAAATGGTAAGGGCATGACCTTCCCTGAGGTCCGAAGGCCGGAGTGGTCAACCTTTCCCCAAGGTGATATGGTTATATGCGAGGCTGCGGAAGTATCCGACGTCTCCCTGGGGCTCGTTCACAACACAGTTGCCTGTCATCGGCGGCTTGGACAGGTTACAAATCTGCACACAACTCCCCCGCACGGACGGCGATGGCGGGCACCGAGACGATCGATACGCTATTTATCCAACAGGCGATCTCGGCCGGGTCGCCGACCTACGACCCTGTGCAGGTGTTGTGGAGCGCATAGCAAACCCCGCAGTCCCCTTCTAGCATACTTAACTGAAGGCAGGCCCCACATGGAAGGCCCGTTGAAACCCAAAAATCGGCAGCCGCGTTGGCGGGTCTGGACTCGGCCCGGCGGGCCCCCGTTGAAGGAAATCAACGACCACGCGACCATCAGGGTAAACTTGTTGGACACGTCTTGAGGTGCGTTGCACTGTGGATGGCGATAGCGAGGCTACCTTGCCAGGTCAAACCACGGAACAGGACGGATGTTCCGATATCGTTCCCGATACAGCACCTTAAGTATCGGACCGGTCGGGACCAGGGGAATACTTATTCGGTGTGGAGATGGCCGGCATCAGATAGGTTTGGCGAAGGTTAACGTTCAGCAGCAGGGCGAATCACTCGCCCATTCCCTTCGCTGAGTAGCGGTCTTTGAATACGCCTGCCGACGCTCGGGATCAAAATCCTCCTCAGGGCATAATCGATCTTCCTTTTGCCGAGGACCGAGGGGGTGGCGTTGCCGATGTTACCGTCGGGGCTTGGAAACTCAAATCCGATCAGATAAGCGACCTCAAGGCCCAGCCCGTCGAGTGATATGCACTTGGACGAAACGCACTAGCTCTACCTCTCATTGGTTTGGGATCCTAAAACAAAGGTGCACTACCTCAATTCTGGCAGAGTTTGGGGGTCCTCAAGCTGGGGGGTGATATTGCGTCCCCTTCATCAGAAGGAGCCGATTGGCATGAGGGACAACAAAGGCAAGGCGGGGCGGTATCCCCTCAACTCGAGCGAAGCGAACGCTTTGCCACCCGCCGATCGATCATGAGCGACGCTCAGGGAGATTGAAGACCTTGGAAATAAACTGGGTCTGGAATCGCGGCGCTACGACTGTTTCGCTCGAAACCAAACTAACCTTCCAAGTTACGGGGGCCGCGAAGGACCATAACCCCATCTAAATACGTGAAACCTCACCACGCGCCGGCGCCCAACGCTTGATTGTCCGGTTTACCGGCGCCCAACGTGGAACTGGCAGTCACCCACTAAAGTACGAGCCCAAGAGCCAGATCGAGAGTTGATGAATCTTCATCATGCGCATGGCCGAGGACTTGAAGTGTGAAGCAAATAAATTCATGGTTACGTTGTTTCGAAAAAATCACTGAGGCCGTGGTGATAGGCGTCTACAACAGAATTAATCCGGTCATTCGATCGAGTCCACTTGGCTCAGTTATTTCAAACCACAGTGTGAGTTGGGGATTTGAACGCTAGTCCCATTGACTACACCCAACAACTCGGCTTGGCCGTCGCTACAGTCCGCATCAGCGAACGGATCCGACAGGAAAAGAGGGAAAAAAACTCGACGCACGTAAGTGTGTTCATGGCCTCCTCGGAGAGGTTGTATCCGTCACCCGCATAATCAATCACCGTCACTGCGATCGCCTCGCCCTGATAGGTGACGTTCCAGCATGTGCCTGTGATGCAGTCAGCCAGGGGGGCCGTCACGGTGTCAAACTCGACGAAACGAAACGGACCACAGTTTGAGGAGTTCCAGCCTGCGACCGCGGAGGATCCACCGATATTCGGGAACGTCGGAAGGTCCCCGAAGACCCTGTAGCCCTTGGTCAACATGCCGTTGAGTCCGTTGGAGCACGCAACCACGGCGAGCGACTGATTGGGATTGTCGTAAACGGAATCCCAAGAGATGCGTGTGGCGCTGACAGCGAACGGAGCCGCAAGGAGAGTAACGATGGAGATGAACTTCATGTCTACGAGTGTAGGAAAGCAAAGGTGCTGTTTGCCCGAGCCTTGTGCCACTACAATCTCAGCCTTTATAGTTCTTGGACTCCATTGTCTGGGATAAAAATTGGAGTGAATCAGGAGATGGTAAACGCGGACGTCTGAGTAAACAGTGGAGCATGTGTCTGGGTATGTCAGAGGACCCTCCTGATCTCCGTAAAACCGCAGGTGTTCAGAATAGCCTGGGCCGCCGACCAGGGTCGTAACAAGCCACTCAGCCTCCTGCGGGCAACTCCACAAGAAAAGCAAGTTGCCAGAGTTGCAGCGAAAAGTTGGACCACAAGAAACGCTGGAGGTGCTGATAATAGCACCGGATCGATGTTGACCGAAACCGCTCCCAGGGGGACCGCATCAATGTGGTGCGAGCTCCACAGTATCCATCGGAAGCCGTGCTTCGAAATACTTTCCATGTGCATCTGGACAACGCTGGCGGGCACATTACCAGAGGTCGCTTGGAATACCTCCGAGCAGAACGGAACCAATGCCCCATGACTGGAGGGACAAGTAAGAAGCTTTCTCAGCCCCTCCCTCGTGAATACGTGCGGCTGGACAGACTCAGCCCGTGAGGGAAGGCGGTGAAAACACTACTTGAAGAAGCAAATCTGAGATCACGGCCAACGCTCATGGATTTGGGCTAGCCTGATCGTCCCGTTTTCAGGTCGTCATCCATGATGAGTCAGCCATGGAGGCAAACTCGTGGGGAGGGCGTCAGAATCAGCCCAGCTGTGCTGGCGCTGACAGTGCAACTGGGCAACCGTGGGAGGTACGGGACGGATATGGTTTCTACTTCCCACATTGAGCACGTGCAGCTATCCGCTAATCGTACACCAAGCACGAACGTAGGATACACGGAAAGGATGGAATCCAAGCAGATGGTATATCGTCATGCCCCAGGCAATGTAGTGACTGCAGGGACGGTAGGTCCAGATAAGGCAGCTAACTTTGACCAAATGGATGACAACTGCCGTGCCTGCACGTCTGATTTGGTGGCGTCATGAACAATCTGCTGCGCAAACTCTTGCACGTTACTTACCAGCTAGGGGGTAAAAGCGCGCGAGACGTTGCACGGCGCCAATAAGAACGCCCGCATATCTCTGAACGAAACCCGTGTCTTCTGGGGGCCGTGATGACGAAATCACATACAAGCAGACATTGGCCGCGGTTACCCAACAGGACTAGAATCATGGTGACCCGGTCAGCGACGGGTCCTAATACAGCCACATAGTGCACGTACGCTCATCAAAGGATCCAATGAAGGATAGTCTTCCTCTTGTAGCTGCTCGACGATGGTCACTATTGAGCTGACGGCGATCAAGCACCTCTTGAAGGGCTCGCCTCCTCTAGTCATCGCACTGCGTTCGAGGTTTATCGTCGATGCGTTGACGAATGTGTGGATGGCGGCCATATGGGAATCAACGAGCCTCAAGGGCTCGAGACCCGGGGATCGCATAAACGAGGGGAAGTACTTGTGGAACAACGCCACTGAAGATCTCAAGACAGCGACGTCTTCTTGATTCCGGGCCGATTGGTCTACCAATGGAGAGGTTTTCAGAAGAAGATTCTGTGTCTATCGGCTATTCCGTACCAGTTGGCACTAACCGATAGGTCCGTTCGTGTAACGCGTAAGCACTCAAGCGGAGGGCAATAGCATCAAATATACGGTCCACTGGCAATAGATCCTCGGAACCACACACGCCACCGACGTCCTGAGAACGACGTGCGAACAGTGAATAAACTTAGGGGGGTGTCAAGGATCGGGACAGAAACGTACCGACGAACGGACCGGGAAACCAGTCAAAGATTCCATCATGGAAGGCACGAGACAATCTTCGTCTCTTAGAGCGGGCGGTAGTCCGGTCACAACTGACCAGCTCCTATCAACGGCGAACACATGCACTAGGGTCGATATGGGATTGTTGGCGCTGTAGGATCCGGCACACGATGAGTAGCCGGACAAATTGGACTGCAGGGTGGTCATCAACCGAGCAGCTGCCGTCGAGTGGTAGTACCCCTCCTGGACGCGGTTCTGGGTGTAGAAGTAGGTCGAGAGGAGACAAGATGCATGTATAACGTCCAAAAGCCGATCCGCTTGGGAGATACCCTGTTGTATCGTCACCAGAACCCGAGCAAGAAGCGATTCAGATTTGGATTTCGTGACCGGAAAGACGCCCGGATGACAGGTCGCAATCAGTAAGATTGCGTTGATGAGGGAGGGGTGTGGTCGCTTGGAACAGTCAGGGTCAAAGAGCGAGGCGTAGAAGGCGGTGGGGTCAACGATGAAGCCCCACTGGTACTGGAGCGAAAGCCATATGTTAAGTCTGCCAAACCGTTGTTAGCCCCAGGGGTGGTAATAGTAAAATAGGACATACAGCTGATTACTCTCTTCCTCTGTTATCGCCCCCGGCGCCTGTGGGGGACTAGGCACAGGACTGAACCAGCTGAAGTTGGTTTCTTCAAGAGAGGGCGAGGGCGAGGAAGCAGTAAAGGGCGCAGATCGTACTGAAGGGGAGGAGGAAGGTGACCATATCGAGTATTGCTGGACCGCCGCAGTGTCAGACGATCTGAATGAAGGGCCGGCAACGCCACCACTGGTCAGGGGTCGTACTTGGGGGGTAGATGCGGCGACGTCAGGGTTGGTGTGCCGACGTCCGTTCGACTCCAAGTCCCGGAGACGGGTCTCGAGGCAGGATATCTTGCCCTCCAGTATCTGCTTCCTGTTGTTTGGTTTTTTGTCTGTGTACTTGCACTCATCACGATTCGATCGCGCACAGGGGGTGCAGACAGGCTTTGAGCCATCGCATTTCTGGATGCGGATTCATTGGCAGCCAGGACCGGGGATGTAGGGAAATCTTACCATTTTTTTGCGTCTACAACAGTATCCGCCACGTCAGATCGACGGCGATGGGACCGATCGTGAGAAATTGGAAGAACTAACCGACAGCATAGGCAAGCTTTGTTCCGTGGGAGGGCAGTGGGGAAGGCGGGGGGTTCTGGAGGAGAGGACATTGGATAGTCTGCCCTCGGAGGTTAAGAGAGATAAAGCAACCGCCCATACGTATTTTATACAGAGAGGGCTGAGGACTGTGACTGAAGGGTGGAAGTGATTCCGTCAATGGATGATAATTCGAGAGCGCTGGGGAGGTTGATAGGCGGTCAAAGCCAATCTGATCCACCATACCATTGAAGCCGGCTTGCGAGTAGGACTAGGCGAACGGGAGGCCCGGAAAATCGGGCCCCGCCCTGCTCCATATTCGATAATCGCTGGGTCTGATGATTTACCCCTGCAATTCAGTTGCAGGGTCAAGCAGTAGAAAGGGGGTGATTCGATGTCGAATTGGACGTAAAGCACATTGACGGCGTCGCAACCCATAACATAACATTTTCATCTTCCTGGGGACTATTCTTGAAGTCTGAAAGGGGGAGTCCGAGGTGATCGCGGGGCGGCCGATACGGGAGGTACATAAGGTACTCAACGATGTTCCTTCCTGTCCCGTCCCGTCCTCCTACATGTAATCCAACATAGTAGAGGCGATCCGCCTCGCTTAACACGAGGAGCAGTGAACGCACCCCATCATCGGCTCCCAGCTTTGTTTCTAATTTCCAACCCTTCGTCTGGCAGTCGGACGCACTCAGCTTTTCCTCCGATCGCTTGTCTACTGAGGATTGGTACTTGGTTTTCACCTTCACCGCTTTCTGCCGCATGGGATCCTCCATGAACACGAAGTCTTCATATATGGCTCCTGCGGCCTTAGGGCGCAGGGCACCAAGTATCTAAGACGCCAAGACTCGTGTTCTTCCATCATATGAGCCGCACGTCAGCACACAAGGGCACCATAGGTTTACGATCACACTCCTACGGTTTGAATTGGTGCTTCTGTCCGTGTGGATGCTGCGCTCCCGCCAGATCCACCCCCGAGCTCCACGAGGAGAAAGAGTAGATATATTTTGTTTTATTTTCGCATCACAGATCT
>Ga0307516_10009680_pt1 | contig 10706 bp, 10 predicted proteins | sample 19_EM_MG_FD_203310 | JGI IMG/M metagenome (GOLD analysis project Ga0307516, IMG submission 203310) | Populus trichocarpa ectomycorrhiza microbial communities from riparian zone in the Pacific Northwest, United States - 19_EM | ecosystem: Host-associated > Plants > Roots > Unclassified | place...
GCACCGAACAAGGCGCGCAACCTGTGCTTGACCTGATCAGGGTCCTCTCTTTCCTCGGAGCCATCCCTGTTGCACCTGTCCCTCAGATCATTACTCTCTTCCACTTCATCAACATCTTTCTTTGCAGTCTCACTGTTGTCGAAGACCTCATCTATGGCCTGCATTGATACCTGATTGCTGTATCCGTGGATTAGTGGACAATGTAATTAGACTACGTTGCGATGTGCTTACTAGATATGCGCCTTGAAGTGGCCAATAATCTCATCCTCACCAACGCGGCAATGTTCCACAAAAAACTTCAATGTTATTCAGCATCTCAATAAGTTGATGGCACAGAAGACTCACCTTCTCTGCACCAGGTGTTGTGAAAACATGGCCGAGCCCACCGTCTTGATTGATGACTCGCCCAGCCAGAAGGTAGGCACCTTCAAACCCATGGGCTTTACTCAGTGCGTTGAACTAGAAAACATATCACATTAGCGACCTTGCAAATAGATGGCGACGTATCATATGATTTAAATTCTTTTTTGACTTGTCAAAAAGTTGTTGCCGCTGGGCAACTGTGCCTCCCATATTCTCCAATTCCTTTGCTTCCTTCCACGTCTTGAGGATCATCGCATATGTATCTTGGTATTCCTCCTTGAAAAGGGTATAGCAACACTGTCGGGCGGCAGTTGTGGGGGTCCCAGTGACCTCCTCACATTTGGGAAGACGAGCTAGTTCCCGTTCGGTATTCTTCGTAAAGTACATCGAGTATGTATTCCATAAGTTCCCTCCGTGGCCATGAGAATGTAGGCGAATGTAACGGTTGGATACCTGGTGGAATGGCATCTTCACACGGGCAGCTAGCTTGCTAAACATATCGTCAATCTCGTCAAAGCCCTCACTAAGGATTGAAAGGACCGAGTTGGAGACACGGCCAACTAGAGATCCCTGACTGTCCTTTTCAGAGATGGCTCCTTCACTAATGTTGGTAGAGTTGGGAATGGTCAGAGTACCAGAAGGAGGAACCTGGCTTGTGCTTGTAGACGGAATGTTCTGCATTGCCAGCGTGGCTGGTAGAGCTGATGAGAGAAGAAATGGAAGGAACCACTATTGTACATACCGTGTCCACAGGCTCAAAGCCCAACTTGTTGAGAGCAGCAGATGGCGCATAGCCTGGTTTAGCAGCCAGCTGAAACAGTTTTGGAAGCAGGCGGGCACTAGATTCTCTGGAGAGGGTTCCCGAATGCTCTATCGCAGGCGCCTGCAGTGCAATGAATAAGACAAGAGAAAGATGGAACAATCTGTTGTACATACCATATCCACTGGCTCAAAGCCAAACCAGTCAAGAGCAGCAGATGGCGCAAGACCAGGTTTAGCGGCAAGGTGGAATTGTTTCAGAAGTGGGCGGGTACTGGGTTCTCAGGAGAGGGTTCCCAGACGCTCTACTGCAGGCTCCTCTGTTGAGGCCCTGCATGCGTTGACATTGGCTGACTGTTGCCAAGGTGTGTCATCGCCAGCTTCCTGGGATTCCCTGTCTACAGATAGCATGGCATCACAAATGAGCCTGTCGGCATGACGGCCTTCCAGAGGTGGAAGTTGATGACCAGTATTCCCCTCGACTTGGCGAGGGTGGTCAGATGGATGCTCTATATTTTGGGGGGGTATAGTGTCTTCAACTAGAACTTTGTATTGAGCACAAGAAGTAATCCTATCATACTACATACCTTGGCCACAAATGGAAACATTTGTGCTCCTTGAGGGTGGCTGGATGGTTGTCGATTGTTGAGCACCGCCGTTGGAGGGCACCTTCAGCGGCTGCATGATTGGTTCAGAAAGAAATGGATCATCATCTACATTTATTTCTGCGGTAGTCTGTGGCAGAGTGACTGATGGGAGCAACTGGCTTCGGCAGAAGGATGCATCTCGAATGAGACCAGTGTCTCTACCGGTGGCTTTTATCCTTTGGCATAAACGGGTTGGTGTGACGATGACTGGGGGCATCAACTCCCGACAGCCACCACCGACCTGTACATGAACATAGTCATTGGTGGAAAAAGTGGGTATGTCATCAGCCTCAGTGAGTGAGGCTGCCTCGATGGGATGTTCTAGGGTGGCACTTCACCTATCTTTTGATGTCATCTGTAAATATTTCAGTAGAGTCTAGTATAAAACGAAAAGACTGGGCTTACCAATTGTGTGGATGCACGGATGAGTTAAGCGGGGAAGGAGAGGGAAACAAAACATCCATCGGCGCACTCAGGCTAAATACATACGAGAGCACTATTCAACAGAGAAGATCGGCTTGGATCGATTTGGTTTCATACTGATAAAACGAGTTAAAAAGAAACCATGGATTGACAGGTGATGACGATACCTGATGGTTGTTAGCAATGGAATATACAAGCACTAGTCTATTTGGACATGAAATGAAACAAAGATAAGGAGGTGCCGAAAAGATGAGGCAGTAGGGTTGGGCAAGGGTCTCCAGAGCGCTTGTTGGGCATGTTTGCTGCAAGTGAGAGTATGAGTATCTGTGCAGGATGAGGTTAGAGGAGGCAAGAATTTGCTAGTGACCTCTGACCTGTTTGTCATTTCGCCATGTAGGGTTGAAATGTTGACGGGGGAGTGGTGCATGACAATGCTCTTGCATGCACCTGGTCCTGGTGCTTAATGATATAAATCACACTGGTAAGGCGCAGGATATCTGTGCAAGATGATGTTAGAGAAGGAAGGTGTTTTAGGGACTTCTGAGCTGTCCATACTGATCTGTCTTTCAGCCATGTAGGGTTGATGATGGGGGAGTGGTGCACAATGATGCATCACTGCTTGCACGATGCACCTAGCGCTTAATAAGACATGTGACACCAGAAAGGACCACAGCCAATCAGGAAGCAAATAACTGTCATACTGACTTTAAAACATGTCCGATACATGACAATAGCTATCTTCAGAGGATTGGGATATTGTAGGATGGCCATATACACTCCCCCCATTGACTGGTTGCAAAAGGGTTGGATATTGAGCTTCAGATCTATACAGAGTTGGCACCAAAATCTGTCAATGAGCCTGTTGTTAATAACAGATCACATCACTCTTTCAGATTTGCTCAGAAACGAAAACAAAGGTAGTTGCTTGCTGAGAGAAACTGCTTGACCGGCACTGGTACACTTTGAGGTTTTATGGGTCGCCAAGCTCAATATCTTACTCTTGCTGAAAGGCAAGCTGCTGAGTGTGCATGGAAAGCTCGTTATGCAGATTCTCCTTGGTATAGTATCATATTTTCCTATTGGTATGGCGCTACTCATCTGATTCCTAGCAGTAGAGTGAAGTGACAGAGCCAGAACTCTAGGGCATATCACAAGAAAGGCGGTTGTCATACAAGCAAGTCATCACTACTATCTAACCAACCCAGGCGCCGCTGCTCATCAGTCCCTCCTTTGCCACCATCTCTGATATCATTCGCAACAATGCCATTGCCTATGTCCAATCTATTTCATGAGGCATCGCACAGTGCAGATGCCTTGGATGAATCTGATCTCCACCTCTGGGAACAGGAGCCTCCATACAACTATCCAGAGCCCATCATGACTGCACACGAGGCACATTACACTAAGAACCTGGTAGACATTCTGTTCAGTTGGCGCTGGAGGTTGGCCAAAGCAGTGAGGGATGGACGCACACTGCGCTTTGTGTATGGAAAGGTTCAGGACCTCCTAGATGAGATAGTTGAGAGTCTTGTCGGGTGTGTCCACAGGTGGTCCACCATCGCTTCATGCATCACAGGGACGGAGTTGAACACTAACAGAAATAATGTGATGGCAGACTGCTGGTTACAATGGCAGGCTCGAGATATACTTATAGATAGCAAGGAGGTCAAAGCACTTGAGAATGGGGAAGATCCTTATTGTACTATGTAACTAGTGACCAGGGACAGCGATATGAGCTATCAGGACTCGTAGATAATGGCGAAACATAGGCATATCATCTTCGTGCAAACCAGTGACATCAAACCCTCTTAAAACAGCTGCTGTCTGTGCTAAAACCCAAAGACCACAATCATAATTATTGCTTTGAATGGGTTCAGTCTTCGTATATCAGTCCCAAGGCACTCAATGGAGGGCACAGAAACTCACAATAACTGGTTGTGCAGTCCACGCATCAAGATCTCTTGTAGGAGCCATGACCCTCTCCGAGGCAATGCATGACAAGCGGCCAATAAGTTGTTCCATGTCCTAATCATACTTCAGTAGCTTCCCAACAAATAAGCTATAGCTATACCTGGATGTCCGTCTTCCAAAGTTTACATTCAGCAAGGCTGTCAAAAAGGAGTAATCGCCTGGAAGAAAGATCAATAGTGCATACCACCCAATGGCCAGTGCATGACGGCCGATGGATTGGCAGAATCCATACATCCTTCTCCCAGTATCGAGTCCATGAGGTATTTTTCCAAAGAACGTCATTGGTCGCATTGTAACGAATGCAGGGTAAGTCATGGGTCGAGAGAATGGCGCAGTGTTGAGCATTGGTGGAAAGGAAGACAGAATAAAGTAGGGCTGCACAGCCATTGATACATGCATCATTTAGGGGTGCATCTGCCATAGAAACGAGGTTAATGTCATCCAATTCAAATGTTAGTCGGGGAAATCCATCGCAAGGAGGGCGAACACGCTGGGTCCTGACAGCACATGGATAGAAGGTATCAGTAGTGGAGACGTCAATGTTTGAGTCAATGCAAAGAGGCTAGAGAGGGATGGTTAGTGAATTTTAGATGGGCATCACAACTCTCACCAATGGGATCTGCCAATGCATGGAAATTCTCATGGGGTCCTTCTCATCTTCATCCTTGTTGTCAGAACCTTCCATATCATTAGTGACGTTGTCAAGAAGATGATCCGTCAGCGCGATCTGGCCTGGGTCCTCAAGTTCAACATCCAATATCGTCTCTGGGTCATCTACCTCTGAAGCATGGCTATCAGAGGGCAACTCACACACGACAGGGCTATGCCACTGCAGTGTGTGTGTGTTGGGAGATCCGGAAAGGAATGCAGCGAGCTCAGACGAGGTGTGGGCCTCACTGGCATAGTGGGCGGCGGAAACAAGGGGGCTTGGCCAATGTTCCTGTAAAATAGATATGTTCTCGTGCCGTTGCTTCAGAACGAGGTAATAAATAGAATCTAATGGAAGGTTCAACATTACCAGCTGAAGAAGGCAACAGAACAGCGAAGCAACAGGACTTACGTTGTGGCTGCCGCAAAGCAAGCTCGACCGCACAAAGTTCGTGCCCAAACCATTGACACAAATTGTCAGCTTCCATCCCAAGTCAGAGTTGCTCTTCATGGCAACGATCTAGCTTAAGAAGTGCTCGGATTCCCGATCTAACATCACCATCCTTGAGCCATAACGGGATTTCTCCATGGGAGCATGTAATCCAAACATCTTCAAGGAGGGTCTGGTCATTGTGAAGCTCGGCAAGTTTGGTCAGGAGCACTGTTGGTAACAGTATAGAATATAATGGATCGTACAATTCTTTGAGGAGTGCACAGTAATCGTTGAATTTGCGTATAGCAGATATCAACGCTGGCTGTTGTTTGGCAATGGCCTTGCATGTCTGTTGATGGAGTTTCGTGCCTGGGACAAGCTGTCAAGAAGACCAGTCTAACTCCAAAAGCACTTACCTAATGCCTTCTGTTTACCACCAACAGCGTGGTCGAGCTTATCCCACTCAAAAAAGCTTCCAATCACGCATTTCTAGATATTGATCTTCAGATCTCGCACGAGGAGAAGAGTCTGAACAAACTCAAAATTGACACTGTCTAACTCTGGAAATCTGTCGTGGATGTTCAGCGAGGAATAAAGAACATCCACCTTGTTTAGCAGTCTTTCATGACCATGTTCGAGGCTTGCAAGAGCATCACAGGTGCCTTGAGAAACTGGGCCTTTTTCAATAATGGCCCAGACACCTTGTAACGCTCTCTCGGAACTGTTGAGTTCTGCCTGGAGAGCGAGAACAGTATCAAGCTCTTTCTTCAAGCAAGCAGGCGCATCTGTAGTAGTATTTCAGTATTTAAACTTTGCAGTGAACTCATGACATACGTGCTCTAATGGATAACTGGGCAGAATGTTGATCAGACCATTGCTTCCGGAGCTCAGAAACATCAAGCGCACAGTGGTCCAGAACCTCCTGTGCAGCAAAACTTTGCTCCTGGATATCCTTTTTGAGACAGCGCTGGAGCCAGTCACCAAGATCAGAAACCATTTCATTTGCAACAGCGGCAGCATGGCGGTCAATCAACCAAAGTCGGCATTGATGCTGGGAATAGGGTGTCACAAATATGAATGACCAATCATACAGAACCTACCGAAGATGCATGCTGAATACCGATAAGCTTAATGAAGCAGGACCACAGCCACTCTGTGCCCTCACCGTCTGACAAGCCCAAACCTTTGATGATATGAGGGTTGTAGACAAGTTGGCATGCTCATTCATGCCTATAGGCATGCATTGCAGTTGTAGCAAAGCATATGCGAGAGGTGATACTCACACCAAGGATGTCATACTAGGAGTGGTTAATACGAACCAACGGAGTGAAGCCGGCTCATACGCACCTTCATCAAAGATTGTGCTAGCACACACCTGATGTCATACAATATTACTACATTAGCCTCGAATGGGATAAGAGAAAAGAGGTGTTCAATGAGTGCAACGCTATATTTCTGTTGTTCACCAGGGGTGTCAATATTGGCGAAGAAGAGTGGGATGTCATGGTGACAAATGAGTGCCATAACGCCGGTGTCATCGAAGCTATCCATTGCCATCTTCTGCTTCTTACCATCTGCGGCTTCATATGAGGTTTCGCATTGGTCAATCACTTCATCAGGCACGACAGTGTTGCATTGTTGTGGAGGTCGCTTGCGTGCAGTATTGATTCGTCGCCCAGCACCGTCAACCTGCAGCTTGGGAAGAAAATAAACAGGATCATAGAAAGGCAGGCAATCACCTGCAGAACGTTGGTGCCAATGGTGAAAATTGCCATCCATGGCCACATGAATATCCCCACCATTATTCAATGGTCGCCCGAAGTCTTGACCACCAAAACATGCAGGGCACCACTGGGCTAGGATTGGTGCACAGGCACCTCGGGAAAGGTGTGGGCCATGCTTGGTTGGTGACAGTGAAGGCAATGAGGGATCAGGACATGCCTTAGCAGCTAGGGTAACCCTCCGACACTCCTGTAGTACATTGTTGACATTCTTCTCGATCTCGACCTGCAAGGTGTCATACCACTGAACGGCATGACCGAGGCTCTGACGGAATGGCTTGAGGATGGTTCCACCCTGTCAGGTTAATGTTAGATACAACTACGAGGATAATTGGATACATACCTCTTTGTTTGTGACACGGAATCCTTGTCAGGTATAGTGGGTGTGGAGCACGGAGGCGAGAGCATTGATTGCATCACAGGAATGCTCAAAGAGAGCGCAATAAAAGGCTAGAAGTTCGACAGATACAGCCATGCGAGGTTGGAATGGAGCGGTAGGGAATAGGCCACTGCGTACAAGTAGCTGTGGAAGGGTGGCACATTGACAGTGCCAGACAGTGATAGATGAAAATGCTAAGAGCATTTAGTATGATATCACCGTGTGCAGGGCATAGTAAAGACTGACAATCAAAGTACAGGCCGGTAATGTGAGTGGATTGCTTCTCACAGTCTTGCAAACAGGCGGCAAGCGAGGAGACATGTTGGGTGAGTGGCTTTCCAAGTGTCTCGTTAAGGTACTCTAGATAAGGACGAACAATGGTTGGAATGATGGACTTCCAGTTGCTGAAGAAATGGTCCAGGCGAGCACTTTGCGCGAGAGGATGGTCTGCATGTTTGTGAGTGCTGGGCTCTTCCACAATGCCCATCATTTCCACCTCCACGATGGAACTTTCAGGTGCAGCATCTGGTGCCATTTCACATGCTGAGGGTTGAGGAGCCCCCTTGTGACTGAGGAGGTTGTCGAGGTGGGTGAGAAGGTGCTGATGCTTGCTGTTTTGACCTGGAAATGAAACAAAGGTTTGAGTCTTTTGTGGGTTTTTGACCTTGTGAGGTGAAGAGAAATGGTGCCCAATCCCATTTGTCATACTAGGGAGGGCAGCTCGCGTTCCAGACTTTGGCTTTGGGACCATAGCAGAGAAAAAGTAATCGAGATGGAAAAAGAGAAGGGAACGCACCAAAGGTTATAGATAAGGTACATTGTGGATGTAAAGGGCCGCCAACAGCACCGAGGATGCTCTGCAGAGGAGGGAAGGACTGGACAGAGCACGGCCAGAGGGCACATAGATCGTCGATGGATGGTGGTGAGCATGCATGGAGGTGCGAGGAAGGGTGCGGAAGAAGTGCCAATGTCCCATGCTATCTTTAGAACCGATTCGGAAGTTGCCGGTGTGGATGGTTGGTCTGCGAGACCGGTTCTTCATGGCAAAAGAACCCTATTTAAATGACCTCTATTGCTCCTGAAAGGTAGTGCCTGAGGTGTGTTTGGCAGGGGTATACCCAAGGGGCCCACACCCATACCCATAAATACCTGTTGCCCTTGTACCCGTATCATGCACGGGTACAGTACCAACCCTTTGTAGGTTTACCCCAGGGTATGAAATATGTACAAGTCATATGTTCCAACTGAAACCATGTATCATTACTTCAAATATGCTATGTAAATGCATAATAGATCTATGTGAAAGTGATGGATAGTAGTGGTGGACGAGCTTTGCCATTGCCATCATCATGCATGGGCGTGGTGGAATGGTGGCCACTAGTCACAGCACTCCGCCGCTGTCGTGCGTGCTGCAGTGGTGGTTAGTGCATACTGCAGTAGTTGATGAGTGTAATGTGGAGTGGTGACCACAATCATGGCACTTATTGCCACTGACAATGTTCGTGTGTGTGGTGGTGGTGGACATGAGAGGGAGGTAATGGAGAGGTGAAGTGGTGCTGGTTACAGCGCTCATTGCCGTCGCATTGCCGTTTTCATTGTTGTGCATACAGGTGGTGGTGGTCGACGTGAGAGGGAGGTGGTGGAATGTGCCAGTCATGGCACTTACTGTCGTCATCATTGCTGTTGTCGTGCATGCATATGGTACTAGTTGAGGCCAATGTGATTCTTGTGCTTGTGCTTGAACTCCTGGATGAAGTAGTTGTAAGGTGGTTGTCAAGGTCCTCACCATCCAAGTGAATGTCATGTGAGGACGTTGCACTCACCAGAGACCTTTGTGTCGAGACCGCATGCAATAAGCTTAGCAGCAGCGGTAGACTTGTTGATAATACAGAGGATGTTCAAACCAGTAATAACACCCGCATCCTTGGTAGCCTGTCATCGCGAGTTGTTGAAATATGTGAGGTCAGTGATAATAGCTTTTGTAACAGTGGTTCGAGTCAGTGATCTCCTTCATTTTGATCTTGTTTGGAGAAGTTGTCGCAGTGAATTCTGGAGAAATGAAAACTTACCTCTGGAAAGCTTTGGTGAGCATCTTGACCGTGATGCACACGCGGATGAACTAGTTGAAGGGATTCCAGGTGGCAGGCGTAGGACCATAGGCTGTCGCGGTCTCTGAAGCTAATAATAACACCCCCACAAATACCATCTTCCCACCACCCAGATCCTTGTCCCCAAATGCCATTTCACATGACTTGTCAGCATGAGAAATTTGTAAGCAAAAACACGCCAATGTTGGTTATCTGGTGGGACAATCCATTTGTGCTGGAGGATGGAGTGGGCGAGAGGTGATAGCCAAAGGTCCACAAAGCTTCTGCCAGCTCTCGACCTTCGATGGTTCCTGAATGGTTTTTATCAAAGTGTTTGAAAACACCTTGCCACTCTGCTATAAACTTCCATAGCCCAGCAAACTCTGTTTTGCAGTATGACGATCGCGAAGTTCAAAAAATCATTGAATCCAATTGTCCCATTGCGATTGACATCCTGGTCATCAATGTGACTAAACGAACCCAAAATACCTATTGATATGAAACTCACAAACATGACATCAGCATCTTGATGGTGTCCAAATTGAATCCTATGAATTGCTGGATCAGCCGATCAGAGCCTGGGAAGACATGAACCAACTCACTGGACCAGTTTCTGGTCAACCAGCATCACAATTAGCACACAAAACAGCCAACATTTTTAGATTGCACCATAGACCAACACATTCTGTAACTTAGTCAAACTCAGAGCTCCTGAACGATGATTTCAACGATTTGTATCGATGGCATTGAATACTTGTGTCAAGACCGGTTCTCCTTGATGATCTTACTAGGAGGTCCAGGGATGCAGGGGACTAATGAGGAGGTAAGTCCAGACACTAGTAGGTGCTAGTTAGTGTGGACAATCAAGTCCAGGTCATATGGACGAAGTCCGGGCACTAGAGAAGCACTGGGAGTAAGTCCGGGTTTTGCGGAGTAAGTCCGGACCGTGGGAAAGTAGTCCGGAGTTGATCGCAGCTTGTCCGGAGCGAAGGACATCCCAGAGGTGGGATAAGTCCCTAGAGGTCTGGTGTTGAGTCTGGGACAGAGTTGGCTTTTGCCCTTGTGCGAGTAGGAGACTTGCTAGGATCAGACATAGGACCAAGGGGACGAGATAGGATGGAGGCCGGAGTTGGCCGGAGTTCAGGAGTTCAGGTGGACAGATGGATTAAGGAGAGCATAGTGGGTAGTACAGAGGGAGGAGTATCTTAGTCGAGA
>Ga0307516_10009682_pt1 | contig 10704 bp, 6 predicted proteins | sample 19_EM_MG_FD_203310 | JGI IMG/M metagenome (GOLD analysis project Ga0307516, IMG submission 203310) | Populus trichocarpa ectomycorrhiza microbial communities from riparian zone in the Pacific Northwest, United States - 19_EM | ecosystem: Host-associated > Plants > Roots > Unclassified | place...
CATTGGGGTCAAGGAGTCGCCACCTAGTTGTTTGGTTTAGGGTCACTGTGAGACTCGAGTAGACTAGTCTTATCAGAAATTCTAAGGTAAGGGATTGGTTGTGACCAAGAAAGATATTAATTCCTCTAGCGCACCTTACCCGAGGTAAACTGTATTATGTGGTCTGGATATGGTTTAAAGTTGTTGATGGGTTTCTAGCAGGTGGTTCATCTATGGATCATGATAAAGATTTATGCTCATGAACAAAACTGACATTTTGAATTTATTATGGGCTCTTATATCCAGATAAATCCTTATAGGAAGAATCCATTTATATGCCCTGATAGGGTTCACTTATCCTGAAAGGCAAAAGTATTTTCTCATAACTCGTATATTGTGGTGAAAAAATACCCAATTAAAATTGGTGAATATTAAAGAATTTCTTAGTCAACTCCTGATTTGAATACTAGCCTACTTGTAAGTTCAACATTTATACCAGAATGTTGACTATTAATTTTCAAAAATAAAGAAGAAGAAGAAAGCTTAGGGTTATTGAAATATTAGCCAAATCCTTAAGGAATTTTACAAACTTGTAAATTTCACAAATAATGCAAAGAAATACAAAACATTTTCTAAAACAATGCTAAATTTTTTTTCTTCTCTTTTCTCTTTTTTCTTTTTTATAAATAAAAATGCATTTTTTTTTTATAAAGATTAGGTTTTATGCAACAAGCATGATTTTTTTTTAAGGTTATATTTGGCAAAAACTCATTTTTTCTAAAACCAAAACTGCTAAAATAAGCTTAAAAAGTGTTTGCCAAACACACCCTTAACCCAAAGAAAACCTTTAGCAAAAACATTGCCAGCCAAATAGGGTCTTAATTTTTTACCTGATTTTGACCCAACCGGGTTGACCCGAGACTTTTGGTTTGACCATAAACCGAACCAAACTCCATTGATTTGACCCGAAAAACAAATCAAAACCTAAACCAAAATCCAAAATGAAATCAAACTTAAAAAAACACAAACTCAAATTTTTTTTAATCAAAATGGATCAAAACTTTGAAAACAAAGAACATAAAGAACGCTAAAGAACATTCAACATGAACCCAGCTACATAGATTTCAAATCAGACCAGATATGGACTAACGAAAGACATACATGTTGAAAATCATTCAATGATCAATAATTTAGCATTCATGCATTTCGATTATTACTTAAAAACCACAATTTTGTCAAAATGAGTTTTGGTTCAAAACCAAAACCCTATAATTAAAACTTACTGAAAACATGTTATTGATGCAAATAAATCCTAGATTATTGACTAATAAAGTCGCACAAAGGATTATATTTAAAGAATTGGACTAAAATTGGTCCAAATCATGGAGTTCAGTCAATTTTCTTTCCAAGAACACGAAGAATACTGCTAAAAAATAGCCCAGAAACTCAACACACTATCAAGCCTCCAAAACTGATTATTTTTTTTTACTTCTAATACATGATTTCTTCATTCTAACAAGTTGCACAACCATAACCAAACATGTTTGAATAAAAAAAAAACTGACAAATAACATCAAAATTATGCAAGATGTTCTAAACTTTAAAATTGCCAACTTGAAACAGCCTATAAAAATATCAAATTTCGATTCAAAATTGACTCTTTAAACACTTGGAACTCAAATCATGCCTAGAAACCAAGAACACACACTAACAAACCCAAAAAAATCAATAACCATACTGCCAGATTTCCAAATCAATTTATTTCATTTAATTTAAACATCCAAACATATTCTAAACATCCAGCAACATTAACAGACAATTCCAAACAGGATCAAACAAAGAAAAATAAACATTCTATGCATTAATTAAAATCAAAGCTAAAAGTAATATAATGCCTCATGGACATCATCTACAAGGATAAATGAATGTTTTATACCTTCCAAGCTCAAACAATGGTTATTGCTTTTTAGTTCCTTCTTTTTCAAGTTTGTTATTTTCTCTCAAAGTTGTGGAAATCCTTATCTAGACTCTTAAACCTTCACACTTTGGAGATGTTTTATCAATCTTTTTCTCTCCTCTTTCTTTTATTTTTGATCTGATTTTTCAGGGGGCATTTATAGGGTTTTTGATGGGTTCAATATAGATTAATCAAAGCTTAGTCCTTTGATATGAAAGGGTTCTGGAGTATATTTCACAGCTTTGAGTTCTATACCCATGCTGGTTTTTCAATAGTGGTTTTGCAACAAACTTAGTTTTTGGAGGTTTTAGTGGTTTTCCAAATTTGAAGACTATAGAGCTTGTTTCTAATCTTTTGATCTTGAGAGAAACGTAGACAACATTTGATAAGAACCTATTGATAAGGCTTGAAGTTTGAACACATGAAAAAAATTAGTGATTTTGTGAAATGGGTATTACAATCATCGATAACTGAGTTGATCAGTTTCGAGACTTCTTCGAAGCAACTCTAATGTCATCGTTGTTGAAGACCACCTAATCTTGGTAGGGGGGTACACACCTTTCATTTGGATCCATCTTTACTCAATTTAAAGGTCTATAGCTCCATATTTATTCGTTTGAAAGTGTTAACTCGATCGGCCTAAAATTTAAAAATGTAGTGATGGCTAATCGATGACAAGATGTTGTTGAGTTCGTTGAAGAAAATGAGATATAAGTGTTTGATAGGAGTAACTAATCTCTGTAGAGGGGATGTTTCTCAGTTGAATGATGGTGGTTACAGTCTCCAAAGTAGTCGGAAACGCCACTTTTATTCGCTTAAAAATGGCTACTTAATCAGTCAAAATTGTCGAAGAAAAAGCTAAACAGTGACTGAACGACACGTCGTTTAGGTTAACACCTAGAAATTAGGGTTTTTAATTTGGGATCTGACAAATTTTATTTTAGTCCCTATTCTTCCAATTGCTTTGAATTGCACCCGTAATTGCCTCCCAAACTCTTAATTTCATGCAATTTCACCCCTACCAAACTCAATCATCGGCCCAAAGCTTAGCGTCATTTTCATCTTGGTCCTTGATTTTTGATTTGTGCACTTGAACCCTTAATTGACCATCAAACTTTCAATTTTCTTCAATTTAACCCTTGATGTAGTCAATTTCAGCCCCTACTACAATTACGTGTTTTTTTTCAATTTAGTCTTTGGTTTTTTGATTTCTTCAATCAAGTCCCTAATTGTCTATCAAACTTCAATATTTACGCAGTTAAGCCCCTAATTTGACCAAATTAACTCTTTAAAATTGCAAATCGACCTCCAGACTTTAATTTCTTCTCATTAAAGTTTAAATTGACTTCAAATATCAATTTTTCTTGCAATTAAGTCCTCAATAAAATTAATTAAGCCTTTAAAATGCAACATGTTAAAACAATGAAAAAAACATTAGAAAAAAATTAAAGCAAAAAAAGTTTTCAAAAATTTGCAAAACTATAATTCAACCACACGGCAAACACCCTCCAAGTAATCCTATGCAAGAAAACCATTTTCTGCGTGGTCTTTTTGTTTGGCTTTGTCCAGTGACAGGACAGCTTGAACGAGGAATAGATTACAAAACGTGTCCCTTTGTGTGTGTGTGTGTGTGTGTGTTTTTTTTTTTTTTGGATTTTTTGGATACATGTGATCAACATTTTTTTATAGAGAAAAAGGGTAGCCGACAAGAGTGTCCCATTGGGTTTATAGAAACTGAAGAATCCATAAATAACGTCCAGTTAGAAAATCTACCTACTGTATTTTTTACCTCGTTGAATTAGCCAGGTTGAATGTGAACAGATGACAGAACTGTAAAAAAAAAAAAATTGCTCTAATCCTGCTATTAGCATATTCATAATCTTCTAGTCGTCAGCATCCGATCAGCATCATAGTTTCTGCAAAATCCGACTGTGTTGAAATTCATGATGATGGATCAGTACTGTCTTAAAGATGGAAATTATCTTATTAAAAACTATAATCAACAGGATGAACCAGGCCAGGCCAAAGAAGGCTGAGCAGAAGATGAACTGTAAATAATAATCTGCGATTGTTTGAGAGTAAAAACAGAACAGTGAGGAACCTAATCTCCTTCAACATTCTTGAATTTACTTGATATGGTCTTATGCGATAAGGTTTTAAATCTGATTTTACCAAATAGAGCTGGTTTCAGCTGACGGTTTTTATTCACTCTACAGCCATGTCAAGAGAGCGTCCTAATACAGTTCTATTTTCCCCATACCTGCCATGCAAATGTGTTTATTCTGTTGAACGATGCCTGTGTCTTAATTTGTGAACTAACTTTTGTTCTGGCATCAGAAACAATCACTTTTTAACATCTTCAAGTCTCCATACGAAAAAATATATGGTACAAACCACAGAAGTAGATGGAAACATTTGTAGTACAATTCTTCTTCATCATAGCAGCTTTTGCTAAGTTCGCAGTTGCTTTTGTACGCTTCTAGCTTCTGTATTTTTTCCTCAATATCTCTCTTCTTTTCGTCGATTACAGCCTGGTTCCTCAGCTTCTGCTTCTCTAGTTCTTTAGCGGCGCTAATACAGAGTCTGGCCCTGTCGCTCTGGCATACCAAATAAAAGACACCATTACAAGCTGTGGTCATCAGTCAGTCATGATTGCTATTGAAACTAATATGTCCAATTTCAGCAAATTTTGTGGATTCCAACTCACTGTTACTTCCTGTGTATCCAGATAAATTAAGCATGATAACTAACCATCTTTTTGACGACCGATCATGTGAGGAGCAAAGAAGCAAAACTTACCAGGCCTAGCCCACCTGAGGCATTATCAACTTAAAGATAATACAAGTGCTTCTAGATGACCATGATCAAAACTAGATACAATTTGCTTTTGTAGTTCAAGTGATCTCTTAGACTTCCTCTGGCAACTGTCACCTTTTCTTCTACGGTGCTTAACTGAGAAGAATTGAACAGTATTTGCAAAATGGCATCTGGATTACTTTCGACAACAAGTTTCCTATTACAGAAGACATAGGTCCCTAAGGGTGTGTAGGGACTTAATTTAATGAAGCTTGATAGAGTCTCTAAAAGCAGGTTTGGGCTCCCCATGGTATTACAGGCAGCATACCTAGCAACAGACGATGCATTTTCCATCACAATAACAAAGAAACCTGGAACTTGATCCGCATGTTCTTGCTTGTAAAATTTGGATTTTGGATTGAAAAAATCAAGAACCTGCTGCAGCTGTTGCTCAATAGCTGAGAGAGGAGTGAGTGAAATCCGAGGGAGGGACAATGTCATATCTTGTAACAAAATTCAAAAAAGTAGCGAGACCATTTTTCACGCCTAAGCGCATGGCTCATGGTGCGATCGCCAGCAAGGGAAGAACCAAACGTAAAACAGAGAGGAGATGTATCTTTAGAGCCTTGTCGAACGTACAGTTCCAAGAACCAAATTGTTGCCAGGATGGCAATAGCCCCCTCCTGAAGAGTGGCCTGCAAACACAACTTGCTTCCTGCGAGTCACAGCTTTTTCTACCTGAGAAGATTGGAAACCAACAACACCCTGGAGTTAGTTTTTCATGTTGATCGCTATGTGCTGTCCGTAATTCTACATTTTCCTACGTTGATTAGTTTCCCAAATAACACTGTTGTCAATCGTATCAGCAACTATTTTCCCATAGAAGAACTCAACTAGCATCTTACATTTTACATGCCATAACCACAAGGAAAGTGAAATGAATTTCAAAGCCAATAACCATAACCATCAAACAATTATGAGATTGGATGAAAATAACAAAACATATATGCATGGAAATTACCAAAAAATAATAATAAATAATAAAATACATATACATTTACATGGAAAGATTTAGGATATCTAAAGGAAAATCACAACTGACAGTAACAAAACGGAAATCAAATGGCCAGAATATAGTGGACTCAGATACCTCATTTTTGAAGCGTTTGATTAGCCAAAACTGCTTTGGATCTTTTGAGAAAAGCTTCGTCGCATGTAGCAGTTTCATCAAGACCTGTATATTTGAGGGAAGGGAATAGCTGGAAGGTCCAAGAACCAGGAAAGCTAAAAATAAACGATGATTCGTTAATCTTTTTAGAGAGATAATGTTTATCTGGAGATTTGTGAGCCTTCATGGACATCAACACGCTGTCTTGATGACTTGTTTGTTGATCTCCACGACCTCTCCAATCTTAAGGGTGCCCATGAGCTCTTTTTATTCTAGTCAAATTTGCAGCTTTTGAGGTTTACGAAGAACTTGAAGCTTCAGAAATTTAGACCTAAGATTCTTTTCTTCTTGTTTTGGTTTTGGAACACATGCCTTCTACAACGCCTTCACCTTCTCCTCTTTTACTTTTTTTTGAACTTATTTGGTACGGTATGTGAGTAATACGGTGTTTGAAATTTTTACCAAAAAAAAAAAATTTATTTCTGTTTTACTTGAAATTATATTAAAAAAATATTTTATTTATTTTTTTAAAATTATTTTTAATATTAGTAACACTTCAAAATAATATAAAAACACCAAAAAATATTAATAAAAAGTAAAAAATATTCTCAAAACGCAAAAATAAACTTAATGCATATGAAATTAAAACATTATCTACTGGAATTCTTCAGGTCCTTGAGGCGAATGGGTTGCAACAAGTTAAATAGTTGGAGTTTGATCCAATTAAGGCATTCCAATTGGAGGTTAGAAGCTTGAGTGAGGATAAGGGAACAAAAATATGCCTTGTTTTTGGAGACTAATATCCATACAGCTCGAACATCCTAGCATCCCCCACTAGGAATTTCACATCTTCATAACCATATTGAATTAGCCAAATTGGAAGTGGGTGGATGATCTGATGATAGGAATATAATTTCTGTAATGTTGATGCTTTTACTTAATTACTTTTCTTTTATTCCTTGCACCGCTGACCAGACATTGTTTTCATGAAATCCAGCATGTAAAAATATTCATGATGACGGATCGGCATCTATTAGGCAGGCAATCAAGCAAATTTCAACAGATTTCTTCTTTGCAATCACAAATTTCTTATTCTCTAATATTTGACATTTGCTATGTTTTTATTTTATTTCATTGAGTGGGATACAACTCTCCATGATGTTGTGTTTGGTTTCTGCCGAGTAGAAGTCAAACGAGGTTGGCAGGGGACTATGGGTGGAAGCGAATTCCTCCCAGTTCTCTGTTGCAGGACTTGTAAGTCCACGCAGAAATAATCGATACAAATTGATTTATACTCTGTTGTCAATTTGAATTTCTTGGTTCCGAAGCTAATCTACCATGATCACTCGATCAAAGATGTCATTTTCCCTTTGAATAGGAGTGTAATTCAGCATACTAATGCAGTTCCTCGTCTGGTCGAGATGTTTTGCACTTCTCTCCTGTCGGCAGAAGGGCTCCTACTGAAGGATTAGAACAAAATAAGTAATTGCAGGTGATGGCCTGTATCTCAGAACTGGTAAATGAACTTGTTTAAGCAGGTTTTTAAGAGCTGAAAATTCATTTCTGCCTTTATTATTGATCAAAAAAGCATTTTATTTCACACTATTTTGCAGGGTGGAACAGATAACAATAAAATATCTAATACAGATAAAGTTCTTGCTCAGGTGTGTACAAGGCTCGGAATAACATTAGTTACGCATCTGCAAATCCCTGCACATGCAACTCCTTCCTTAGGTCAAGATCCTGAGAAAAGTTTGTCAGGAAATGTTGTTTCAGCAATTTATTAAAGGTGGAATTCTCCAACAGAACATCAACACCCAGTTCCCCATCTTTAATCCACTTTTTGACTTTGGTATTTAGGTGAGAAATGCTTTCTTTAATTCCCTGGCAGCTTGTTTTAATGCACAGTTCCTCTACCTCAGCCCAAAAACAGGATCCTGGAACTTCATGCGGCAATCGCTCAGCATGCTCCCGCCATCTTTGGGTGCATTTATACCGTCTTGGCCTGCCCTTTCCCATATAGGGCCCTGTGTCTTCATTCTTGAGGTGTCGATAGTAATTAGCAATATCCAAGGGTTCAACAATGCGACGATACCTGGTACCAAGATCTATCCATGTCTTCCGGCCCTCAAACTCATCGGGGAGTTCATTCCTTTTCAGCATTTCTATTATTTCATCCCATATACCTGCTAGCTCAAGCCTCTCTACATTAGCATGGAAATCCTCCTTTTGTTCTGAACTCTTGAAGGCATCATAATAGCCAACTTTGAGTGCACCCTTCTTTTTGTACGCTTCTAGCTTATCTAAACATTTCTCAATATCTTTCTGCTTTTCTTCAATTGATGCCTGGTTCCTCAACTTCTGCTTCTCTAACGCTTCAGCAGCATGAATGCACAGTCTGGCTCTTTCACTCTGGAATCCCAAACACTTAGCATTTATAAAATTTGTGGGCATCAACTAACCGCAATTTTATGTTCAGTTTCAGCAGAAATTTAAGCATTCCAAGTTTGGTATTGTTATTTCCTATATACTGAAACTTATAACCAGCTAAAATTTGCTAGGATAAATCAAACCAAGCTGTGAGGAGTGAACATGTATATGAAATTGAGTACAAACTTAGCAGGGATTGAAAGAACTTACCAGGCCTAGGTCATTCAAGGCCACATCAACTCTCCCACGCTCAACATTTCCAACATTCGAAGATAACGGAAGTGCTTCTGGATGATGCTGATATAAACATGTTACAATTGACATTTTTAAGTATTCTTGCAAGTCATTTCCGTAGTTCAAATGATCTCTTAGGCTTGTTTGGGCAACTTCAACTTTTTCTCTTGCTTCTCCAGTGCTCAACTGGGAGGCATAGTACAGTACTTGCAGCACAGCATCTGGGTTACTTGAGACAACAAGTTTCCCATTTCCTGTGCAGAAAACATAGGTCCCTAAGGGTCTGTAAGGACTCAGTTCAATGAAACTTGATATAGTCTCCAATAAAGGATTCGTGCTTCCCATGATCTTACAGGCAGCATAATTAGCAACAGACGATGCATTTTTCACCACAGTTACATAGAAAGCTGGAGCTTCATTAGGAGGTTGTTGCGCTTTTTGATTAAAGTAATCAAGAACTTGCTGCAGTTTTTGATTAATGGAAGAGAGTGGACTGAGTGAAATCTGAGGAACAATGTCGCATCTCATAACGAAATTCACAAAGTAGCGAGACCAGTTTTCACGCCTAAGTGCAAGGTTTATAATGCGATCACCAACAAGTGGAGATCCAAAAGTCAGACAGAGTGGCGCAATCCAGTTGGAGCTTTTTCTAATTTGCTCTTCCAAGAACCAAATTGTTGCCAGTATGGCAATTGCCCCTCCTGAAGAGTGGCCTGTAAATACAATTTGCCTCCTGTCTGTCGCAGCTTTTTCCACCTAAGAAAATTGAAAACCAGCATCAGATCGAAGTTAATTTCTTATGATTCAGCAATTATTTTAATTTTTTCTTGTTAATTATATTCTAATTTCCATCAGTTTCCATTTAACACATGTAAATCTTATCAATTTGTACTTCTTCTCATGGAATTCAATTAGCTTCTCAGAAGGTTTTCAATCAAGAATACAGATGCAGTTGTAGAACCTAAAAATTCTTCACACATTAGCATCATATCCACAAGGAAAAATTGATGAACAAACACACAAAAAAGGGGAAAAAAAGAAAGAAAGAAATATATTCCCTAAAAAAAGAAAATTCACAACTGATTATAATAACATAAATGACAAGAAAGTGGATTCAGATACCTCAATTTGGAACTGTGGATTAGCCAAAACTGCTTTGAATCTATTGAGAAAGACTTCGTTTACAGTAGCAGTTACATCAAGACCAACATATTTGAGAGAAGGAAAGAGCTGAGGATCCATCTTCGTTTCTCCAAAGGAAGTTCCAGCAAACCAATCATTTACAGACCAAGATCCAGGAAAGCTAAAGACAACTTCAGATGATGAAGTTCTAATCTTTTTAGAAAGATATTGCTTCTCTGGAGATTTGTGAGCATTCATGGCCATTGAGCATGCTTTCTGGATAACCACTTCTTTGATCTCCATGTTCTCTCCAAGCTTGACAGTACCCATCACTGGCTTTCGATTTTTTCGGGAATTTGCAGCTTTGGATTCTTTCTTGTTATCTTTCAGACATGAAAGAATGAAACACGCGTTAAACTATAGGCAGAAATGGTCGGCTTCGTCGTCGTTGACCAGTGGAAGTCTTTCTTTTAATAGTGAAGCATGCTGGAAGGAAGCTTACGAGTACTCTCATCCATCCATATTGTCATCAACTTGCAATTGTAAACTTCCACTTGAGTTCAACTCTGTTTCCACGTTTAAAGTAAGCTAGTGTGGTTATTTTTTTAAAATGATTTTTATTTAAAAATAAATAGAAATGATATTTTTTATTTTTTAAAATTTATTTTTAATATTAATATATTAAAATGATTTGAAAATATAAAAAATTATAATATAAAAAAAACTCTTAGCATAATGAACATTATAAAATAACTGCCATTTATTTTAATTTAAATAAATAGAAATTATTGATGATAAATAATTTGCATACAAAAGGACTCAGTGGATCAACTTTTTTTTTTTTTTAATCTGGGGTGTCATGCCAGCTTATGCGCACCACAATTAATCTTCGAATCCACTGAACACCCTACAAGCCCAGTAAACAGGTAAAATACCATGGGGATGACAGGCGTGCACGCTGAGACTCGAACCCAAATAACAGAGATAAGAAACCTTGCCTCTGCCGCTGGGACATAAG
>Ga0307516_10009683_pt1 | contig 10704 bp, 9 predicted proteins | sample 19_EM_MG_FD_203310 | JGI IMG/M metagenome (GOLD analysis project Ga0307516, IMG submission 203310) | Populus trichocarpa ectomycorrhiza microbial communities from riparian zone in the Pacific Northwest, United States - 19_EM | ecosystem: Host-associated > Plants > Roots > Unclassified | place...
AAAACATATTAATATTACTTTAGATGCACAAGTTGTTTTTATTAAGGATGATGAAGTTCAGTAAATCCTAGTATATGAGCTAGATAACCAGATTTAGATTGTACTTGAATTACTAAAGAGACATCACAACAGCTTGATCATGATCTTTTAAAGCATTATCAAAGTTGTCTTGCACTATACTTGACAAGATTGAGTTCTTCCAACCCCAGGAGAGTTGACAGGAAATTGGACCTAAGACACGATTTACGCATGCGTATAATCATTGATGATGGAGGGTAGCCCAACTTGTTGTTCTTTGATTGGGAGATTGGACTTATCCAAGCCCAAGTCACTAGATTTTATTTATCTTTATTATTGGACTTCATTTTATGTTACTTTATTAGATTTTTATTAGTTAGTTTTAAGCTTAAATTTGATTTTGATTTTGATTTTATTATTTATATGTAATTTTTTTAATAGTACGATCAATTTTTTGATGAATTGAATACAATTTATAAAGTTACAATCTTTTTCAACCCCATTCTTTCTTTTCTTTGGTTTTTTCTTATTTTTTTTGGCTTCTTCTTAGCTTCTTCTTTTCTCTCTTATTAGTCTTCAAAAATGAAAAATCAAAATTTGAGTTTTTCAAAATATTATTAAAACTCATTTATGTTATGAAAATAAATTCTAAAGCAAACTATTCATAACCAAACATCAAATGGCACTGCTGCTGGAGAAAGCACCTCTTGTATACAAGTTTAATTTTTACAATGGATCATTACCCTTTCCCATAAGCATAAACTCTGCAAAAACTTGTATACGAGTACATTTTTCCACAGAACTTTAGCCTTTAAAAGGAACTTAAGCTCCCGAATCTTAGTAAACACCTCCAATGTGCCAATCTCAACATCTAGCCTAATCAAAGTCTCTGTTGCTTCCAAAAGCTTTGCCTTTAATTAGAGTTCTCATCTCCTCTTCCATTTAGCTGAAAGTTTCTTAAGCTGTTCGAGCCTAGCAAGGAAGAAACTAACATTCATTCCTAAGCCCTGAAAGGCTTTCAATGTCTTCTCCCAAGTTGCAAATTCTCCTGGAAGGTAGTAAAAGTTGGAGCTCTAATACCAGCAGCAATGTTGATAGTCTCAGCAAGCATCCCGCCTACCAATTTACAATTAAGGTCCTCAATAATATGGTCATGGAGAAAGCATTTTCGACTGCAGCAAAGCTCATGATACTTGATTTGAAGGTGTTTAGAGAGCTCACTGTTGATAACTGAACCATTTACAAGAATGTTGAAATCTTCAAAACTTCTCACTTCTTTAAAATCAACAGCATATCTGACAACCTGATTCCATCTGTGATTTCGGAGCCCAGATCCTCGCTTTCATTTTCAGAATGATCTGACACAGGTCCATGGTCAGTAAAATAGTCCCTTGTGCGATTATTTTCAATGTTCTCTTCAGGGGTGTCCAAGATCCTGGTCTTCCATTTCTTTGCTTACCACGCTCAGATTCTCATCATAATTTAATTGTTTAACACTAGCATCCAATTTCAGAAGGCCGATAGTTCCATCCACTCCTTCTGAACCGTTTTTCCTCACAACATAGACCTTAAAAAGAAGACAACTAGCATGGAGAACAATAAAAGAAACAATGTCAAGTGATAGAAACATTGATAACTTTATGAAGTTTTTAAGAAAAAAATCTCACAAACCACTTCAGAGGGAAGAACTGAACTTCGCTCTAGCATTAATAAGCTTAGAAAATTGTTTCTTGTTCTTATTTTTTCTCTCATATAATACATCAATTCAATTTCCATCAATTAATTTGTCCTAAAAATTTACGAAGGCTACAAATGCCAGCTTTCGTTGCATACAAAAGATAAATAGCCACAAGAAGCTAACGACTCTAAACATAGAACGTGAGACAATTTATAAATAACCACACCAGAAAATATTACCATTACTGGAGTAATGCGACTAATTTTCTTATTCTTGGTTTTTAAGATTTAGCATCTGAATTACCTATCTAGCACCTCATTTTTCTAAAGCTTCAAATGCTAAAAACAAACCCAATAAAGATTTGTTTACAAAGTAACCCTAAAACTTTAGAACCAACTAAATTATTTCTGTTTATTTGATGGTTCCTGCACGATGATAGCAATTTAAATTAAGTAATTATGTAAGAAGGTTCATAGAATCTTGCTAGGATCAACTGAACGAAAAACCACATCTCCCTTCATCAAGTTATGAGCAATGGAGAACCTTCTCCATCTAGCATTGAGACCTATCTTCTGTATAAGATATTTTGTTTGATAACATTTCCCACTTTCATCTTCCAAAACCATCATCACATCCTGAAAATTCTTGGAATTTAAAAACACATTTTCAATTTATTATTTATTTTTTTATCTAAAGATATCTCAAAAACACTATAGAAATACCAAGAAACTCATTTTCAACTCAAAATATCATCTAATCACTCTAAAAATTAAAAATTAAACTAATAAAAAGATTTATAGACCCCAATATACTTTTTTCAGCATGGATAAAAAGTAATGCCACCTCTATTTAATTCACTTCGCAAATATGAATCTATTGGATCTAAGATCGATCTTTTTAGTAGTTAGAATATAACCAACCAAGCATTTTTTTTCTCTTTAATATTTTTTAATGACTTTTTGTCTCTCTTAACATCTAGGGATTGAAATTAAAAAAATAAAGTTTAAAACTAAATTGTAAAAAGCTAAAACAATAGGGATGAAATAATACATAAGCCGAAACTTTAGGGACCAAATGGAGTCTATTTTATTTTATTTTTAAAAAAGTTTATCCTTGTTATTTTTTAACTACAATCTAAAGCATCAATCTTTAATTTATTATTAAAATATTTATCAAAACTTCCTATATATGAGAGTATTTAAAGAAAAAGAAATATCACAAATAAAACTATACTAATATAATTTAAAAGAATGAGATTGCAAAAAAATAAAATTGAATGATCAAAATGAAAACAAAATTGTTCACATGAACAATACAATGAATAATAAAATTGGAAAATAATATCACACTTTTCCCTTTTCCTAGTTCTTTTTATTTTTTTGTTGTATAATATGTCTAATTAAGCTTATGATAACAAGAATTGAAACCTTTTACTCTCTCTTCATCTTATGATACTTGGTATTGTAATAATGCTCATAAGCCAAATATCTGGAAATCACCAAAACTAATTATTTCAAAAAATAATCTTTAATAAGCTCTTATGATTTTCAAAGTCACATCCAAAGTAGATAAGCCAGAAAAGATCGCTGAAATTCATGGATCATGTGAAATCGATGAAATCCTCCCAAATATTTTGGCCACCACTATTGATGGTGGCGCAGCCAAGATCGCATAGGCAATTTGATTCCACCATCGTGGAAGGTGCTGCGGCTATTGAGAATTTCAAGTCGTATATGGTTGTCATTTGCTTTTTAACAAGGCTCAATTGACGTCCATTGCCAAGCAAGCAAAAAACAGCCCTTGAGAAATTACAAAAACTCTCTGATTGGTTCCTTATATAGCTAGAACGGTTCGATTTTTGATTCAACGATTCTGGGTATTGGATTGGATTAACATGTAACCCGATGGATCTTTGATTTATGTCTCATCGGGTAGTGGTGGAAATTCATCAAGTGATCAAATGACTCAGCTGTTTTCATGTACTAGGACTATATGTAGTCTGATATTAGAGATTCCATAAATAATAAAAGAAATTTGGTCACTTATACAAAGGACAAGAAGGTCTTCGAGATAACCATCTAGGTGGTGGTTCAGTGGTAAGAACTTGGGACTAAGGGGTTTGCTCCCTCTGTGGTCTCAGGTTCGAGCCCTGTGGTTGCTCATATGATGGTCACTGGAGGCTTACATGATCATTAACTTCAGGACCTGTGAGATTAATCGAGGTGCGCACAAACTGGTCCGAACACCTACGTTAATCTAAAAAAAAAAAAAAAGTGTTCGAGATTGATGTTGCATTAACTTGGTCATTTGGAAGTCTAGAAAGGATAAATATTTTGAAGACTAGGTGCTACTTCCTGTTGTTCTCATGAATGTCAATATGGCCAGCGCTGAAATCTTACCAGATGCTGCTGTTGAATGACAATCAAGTAAGCACACAAGCTAGAGACGTGTTTGATATAGCTTTTGCTTATGTTTTTAAATGCTTTTTACAAATGTTTTTTTCTTAAAAAAATATTAAATTAATATTTTTAATATTTTCTGATTGAGATGAAAAATAAAAAAATTAAAAAAAAATCCTTCTCAATTGAAAGGCTGTTTTAAAAAAACACTCTATATAATAATTCCAAATACCCATGTCACTGCTCTAAAATATGCTACAGAAGGAAATTAGCTTTATCGGAATCTTTGGTTGCTTATTTTTTTTTTTTGGTTGAAATACGGGGCTCAAAGGCGAATCTTTGGTTGGTGAAATCATGTAAAAGTAGAATGTACGCATTTTTAGTAAACGTAAGCGGTTCTTCCTTCCACACTAGCTAGTACTGTACGTTAGGTTAGGATGTCCCTATCCAAAAGAGCTAATAGAATTCTTGAAGCCGATTTGCGTAAGTCATCATTCAAGGACAAGATTGCATCAGAAAGATTCCCATGTCCACACTTCCAGATATCCAAAGTTTATAATCCTGGCCTCCCAGCTAACCTATCTTTCTTCATCCCTGATTGCTTGTTGCGTTTTAAGCCAAAAAGCATTATTTTTTATGCTTTTTGGCTTGAACCGCAGCATGCACACACGGCCCTTCATCCAAAACTATAGGCAATGCTAAAAACAAGCACCAGTTTAGTGTTATTTATTAGATAATAATAGATATAAATGAACTAATAGCAAGTCAAATGCTTGAATACCATGTTTATCACAATGACTCTCAAATCAAACCAAAAAAATAAACGAACTCTACAAGACAACAATGTCCAACAAATTATCACTATTCCAATATTTTCGAATCATATACAGCTTGCTGCACAAAGTGGAATGGGTGGAAATGTGAGAATAGACCTTATAACCCACGTATGATTCTCCAAGTCTGATAGTACATAAAACACAAGACCAATAATAACAAACAAATGCACTCAAATTGACAAGTAGGGAAGCAAGTGTATTTCTAAAGATTATAAAATATCATCAGGTCTGGGCAAGCCTCTTGACTATTGTAGCCATATACTTGCCCTGATGCTCAGCTAGCGCCAACTCTGTTTCATTTGCCTCTCTCGAGCCATCACCAGCATAAACTCCAGCACCATAAGGAGAGCCCCCTCGAACAGTGTCCATCTTAAACATACCAGCTCCAAAGGTGTATCCAACAGGAACAAATAACATTCCATGGTGGGTCAACTGGGTAATTGCTGTCCATCTGCCCCAATCCAAACAAGAGGATTAAAGCAATGGAAAATGGTTAATATATTGGTTTTCTACCAATGAATTCATACAGCTCATTCATTTTCATAATTCCTCGTACTAAGCCAAAACACCATCTCTATAACATCATAATCCCATCAAATGTTAAGTCAACAGAGGTGACTTCAGAACAAAAGCCAGGCTCTCTCAATTATCAAGACAAAAGGATAAAACATTGAGATTCCAAAATAGATGCGCTGCATGCACATACAAAGAAAAACCAACCTTTTTTTGTTTACGAGAATGCACAATTTCATCTTTAAATAACGTTTACACTCTGACAAGCAAAAAACATAAACCAAGATCGAAGAGTAAGCACATCAACCCTGAAACAGAACCCGGTAATGCCAATAAAAAGATAACTCAAGCTCAGTTTGGCAGGCTGACAAGGTAAGTATAAATGTCTTACAAGCTGATGGCATGCCAAAACTCTTGGATGCTCAAACTAAAACTAAAATGTGCCCAATTACAAACTATATATATAAACGTCAATTCTTCACTTGCGTCTATCACCATAAAATCCCAGTCGCATCACTTAACAGTATCTTGTTCTGATTTTATTGAGCTATATCTTTGCCTCATTTTCATTACAATTAATTTCTTTTCTTTTCTTCTCTTTTTTGCACTAATTCACAGACCACCGAGGTTTTCTATCGACCATTTGTTTAGAGCCTAAACAAGTTTCCCTGCATCTGTTTCGACTATGTGCCTCTACTTTCCATGAATCATTCTTTCTAACCTAAACCGAGGCCCAAATCAATGCTTGATTTAATGAGAAAAGCACATCCTGTATAAAATCTTCAAGAATGAAAGGTTCATGTCTTCCACATTCACATAATTATTGCTCCTACCAAACAAAATTTAGCTTTCCCTAGTTGTCTAAGCAAGGAATCAACAAGAAACTGAGATCGTAAGGAAAAATTGCAAAACATAATTATGATTTGTTTAGACAGTAAAAATTAGACTGGCATCATAACAGCAACAACATTAACTTTGAATCTTGAAGAAGAGACGGAGAGAGAGCATTATCAACTTACGCAGTAGTTTCTTGACCTCCTCCTTGAGTCCCAGTACTAACAAAAAACCCAGCAGGTTTGCCAGCAAGTTTCTGCTCCTTCCATAATTGCCCCGTCGAATCGAAAAACGATTTCATTTGCGCAGCCATACAGCCATACCTTGTCGGAAACCCAAACAAAACACCATCCGCGTTGACCAATTCCGCCGCCGTAATCTCCGGGATCCCAACATCTTTCCCCGGAGCTTTCATTTTCATCAAAACATCATCAGACAACGTTTCCGCAACCCGATATAAAAAAGCCTCAACTCCTTCCACTCCATCCACTCCTTTCTTCATTCTCTTGGCCAATCCTTCCACGTGCCCATACATAGAGTAAAACACTATAAAGATTTTTAACTTTGATGGAATTCTCGGCTCTAGTGACGTAGTTGCCACATCAATAGTTTCATCGTCGTGAACAGGGATTGGTGCGGCTTCCCGGGAGGAGACGGGATCGTCGGAGACTGGCGGTTGTTTTTTCTTACTCGGAACGCATCCCCCTCCTTTTCCCATTTAGAACCCAATTCGGATGGGGGTTTTTGGACTATCAATCGGAGATTTGGAGAGAAAAGGTTAGAAATAGTGTCCCTCTGTGTGTGGTCCAATTAGTATGGTTTTCTATTCTTTTTATTGTTTCTTCTTTCGGATCTGGAGATGGCGACCGTTCGATTTATGAAAAATAATTTTTTAAAAATAATTTTTTATTTTTTTTATATCTATTTATTGTTATAAAAGTGGATTAATAAAAAATACTTTTCAAATAAAAAAAATTAATTTTGTTTTTAGTAAAGTATCTTTTTATATTGTGTGAAAAACAAAAATTATAAAATATTTAAAAATATTTTGTTATTAGTTAACTATATAAAATTTTGTCCTTAATATTTGGATTGCTATATATTTTATTTTATTATTTTTTCAATTTTGTCTTTTCAAGTTTGGTTTAATTTAATTTTTATATCAACTTTAGTTCTTATTTTTTAGATGTTTAATATTTTTTTCTTTATTATTTTTTTAATTAAAATTTTTTATCTGTGATATTTGATTTCTATTATTTTCATTACTATTTATTTTATTTTAAATAATTCATGATTTTTTTTTAATTTCATTAGTTTTTAATTTTTTCATCTATTAGATTTGGTCTCTAATCTTTTAATTGCTATTTGTCTTATCTAAAATAATTTATGAAATTGAATTTTTTTTTTTAATTTCATCATCCTTTAACTTTTTTTTATCTATTAAATTCGGTCCTCGTTCCTTTAATAAACTTGAAAAAAAATTAAAATATTAATAAGTTATTTTTCATATAATTTTCCATGACATAGTCAAACATTGAAAAGTGTTTTATAACTCATTTTTCATAACACTACGAAACATTGATAAATAATTCACTTTCTATGGAAACCATTTTAAAAAAGCTACTTTTTAGCAAACAAACAGAGGCTAGATTACTTTTTTTTTTTTAAGTATTATTGATTATAATATTTATTAACCTGCTCTAATATCTAAAACTTGCAACTCGTTAAATCCTAGATCCGAGTTAAATCAAGAAGTTTAATTCTAAACTAATTTAATTTTGAATGACGAAATCATTGAGAAATATAAATAAAAAACACTTGCAAAAGTAAAAGAAAATAACAGAAAGAATGAGGATAAAATTTAAAAGGAAAAAAAACTTAAGGAGTATTATTGATTATAATACCTCTAAATCTGATCTAATCTTTAAAACTTGCAACTCGTTAAATCATGGACCCGAGTTAAATCAAGAAGCTTAACTCTCAACCAATTTAATTTTAAATGATGAAATCATTGAAAAATATAAATAAAAAAAACTTGCAAAAGCAAAAAGAAAACAACAAAAAGAATGAGGATAAAAGAAGGAGGATGAAATTTGAAAAAAATAATTAAAAATGATTCCAAACAAAATAAATATCAATTAAAAGAATAACTACCAAATTTAAAAGATTAAAAAATCATATAGGGTGAAACTGAAAAACATTTGTATCTTGATAGATTATTTATAGATTAAAAAATGGTAGATAAAAAAACAAGTAAACCTGCATGAACCTCTTAAACCTGGTCTAATCTCTAAAACCTATAACTTGCAAAATCCTGGACTTGGGTTCTATTAAGAATTTTAACTGTCAATAAATTCAGTTTTAAAGGATGAAATTGTGGAAAAAATATTAATAAAAAAACATACAATAGAAAAAAAAACAACAAAAAGAATGAGGATAAAATTTGATAGAAAAAAAACTTAAGGAGAATGAAATTTGAAAAAATATTAAAAATGATCCCAAACAAAATAAATAGCAATTAATAGAATGAGAACCAAATTCGAAAAATTAAAAAAAATCATAGGGGGTGAAATTGAAATCATTTGTAATTTAATAGATTATTTATAGATTGAAAATTGGTAGGGGTGAAATAAAAAAAAAATGTAATGGGCTAACCCAATATAATCAATCTTCAAAACATAACAGAAAAAACCTCAAAAAAGACTAAAAAAAGAAGAAAACATGAGTTTGAAAAAAAAAAAAAAAAAAACCCAAGCAAACTCGAGCTAACCTCCTAAACTTGATCTAATCCCTAAAACCTACAACTTGTGAAGTCCTTGACATGAGTTTAATGAAAAAACATAACTCTTAACAAATTCAATTTTAAATGATGAAATCGTGGAAAAATATTAATAAAAAAACTTACGAAAAAAAAAAACAACAACGAAAAGAATAGGGATAAAATTTGACAAAAAAAAAAACCTTATTCTCTTCTTAGGTGATGGCAAACAACTTAATAAAGTTTTTCTTGGCCTAGGTACTTTTATCAAAATGGATTGTGAGCTCTGCAAAGAGATTCTAAAAATAAATAATGGATTTGAGATCCACATAATAATACCACATCCAGGTTGACCCATGAAATATGATAGGGAGAGTCTAACACATGGAGTCTATGTCTTACATGATTAGTTCTAAATTGATATGCATATTTTTTCACATGCTCTCTTAGGTTTATGAGCTCATTGTATTTGTCATAACCCGATTTTGACCTTCTTTTTCTTACTTGTTTTAAAAAATCTAAAAAATACATTTTTTTATGTATTTATATCATTTTTAGCATTTTCAGCATCTTTTCGAAAGAATTAAAAATTAAAAAATTTACTTTTAACGCGTTCAATTTTTAACGCGCTCATTTCAAAATCATTGATAAATTTTAACGAGTCGATGTTGATGTTTTCTTTTAAAACAAAATATAAAAATACAAAAAAATAAGAAACATAAAAAAATATTTTTGATGTTTTCTTTTTTAAAAAGAATTAAAAATTAAAAAATTTACTTTTGACGCGTTCAATTTTTAACGCTGTCATAACCCATTTTTGGGTCACTCCTAAATTTTTTTTCTTTTCTTCAAAAAAAAAACTGCACGGTGCCGTTTTGAACGGCACCGTGCAACTTCTTCTTCCCTGTGCATGCAAAGGCAGGGAAGAAGAAGATTTTTGAAAATGTTTATCCCGCTAACTTTCTCTCCCTTCCACTTGCATAAAACCCTGCCAAAACCTATACCCTCATTAATGAAGAAACAGGAGACCCATACACCCCACCATGACGAAAAGAAGGCCATGCCCTGCAGCGGCTGCACAGGAGCCATCCCACGCCACCATGCCCTGCAGTTGGACAGGGTATGGTGCCTCTCCCCCGGCTGCCTATAAATACAGGGGAGAGCACAGAAACGAGGGGAGGATGATTTTTTGAGAAAGGGAGGAACGAAGGGGGGCGAAATTTTGGAGAAGGAGAGAAGGGTAGTGACAGAGAGAGGAGCAAGACAAGAGAAATGAGAGTTTAAAAAAAAAACAGAGGAGAGATTTGAGAAGGAACAAAGAGAGGAGAACATTGTTGACAGAGGAAACACACAGGGGAAAAGAAGAATTGCAGCAGCTTGCCTCTACTCCTCACCGGCGCCCCCACAGCAACTCCACTGGTCAGCAACCGCCGGCAGCCTCCCACCATCTTCCTTCGCTGCTGCAACACCCTTGAAGAAGAAGGAGCCGGCACCTCTGCACAGGCGGAAAAACAGCAGCAAACACTGCCCGCCACCGTAGGGAAGAACAACCATCGCCTCCACTGTTCCTCCCAGCAGCACCGCCAACGACAGCAGCTCCACCATCGTCAGAGACCGAAGAAGGAGCAGCAGAAGTGAGAGCAACAGGAGAACAGAACAGAACAGAGA
>Ga0307516_10009684_pt1 | contig 10704 bp, 12 predicted proteins | sample 19_EM_MG_FD_203310 | JGI IMG/M metagenome (GOLD analysis project Ga0307516, IMG submission 203310) | Populus trichocarpa ectomycorrhiza microbial communities from riparian zone in the Pacific Northwest, United States - 19_EM | ecosystem: Host-associated > Plants > Roots > Unclassified | place...
GCGACATCGGTTACTGCCATTTGGAGAAGCTTCATAATCTTGAAGTGCTGCCCGCGACCGGCTTCACAATCGCCTGTTTTCCCGTGAAGATCCGCGCCGCCTCGGCGGGATGGACGCGCGCGGTCGCCATCCTCGAGTCCTAGGAACCCAGCCATGTACGAGCCGTTTCCGGGAAATTACGTCTGGAATCTCTCCGTCAATATCTGCCTGGGGATGGGCGGCGTCATGGGGGAGATCGACCGGGCCAATGATGAGGTCCGCGCCATCGCCCTTCACGGGGAGGACACCGGCACCGAAGCATTTTTCAAGTCCTGGGGCGCCATGGCCGACCGGCTGGTTGCGCTGGGCGAGGAGGCCGAGGCTGCGGGCCACGGCGCCAGCGCCGCCGAGAAATATTGCCGCGCGACGGCGTACTACATGACCGCGGAGCGCATGCAAAGCCGGCACTACGAGCCGCGCAAGGCGATGTATCGCACCATGCTCGATACCATGGGCCGCGCCATCGCGGTCAGCCGACTCAACTGCGAGCGCGTCGAGGTTCCCTATGAGGGTAAGAGCTATCCGGGATTGTTCGTGCGCGGCCGCGGCGCAGGGCCGAGACCGTGCATGGTGTTCTGCAATGGACTCGATAGCGTGAAAGAGATGATTTTCCTATGCATGCGCGAGACCCTGGCGGTGCGCGGCATCTCCTGCCTGATGATCGATCACCCGGGAGTGGGCGAAGCTTTGCGGCTGCGCGGAATGGTCGCCATCCCGGATGCCGAGCGCTGGGCCGGCGCCGCGGTGAATTATCTCGAGGCGCGCGCCGATGTCCGGGCGGAGCAGATCGGAATGATGGGCTGGTCGTTGGGCGGCTACTACTCACCGCGGGCGGCGGCCTATGAAAAACGCTTCGCCCTCTGCGTTGCGTGGGGGGCCAACCACAATTGGGGCGAGTTGCAGCGCCGACGGATGGCGCGGGAAGGGAATCGGCCGGTGCCGCACTACTGGGATCATGTCATGTGGGTGTGGGGTCAGCCGGACATCGAGCGCTTCATGGCTTTCGCACCTGCGGTGTCGCTGGTGGGGCATATTGAGAACATCACCGTGCCGTTCCTGATCACGCATGGCGCCAGGGATCGGCAGATTCCGATGGAGTATGCCCAGCAGAGCTATGACGGCGCGGTCAACAGCCCCGATCGGGAGCTGAAAATCTTCACCGATCGCGAGGGCGGGGTGGAGCATGTCAGCGCTGATAATCTCGAGCCGGCGCGCAGCTACATCTGCGATTGGATCGCCGATCGCTTTGCGCACACGCCTCCGGGGAACTGATGTCCTCGCGGTCTCGCGCGAATGCAAATCCCCTGCGCGGCTTCAGGGTGGACCGTGATCGCATCGGCCGCATGGGTCATAATCTGCAGCGCCCCGAATGCATCCTGGCGGAAGCTGACGGCACCTTGTGGTCGGCGGATGCCCGCGGCGGCGTGATGCGAATCGCGGCCGACGGCACGCAGCAGCTCATTGCACAGACCGTGGACCCGCACTTTGATCTGCAACGAGCGGCCGCAGACAGCTTGCTATCCGGAACGCTGCCCAATGGCCTCGCTTTCGCGCGCAATGGCGATATTCTGATTTCGAACTTCGGCACGGACCGGCTCGAGGTGATGGACCGCAGCGGCGCAACGCGGGTGATGCTCGATAGCATTGATGGTCGGCCGTTGGGTAAGGTTAATTTTGTGCTGCGCGACCGTCAGGATCGGCTCTGGATCACCATTTCGACCCAGATCAATCCTTGGAGCGACGCGGTGAATTCAACGCTGGCCGATGGCAGTATCATTCTGCTGGATCACTCGGGTGCGCGCATCGTTGCGGAGGGTTTGCGCTTTGCCAACGAGGTCCGCCTCGATGCACGCGAGGAATGGCTGTACGTGGCCGAGACCACCGGAAAGCGCGTGACGCGGCTGCGCGTTCAGCCCGACGGCTCGCTCACCGATCGGGAGGTGTATGGACCGTCAAGCCTCGGTAGCGGCGTGATCGACGGCATCGCCTTCGACGCCTACGGCAACCTGTGGGCCACCATGATCTTTGCGGATCGGCTGGTGGCCATTACGCCGGAGGGCGACTTGCTGGAGTTGCTGGAGGACGGAGACCCGATCGCAACCGCGCGCTTCGAGGCGGCCTTCGCCACTGGCGAAAACATTCCGTTGGAGCTGATGCTGGAATGTGGCGGGACCCTCTGCAACTGGCTGGCCAGCGTGACGTTTGGGGGCACCGATCTGTCGACGGTCTATCTGGGTGGGTTGCGGGCAACGTCCATCCCTTTCTTTCGCAGTCCGGTAGCCGGTTTGCCCATGGTCCATTGGAGGACGTAATGACATCACTGACTCTGTATTTCGCACCTGATAGTTGCGCGCGCGTGCCACTCATCGCCCTGGAGGAGATCGGTGCTCCCTATCGCATCGAAGTCGTTGCCTTCATGAGCGGACAGCACCGTTCGGCGGAGTATCTGGCACTGAATCCCAAGGGCAAGGTCCCGACGCTCGTCATCGACGGTCAAGCGCTCTCAGAGAATGTCGCCATCCTGCTCTGGCTTGCCGATCGATTCCCCGCGGCGGAGTTGCTGCCCGCGGCGGATGGTATCAACCGGTATCGTCAGTTCTCCGATCTCGCCTTTTGCGCTTCCGGCCTGCATCCGATCGTGACGCGGTTGCGCATCCCGCAGTTTTTTTGCGATTCCGAGGCCGGCCGCCGGCGCGTTTTCGAAATGGCGGAAACGGCGATGAAGCCCAATTTCGCCCTCATCGACCGGCGGCTGGGCGAGAGTCGCTGGTGGTACGGCGATCGTTGGTCGATCGTGGACGCCTATGTCAATTGGGTTTGGTTTCGTGTCGCCGGCACGGCCTTCGATAAGTCCGGCTTTCCCAACTTTGCGCGGCATGACGCCGACATGGGGCAACGGCCCGCGGTGCAGCGGGCGTTGGCCGCCAGCACGGCGATTGCGGCGGACCTTGCCGCAAAAGGTCTGGCGGTGACATTTAGCGGCGCCGGTGCGGTTTCGGCGGTCGCGGGTCCTGCGCCCCCTAAGGCCCCTTGATCGCGAGATCGATCTCGGCCAGTAGATCTGTAACCTCCTTTTCATCGTCGGACTCACTCATGACCTCGGTGCCGTGCTCATCGGTGTCGAGGCGCAACAAGTCTTGGTTGAACTTTGCGAGCACCGCGGCCTGGCGTTGATACTCGCGCAGCAAGCGTCTGCATTTCTCTTCGAGACGCTTGTACGATAGGGCCTGCTGAATGGTGAAAGCCAAATCTGTAGGATTACAGGGTTTGAGAAAGAATCGATGGACCTGCCCCTCATTGATCGCCCGCACGGCCGCCTCCAGGCTCGCCTGCCCCGACAGGATCATTCGAATCGTGTGGGGGAACTGTTTGCGAACCATCGACAGAAATACTGAACCGGACATGCCGGGCATTTGTTCGTCTGAGACGACGACATCGACATGCTGGCCTTCGAGGATTTTCAGGGCGGCGGCAGCGGACGTAGCGGTCAGAAATTCATAGGGCTCGCGTCGGAGTGCTCGTTTGAGGGCATCGGTCACGTTTGGTTCGTCATCCACAAAGAGAATGGTGGCGGTGCTGGTGCTGGTGGTCATAAGGTAAAGTTCCGCGTGGGTGTGGATGGGGTGGCCGGCTCCCGCTACGACGCGTCAAGGGCCGCACCTCGGAAATGACCGTGATGGTCATGGTCTGATTGTACAGGTCGCGATCGCCGGAGCGGGCATGCGGCGCAATCTCCCCGGCGCTCGGCCGCCAACCGGCACTCCCTTTGTGCGGCGCATCAGGGGGGCGCGACCGCGTCGCGGTGATTCTGTGCGGGCAGAAAATTATTTCGATGGACCCTGTCGAAAGGTATAGCGGTCGCTCGTCATTTGACTATACCCCGCGAAGATTTGGCTGCCTGAACTTTAAGTTGGAGTAGAGATGATCATTGCTGACCACCCCCTCCAGAGATCCGGACGAGCGGCATTACCGCATCCGGCTCCCACCTCGGGTAATGACGCCCAAGCGCTGGGACGGATAGGGATGGCAGATGCGGGCGGGCGGAAGCCAAGTGGTAAACAGGGGCCACATGCGATGCCACGGCAAATGATTGCCCTGACTGCGCCGACGCAGAACTCGCCACCATACGCAACCGACCGCGAAGCGGAAGGCACAGATTGCGGGGCCATTTCGCGGGACGCCGTAGTAACGCACGTGACCGAGAACAACCGCACGCAGGTACTTGCCAACTTCGGGGATGGGGTCGTGCATGCGCGCTTTAAGTTCGGTCTTCACCGCCTTAAGCTTCGCCTGCCACCGCTTGCGCATCGTCTGACGCAGCACCGTAAAGCCCCCCTTGCGTGTCTTCCCGCAGCTGTGCGTGAAGCCCAAGAAGTTAAAGCTGCCGGGCGCCCCCCGATCACCGCGTTTTTGTCGGTTCGACCGCGCAAAGCGGCCGAACTCGATCAGTCGCGTCTTCTCGGGGTGCAGTTCCAGACCGAAGTACGCGAACCGCTCGCGCAACTCACTAAGGAACCGCTCAGCCTCGACTTGATGCTCGAACCCAACGACAAAATCATCAGCAAAACGTACCACGATGACATCACCGCGAGCTTGCTTCTGCCTCCATCGTTGGACCCACAGGTCGAACACATAGTGCAGGTAGATATTGGCCAGCAGCGGGCTAACACTTCCGCCCTGAACCGTACCGACCTCACTCTGGATTCGCTTGCCATCCTCCAGCACACCGGCGCTGAGCCATTTCTGGATCAGCCGCACGATGCGCTTATCTGCCACACGATGCTCGATGAACTGCACGAGCCACGCATGCTTCAACGTATCGAAGAAGCTGCGCAGATCCGCATCGAGCGCCCAGCTCACTTTCTTCGTCTCGATCCCGACGGTGAGCGCATCCAACGCTTGATGCGGGCTGCGTTTGGGTCGGAAGCCATACGAGAAGCCGAGAAAGTCCTCCTCGTAGATCGCGTTCAACACCTCAACGACAGCGCGCTGGACGATTTTGTCCTCCAGCACGGGCACCCCCAACGGGCGCTGCCCGCCGCCTTTCGGTATGAACACTCTACGCACCGGTCTTGCTCGGTACGCGCCTCGCTTGAGCCGCAGCGACAGGTCCTGAAGGTTCCCCTCCAGATCCTCTCGATAGTGCTCCCAGGTCTCGCCATCCACGCCCGCGGCAGCGTCTCGCTTAATCGCAAGATACGCCGACCGCAGCCGCTCGATGTCATACACATGGTGCAGAAGCGCGGTGAACCGCTGTTTCCTATCCTCCCTTGCTACTTGTCGTACCCGCTCGAGCGCGCTGTGCACACCGTCCCGGCCCTGTGTCCGGAGTGTGTTGCCTTCGAGCAGGTTCCCCTTGGTCCGACCCCTTCCCTCCATCGCCTCCGCAGCCGTTCCTTCGGCTTTGTTCGGCGACTTCGCGGGTACTTTGGGTCGGTCCGACTTCCCATCGGCGTTCATCGTCGGCTCCGGTCTTTCGACTGCCCGACACGCTCTGCCGATCTTGCGATCACAGAGGCCGATGGGATCTCCCGGTTCCCGAGCAAAGTGCGTCCGTACATGCGTGGGGTCTTTGACCGCGCAGGGTCCCAGGACGTCTTGCCATGGCGACGTCCCGAGTGTTGCCTTCCGTCCTTCTCCACGGCGTCGGCACCCCGAAGTAACCCACCTCGTGGCGGGGCATTAATTTCGCAGCTCAATACCCAGCCTGCACGTCCCCCTGTCAACGCTTCACCTTCGCCCTTGCGGACGCCGATGCATGACTCGGGGCCAATGTGGTTGGCTAGACCTTCAATGTATAAAACTTTCATTTACAACACTTTGCCGGTTTAACCGGCGCACGGAGAATCACCATGCCCGTCGATTCCAATGCCTCGGTCCGCATCAGCGCCTTCAACTGGGTGCCGCCCTTCGCTCAAGGCCACGTGCGCGATCTTCGACCACGCTGGGCGTTCGAGGAAGCCGGCATCTCGTATGCCGTGCGCAAGCTTGACGCCACAACCGGCCGACCGGCCGAGTACTACGAGGAACAGCCATTCGGCCAGGTGCCGAGCTACCATGACGAAGCGGTCTCGCTGTTCGAAAGCGGCGCGATTGTTTTGCACATCGGCCGCGATTGCGACACGCTGCTGCCCCGTGATGCGGCGGCGCGGGCGCGCGCCACGGCGTGGCTGATCGCCGCGCTCAACAGCATCGAGCCGTACGTGATGCAACTCGCCACGATCGACATCTTCGCCGCTGGCGAGGAATGGACGAAACAGCGCCGGCCCCAAGTGGTCGAGTTGATCGGCCAGCGGCTGTCGCGGCTGGCCGACGCGCTCGGCGACAAGACGTATCTGGACGGCGATGCGTTCACCGCCGGCGACCTGATGATGACGTCGGTTCTGCGCAGTCTGGAAAGCAAGGACTTGCTCGAGCGGCATCCCAATCTCATGGCGTACAAGATGCGCTGCGAGGCCCGGCCCGCCTTCAGGGCCGCGCTCGCGGCGCAGATCGCCGATTTCGAGAAACGTGAAGGGCTTTCCGGCTAAATGGGCGAAGCCCAAGGACCGGCGGCGGTTTAGAATGCAGATCACATTGTCGCGCACAGCCGCGTCAAATGTTGGCGCAGCCTGATAAACCATGGGAGGAGTCATGAAAGCTGTTCGCTTGTATGAATATGGGGGGCCTGAAAACCTCAAATTCGAGGTTGATGTACCGGAGCCCACGCTGACGCCCGACTCTGTGTTGGTCGCGGCTGCCGCTGCCAGCGTCAATCCCATTGATTGGAAGATTCGGTCGGGCGCAAGACAAAAGGACTTTCCTCTGACGATGCCGGCGATCCTCGGCTACGATGTGAGCGGGGTAGTACGCGCGGTGGGCAGCAACATTCGCTCGTTTACTCCGGGCGATCGGGTGTTGGCGTTCGCCGCCGCGACCTACGCCGAATTCGTCGTGGTGGAAGGGGCAATTCTCACGCATTTACCAGACGGCTTGGACTTGGTTGATGCGGCAGCGATTCCACTCGTCGTGTTGACGGGCGATCAGCTCGTCAAGCTGGCGACTCGTGTTCAATCTGGGCAGACCATCCTTGTCAGCGGCGCGCTCGGAAGTGTCGGCCGCGCTGCCGTGCATAGCGCGAAAAAACTGGGTGCGCATGTGATTGCCGGAGTCCGTACGCGCCAATTGCCGCAAGCCAGGGCACTCGGGGTTTCGGATACCGTGGCCATCGACGACGACACGGCAATCGGTCAACTTGCATTGGTGGACGGCGTTGCCGATACGGTGGGAGGCGAGACCGCGGCGAAGCTCTTTGCCAAGGTAAAGAATGGCGGCAATTTTGGGTATGCATCGGTATTTCCCGACGGCGTGTCCGCCACAAATCCGTCCGTGAAGATCACCCGTGTTTTTGCACGCGCGGATGCGTCGAAGGTCCGGGAGTTTGCCGATGATATTCGCGACGGTAAATTCGTCCTGCCGATCAGCCAACGCCTGCCTCTTCAGGATGCGGCCAAAGCGCAGGCATTGGCGCAAAAAGGAGGGGCCGGGAAGCTGATTTTGGTAGTACCGCAGTAGTGTCGAGCCGCCTCTGCAAGTACGCGGCCGGACACAGGCAGATCCCTGCGGATGTGCTGGATTAGCGAAACTGCAGGAGACGATCCGAAAATGTTCCGACATCGCTAAGAACTGCTTCACCGACGAAACGCATCGTGTCGAGCGCACGCTGTCCGGCGTCCGCGTGTCCAGCCCCGCAGGCATCGGTCAATACCACGGGGATAAATCCCAGATCTGTGGCGTGACGCACGGTCGGCTCAATGCCGATCTCGAGTGCGATACCGACGATGGCGATACCCGTAATATTGGAATCGCGTAGGGCAAACGCCAAGGGAGTGCCTTCGAATGCAGACATCGCAAGTTTGTCGAGGAGCAATTCGTCATCGTTGGGCTGGAGTTCTGGAATGATGGCGGATGCTGGAGAACCGCGTAGAAACCATGGCCTGACGGCGGCGGGGTCCTCAACTCGTTGCCAATTCATTGCCGTGCGATACTGCGTGGCACCCATCCAGGCGCGCGGACAGGACAGGTGGCGCGTGAATACGACGCGCATTCCAGCGCTGCGCGCCGCCGTGAGCGCGCGAACGCACGCCGCAACGATGGTATCTGCGCTCTTGAGTTGTTGGCGAATACCGACCTGCATGTCGTAAATCAGCAGGGCCGTGCATGCCGGATCACAAAGGTCGTCGAAACGAATAGGAATTGAGACGCCGCTCGCTCGCTTCATGGCTGAAACACCTGTCCCTACTGCCCAGCCGTTCGATCGTATGGGGCAGCTACGTCCACGGATTGGTCAAAAAGAAATTCCAGGGGTAGCGGCGCATCACAGACGATGAACTCCCATTCGATGAGGTTTGCCCTTGATAGTGGGAAATCGTCCACATAGCGTCTTGCTTCCACGGAGTCAGCGCACTCGAATACGATCACCACCCCGCCAACGTCGGCGCGTGCATAGTTTTCACGTACAATGCCGGCCTTCCAAAGACGCCATACGTTGGCCACCTCCTCTTTCAAATAGGGCCGTAGATGGTCAAGCGTGACGCCTGGTTTGAATTTGTCGAACGCGATTATTTTCATGAGCACCCATCCTCAACGTTTTTGCCAGAGTACGTAATGCGGAAGCGTGGTTCAACGAACCATTTGGTGTGTCACCGAGGGGGAGAGTTGTGAAGCGATTTCCCAAGTCAGTTGGTTGCCCAGTCGAACTGTCCCTGAATTTGTTAGGTGGCAAATGGAAAGTCGTCATTCTGGCGCGGTTGAAGGAGCAGCCCCTGGGTTACGCAGAGCTGCGGGAGCGGATCCCTGATTTGTCGGACAAGGTTCTCACCGAACGGCTCGCGGACCTCAAGCGCCAGGGGTGGATTGAGCGCGGGCGCGATGGTGTTGGAACGGGTCGGTCCCGATATCGATTGACGAAAAAGGGACAGACATTACGACCCGTGCTTCAACATCTTTACGAATGGGGAGCGGAACAGGCAGTAGCGATGAACGTGAGGATTCGCCCGAATGTGTCAACAGAGAACGCCGTTGGGTCGGCGCGACGTACTGGGAGACGATGCCATGACAGCGAACTACACTGATTGGATTGCAATCTGCGAAACCAAGGCGCGTTATTGTCGCTGTCTCGATACCAAGGACTGGGCCGGCTACGGAGACTGCTTTACTGAAGATTTCGTGCTCAATACCCCGCCCGAGGGCAACATCACCCACGGCCGCGAAGCGGCGGTGAAAAAAGTGCGAAGCCTGGTGGAAGCTGCAAAGACCGCGCACCAGGTGCACAACCCTGAGATTACTTTCGGACCCGACGGCAAGGGTGCAAATGTCATCTGGGCCATGCAGGACCGCGTCACCTGGGATGAGGAGGGCCGCAAGCGGGTAGGTAACTCCGGACATACGGGCTACGGCCATTACCGCGAGCGCTATGTGAAATGCACCGACGGCCGGTGGCGGATAGAGACCCTGGTATTGAGCTATCTGCAAATGGATGTGTACGGCGTTTCAGGTGGCCGATAAGACGTGATACCGCGGGCACGCTTCACTGGAGTCCCAAGGCGTGTGTGGGATAGGTCAATGACCCCGCGGTTTCCCCTTCGGGCGCGAACGCCGACTCGATGAACGCCGGCGTTTGGCGGTCGATGGGAGCAATGTAACTGCCTTCTCTTTTGGCCGCGTCGGCGGGTATTCCTGTTTGAGGAAATCGATGAACCAACGCCCGGCCGGGCCCGGCGGACTGTCGGTCCGGTAGATGGCCGACATGGAGATCACGTAGCACTCGGGCGGCGAGTCCTCGAGCCTGATCGGAACGAGCGCACCGCTTGCCAGGTCTGCCTCGATCATATGCAGAGGCATACCGGCATACCCGAGCCCCGCGCGTAGGAACGCAAGCTTGGTCTCGAGGTGGGAGAGGCGCCAGAGTCTCGCGGGCTGCGGGATGAATCTCTGAGCTTGCGAGATATCCGCCTGGTCGACGTGTGTGAGGAAAACGTGTTTGGCGGAGATGGCTGCGGGAATGGTCCCGCGATGCTTTGCGAGCGGGTGCTGCGAGGAGACCACTATGGGAATCCTGACTGTCAGGAGCTGCTCGTAGGTAAGCTGCGGCGGCGCGATCGCCCAGGACCCCACCACGCCCACACGGCAGCGCCCGGCGAGCACGGGCTCGACCACGGCGCTCGACTCGACGTCGAAATTCAGCAGGGTCGACGGAAATTTCTGTTGAAAGGCCGCCACCGCGGCCGTAAACGGTGCGGGCGGAAACATCATGTCGACGGCTACGCTCAATTCCGGTTCAAGCCCGCCGGCGAAGTTCTTCGCCCGAGCTTTGAAGAGGTCCACATTGCCCGCCACCGCGCGTGCATCGGCGAGCAGCGCGCGACCCTGATCGGTCAGGACCGGACAGCGACCGCTGCGATCGAACAGCTTCACCCCGAGCTGCCCTTCCAGATTGGCCAGGGTCTGGCTCACCACGGACTGGGCGCGCTTCAGGCGGCGGCCGGCCGCCGAAAAGCTGCCTTCGTCCGCGGCCGCAATGAACGTGCGCAATTGATCCAGTGAAACGCCATCCAGCATATATCGGCTCCGTCGATATGTGCTATCGAGAGATATAGGCTACCAACTAGAGGGCTGTGGGACTAG
>Ga0307516_10009685_pt1 | contig 10704 bp, 6 predicted proteins | sample 19_EM_MG_FD_203310 | JGI IMG/M metagenome (GOLD analysis project Ga0307516, IMG submission 203310) | Populus trichocarpa ectomycorrhiza microbial communities from riparian zone in the Pacific Northwest, United States - 19_EM | ecosystem: Host-associated > Plants > Roots > Unclassified | place...
GCGGGCGAGCCGGCGCACGGCCCGCCAGCCGGGCTGGGCGATCCGCTTGAGCCGCGGTACCAGCGGCGGCCCGCCGCCGGTGACCAGGGCGACGAGGTCGGCGCCGGTCATCGCGGGGGTGGGCTGCAGCCGGGGTACGGCGAACCGCCGCTCGGCCGGCCGGTGCAGCCGCCGGCCGACCTCGGTGGCGTTGTCGTGCCCGGCGGCCAGGACCGCGGCGCGGACCCGGGCACCGTGGTAGCCGTGCGGGTACGCGAAGCTGCGCACCCGGTGCTGCAGGCGTTGCTCCAGCTCCTCCTTGCTGCGCAGGGTCTCCTCGCGCAGGTCGGTGGGCGGCAGCACGTCGAGCGGATGGTGCAGCAGGCTGTGGTTGCCGATCTCGATGCCGGCGGCGGCGACCTCGGCGAGTTCCTCCCAGGTGAGCAGCCGGCCGAAGTCGGGCGCCCAGCGGCCCAGCCAGCCGGCCTGCTCGCCGAGGTGCCCGACGGAGGCGTACAGGGTGGCGCCGGCGCCCGCCTCGGCCAGCACGGGCACGCCTTCGGTGAGGAAGTCGCGGTAGCCGTCGTCGAAGGTCACCGCGACCAGCTTCTCGGTGCTGCCCCGCCCGAGCCGGTCCAGCGCGTCGGAGAGGCCGACGAGACGGTAGCCGGCGGCGGTGAGGGCGCCGAGGTGCTCGGCGAGGCGGTCGCGGGGCACGGCGAGGTCGCCCAGCGGACCGCCGACGGCGGACACGGAGTGGTACATCAGCGCCGGCATGGACTCCCATGCCGGCGGCGCCGCAACGGTCACCGCTCGTTCCTCCCCGGTTGGCGGACATGACCATTATCGGTCGCCGTCCCGGCAAGCTTCGGGGTTCGGAGAAGTACGCCCAGCTTCGGTGGCGACACATCGGTGCCGCTCAGGCCACACTGCGGCGCGGCTCCGGCGACCCCGGGCCGGATATCGGTGGCGGTCATTGGCGCGTTCGAGGCGGGCGCGAGCCGGAGTGCCCGCCTCTACCGAAAGTCATAGCCGCGATCCGGCTGTGGAGGGAAGCGCGACGAGCTCCCGGACGACGAGGGTGATGACCATGAAACCAGACCGCGCGCGACGCCTCGCCGAGGCGACCCTGGAGGCCGGGCTCGTGCTCGGCATGGTCGCGCTCCCCACCGCCTGGCGGGTGCTCGACGCCCAGTTGCTGGCCGTACTGGCCGGGATGCTGCTGGCGCTCACCGCCGCGACATACGCGCTACACGCCGTGACATTTGACTGCTTCCTCCTGACGAATCACCGGTCCCGACGCCAGTTTTCTTATACCCAGCGTAAGGAGTGAACCGCCGGACATCCTGGCGCGTACCCCCGGATGCACCGTCCTCACGACCCCGGGGAGTGAACAGGATGTTCCGGCTCATCCAACTCCAAGCACAGCACGGCGAACCCCGCATCGGGATCGACCCCGACGGCTACGGCAGCGAACACGCCGCCCTGGCCCGGTACCGGGAGACCCCGGCGGCGTACTTCGGCATCGGCCGCTTCGACCAGGAGGGCCGGCTCGCCGAGATCATCATGGACACGGTCTGCAGTCCGACCGCCTACTGCCCGCGGACCGCGGTGGTCGTGCACGCCGAGACGTTCCAGCGGCTCTGCGACACCTGCTCCTTCGGCCTCGAGGTCCTCACCCTGCCGGAGCTGGCGCTGCACCTGGGCGTCGTGGTCCGGATGGCACCGGTGCTGGCCCCTTCCGGACGCCACGCCGCGCCCGACGAGACGTACTCGGCCAGCAACCGGATCGCGAGGGAGTTCGCCACGCACGTCGACGACCCGGTCTGGCGCATGGAGCTGTGCGGGGAGCTGTCCCGGACGCCGGCCGCGGTCAACGGCCTGCTGATCGGGGTCGGCGCGCTCAGCCACCGCGAGGTGCTGGACCACTATCCGGCGCTGTGCGCGCTCGGCACCCAACTGCCCGGCATCGTCCACGAGTCCCTGGTGCGGGCCACGGCGCGGCCGCTGTCGCCGGCGGGCGTCACCGCGCTGCGCCTCGGCCTGTGACGGCGGCGGGACACGTACCGTACGGGTCATGACCGTCACCTTCGAGGGGCTCGTCGCCCGGGCCCGGGCGCTGGTGCCGGTCGGCGGCCGGGCGATCCTGGGCATCGCCGGCGCGCCCGCGGCGGGCAAGACCACGCTGGCCGAGGAACTGGTGGCGGCGCTGGCGAAGTCCGGTCCGGCGGACTGGGTCGCGCACGTGCCGATGGACGGCTTCCACCTCGCCGACGTGGAGCTCGAACGGCTCGGCAGCCGCGACCGCAAGGGCGCGCCGGACACCTTCGATCCGCTGGGTTACGCGGCTCTGCTGCGGCGGCTGCGCGAGGACACCGACGACATGATCTACGCGCCGGGCTTCGAACGGGTCATCGAGCAGCCGATCGCCGGCGCCATCGGGGTGCCCCGCTCGGCCCGGCTGATCGTCTCGGAGGGCAACTACCTGCTGCTGTCCACCGGCGGCTGGCAACGGGTCCGGCCGCTGGTCGACGAGGTCTGGTACGCCGACCTGGACCAGGGGTCCCGGCTGCGCCGGCTGATCGCCCGGCACGTGCGCTTCGGCAAGGACGAGCGGGCCGCGGTGGCGTGGGCCACCGGCACCGACGAGAGCAACGCCGAGGTCATCGCGGCCACCCGGGACCGCGCCGACCTGCTGGTGCCGGCCGCACTGATCGAAAGCATCGGCACCCCCGCCCTTGAATCGGCTGAAGACTGAGCCCCGGCGGCCCGGCTACCGCGATCGGCCGGTCGCGTTGCTCCGGTGCGCCTGGGCTCGCCAGAAGACGACGTTGTTCCGGGTGGCCAGAGTGTCGGGGTGATCCGGGCCGAGCACCCGCTCGGAGACCGGCAGCAGGGCGGCGTACTGGTCGCGGGCGGCGGCAACATCACCCGCCTCCCCGGTCCAGCCGGCGAGGTTGGCCCGGACGATCAGGGTGTCCGGGTGATCCGGGCCGAGCACCCGCTCCGAGATCGGCAGCAGCCCGGCCCACTGGTCCCGGGCGGCCACCGCGTCTCCGGCCTGCCCGGTCCAGCCGGCGAGGTTGGCCCGGACGATCAGGGTGTTGGGGTGATCCGGGCCGAGCACCCGCCCGGAGATCGGCAGCAGCGCGGCGTACTGCTCCCGGGCGGCCACGACATCACCCGCTTCCCCGCTCCAGTGCGCGAGGTCGGCCCGGACGGCCAGGGTGTCCGGGTGATCCGCGCCGAGCACCCACTCGGAGACCGGCAGCAGTTTGGCGCACTGATCGCGGGCGGCCAGCACATCACCGGCGTGCCCGGTCCAGCCGGCGAGATCGGCCCGGGCGGTCAGGGTGTCCGGGTGATCCGCGCCGAGCACCCGCTCCCGCAGCGGCAGCAGGGCCGCGTACTGGTCGCGCGCGGCCGCCACCTCGCCCGCCCGCCCGGTGTACTCGGCGAGATCGGCGCGGGTTGCCAGGGTGTCCGGGTGTTCCGGGCCGAGCACCCGGACCCGCAGCGGCAGCAGGACCGCGAACTGGTCGCGGGCGGCCACGACATCGCCCACCCGGCCGGTCCGGTGCGCGACTTCCTCGGCGGCTTGCAGCACGGTGGGATGGTCGGCACCGAGGATCGACGTCGCGACGTCCCGGATGCTGACGGCCTGGGTCAGGGCGACGCCGTCCAGGCCGCCGGCGGCCAGACAGGCCGTGACCCGCAGCGCCGCGACGGCCGCGTCGCCGATCGTGCCGGGTTCGGCGCCGGACGCGGCGGCGGTGGTCAGCAGGTGGATCGGGTGCGGAGCGAGGTGTTCCCAGCAGGGCCGGCGGGACGGGTCGTCGGCGGTGCCGGCGGTGACGCGGTTGAGCAGGTCCGCGGCGAGCGCGAGGAACGCCGGTTGCTGCCCGGAGGTGTGTAGTCCGTGCAGGCTGACGTCGCGGATCAACGGATGCAGGCGCAGCGTCGCCGGCGGCGGCTGAGTGTCGGCGAGGTCCGGGGGCGCGCCGCCGGTGTCCAGGTCGAGCAGGCTGAGGGCGGCGAGGGCGTGGAGCAGGCCGCGCAGTTGCGCGGCGTCGACGCCGGGGAAGAGCGGCGACACCGCCAGCGCGGCCGGGTCCAGGATCACCTGGTAGGGAATCGACGCGTCGGCCAGCACGGCCAGCAACCGCAGCAGGCTACGGGCGGGCGCGAGGCCACGCTGGTCGAGCAGGCCGAGCGACAGCTCCCCGGTTTCGGCGACGGCGGTGCGGGCCCGCGCGGCGTCCGGAGTCTGCCCGGGGTCGGGGACCGCCGCGGCGGCGCCCCGGGCGTCGAGGGCGTCACGGTAGGCGGCGAAGCTCGTGATGGCGCCGGGCAGCGGCAACTGGTTGGTGTCGGCGAGATAGTGGCCGGCCAGGGTGAGCGCGAGGGCGAACCCACCGAGGCGGTCGGCGAGGGCCGCGGCCTGCGCGGGTGTCCCGGCGCGGGGCCCGGCGAGGTCCCGCAGGACGCGGCCGCCGTCGGTGCCGCGCAGCATCCCGACCGGATGCAGCCGGCACCACTCACCCCAGCTGCCCTGGTCGCCGTCGCGGCTGGTGATCAGCAGCGCGCCGCGGCGGGTGGTGACCGGGCGGATCCAGCCGTGTTGCCGGGCGACCGGTTCGCCGGCGGGTGCCAGCAGGCGCAGGTCGTCGGCGCCGTCGATGATCAGCAGCCATGGGTCGGGGTGGGCGTTCAGGAGGCGCCAGAGGACGTCGGGTGCGTTGGCGGCCCAGTCCCGGTCGAGGTCCTGCGCGCCGGCGCCGAGCCGGCGGGCCAGTTGCCGCATGCCGGTCTGCAGGCCGGTGTCCTCGGCGGCGGAGACGAACCACACGGTGACGCCGTGCCGGCGCAGGCGCTGGGCGACCTGGAGGGCGACGGTGCTCTTGCCGGCGCCGCCGATGCCGTGCAACACCCGCACCCGGGGCGGGCGACCCAACCGCCACCGGTACAGGCGGGTGAGCTCGGTGATCAGCGAGCGACGGCCGCGGACCCGCTCGGCGTCGATCACCGCGGGTGCGTCCAGCGACGTCACGCCCGCGGCCGGCGGGTTGACCGGACCTGGGTAGGACTCGCTGGGCACGGGAACACCCTGTCAGACAACGGCGGGCGCCATGCCCCGTTTGGGCACGTTCTCGGGGTAGATCACCCGATACCGCGACGCGGGCATCGATGCCGGCGCGGCCGGGCCGGGCGATACGCTTGGTCGGCCGCGGCCTGCTCCCCAGTGTGGCGACGGTCAGGACTTCCGACTTCTCAGCTATGGAGCAGCTTCGTTGAGCCAGCCAGTGACCGCCGCTGAAACCGTCGAGACCGAGCCGCGGCGCCGGCCCGGCCGCGCCCTGCGCTTCGGGCTGATCGTCGCCGCCGTTCTGCTGCTGTTGTTCGGCGTGCCCTGGTGGACGCTGGTCTGGTCCGGCAACCGGTGGCCCGGCGCCGTCTTCGCCGCCGGCACCGTCCTGTTCGCCGCCGCGGCGGCGGCCTTCCCGTTCCTGATGTTCAGCGGGCACGGCCGGCACCACCGCGACGGCGCCGCCCGCACCGCGGACACCATGCTGGGCGTCGTCTGGGTGCTCTTCGTCTGGTCCGTGCTCGGCAACGTGCTGCGGGCCGTGCTGGCCGTCGCGGGCGTCGGTGACCCGGCCCGCTCGCGGGCCGTGACGACGGTGGTCGCGGTCGTCGCGGTCGTCCTGCTTCTCTGGGGGTACGCCGAGGCGATGCGGGTCTCCCGGGTCCGGCGCATCGACGTGCGCATCCCCCGGCTCGGCGCGGGTCTCGACGGCCTGAAGGTCGTGCTGCTCACCGACACCCACTACGGCCCGATCGACCGGGCCCGCTGGTCGCGTGGCGTGGTCGACGTCGTCAACTCGCTGGATCCCGACGTGGTCGCGCACACCGGCGACATCGCCGACGGTGAGGTGGCCCAGCGCCGCGAGCAGGCCGCGCCGCTGGGCGACGTCCGGGCCCGGCTGGCCCGGGTCTACGTGACCGGCAACCACGAGTATTTCAGCGGGGCCCAGGGCTGGGTCGACTACATGGCGTCGCTGGGCTGGGAGGCCCTGCACAACCGGCACCTGGTGCTGACCCGCGACGGCAGCAGCCTGATCGTGGCCGGGGTCGACGACCGGACGGCGGCCGGCTCGGGCGTGCCGGGCCACCACATGGACCACGAGGCGGCCCTGGCCGGCAGCGATCCGGACCTGCCGGTGCTGCTGCTGGCCCACCAGCCGCAGCAGGTGACGGGCGCGGTCGCGCACGGCGTCGACCTGCAGATCTCCGGCCACACCCACGGCGGCCAGATGTGGCCGTTCCACTACCTGGTCCGGCTGGACCAGCCGGCGCTGCAGGGCCTGAGCCGGCACGGTGAGCGGACCCAGCTCTACACCTCGCGCGGCACCGGCTTCTGGGGGCCGCCGTTCCGCATCTTCGCGCCGAGCGAGATCACCCTGCTCACCCTCCGCGCGGGCTGACCCGGCCGGCGATAGTGATCCACGTGATAGCCGCGGCGCCGTAATTGCGTTGAGTCCCCGGCCGCACGCGCCCAGGATGGGGGTACCGCCTCCCCCTATCCTTGAGGACTTTCGATGCGCCTGCTCCGCGACTTATGGGCTACTTCGCCCCGGCGCACCGCCCTCGTCGCCGCGCTGATTGTGCTCGGCGCGGCCGGGCAGGCCGGCGCCCTCGGGCTGGCCGGCGCGGTCCTCGTCAACCGTTCCGTGCCGCTGTTCACCCTGCTCGCCGTCGCCCTGGTGGCGTCGGTGCTCAGCGACGTCATCGTCGGCCTGGTCGTCGCCGGGCTGACCGCCGACTGGGCCGCCTCGGTGCGCCGCGGCCTGTGCCGGGTGGCCTTCGGCCAGCAACTGCCGGCGCTGGAGAACACCCCGGTCGGCGAGCTGCTGGACCGCATCGACAGCGACGTCTACCAGGTCGGCTCCGAGCTGCGCGGCAGCGGCGTCCGGCTGGCCCAGTCGCTCGCGGTCGCGGTGCTCGCCATCGTCACCGCGTTCTTCGCCTGGTGGCCGGCCGGCCTGGGGATGCTGGCCGTCTCCTTCCTGCTGGTGGCCGTGCTGACCAAACCCATCCAGCGCATCTCGCCGCTGCGGGTGCGCGAGGAGGAGGCCTGGTCCGACCTGGCCGCCGTGATGGAGGAGTCCGTGCACGGCCAGGACGACGTGCGCACCAGCCTGGCGGCGCCGTACGTGCGCCGGCTCTACGCCCAGCGCGCCCGCGAGGTGCTGACCCGCGGCCGCAAGGTCTGGACCACCTCGTCGCGGGTGACGCTGAGCGCCGGCGCGATCACCCGCGTCCTGATCGCGGCGCTGGTCGTCGTCGGCGCCTGGGCGCTGGCCGCCGGGCACGTCGACGGCGCCCGGCTGACCGCGGTGTGGCTGCTCGCGCTCGGCTTCGGCGGCACCCTGGAACACGTCACCCGGATGGTGCCTGAGCTGCAGAACGCGCTCGGCGCCTGGAGCCGGGTGCAGTCGCTGCGCGCCGTACCGCAGGAGCCGACCGGCGGGCTGCCGCCGGTCGACGGCGATCTGCTGGTCCGTGACCTGACCTTCCGCTACGGCGAGGCCGCCGCCGGGCGCGCGCCGGCGCTGCGCGACATCAACCTGGCCTTCGCGCGCGGCCGCTCCTACGCGCTGATCGGGCGCACCGGCTCCGGCAAGTCGACCCTGGCCAAGGTGCTGACCCGGGCCGTCGACGTGCCCCGCGGCACGGTCTTCCTGGGCGGCACCGACATCGTCGACCTCGACGTGGAGGGCCTGCGCCGGTGGACGGCGATCGTCCCGCAGCGCACCGAGATCCTGGCCGGCACCCTGGCCGAGAACATCGCGCTGTTCGACCCCGAGTTGCTGCCGCAGGCCGGGGCCGCGCTGCGCGAGCTGGGGCTGACCGCCTGGTCCGACGGGCTGCCGGACGGCATCGACACCAAGCTCGGCGAGGGCGGCTACGTGCTGTCCGCCGGGCAGGAGCAGCTGGTCGCGTTCGCCCGCATCCTGGTCCGGGATCCGCACGTGGTGATCCTCGACGAGGCCACCGCCCGGATGGACCCGGTCACCGAGGCCTGGGTGCAGCGCGCCACCGACCGGCTGCTGACCGGCCGCATCGGCGTCATCGTCGCGCACCGGCTCTCCTCGGTGCGCCGCTGCGACGAGGTGGTCGTGCTCGCCGACGGTGTGGTGCTGGAGGCCGGCCCGCTGCGCGAGTCGCGGCGCTTCGCCGAGCTGCTGGCCAGCTCCAGCGTCGCGGCGCCGGCCCGCGCGTCCGGCGGGGTGGCCCTGCTGGAACGCGAGCCGGAGGAGCCGGCGCGCTCCGAGCTGGGCAACTCGCTGCCGCTGGCCGAGCCCCCGCCGCTGCCGCCGGCGCCGCCGGCCCGCACCATGCGCGAGATCGCGCGGCTGGCCACCAACGACCCCCGGTACGGCCTGGCCGCGATCGCGTTCTTCGTCGTCCTGGTGCTGCTCGGCCTCGACGGCGCGGTCCTGCCGCTGCTGTGGTCGCAGGTCGTCGACGGGATCGGCGACCCGATGTGGCCGGCGATCGGCATCACCGCCGGGCTGATCGTGGCGATCCCGGCGCTGTACTACACCGGCGCCTGGTTCCCCGAGTGGTGGGTCCGGCAGATGCTGCGGATCAGCATGCGGCTGGTGCACGGCCAGATCGGGCCGCGCCGGGTCAGCAAGTACACCCCGGCCGAGGTCGTGGCGCACGGCGGCGACACCGAACGCGTCGTCATGCTCGCCGACAACCTGATCGACACGACCATCAGCCTGATCATGATCGTGGCGATGACGGCGACCTCGCGGTCGTTCGTGCCGGCCGCCTTCTTCGTCGGCACGATGGTGATCTCCGGCCTGGCGGCGACGCTGTTCGGCCCCCGGCTGGAACGGGCGGCCCGGCAGACGGTCGCGGCCCGCGCGGCGTTCGCGACCTCGCTGGTGTCGTCTCTGTCGGCGGCGCGCACGGTGAAGCTGGCCGGCGCGACCGTGCCGGTGCTCGACCACCTGGCCGGGCTGGACGCGGCCCGCAGCGACCGGCAGCGCCGGGAGATCTCCATCCAGGTGTGGGCACGCTCCACCCCGTCGATCGTCAGCGGCCTGCTGCCGATCGCGGCCTGGGCGATGTACCTGGGCGGCGACCTGTCCGCGGCGGCGACGCTGATCGCGGTGGCGACCCTCGGCGCGGCCCGCTGGTTCGCCTGGACCACGGCGTCGCTGGTGTCGCACTTCCCGTCGGCCCGGGTGTGGACGCGGCGCACGGTCGCCATGACCGGCGCCTCGGCGTACTCCTCGGCGGTGCCGGGAGTGGACATCGCGGCGGGCACCGCGGACGCGCCGCCGGTAGCGGCCCGCAACCCGCTGCGCACGCTGGAGCTGTCCGGCTTCAGCGCGGTGCACGAGAACGGCACGGTCGGCGCCCAGGACGTGGACCTGGTCGTCGAGCGCGGCGAGCTGGTGCTGGTCGTCGGCCCGGTCGGCTCGGGCAAGTCGTCGCTGCTGCGGGCGCTGGCCGGGATCGTGCACCACACCGGGACGCTGGCCTGGAACGGCCGGCCGGTGGACGAGCCGGAGGTGTTCCTGCGGCCCAACCAGGTCGGCTACGTGGCCCAGCTGCCCCGGGTGCTGTCCGGCACGGTGGCGGACAACATCCAGCTCGGTCACGAGGTGGACGCCGCCGACGCGGTGACCACGGCGCAGCTCGACCACGACCTGGCGGCGGCCGGCGGCGGCCTGCAACTGCTGATCGGCCACAAGGGCACCCGGCTCTCCGGAGGCCAGCTGCAGCGGCTGGCGCTGGCCCGGGCGCTGGCGCCGCGCACGGAGCTGCTGATCGCCGACGACGTGTCGTCCGCGCTGGACGTCACGACGGAGCTGGAGCTGTGGCGGGCGCTGCGCGAGCACGGCGTCACGGTGGTCGGTTCGACCTCGAAGCGGGCGGCGCTGTCGGGCGCCGACCGGGTGGTCGTCCTGATCGGCGGCCGCGCGGTGGCGCAGGGCAGCTGGGCCGACCTGGAGGACAGGTACGGCCACCTGGCCGGGTGAGTGATCGTTGGCGGCGGGGAACCGCCGCCAACGATCATGGTCAGCCCCGGGTGACGCGACCGTCGTCTTGTCGACTGGACCGATGCCCGGGCGGCCCGGCCACGGTATGACGGTGTGGTGGATGTGCGAGACGACCTGCGCGACGCCACCGAGCTGGCGGAGTGGACGCTCGGACCGCGGATCGGGCAGGGCGGCATGGGCGTGGTCTACCAGGCGACGGCGGTGGAGTCCGGCGCCGAGCGGGCCATCAAGTTCGTCCCGCTGCAGGCGGTCCCGGATCCGATCGCCGACGCCCGGATCCGGCGGGAGATCGACAGTTCGCTGTCGCTGAGCCGGGAGACGGTCGTGCGCGCGTTCACGGGCGGGCGCACGGGTTCGACGTATTTCCTGGTGATGGAGCTGTGTCGCGGCGGCAACCTGGCGGACCTCGTGGCGCGCGACGGTCCGCTGCCCGCGGACCGGGCGGTGCCGGTGCTGCTCGACGTCCTCGACGGCCTGGCGCACGCGCACGCGGTGAGCGTGCCGGTGACGACCTCGCGGGGCGTCATCTCCGCGGTGGGGCTGGTGCACCGCGACGTCAAACCGCAGAACATCTTCGTCGCCCCGCCCGGCGGCGGCCGGGCCAAGGTCGGCGACTTCGGCCTGGCGAAGGCGTTCGCCACCG